>Ga0247611_10000290_pt1 | contig 103568 bp, 154 predicted proteins | sample 177DNAGHGhighgp2_FD_192422 | JGI IMG/M metagenome (GOLD analysis project Ga0247611, IMG submission 192422) | Sheep rumen microbial communities from Palmerston North, Manawatu-Wanganui, New Zealand - 1770 DNA GHGhigh gp2 | ecosystem: Host-associated > Mammals > Digestive system > Stomach >... | reverse complement strand
TATATCTAGCCATAAAACATTATTAGCCTACTAGGAGCTATCTAATAACCCCTAATAGGCTTCAATGTTGTTCTGAGCCATTTCTAGCTCCTGTGACAGCTTTATATTGCTTCTGTGGGTATTTACACCCCACAACAGTAAAAACGCAACAGAAGCCACGCAAATGCCCTTAATGACTATCTTCCAGTGACTCTTTAGCCATGGCAGTATTGTCAGTATGTTCATCTTCTAAATTCAAGTCAATTCCCGTATAATCCTCACCTTTCTTTCTGAGGAATTTACCTAATAACTTCCAAGGTCCTTTGGGATCAAGTGTGTTCAAATTCTCTATTATGGACCACAATTCTGTCAATGTGATAATTATGGTCGCACCTCCAGTAAGAATAAATACTCCGGACTGGTCTACTACTGCCCATTCTAAACCGTGAAGTAATGAAAGTATCACAGCCTCATCTCTCAGTTTGCTTATAGTACCAGACCAATTCTTACCGCTTTCAATCTTCTATTTAAATTTCCTAGCTACTTTAAACCCATAGATCATATCTATAAACGTAGTAGCGAAACATATTACTAATAAGTACCATATCGGGGCATAAAACCCTATTACAGCAGATCCCAAACCTATCAAGAATTTTCCAATAGCGCTTCCATTAGCCATTGCATTTAATGATGAAGCGATACGGGATAGTGTTTCGGATAAATGTTGTATCATGGTCATTGTGCATCAGGTGTATCGTATGATTCTGCAGCGCTCTGCTAATAGAAATATGTAATACCGTTTTCGATGTACGGTAATCCTTTGTGTCCGTAGTTTGCATCATAATGTGATACACCTCCCGGAGTAGTTACAGTAACTGTACCTTTTCTAGCTGGGCCACCGTCTCTATTTTCGTCGATATAATATGAAACAACAAACGGTACCGTGATATCAACTATATCATACCCGCCAGGCTCAACAATAAATTTAATCCAGCTGTCGTTACTTGTAATGGTATACTTACCCATATAGTTGTTATTACTATCGTAACAATCACACTCCCAATAGCTTAAAAGATCATCTACATCTACAGTACCACTATGCATTTGACTAGACGTCGGCTTTGCATATTCATAAACACATCCGTCCGAATCATACTTAAAGAATCTACTTCTATTGGCTTGATCTCGTCCAGGAAGTCTTCTTGCACAAATACCATTGTCTTCTCCGTATTTAGAGTCTTTGTCAAATCCATCCATAGGACCAGACCACCATCCTCCACCAATAGGAGCCCATTGAGCAATAGATGTCTGTGGGGTTGGTTTATCGGGTCTATAAGCCTGATACATTTGGTCCATAGTATATGCATAACCATCACGGCCCTTCTTATCTGGATCATCAGGTCTTACAGGAGTATCATCGTCTGGCTGAACATCAGGCGTACTCTGATGATACTGTCCATAATATGTACCATTAGCCGTAGCAGTTGCTGGAACAGCAGGATTCCATCCATCAAATGCCCACCCAGAAGGTGTCTGTGGATCTGGAGCTACTATAGCCTATCCGTAAGTATATGTACCAGAATTTGGCAAAGTCTAGCCGTCTTTTCCTATAAACGTAATAGTATACGCTTTTATTGTGTACTGTCTGCGGTAAACACCATCTTGTGTGGCAGTAGCAGGCAAACTAGGAGACCATCCTGCTGGATCGTATCCTTCTTTAGCAGGATGTCCTGGATTTGGAATAGCGGCACCGTCTTCCATCCACAAGTCATATATCGTCCCTCCGTTCTCATCAAGTATAACAACGTGATGTTTCTTAGCAACACCGTGTGCCATACCCGCGGTCTTTACTGGAACAAGTCTATTCTGTGTAAACGGAGCAAGAGGATTTTCTTGGGCACGATTTGCGATGGCTGTCTTTTTACAAATACACCTATAGTTAGGTGAAAGAGCGCAACCAAGAATCTGGTTTGCCTCTTTATAAGTCATCATTCTTACCATAATCAAATCATGTTAGGATCAGTATCATAGAATCCGTATGCAGCAGCAGATCTGTTGTTCTTAGCAATAACCTGATTACTGTTATTAGGATTAATCTGCCACAGGTTATCAGCCTCAAGTGCTTGAATTCTTGCTTCCAATGCAGGAATAACGTTATTAACAAGGTTGTTAATAGTTGTTTGTTGCTGTTCCGTAAGCTCTTCAAGATGCGTTACACGGTTGATATAACCGGCAGGCAAATCATATGTACGAGGTTCTTGCGGATGATCTGTATCATAAACAACAAGGTGACCATTGTTATCCACCAAAACGTTTGAAACAACATTTGGGAACTCAGGAATACCTGCAGTAATCGGCGTACCGTTTACAAGAGCAAGAGTCTCAGTAGTACCCCAATCGATCGTTTGTCCGTAGTCAACAGTGTTATTTACTTTATTTGTTAACGATGTGAGGTTCGAGTTAGTTGTAGCAAGATTAGTATTAAGCAGATTAATATCAGTATTAATAGCAGTGGTCTTTTGATCAATGTCTGCTTTCGTATAATAGTTATCTGGATTAAAGATCTAATCTCCAGGAATAATTGTTTGCTGTTTACCAGAATCAGTATTCCAAGTAATAATCAGCTGTCTGTTATTCCAAACTACACTATCGACCATTCCGTCACGAACAAAATCAGTAGCATCTACAACAGCGACAACATCACCGTTCTGACGCTTAAAGTTGATCTTCTTTTGAGAAGGAACGTATTCAGCATCTGTGATAGCATTCATCAAACGATCAGAAGATTCTGCAGCAAGGTTTGCAGCAATCTCATCTTCTCTGTTTTCTGCGCGAGTTTCTTCTGCACTGACAAGATCTTCAATACGATCTTCGTTGCTAGTAGCTCTACTTATTTCTCTATTGAGAGCAGAGCTTATTTCATCTTCTTTAGCCTGAGCACGAGTTTCCTCATTTGCTATACGGTTGTCGATTTGATTCTCTCTATCAGTAGCTCTTGTTACCTCATCGTTAATTGCCTGATTAAGCTCATTTTCTTTTGCTTGAGCCCTAGCTTCTTCTGCAGCAACACGGTTGTCAATCTCGTTTTCCCTATTAATAGCGCGTTCTCTTTCTTCACCGATAGCGTCAGCAAGCTCTGCTTCTCTCTGCTGTGCACGTTGTTCTTCAGTAGCTACACGAGCTTCAATACGCTGCTCCTCGGCAATAGCACGATCCTTCTCTTCGTCTATCTTATCATTAAGACAATCAAAATCATGCTGTTCTTTCTGAGCAAGACGACCAAACTGTTCAGTAATATCTCCATTAAATTCAATGAAGTCTTTTTCAACTTTCTCAACTCTTCCTTCCAAATTGTTGATAACAGCCTGATCTTTGTCCTCATTCTTCTGGAGTTTCAGAATCTCGTCCATGCACTTACATGTATCCCAGCACGGACGCATGCATACAGGATCGGCACAATGAATACTGTGTTCACAAGGAACACCTGGACAACATGGTGCTGGACCGCAACATGGTTTTGGACAGCATGGTTCTGCGTGCTCGTGATAACCACAGTTAGCACAATTTTTATAACATCTTACCATATTCGTTCAGTATTAATTCATTTGTGGATCTACATCATAAAAACCATAAGCTGCAGCAGAACGACGTCTCCCATTATAAGTCTTAGCTATAATCTGGGTATCGTCATCAGGATTAATCTCCCACATACTTTCTAGCTTAGCAATACGGTCAAATAGTTCAGAAAGATCAATCTTATGCTCGTTGCCTTGTTCGTCTTTGTAATACAAGTCTCCATCAATGTGGATATCACCACCGATGTTTGTATTACCATTGACAATAAGCATATAAGGATCTCCCTTAGAACCATCCCTATTCTCAATAGTAGTAACACCATCTGCATAAGAAATTGCAGTCAGGCGTTTATTGATCATATCCTGATAATTCTCAATTGTATTTTGATCTGGAAAGAATCTATTATCATACAACTGATATGCATATGCAAGAGCATCATTATGATAATCAGGATCAGCAGTAGTTCCGTTCGATCTTTGAGGATCGTAGGTCCAGTTTTTAAGAGTACCGTATACTCTTATCTCTTTACTTTCATTACCAGGCATTGCTGAATTAGGACAATACCCTCCGTTACAGTTACAGCACTGGCAATTATTTAAACTACAATTCATCATGCAAATTTGATTTTAAAGTTCATTGTACCATTTAAAATAGGAGCTACGCTACGATAACAGAAGTACCCATCTTTAATGATAGAATTAGTCATGGGAACTCTAAATCCAGAAGATAATTCAGCTGCAAGTTCATCATTCGTCTCTACAGATTTAATATAATGAATCTTACGCTGAGAGAAAATCCAAAGGTAGTTTCCTGACTTCTCGTTCATTATAGAATATCTACCAGTCTTGATCTTATAGTTGTTGATACCAGCGGAATCAGAACTAATTTCTTCAGGACTGCTGATAGGACTAAATCCAATTTTAATAGTATCCATATACTTAACCGTAACAGTAAATGTACATGCGCGTTCATTATTAACGTCATCTATATCTGTTACAGTAATAGTAGCTACTGCCTCAGCTTCGTTAATATCTTGAGCGTGTATAGTACCATCCTTATCTATTTTAACAATACTTTCGTCGGAAGATTCAAACTTAAGCTCTGTAAAATGCCAATCTAAAGGATTATAAAGAACAGTTGTACCATCTTTAAGCAAAGCATATACATTGTAATCAAGACCAGTAGAATCAAATTCACCAATTCTCATTGTAGTATTACTTGCCATAATATAATCCTTATTCTCTGGATAAAACAGTTTGAATACATTTTCACGTTGTCCATCGGAATCAGGTGTTATTGTAATAGCACCAGACTCGCCTGTTTCATCATCTACAAGCTCAAAAACATCACCTTTATCTATCGTATATGTACGTAAATTGTGACGCCCCCAACCTTGTTCAAATACTGTCAGAACAACCACTAATTTATATACACCACACATCTTCTGCTATACTGCAGGGAAGAAACACGTGAGTGTATTCTTTTCATTCAATACCTAAGAATCTGCAAGATAATAAGGAAGGAATGGGTTTGGATGTCTGTGATCTTCCATAGTACGACCAAAGATATCATAGGGCTCTGGTTCTGGATGATGCGGTTCAGCACAAGGTGGTAATGGGGGATTCATCCAGCATGGCATATGTGGATGTCCGATGTGTGGATCACACCAACCAGGATGTCCAAATGGTACAAATCCGCAACACGAAGGCTTTGGACGTGGACCGTGTTCGAGATGACAACAGTGGTCGTGAAAGTGTTCTGGATGCAAACCAAATCCTCTGTAACCAGGCCACCAATGAAAGTCATGGAAATCTGGAGAAAATCTATCATAGTTACACAAATTAGCCGGACGCATATGATAACTAGGGAATCCAGTGTTGTTTATATTATGGTGTGTTGGATGATAGAATTCAGGAAATCCTACTCTCAAGAATGGTTTAGGATGTACATCATCTTTCTTAGGCCTGAAGAAATCAGTATTGATAAGGTAGCATCTTAATTGTTTAACATTAGTTTGATCAAACTCATCAATCTTATCAAACCCTGCTTGAGTATTCGGTTCGATTGTAAGTTTCAACCTAATGTCATTACCAATTCTAATTTTTCTCATATTGCAATATGTTAATAAAAAAGGCCACAGATGGGCGTTGCCCACCCGCAGCCAGTTTTATAATTTTGATAAAAATTAAGCAGTAGCGAAGGCTTCGAGAATGGCCTGGATGTCAGAAAGCTGACCCTGAATACCATAAATCTCTACAGTCTGCTTCGTCTTGCGGAAGATATCATCAGCAGCACGATACATATTCTCGAACTCGAGAGTGATAGCATCATAACAAGCGTTGATATCAGCTTCCATAGCCGGCTTAATGATCGGCCATGTACCCTCACCACGGTTCAGGATTCCAAGGTAGCCCATAGCCTGAGACTCGCGATCGCGAACCAGCTTGGCAGATGCAGGATACTGCACACCAGGAACCTTGTCAATCTTAACACCAGTGGGGAAATGCTTGTTTGTTGACTCCCATCCGTCTGCAGCAGGATCGGTGTAATAAACATTAGCATTGAAACGAACCTTGTTAGCCCAGTTCAGTGTGTCGTTAGCATCATCGTCGTCATAAGGAAGTGCTGTGATAACAACCTTAGCGCCATTAGCAACAGCTTCTACACGAGCGCGCTTCCACTCCTTATTGATCATGAAAGCGATGTTCTGAGCGATGGTGTTCTTTGTGTCACCAATCTCAGTAACATACTCATAAGACTCTGTCCACTTACGATAGCGGTGAGGCATATCCTTGAAAGTAAGACGAACGATAATACGCTTGCCACCTTCTGCGAAGAGGTTCTCAAGATTAGCAGTCAGACCAGAGAAGTCGATCGTAATCTCATCCTCAGTATCAGCAGCGTAAGCAAGTACGCTCAGGCTCTTAATATCAGCAGCCTTGATCTCGTTTGACCACTTGATGATAGGCATGTAAGTAACAGCGTTACCCTGACGAAGAACGGTGTTCTTCTTAGTAACGATACCAATCTTAATGGTCTCAATGTCGCCAGCGTTACCAGCAGTAACATTGTAGAGATCATCAGGAGCGATGTTGGGGTCACAGTTCATGATAATGAACTTACCAGCATCAGCAGAAACAGCGCTCATAGAAGCGGCAGGCTGCGGAGCAGCATTAAGTACAGCACCTGAAGCGAGGTTGCTAACAAGTACGGTGTTTACGTATGTAATCATAATTTAAATTAATTTTTTCTACTCCCCCTATATTTCAATGTCTAGACCTAACTAGCTGGGGTTTCCACGTTAAAATTATTCTTGAGTATTTACTTCATTAATAATAGTACGATACCTAGGATCTGCCTAATTTTCGATATACATCTAAGCAGCCATCTTGATGATCTCGTACATTATATGATCTTGAAAATCCGTGTACTCAGCTCGCGGATTATCAAGTGTAAGTTCAGTAGGCTTCCTAATGTAGCCTAAAGTATAGGATGAAATTGTATAATTCTTATCAGTAAGCAGATCGCACCCATTATCTTTTCTTATTCGAATAGGTCGTGCTTTATGATATTTGTAATGAAAGTCCGTAAGACTGTTGTTTATTCTATACATAAAACTATCTCTTGTGCACTCGAATACACAAGTATTCATTGGGTGACCACCATCCACAGAATCAATTACAACATCCTCATTAAGAGCATAAAGAAAATCATCAGGATAAGTAACAGAAAATCTAAGGAAGTTTGGATTTTCGTCCTATTGTCCTTGGACCAGTCCTAAAGACGCTTCTTTGAAAAGTTTAATAAGGTCTTCTCTTCTTTTTTCAGTTTGTTCATAACCTGTTTTATGTACAAAGTCGCCGTTTGTCCTAAGTTTGATAAACTTAGCAATTGCCTGATTCATCCAAAAAAGAGAATCTTCTGTAGAAGGCTTATTGACGGCGTCATCGATTTTATTTATCTCTCGCTCAAAATTAGCAATTATTTCAATGTTTGTCATTCTTCAGCCTCCTATTTCTTTTGTTCTTTCTTTGGTTGTGTGGCAGTAAGATGTCTTATATATAAATCTGTAGCACCTTCAACAAGATCATTAAAGCATTCCATTGGTAACTCACATGCAGTGTTAGTAAGTACGCTGAATTCTGCAGGGAGTTTTATATAAGTAACATCTACATTATTCACTGTAGTGTACTCATCATGGATAACTTTAATCTTTCCTTGTTCGAGTATAACAGCAGGATTCCTAAGAATTCTATGCTGATCATATATCTGGTTGATTACAGTATTTGCATCTGGCTGTTTTAATAAAACATTAGAAACAACAGCTTGCTTATTGGCATCCTTATAATTGCCTCTTATATTAGATATAGAACGTACATATGCATAATAATTATCAGGCAATGTAAACGTTGTGTTTTTGATATCTAAAGAGCCGTCTGCTGCGCCATTAGTAAGTATGGCGTGTGTTGTTAAGGTACTTAAGAGATCTTCGATTAGAACAGCCGTACGAGAGCCTGAAGGCACTTGGTCGTTCTATCTATACAACTGATCTATATACTGCTTCTGAAATTGGTTAAGAAATGCATAGATATCTTCAGTATCTATCTTGTTCTCAAGTTTAAACGTTGGCAGAATAGTTTGAAGCCTGCGCTCAACTTCCATACCAAGTTGTCTAGTTTCGTACATGTTCATGCTTCAAGTCCTCTCGTTTGTGCTTTAGTATTAAGTCTGGATGACTCTACGTTCTCCAGAGCAAATATTACAGCAAGTGATATTAATTCTTCTGCCATTGTGTCATTAAGTTCAAAAGTACCGTCAAAGTTCTATGTAAACTTCTCTGGTTCTCGTATGTATGTCAAAACAAATTCTCCAGGAGCTTTTACGCCTGTTGGATTGTAAAGATAATTATCGTATAATACAATTATAGCATTGCTCTCTATATACGCTACAGCATTTTTTATCCAAGGTCTATTTGTAGAAGATTGCTTAAACTTTTGAGCTACTTCATGGCTTACTAAAGTTACAGGATTCATTTTTCCTGTAAGATTAATAGTACCAGATACGTAATACAAGAAATCACTCTCTCCCTTTTCATTTTTACATTTATCAAGGTCATACAGAGCAGAATTCTCTGCAGATGGATGTACCATTGATTCATGAGGAAGAGTTACAAAAGTTACTAACTCTTGAATATCTGAAATAGCTTTTGTATCTGCTTCAAATGGAGCACGCCTTGGATTGTTGCCTGTAACCTTCTAAGCTATCAATGCAAGATACGCTTTATTAAGAATTGTAGCAATTTCGTAATCTGTAAGCGACGGATATGACGAAGTAACATTTGCTTTGTCATATTCTATCAGGAATTTTGTTTTTATATTACTATGCGGCGTCATATCTCGTTGTTTATAAAGAATTATTTATTCTCTACTTCGTTAATAATCGAAAGCTTCAGATCTTGGTTTTTCTTACTATCCAGATATGCAATTGCGTCCTGAAGTGAATCGGCAAACATATCACTACCATAGAAGTAATGTGTTTTATCCTTTCTAATAACTCCTTTTGCAATAGCACTTTCAAGCAGGAACTCAGTTTCTTTAGACTTGTTGTCAACCCATTTCTCGAAGAACTTCTTAGGATTCTTATCTACTTGATTAAACAATGTGGACTCAACAAGTTCATTAGACATGCGATCCGATGCCATACCATAGAGTCGTAAGCACTTACGCATCTGTTCAAGACTAAGATTATCAAACTCTTTAATGGCATCACGACGAAGCTTATTCTGCTTGTTCTGTTCAATTGCTTCAGCCTCACGGTTGATCAACAAATAATCTTTGCCAGCATCCAGTTTATCTAAAGAAGTGGCAACACGTTTATGTCCGCTAAGGAATTTAATCATCATAGCCTGACGAGGAATAGAATCGTCCAGCAATAGTGTGCGAGCTCCAACTTTAACCGAGAATGTGGTCCAGAAGTCAGACGTCTTAGCAAGGTGTCCTTCTTCATAACCTAAAGCTTTCTCAAAATATTTCTCATCTTCTGGGGTGAGACCCGTATATATCGACCCGGAGCGAGTATAGTAAGGAGCAATATAATCAAAGCAATTACGATACTTCAAAAAACTACCCCAGGGATTCTTCTTTTTGATCTTTAATTCAACTACCATAATTTACATTAGTATGTTGAGTATCGAACAGGGGGTCTTTCGACCCCCGTCGAATACTTATATTTTATTTTATGCGCGCTAATTAAATACCGCTGTTAGAGATCTCAGTATCCTCTGCGTCGCAGTACAGAATACCACAAGACAGCGGGTTACGAACCATAATACCAACTTCACCAAGGAAGTGTACCTGGTAACCATCACGGCTATTAGAACGCAGTGTGTTGATGCTGTTAGCGTAACCGTTGGGGGCTACAGAACCACCAGTATACCACTGAACGAACTCACGACCCTTACGACAAACCTTAACGATGTTAGACTGACCATCAGCGTTGCTAATATCAACGAAGAGGAAAGTATAAGACATCAGGGGTTTACCAGTCAGCGGATGAAGCTGACGGAAGAGCTCCATATTGTCGAACATGGGACAACGCTTCACAGACAGCGTGATGCCATTAGTCATTTTATAAGTAGTAAACTGGCCACCAAGAGTCAGGTTCTGACCACTACCGTCAACGAAGATGTTCTCACACATATTAAAGCTAGCGACCTTCTCCTTCAGGATACGATCGAACTCGCGAATACCCATCTCACCAGTCAGAGCAACGAAACGACGCTCGTTGGTACCAAGGATATTATAGCAGAGATCAAACAGATAATCCTCAAACAGCTCAGCAGTAAGCTTGGTGTAATAACGGATGTTAGCAGGGCTAATCTGCTCGAGCAGACCGGCCATTGTGGGAACAGGACGACCATTAGTACCCTTGTTAATATAGGTACCATCACCCAGACGGTTACTCTTAGAGAAGAGCAGAGCGGTTTCCTCACGCTTCTTCCACTCACGAAGAGCCTTCCAGTACTGATAATCAGCCCACAGATAAGATGACTTGCCAGTCTCGGGATCCTTCAGAGCGATAGCAAGAACGGTGCTATAAGCGTCGCCGGTGATATCATAGCTCAGACGAAGGGTCTGGAGGTGGTTACGCATCTTAAACGGAGTCTGATAGTTGATGATATCTGCCTCATCGCTGTACTCCTCGTAAGCAGAACCCATACGGCTTACCTGACGACCAGGAAGCATGAGCTCACCAGGAATATAAGCAGCCTGAGAACCATCAATTACATAACACTCGTATACCCAAGCGCTACCATCCTGATAAGGAACACCAGTGGTACGAACCTGGAAGTGGAAATCATCGAAGCTCAGAATAGCGCCAGGTCCAAACCAACGCTCTTCAAGAGCGAGATAGATTGGAGTATTACCGGCACCAGGAGTAAGCTGGTTGTAGTTGGCAGTAGTAATTTCCTGGCCATTCCACTTAGCCCAGCGAATATTTACAGCGTGATCGCTATCTACCTGCACAGCCCACTCAAACTCACGATTCTCGATTACCATTGTCTTTCCGAGTCCACCAGTGATCAGGTCGATGGTAGTTGAAATACCATCATCCTTAGTACCGAATACCAGTGAAAGAAGACCAGATACCTCGTGAGGCTTGGTCAGAAGTGCATTAGAAATCATGTTCTCGTCCACCAGATCGCTGAAACGACGTCCGCGATACAGCTGGAGATTGTTAAGTAAAGTATTATTCATATATATTTATAATTGTGTGCATCAGAACATACCACCTATAAGGTCTGTTACTGACTTTGATTTATCGTCGGCATTATAAGTGCTATGATTCTTTGCACTATGCCTTAACATTTTCCTAAGTTTATCAGCAGCGGATGTTTCTCCGGTATTCTTTGCACTAGAAATTAAAGAATCAGCTTTCATTGTGAAGTATGCAGATTCGATCAGATTCTTTGAAAGATTTTTGTTGAAGTCCTTTGTATATTGTGACTGTCCGTTCTGATCTACCTTGAAGATATAATCGAACAAAGCCTTACGATCTTCTTTAGGAATTGCAATACCGCGAATATTAGTAAGTTCGTTAATCTCCTTACTTACTGTATTGAAGAATTGTCTTGATTGTTCTTCTTGCTATTTTGCAAGCTCCTCTTGCTGACGTTGAGCTTCTTCTACTTCCTTCTTGCGAAGTTCTTTAAGTCTATCCAAAGCATCCTCAGATTCCTCATACAACATATCACTATCCTCGTAACGGGTTATCTTCTTATTTATTTGTTCGTCAGTATAGCCACTACGTTGCATGAGTTCACGTACAACTGCCTTTTGATTATTCTCATCTTCGAGATCAATGTTATCAAGAGTAAGAGCCTCTTGCTGTCTACGATAGAAATCCTCAAATTTACCTCCGTTCTTTACATACTCGTCAAGCGCCTGTATACGCTCATCCGCGTAGTCAGGTGTGGAGTTCTCAGTTACAACAGCCTTCATATAATCTGTCAACTGATCTACTGTAAGAGGTCTATCTTTTTCATCAATCTCATCCATATTCCACCCAAGTGACTGTCCGAGAGCATCGAAGAAGAGGCCAACTTGTTCGGCTTCAATTACATCGGCTTCTGTAGGATCTTCATTATCTTTAGGATCCTCTACAGGAGGCTCTGCTGGAGGTGTGGGTGGTTCTTGGTTGTTGTTCACGGGAGGAACCGGAGTGTTATCCTCTTGTGCATTTGGATCCGGTTTATTTGGATCCGGTTTATTGCCGTCCTCAGGATCTTTCACTGGCGGCTCATTAAGTATCTTGTCATCATCGATTGGATCTGAGAATTGATCAATTGCATCAATATCTGTTATTCCACCACCTTCTTCGGCGTTAGAATAAATATTGCCCAACAGATCATCAAATCCGCTCGGAATTGTATTCTTTTTCTTTGCCATATTATAATATGTAAGTTAATTTGTACAGTTTATTCTGTTATATTAATGTTTCCACTTCTTTGCGTTTAAAGCAAATACTGCCATCTTCTTTTGTTCAGGCGTACCGTTCTCTTTAAACCAAGAAGCAGAATGTCCTGTTCGTTTTTTTAAAGCAGTAAATTTACCACGATTAGCAGGTTTAATGTAAATTGGAGATTTGCCATTTTTATATTCTGGAACACTATATGCAGCTGATGTAGTTAATCCTACAGGTAAAATAGCGGAAGCATTCTACTATAACCATCTTGCAGCTTTATTATAATCTGTAATTAGATTGAAGAATTCCATCATATTGTTATTTATATTAGAAGGATCTTTAAAATATTGTGATTCAGCATATCTTAAATGTGCACCGGTTAATGGTCTATTAATCAATCCAAACATATTTTTTAATTGTGTACCCCTTGCTGCTAATTCATCAAAACCGTCTTTTGCAAAATAAGCGCCGGTTTTAATTTTACTTAGATCAAAACCTTCTGGAATATCGTGTATTCTATCGAAAGAGTGATGCCTCTCGTGAGATATAACTTTATAATATAGATCATCTGCTTCCTATTCTGTCAACTTTCTGCCCAAAGCCTATTCTTGATGCTATACGAGTTTCTTTTTTGAAATAAAAACAGGTCTATCTCCTTTCGGTAAAGAAAATCCTTTTAATCTCGATATAATATCTGGGTCTTTAAGCGCACGTTCTGCACCTTCACGGCTTCCAAAATAATTATCTTCCAGCCATTGTAAAGCAGCTTCGCGACCTTTTGGATCATCAACGTCGAAAACTCTTCCAACTTCATCTACAGGATCTCCAGTTAATCTGGCTCTATTATTATGAAGATTAACGATTTGTTTTCCGTGAACATTTTCATTTTCGTATAGCATTTTATGAAATATATCCCTAGTAGATTTTTCCTCTAGGTTTAATTTTGATAGTGCGTCTAATATATTACTATCATCGGAAATTTTTCTAGATTTTAGAAAGTTGTCTATTTCATATTCTGGGTGAGCTGCGCGAAATGCATCGTCTTCTGCTTTCATTTTTGCAACAGCCTTACCAAAATCTTCAAAGTTTATCTATTCTGTTGCTGTTTTTGCAGATTGTTTTAGCGGCAATATTTCGGTGACCATCTATCTCCCCCCAAGAAGCAAATCAAACTCCGGATGTACTAATTCTAATCCTTTTTCGTTAGTACCGGAAGACATAAAAGGTTTTGCCCAGTCTGTACGATGCTAAAGATAATATGGAAAATTATTTAAAGTATAACTACCTCGTTTCAGATCTGTCTTCTATGGAGTTACATACATATCTTCAAATACCTTGGTATAGTCATCTGTAAACGTGCTGTCTTCATTTAATTTAGCATTAGACACATTGTGGCCTATCTTATATCCAGGCAACTTTCCATTTTTCAATCCAGGAAACCCAGGCTCCCACTCAGAGTCCTCTATCAACTCTACTAAATTCGGCAGCTGTAATCTTGGCCTAAGTTTAACCATAGGTTTACCGGTTATGTATGGAGATACTTGCTCTGCACCATCCCACCTGGCTTTAGTCTATTCTTGAGGAATAATAGTGCGTACAGCAGTAGATACTGGTTGAAGTATTATAGGCTTAGGCTATTCTCCGATGGTCTACTGAAGTGCTCTTTGGTTAAAGTAATCATAAAACTAATCTCCATAATCTATTCTAGATTGTTGTCTACCAGCCTTGTTTCTTTCAAATGTAGATCTAAATGCTTCCGCAGCATCTCCTCCGGTTTTATATTGCCCGTATTTATAGCCCCTTCCGTTAGTATACCCTTTAACTTTACTGTTGCCTGTTATTTGATCGTACACAAACTACAACTGTGTGTCGGGATCTAAATTGCCATAAACAGCCTTCACTGCAGTCTGCATATCAGGACTCATCTATACATATCCGTGGTATCCGCTGCTATCTTTAGCATTGTGCCTAAACGAAGATTCTTTAAACATATTCGCAGCAATACCAGCAATGTCTTGACGACTCATCCCTAGATTAGAAAAATAGTCATGTATGTGATGTAGCGTGTCAAGTTGTTCTTCGTCCAAACTATCGATCACACTCTTCTTTCCTCTATTATATCTAGGAAGCCCTGCATCATATATCTCAGATACGGGTTTACCGTTCTTATAAGCGTTAAACCGTTCTCTAAATGCTGTTGTATCTTTGCCCATATCCGTCTATTCTATTGCTAAGTAGATTAGCAACGACGTTGGTCATGAAATCATCACCTCCGTCGTGCCAAACTAATCTTAGTATAAGTTTTAATAATTGATTGTTCTCTCTAGTAAGCTATAGAAGCTCTTGTTCCTCAGCATGCGTCATTTTTCACCAGCTACTTTATTACGAATAGCTGCGCGAGCCTTAACTCTTTCACGTTCAAGAGCAGCATCATCTTTCTACTTCTGCAACTCCATCTCGTGCTTCATACGCTGCTTTTCGAGATCAATCTTCTTATCTTCTATCTCCTTCTTCTGTCGAGATTCATAACGCTTAGTATACTCGTCTGATGCAATCTTACGCTGTTGTGTAGCATCTTTGGCAATTTCGATAGGATCTGGAATTTGATTGTTGTTCGCATCCTTCTCTTCTGTACCACGATATGCACTAATCTCGGCTACTGCAATCTTAGTCTGATTATCAGCATCAATCTTGTAACGCTCAAGCTCCATCTTAGCTTCCTCAAGCATAAGCTCTTGCTCACGCTGTTCATTCTGCATCTGTTGCAGCTGTACAGCTTGTTGTTGTTCAGCTTCCTGAGCTTGCTGTTGCATCTGTTCTTGACGCTCTTGCATCTCTTTAAGCTTCTGCTTAATGATGTTGAAGTTGTCGTTTGTAAGTACTTCAGCTGCTTCAAGTAAGCTAGCACCGTTCTGCATAGCAGGCTGAATAAGCTGCTGCAACTTCTGGATATTCTCCACATCCTTAGAAGTATCGCTTACAAATACATCCATATCTTCATAGTAGAACTTCTCTGTAATATCAAGATATGCACGCTCACCATTATCGAAGATATAACTAAGCTTCTGTTTACCAGTCTGCCTCCATGCACCCTGCGCTGTATTAAGCAACATATTTAAAGCGTGGCGCTTACACTGGTTGTGTGCCCAGAACAAAGGTTCTGTAATATGTGAAGATTGTACAACACTACGTTCTACATTACCCACAAGCTCACTAGAACTAATAGCACCTTCACGTTGTTCTGTGATACCAGATATAGTACCTGCCAATTGTTCGATCTTGTCCATCAACTGAATATACTCAGCGATTACGTTCGACATAGTAAGATCGAGAGAAGTGATTTGATTAAACGTAGCAGGCTTTCCGCCTTCTCTTCCTGGTACATTCCAACCTTCTTCATAAGGATTAATAAAGTTTACACCAACACTAGACAAGTAGTGCATCCATCTATCCGGAGTAATATTCATAGATTTAGGAATCTATGTAATATCCATATTTACTACTTTTCCTTTGTCTCTTGCTATAGCTAACTCTAGTCTGTACCAAAGCACTATATACATATACTGTAAAGGCTTAAGGATGCTAACCAAGGACCTAGGACGACTATTGGTATTAGAATAAACGCATCCGCAATAGGGAAGCTTCTAAGAATTTGGGTTATCGAGAGATACGTGCTGATATTCAAGAGGCTGAATGCCAAAGTATAAATCAGAACCCGCACGATATCCTTCCCATACTTCTATAATCCAATCTGGTTCAACAGAGATTTCCATACCTGTTTTCTTGTAGGATTCGTCTGCTATTTCAACTTGTGCTTGACCAGCTTCATCAAAGTACGTGACATAATATATCTTTTTAAACGACTTCCAACAACAATGCCATACATTTATAGAATAGCGACTCTTTTGGTCCAGTGTTGGATTATCGTATATGTGCAGTTGAATACCACCTCCAAAAGTATCTACAATGTCTTTATCGCCCATATCATTTCCTGGTCTTCCAGTAAGCATCTCGTTCAGTTTATTGAGATCCTTCTCTGTAAGCTTATCATAGTATCTATCATAAATCTCTGCTACAGGAAGTCTCATCTTCCTGCAACACCAAGAACCATCTTCTATAAATTCAAGATCAGGACTGTGGTCGTATCCAAAGAACATTGGATTTACTCTCTCCAAATAAGGCTCATCGTTTTGCACGCCAACATAATATATTTCTTGACCTGCAATAAGAGCATCCTTCCAACCTTTAATAAACTCGTTATCTAGGTTTAATTTTTCTCTTAAATATGTGAGAGTATGATATGCTGTGTTCTCTACAACATCTTTATAATCCTTTGTCATATATTTAGCGATAGCTTCAGGGGGCATTATTTCGCCGTTCTATAGCTGTTGCTAGAATTGTTCAGCTTCTTCTGGACTCATGCGAGCAGTAATAGATGCCATAATATATTGCATAAGCATCTCCTTCTCTTTATCCATAAGTTCTGATGCAGCTTCCTACGATGTTCTCACTACCCTGAAGTTCATCGGCCTCTTTGTCTCTTCACCTATAAGGAGGTCTACCTTAGGCCTTATTATATTGAAATCTTGAGGAGTAGCGGGAAACCCATCTTCTACTTTAAACGGGTTTGTAATTCGCTTGAAGTCTTTTTCATCAAATATAGAATTATAAAGGTTGTAGTAGGTCTATATCTCTCCGAAAGGCGTCTTGGCCATACCGCCAGACGTAATGTTTCCCTCGCCAATAATATAGTTAACACAGTCTTGCTGCCACTTCTCATCTTTCTTTTTAAGAGGTAGCTTCTGTTGAGGGAATGATGCGTTATATAAATTATCTTCTACTCTAACCATTGTTAAAAGCTAAATAAAGGTATATCGTCTTTCACGTCGTTATCGCCAGCATCCCAATAACGCTAACTGAATAACGGCAATTCGAAGAGTTCAACCTGTTTGTTTTCTTCTTTTGCAGCTGACACTTTAACCTAATAGAGCTCTTCTCTATATATCATAACCATACACAGGGCAATAACACGGTCTACGTTTCGTACACCATCATTCTCTATTAGTTCTTCTATAAGTGGTTCGCTGTATATTCTTTCTAGATTAGGATGGCCTTCTTCATATTCTTCCATTAGCCATTCGAGAATTAATCCTTCTCCATAAGCCCTAATCTATTTAGTCATGTGACAGCCTTTACGGCGCTGCACTTTACTGTCTTTAAAGACCTCCGTAATAATTTTATCTGGTTGATCTGCCAGTAGGTAATCACAATGTTTGTTTGTGAAGTAAGGGTAAATACCCTTACGTTCATTCTCAAACAAAAGTCTCGCATTATAAAATATCAGTAGTTTGCGAACATTTTCATAATACTCTTCCGCAGTATCCGGACGACCGGTGTACTCTGCCACAATTACGTCGTTCCATGCTTCTCCTGCTCTAACGCGCTTAAAAATGAACGTCGATCCTAAGGAGTTAGTGAACGACTCGTCGTGATCATACGGGTCGCAACCGCCAATGTATAGTCCGAAGGGGGGATCTGGGATTGGGTATTCCCATATAACTACTGATCCTCCTGGTTTGTCATCTTTCTTTAAATGATATGTTGTTATATCTCCAGATTTCTTTTCACGTGCTTCTACTCCTCCTTTACCATCCCACACTAGATCTACTATATGTTTCATGTTCTACAGTTTCTTATTAGTTCTAATACGGGTTAATTGGTCCATTAAGAGTTTACGGGGGAATATATTTTTACCCAATTCTAATACAGCTTCCTATGGTTTTATAGGTCGCTCAGATATAAAACGGTCAATAGACGTCTATGAAGCACCGCCAGACTTAACTTCATTACGTTTGGCTATAGTATCTTCGATAGCTTTCTCTACTAGACTGTTTCCATCTTTATCCATAAATATGCGGTCTCCATTCTCATCGAAACCTTCCATGTTTAGATAGAAAGGTGAGAAATAACCGCATCTAGTTTCCTCAGCTTTATCATCCCATATATTAGGGAAGCTAAGCACGTTATAAGCTTCTGGACTATAAAATAATGTTTTTAATCCATCAAACTGACCACCTTCAGTACCACCAGTACCAAAAGCAATCATAAGTCCGAATGCCTCTCCGTTATCATCCTCCATAGAAGGCTGGCTTACACGCCATGCTGTCTCTAGATTTGGGAACTTACCACTCTCCTCAAAGAGTACAAGCTTACCACGAATACCACGAACACGCTCTGGATCATTCTTAAGAGTCATTCCTGTTATTGATGATTTGTATCCTTGTTCGGTTTCTCTACCGAATTCATCTTTGATTTTAAAACCAGAAACACGTTCCATACGGGTAGCGGTTAATCTACGCTTAGCCCAGTCTGTGTGCTAGTCTACAAAATCCATAATCTCCCAAGCTTTCGTTAGCAGTCCATCTCCAATAAGGAACTTTTGTTCTGACGCTATCGCAAAGCTCTTAGATTCTTTAATAAGGGCATAGTTTCTAACAAGCATTGATGAGCCTTTAAAACTAAATCCCTTTTTACGGGCCTTTAGAACTGCAAGGTGTTTACCTTGCAGCTCGGCCTCTTCTACAGCCTAAAAGAAGTAATAATCGCCGTCCCAGAAATCAGGGAAGTCTAGTATACGCTCACGCCTGATTCGTTTATCTCCGTTACGGTCTATATATTCTGTGTTTTTACGTTTAATGATAGGACTGTAGTTTAAGTAAAAATAATGGTAGCCGGTAATAAAATCTCCGTCAGGAGCAACATAACCATTTATACAGCGCTCCGTTTCCCGGTCCCAGTATTGTGTATAATCTGTAGTGCCTCGCGGGGCTAGCGTATATGTTCCATGTTCTTTGAAAAATATTGCTGCCTGGCGGAACTTGTTTGTATTAATTATCTTTTTATTAAAGTCTACCATGATTTATTATAATAGTTGACTACAATATAATGATACTGCACATATCAGCTCTGCTATGAATACAGCATTATCCTTTAGCTTCTTTATAAGTGCTATAGGCATCAATGCCCATACAGCTAAACATGCAGGATTCATTATAGCTACACATATCTATGATAATATACCTGAGCTTATCCCAAAGATATTATGCATAGTCTATGATTGTTTCTTCTATAGTGGGAGTGCACCGCAGAACATTAGAGATGCCATTGTAGCAAACCCTAATGGTGCTGGTACTTTATCCATCATTGGTATGCATGCAGTTAATGATATCAACCACATCCATATAGTCCATATCCACTTCTATGCCTTAGGTAAGTCGTATACTGTAGCAGATATACTTTCAGGAATCTTTTTATTCTTTATTATATCTACTAATAAGAACTCACCTGCTATAACAGAACTAATTAGTGTAGGTATTATATCGGTATTCATTCTTCAGTAGGTTCTTCTGTTACTTCTGGTTGAGTATTCAAGGCGTTCTCATAAGGAGTCCAATCAATACTATCTTTTTTAATCCAACCTTCATTAAGTGTTTGATTAATAAAAGCAATAGCTTTTACATAGAAATCAGAAATGTCTTCTAGAGTTTCAAAAGTATAGTATACAGGATCTCCACCACGTTTTACAATGTTTGGTTCATCTTCAGTACCTATATTTTCATTATAACTTGGAGTTTGCCCTAATTTAAATTTAACAGGCAAAGAAGCTCCTTGTGTTTGTAATGCAAGATCGTAAGCTGCTTTGAAATTAAACTAATTTTCTTTAGATAAATAAATAGACATTTCTTTCCAAACAAAACCATTAAGAATAGTTTCATCAGTTCTATTATTAATATCATTAATGATTACTTCCTTAATAGTATCTATGTCAAGCTTATTATATTCATCTTTAAATAAAATTAATTCATGCCAAGAATACATATCTTCATTAACTTTCTCTAAATCATACCCTACAATATATAGTACACTATATTCAGTAAGATATGAAAAATATTTTATTGGTCCATTTCTTTTCATAATACAAAATATATTAACCATTAAACTATTCCACGAACAGTTCGTCCAATTCCTCTTGATGCTCTATAATCCCTACACTATTCATGATTAGTATAAATAGTATGAGCAGTATCACTACCTTCTGGAGTCGATGACCATATATATGCTCTTTCTCCTTCATACTTTCTATTACCACCATCATATGTACCACAGGCTGGGAGGAAAATATAATTACTATTATTTTTACTTGTCAATTTGGCACCAGTTACTCCACTAACTGTTGTCCACGAGAAGTTAGTATTATTAAGTAATTCTTGTATTTCAGTTAAAGTAGGCATTCTCCAAGCACCTCCCATCACTTGTCTTGCAGTATCTACACTTAAAGAAAGAGGATTTTCAGTACCTGTATAAGCAGAATCAGAACTATTATATGCTCTATTACCTTTTCCATACATATAAAAATTACCATATCCTGATTCACTACTAGCTCCAACATTATATTTAGCCCATTTTCTACCACTTGGTAATCCAAGATCTACATAAGCATAACCGTTATAAGGATCATTAACTGTTAATGTTACTTCATTAGACCACGCTGACGCATTATAATTACCATTTCCTGTCCAACGTGCTTGTGTATTCTAAGAACCAATAGCAGTTCTTGTGTTACCATTACTCCATTCGATGGAGCCCTGTCCTCCACCTCCAGAAGCTGAGGCTGTAGCGGTAGAACCATATTGTACTGTTGCACCAGTTGCTGTAGGAGCATTCTAATTAGCTTTAGTAATAGAAAGAGTAACTTCATTAGACCATCCAGAGGCATTATAGTTACTGCTACCACTCCATCGAGCTTTTGTAGTCTTACTACCACCAGCATTTCCTGTAAGGGTATTACCATTACTCCATTCAATACTTCCTTGACCTCCTCCTCCAGAAGCTGAAGCAGTAGCAGTATTACCATATGTAACAGAAGATCCAGAGGCCGTTGGAGCTGACTGAGAAGCCTTTCCTATGGTAGCAGTCATAGATCCAGTGGAACTTTGAGTATAGTTAGTAGACTCAGCACAATAGTAATAAATAGTATAACTACCAGCACCTGAAGCATAGGGTAAACTAGTACTATAAGAAGAATTACTAGCACCATAATAATACATAGTTCCAGTACCAGAGCCTGCAGTTACCAAAGTCTGATTAGATCCATTATATGTAACTCCTCTGTTTGCAGGGGCAGTTGAAACGGAGCCACTAGCTTTGTTCATTGTTAATGTTACTTGGTTTGACCAATCTGAAGCATTATAATTACTATTTCCAGACCATCTAGCTTGAGTAGTTTTAGAACCAACTGATGTCTAAGTATTACCATTAGACCATTCAATAGAACCCTGACCACCACCACCTGATGCTGTAGCTGTAGCCGTTGTACTATATGTTGTAGTAGCTCCTGAAGCTGTTGGAGCAGATTGATTTGCTTTACCTATAGAAACTGTTATAGAACCAGTATCACTCTAAGTGTAGTTAGTCGAGGCTGCAGCATAGTAGTACAATGTCCAAGAACCTGCATTTGTCTAACTAGGTACTGTAGTAGAGAAATCACCACTTGTTCCTAATCTATAATATATTGTTCCAGTACCACTACCAGCATTTGCTAAAGTTTGGGCACTACTATTATATGTAAGAGCCTTAGCTGTTGGAGCTGTTGCACTTCCTGCAGCTTTCGTAATTTCCAATGTTACCTCATTAGAGTAAGGAGAAGCCTCATAATTACTATTTCCAGACCATCTTGCTTTAGTAATTTTGCTTCCTACATTTCCAGTAAGAGTGCCGCCATTACTCCATTCAATAGTACCTTGATTTCCTCCTCCGCTAGCTGTTGCTGTTGCTGTGTTGCCATAGATAACAGAATCTCCAGTTGCAGTAGGAGCACTTTGACTTGCTTTAGCAATAACAGTATTAATAGAATCAGACTCTTTATCCTTATGGTTACTATCCCCAATTATTCTCCAATATGAGGTATATGTATTGGCATTGGTACCAGTAGGTATAGTAGTATCCCAAGTAGAATTGTCACTGCTGTATTGCATTGTACCTTCACTTGTAGAGCCTGTAACTAACAATGCTTGTGCTAAGCCAGTGTACATAGGAGATGTAGCAGTAGGAGCAGTATATGTAGGATCTGCTTTGCCAATACTTACAGAAATATTACCGGTAGCACTCTGATTATAATTGTCACTTTCAGCAGCGTAATAATAAACTGTGTAGCTTATAGCATTAGTACCAGTAGGAATTGTTGTAGAGAAGTCGCTTGAAGAATTCAGGCTGTAATACATCGTGCCAGTACCAGAACCAGCATTGAGAAGCGTCTGTGCAGAACCGCTGTATGTAAGGCTCTTTGCCGTAGGAGCAGAGGTGACACTACCGTTGGCCTTTCCGATCGTCACTGATATGCTTTCAGTTGAGCTTTGATTATAGTTAGCACTTTCTGCAGCGTAATAATATACAGTATAACTACCGGAATTTGTTCCAGTAGGTACTGTTGTACTAAAGTCACTATCTTCGCTAAGACTGTAATACATTATACCTGTACCACTTCCTTCGTTAGCAAGGGTTTGTGCCGAACCGCTGTATGTAAGAGATTTAGCAGTAGGGGCTGAGGTTACACTTCCACTAGTCTTTGTAATAGTAAAGGTAGCACTGCCCACTACATTATAATCACCACCGTCGTTATCATAAACTGAAACCGTTGCTGTTCCTGCATTAATATTATTACTATAAGAAACAGAATATTCAGATGGGTCAATTATCACACTACCGTCTTTAACTGTTACAGATGGAGTCTTAGCAAGTCCATCGTAAACATATGTATCTTGTGACAGTTCTACGGTAGCCGTTATTTCTTTTTCAGAGATAGAACATTCTACTGTATCATATGGTACATCATTAATGTTTGAATCTCCGACTACTTTATATAAGAGTTCGTATGAACCTCCGTTTGTTCTAGTTGGTATTTCTGTTGACCATGAATCACTACCAACCTTATATTGTATTGTACCAAAATCAGTAGAACCAGCTGTAATAAGCTCTTGTGCTGTACCATCGAATACAACAACCTTTGGAGTAGGAGCAGTTACAGTAGGAGTTACTTTAGCTATAGAAGCTGTTATTGTTGCGGCAGCAACATCGTTGATGTTGCTATCACCTACTACCTTATAGTATACAGTATGTTCACCGGCATTAATTGCTTGAGGAACAGATGTTGTATAAGTCTGTCCGTCTGATGAATACTGCAACGTTCCAAAGTTAGTAGAACCATTATCTGCTAAAGTTTGTGCAAGTTCGCTATATACAAGACCAGTCTTTGTAACAGGTGCTGTTACAGTAGGAGTGACCTTAGAAATAGTAGTTGTAATAGGTGTCGATACTACATCATTATGATTAGCGTCACCTGTCAACTTCCAATATGAAGTATGCTCTCCAGCATTAGTGGCTTGTGGAACAGAAGATGTCCAAGTTTCTTCATCTGCAGAATAACTAAACGTTCCGTCATTAGACTCTCCAGCGTTGATTAGCTCTTGTGAATTACCATTGTATATAAGCGATTTAGTACTAGGAGCTGTGTATGCTGGGTTTGCTTTAGATATTGTTACTTCTATTGCAGTAGAGTCTATATAAACTACCTCTGCACCAATGAATCTCCAATATGCAAAATATGTTCCAGCATTAGTAGCCTGCGGAATATTAGTAGACCATTCGCTCTAATCTATAGAATACTGAATGGTTCCGGCAGTAGAACTTCCTGCGTTAAGTAAAGCCTGAGGTTCTCCAATATACGTTAATGATTTAGCAGTAGGTGCTGAATAAGAAGGAGGGTTAACTTTTGAATTCCAATATTCCTTCTCAGCAGCGGTTACGTGCACATTTGTATTTGATTCGTGACTATTAAGATCGCCCCTAACCTCAGTATCTTTTATATTATACAATTCTTCGCCAAGAACGATTTTTGCAATATGTTTAACCATGATTTACGTTATATACTAATAAGTTTTCTTCTAATTCGTCATATACAACTTTAGCAGTAGCTTTATCTATTTCTTGATCAACATACCGCTTTGCGTCCTATATATCACGATCATGTTTTCTTTCTAATTCTACAACGGATTGTTCTGTCTGTTCGATTTCTTCTCTAACAGACTCAAAGTCTACATCTATATTTCTTACAGTTTCTTCGACTTCATCAATCCTAGTAGATAGTATTTTGTATACCTTACTTTGATCATACGCATTTTGTATAAGATTGAACGTAGCGTTTGCATCGAGTATATCTCCTTCCTTGAATAAAGGATATGGAGGATGTACACCTATTAGCACATCAGAATGTACATGCTTTCTTGCTTTCGTTCCGTATCTCGTAAGATCAATTAAAGAATATTTATCTTTTATCTATGGATTATACATAGTAATATATTTTACCTCCGAGTACGTTTTGATCTCGTAAGGGTTATTAATAATTTAAGGAAGTGGGGTACTTATGACCCCACAAGCCTTAAATATGATTAAGATACTGTTACAGATACAGTAGAACCAGTGAATACCTGAGCAGCAGCAGTTGCAGTACCAAGGTCAGTAATAACAGACTCAGTAGTGAACGTAGCAGCGCTACCAGCATTAAAGGTATCAGCAGCCTTAGAAGGCAGAGTACCTGCACTGAAGGTGTCAGAAGCCTTAGAACCACCATCAAACTTACTTACATCAATAGAGGTAGGAGTACCACCGTTGAATGTATCAGTACCATAAGTAGCAGGAGTAAACGTACCCTGAGCAGTTACAGCACTAGAAGTAGAGGCGTCACTAAGAGTGAGAAGCTCGTTAGCCTCGTTTACAGAAGCAACAATACCCTCTGTGGTAAAGGTACCAGTAGTGGCAGCACCGAGTGAACCACCATCGAAACCGCTGTGGCTGTAAGAAGCAGCAGAACCAGCAGTTACGAAACCTTCAGCCAAAGAAGCTGGGGTGAATGCGCCCTCTGTAAAGCTAGGAAGCGTACCAGCACTGAAAGCACCCTCAGTAAATGAAGGAGCAACAGCCTCGCTGTCAATAGCCTTCAAAACAGTCTCGGTAGCGGTACCTGAGAACGATACAGATGAAGCAGAGTTACTACCAGCACAAGTAACATCACCAGTAGCGCTATCTTTGAAAGCAAGAGCTTTGAATGAGCCAGCAGGACCCATCTTCTGCCACTTGGTTCCATTGAACACGAACTCCTTCTCCTCCTCGTAGGTATCACCTGCGATAGCTACAACATCACCGGCCTTAGCGGTGTAATTCTCACCATCAATTACGATGGGGTTAGTAGTAGAACCGTCTACCAGAGCAGTAGTGGTGAAGCCAGCCCAATGCATGGCACCAGTGATTGACGTTTTAATATTGTCAATCTCCAAACGAGCCTCGGCATCCTTCAAGTCATAGGTATTACTACCAAAGGTAAGTTTTGATAAATACTTTTTATCCATAATTTATAAATTAAAAAATTAAAGTAGGTCAATTAATGAAAGGTCGCATTCTCGCTCTCTTCGTCAACTGTAGCCTACAGTTTGTCTTTTACTTCTTGTGAAAAATCTTCAAGTTTGATTGAACCGTCAATAATCTCACTTGTACCAACTGTGTCAGGTCCTAATTGACCACCTTCACCATGAACAATCATATCGATTACTCTAGCAATCCACATGTCTACGTAAGACTTAACGGTATGCGGAATCGTGTAACCTTCCTGCGCTTCGTGATATACTACATCTTGACGCTCAAGCTTCATCTTGAACTTATTAATATCAAATGTAGTATGTCCTTGGTTATCAAGGATAAACTCTTCACCAAGCTCTACAGGAACAGATGCACATCCCCATGTTTTGTTTCCATTAAGATCCGAGAATAATGTATCTCCCCAAGGCTTAATAGGTTCTTTACCTTCATATTCGAAGACAACCTTAGCGTTTTCAACCTTATCAAAATGAGGAACAATCCAAGGATACTTGGCACCAGGAGCATTTATAGCTCCAAGCCAACAATGGATGCAATTAGGATATGTACCGTCAGCAGCACGATCGTTTATATTTGCAGGACGATTCTCTACAGTATTCCAGAGGTCTTCCTCAGGATACTTCTCGTAGTAGAGCTTAAGTCCTCCATTCTCGTACGAATCATTCCAAGAAGCCTCATCCCATATATAATCGAAGTTCTCAGAATATTCTACGCTGGGATCATGATCAAACTTTCTGTCACCGACCGTCCAGTATTCAGGAACGTCGGGAATTACAAGATCACCAAGATCACCAATCTTATCATTTACTTCCTGCTTTGTGTAAGCATCAGTTATACCATATCCTTCGAGTGTAGTAGCTTTATCTGCTTTCGCAGCATCCAAAGCCTACTCAACTGCTTTAGCTCTAGCAGTCTCAGCGTTAAGGTCTCTATCAAGTGAGTTAAGCTTGACTTCAACCTCTTTAAGCGTGTCGAATGCAATTGTAGCTCCGTCTACGATAGTGTTGATTGTTGTGTTGGCATCCCACAATTCACCGATTGGATACACGCCACGATCTGTGCAAACTACCTTAGAGATTATTTGTTTACGGACATTGCGACCAGTTTCGACAAGATCTTGAAGTAATACTTTCTTATCCATATTATATTAAATTTCGTAGCGGCCTATAATACCGCCACCTTTAATTCGACCTGTCTCCAACTACTCGGCTTTAGCTTGTTTCATAGCCGTATCCAGAGACTTAACTATATTGCCAACGTCTTTCAATATTCGTGTGACTTTGATGGCAGTGTCAATATCCATATTACCCTAAGAGTAGTCGTTTAGGGCAGCTATAAGCCCCTCTGCTGCAGTCTATGAGGCTGCTAATAATCGTGTTCCCGGCGTCTCCTAAAATTCGCGAAACCTCCTAGCTAGCTCTTCTACCTCCGCAGTAGGTACATACTTTTCATCTTTAAATACGTCTTTGGCTACTACGCGAGGTCTCTAATCTAAAGGGTATGCCTCGTAAGGAGTATTCCATTTATATAGCCAGACGATATACTCTATCTCTTTCAACGCCAAGGATTTATCCTTCGCTTCATTATAATAATCTTTAAATGGAGGAATTGCTAAATCCTCGGTGCTGAGAGATATCTTATCCGCTTTTATGTCGAACATATAATTGTTAGTTTATGTACGATCTCAGTATCTTTTCAACCATCATGTACATTCTTTGTACAAGATGTCCAATAAGATATGCAGCTGCTTCACCGTGTATAGGAACACCATAGTATTCACATATATGAGCCTATACATGATCTGCTTCGTGTATACAAGTGTTAACAAATTGACTAATGTTAGTAGCCTACCCTATACAAATAATACTCATTTTATAGTCTGTATTTGTAAACGTAAAGCCAGTATTCTTTCTACGTAATACTCTTAGACATTTTCTTATATCCTATTCAGGACAGTCCAGCTGGCTTAATGAATCTGCTATTTCAACAGAGTCTTCTTTGCTTGCATTATAATACACAAGAACATTCCAGTCGTGATCCCCAAGTTGTATATACTATGCTATCATACAAACTCTGACCAATCTACTGGAATGTGCATACCTTCGATATCTGATAGCCATCTATAGAATGGCTACCCATCATATCCGTCAGGATCGTCAATTGTTTTCTTGACGTACATACAGAGATTGTAATCATTGTCAGGGACGGCATCTCCTAAGTAATCAGCTTTGCACATGTTTGCCACATATACCGCATCATACATCTTATTATATTGGAGAGTAATATCCCGAGCTTTTAATTTTTCTTCTAACCATTCTTTGGTTATCGGAGTTATTTTACCTTTGTCGTTTGACATTAAAGACACAGCAAAGTTACATAACTCTTTGGTGAAGTGGGGACCATACAATCTCATGTATTTCCTAAAATGCTTAGTTTGCTCCATTTACTCTATTTCTTAGTAATGATTCTAAACGTTCAAGAGCTGAATACATACCGTCTACACGTTGCGTCAAACTATCTATAGCTTCATCGCGCTGTTCTTCTTTAGCGTATACAGGATTTAATGCCTTTAGTATATCTTTAAATGAAGCAGCATCTTCTTTATATTTAGGGATGTTATTTATTCTATCTTCGCAGTCTTTTAACAAAGAATCTACTTCTGATATCATAGCCTCTTTGTTTTCGCTTAAAGTATAATCCCCATACGTATGTATAGACAGATTGCTTGGTACACAAAACTCTTTCTTTTCATCATCTACACGCACCGTTAGATCTACTACACTCTGCATATTAGTACCAAGACTAACTGCTGGGTTATAAGTAGGATACATGGGACGTGGCATTGTTACGTTCTCGACGTAACCAATTTTAACTTCTGGTTTACTTGTCTTATCCAATATATAGACAGTAGCACCTTTTCTTAACGTTGAAAACATATCTGTTAAAATTAAATGTACAGAGCAGGGGCCGAAGCCCCTGAGTGTACAATATTATTAATAACGACGTCCCATGCGACTACGGCGCATACGCATACTACGCAGACGACCACTACGTCTCATCATAGAGCGAGCATCATCGTCCTCATCTTCACGCATATCATAATCATCATGGCGATAACCTGATCTATTTGCAGACATTCCGCGGAACTCCATCTCTGGCTCCTCAGAATACTCTGACTCATCTTTTGATGCTTCATAGCAATCGTATATAGCATCCTCAAGCTCACACAATGTGAGTTTAGTCTTCTTGGCGCTATGCTTAGCTTCCTCAAGAAGATCGAATGCCGTATCGTATGCAGCATCACGCATTTCAATAACTACCATAATTTAATAATGTTAAAATGTTAATATTAAGCTGCTACAGCAGATGTTATCTGCAGTATGCCATTAAATCGATCATTGAAGACCGTAATAATACCTGTGCCTGTTAAATCGGCTGCAGTTACAGGGGTTCCATTGAAGAAAGTAAGCGGTCTAGCTGTACCATTCAATGTGAGGGTTACTGGCAGTGTACCAGTAGTACCCTCAGGAATAGCATCCTAGATACGAACTGTAAAATACCCAACAGGCTGAATGCGGCGGAAACCTAAAGCAAAGTCTACCGCTGTATCAGTTACAGTTACGTTAGTTGTGCTTAAGTATGGAACTCCATTTACATTTGTAGTTACATTAAAGCACCCCATAGCCACTAACTATTAAAATGAAACATTGTTGCTCCAACCGTTCCAACCACCGTAGAAACTTCCCATGTATGGGGTTGTGTTAACTGCGGTCAGTTGAGGCCACTGTACAGGTACTGTATTGGGCTGTGAAGCCTTAATGGCTGCAAGCTCAGTAGCAACATTATTAAATTTCTCGTTAATAAATGCAGTCTGGCGGTCATTGTTTATATTAGAACGCAACAGAGCATTGTCAGCTGTCAGAGAGTTAATCTTATCCTGCAGTTCTCTCTTTTCGAGATCACAGAACTTATCGTTGATCATTACACTCTGACTCTGTATTGCATCTACGATGTCGCGAGTATTACGCTCAGCCTGTGTGCTCAGCGAATTTGTTTGCTGACATACTGCAAGCTGATCGGCTGCTTGATTTGCGGCCATCTGAGACTGCAGTGCGTTGGTCTGATTGGCAATAGCCAAACGATTCTCGCAGCAGCACTGACAGATCTGGCTTGCGATAGATGCATTACCACTCTGGATAGCGTTCTAAATTTGCAATCCGCTCATGCCCACCTGAGTACCAACAGAAGTAATAGCATTGTTAAGAGTAAAGATGCCATTCTGAACAGTGCTTATTTCTGTATTAAGAAGATTAGCAAGGTCACGAATAGCGTTACCATTACCCTGGATAGCGTTCATCAGGAGCTCACGACCAGAGTCGTTAGCAATCTGATTAGAGAGGAATCCGTTGTTACCGTTTCCACCCCAGTTACCATTGCCACCCCAACCCCAGATCATCCAGAGGAAGAGGATCCATATCCAGTTATTACCACCGAAACCACCATTGTTGTTAAGAGCTAACAGCAGGTTCGGATCAATGCCATTAGTACTTCCCATCTCAGGGAACATCATAATTTTAGAACTTTCCATAGTTTAAATTGTTGATAATTAATAGTTGTTGTTGATATCCGCATTATACAGCGCGGGAACTGTTGTTGATATATACGCCAATAGGGGGCCTTGAATGGTCCCCTATCAGCATAACTAATTTTAATCTAACAATGAATACAATTGTTTTTTAACAACTGCAGTTTGTGAGGTTTTGCCATCTGATGTACGCCACCCCATGAAGCTTTTATTACGTAATTATTGTGCTTCTTCAGAATCGTTTATCGATTCCACCGCTGCCTCATTTGCGGGCTCAGAGTTTGTAGTCTCGACTTCTGTTTCCGGAAGACTCTGAGTAGCCGTAGGTGCGCTTTCGTTTATATTGTCAGTAGACCCATAACCGCCTTCTCCACGGTCAGTCTCACTGAGTGTATCACTCTCCTCAAACTGTACATCAGGTACTGGGAGTATAAGGAGTTGACAAAATCTTTCACCTTCTTTATATATAGCAGGTACAACATCTGTTGTAGCTCGCATCTTGGCCATTACTTCGCCACGATAATCAGAATCAATTACACCAATACAATTAGTAAGAGTAAGAGATTTCTTTGAGATAGATGAACGAGGAACAAGAGCTCCAAAATAACCTTGAGGAATCTCTACTGCAATATCAGTATGATATACAAGTACAAGTTGTCCACATTCGTTAATCTCTGTTGTGATTCGTGTACATGTCAAATCGAATCCAGCATCTGTGGCATGTGCCTTTACAGGTGCGATTGCATTTTCTGAAAGTCTTTTAAATTTAATTACCATCTTTATATATAATTTTAGTAATAATGGTTGCCCAGTCCGGTTCATCTCCAGATCTTCCGGGGTTAGAGCCCGACGTGCTAGGAATCATACACCACTAAGCAGTACCTACCGGGGGTAACGCTCCCCCGCATTGGGTCTAACCGTAGGTTGCCAATCAACATTTTAACTATATCACAGGGGTCCGGATGGCCATCCGAATCTCAGCCTCCCCTGTATCGGCTGTATTGTGCGGCTCTGGGAAGATTCGAACTTCCTACACGCCCGCCGGATAACCGACATATCGCAGCGCCTTCCAGTATAACATAACGGTTATACTCGTTTACTTGTTTTTCTTAAAAGGATGTTTAATCCAATTCCAGAAGCGCTTATACCAAGGCTCCTTCTTTTTACCTGTAGCCTCCTTAAGAATATCCTCAAGCTTATTAAACAACTTATCGTCCTTAATACGAATAATATTCTTCTCGCACTCTTCATCAATCTCATTGAGAATGTCGCCTGTAATTTTAACTCCAAGCATCACAAGCCAGGTAATATCATCTTCTGTAATTGCCACGCCCTGTGTAGCCTTTGCTCTAATAAACTCGAACTTTATGTCGTCACAGTTTTCAATATTAGTAAGATTTACAATAAAAGCGGGCTTTGTTTTAATATTCTTCTTCATAATTCTATATATCTGATTATGCTTTCTTAACTTTCTTAACAGCTTTCTTAGCCTTGGTCAAGGCCTTGGAAATCTTTTCACAAACAGTCTCCTTTGGAGGTTCTGGAGCGCACACGTCTGGGCACGCCTCGCAATAGCAATATTTACACTCGTTTTCTGCTTGTTTAGCAGCCCACTCTTCCTTTTCCTTCTGCTCAATAGCTCTACGGTTCTTGATATTAGCAGTCCACTGCTTTGTTCTAATTGTGTCGATGTTGTACTTGTTATACTTGTTTGAGTAGAACAGAAGAAGGATGTCACCCTTCTTAGCATCGATCTCTTCCTTGCACTCACCACAATTGTATACAATGTGCATCGGCTCTTCTATATAATATACTGAGCGAATAGCATAACGGTCCTCCTGTGGAAGTGTGCCTACGAAGTCGGTATCGGGATCTACAACAATGTTTGTTGAGCTGTCTGTTAAATATAAAGTCTTCATTTTGAACTGTATTGTTTTGTCTTGTCTTGTTTGTATCTGCGTTTCAGTTTAAACTTAAATGCCTGATTGAATAGTATATCTCTAGTATCTCCATCATCTTTCATCGTATCAACTACTGTTTGGAATGCATGTTTACAAACCGCACTGACAGTATCGCGATCTACATCTAAGTTCTTGGAAACGTCTTTTATTACTCTCTCGATATCAATCACTTTTCAATGCCTAAAATATCATATTGCCTCAAAAGGCGACTGTCTTTAAGTAGATCAAAGCGAAGTCCAGCAGTATCTCTGAATATAACAACATCGCCAACATTTATGTTAGTATAGACGTTATCATTTTTTTCAGAATCAATATAATACAAAGGACGTTTCAAAACAACACCTCTGCGATAATCAGAATCAACTTCTTTAACCTCTGTCTCAACGCGATCGAAGTCTTGTGCTTCGATTCCATTTTCATCTTTTGCGGGTGTACCAGTTGGGACAGGTTTACTAAACTCTTTCTTTACTTTGACCGGATCCAGGGGCTTTACGAGGAAGAAGTCCAGGAACTGATATTTTATCTGACTGGCTACATCTTCGGCAAGCACCGATTGATCAATTAACTTCTCGTCTTCCATTTTATCACTTTTTAAGTCCTGCAAGATGATCAAGGAGTGAGAGCATATTGTTGAGCACTGTAGTGCGCTCTACCTTCATACACTCAGGCATGTTTGCCATATCTTCATTAAGATTCTTGAGCTCGTCCTCATACTTGTTTGTAAGACGACTGATCTCATCAAATACGTTCATGAAGACCTTCTTGTTCTCTGCACCAACTACTTCAAGATATCCATCTGCGATCAGCTCTTTTGCATAATCAGCAGAGATTGCAAAATTAGATTGATAGGTTGAGCGAACTTCAGAATTATTATCGTCCGACTTATGGAACTGTTCTGAGTGTTCTGCTACGTACATCTTGGTATTATCATCCCAAGTGAACGTATCGCCAACCTCCATAACAAAGAATGATTCAATTACACGTAATGTTTTTTCCATTGTTTCAAATTTATTTTATGCCCACATAACGTAAAAAAATTATGCTTCGGTTGCAATTTAATAAAAAAATTTGCAAAAATGCAACTTTTTTGATGATTTTTGCGTTATTTGAGTGTACCTATGGGGAAGAAGGGGGACTATAGGGGGTTATTAGGGCCCTATGATGTTCTATCTTATTTTATCTAAATATAATATATACTGGCCCTTTCTCTTTGGTTACTTTCTCTTTCCCCAGTAAAAGTAGAGACATGAAACAAAAAAGTAAAGTTCATATAGATACATACGAATCGATATATCCTACTCCGCTAGTAGTTGCTAACAATGCTGCTACTACTAAACAGATAGCTAAAGATTACTGCTGGTTTGATGGTGCAGAATTAGAAGATTCTGATTTTACAAACTGCCTTGGGTGTGTTATACGAGCCAAAAGAAAGTCTGACGGAAGTAATGTTGTACTTGTAAAGATTAATTTTGATCTTTCTAAACCTAGTAAACCGGAAGCCTTTTTAGATAATCTTGCAACGCTCGTACACGAAGCAGGCCACGTTGTTCTTGATACGTATAGTTACGTAGAAGATAGAATTTGTACCGAAGTGTGTAAGCAAGAACCTTTTTGCTATTATTTAGAATGGGTGTTCAAGTGTATCTATAAAACTATTATAAAGAAATGACCCATTTAGAACTAAATGCCATACTGTATTATGCTGATTTTCTAAGTCTTAAAGAATAGAGCATCCCTGTTACAGACAACTGTAAGTATTTCTTTATACATGGATACCCTATAAATAGCGCTTTTATAGTAGATTTAGAGCCTGAATATGACCCAGAGAATTAGTATATAATGCAAGCGGTTTAGGAATTCCAAGCAATCCGGGATAAGTATGACGAAGATGCGGCTATGAGTTTTATAGACGATATTTGCAGTATAAAAGCCTGTGGAAGCGTGAGTGCAGAATAGATGTTAAAGTGCATTCATAGATATAGTACAAAGCAAGAGCGAAAAACAGCTCTAAATGTGTTAAAAAATTGGCAAAAAGAACAAATTTATACTCACATAACGTTCAACGAAAATGGAGACCCCCAAGAAACAGAATGTACGAAATACGTCAAGCACGCTGAAACGCTTCTCGCTAAACGAGGCTTACTTAAAAGCCCAAGATATAATGATTAGAGCTTATAAAAACGCAATCAAAAACGGACTTTATCCTAATGACAACGAATAATTTAAACGAAATCGAGCCGTACGACGATGATGATAGAAGGCCAAATCGCGACGACGACTATAATATTGATTAAATATGAGTAAATTTAGTAATTTATACGACATTGACGGTAATATAATCAACAAATCTCCTCAGCATACGTATACACTTGAGGAGTGTGAGAAGTTAGTTGATGATTTGACCAAAAAAGTCGAAGAAAACCCTGATAATGAAGTATACAAAGTATACTTAAATAACGCCCAAAAGTGGCTTATACACATGTATGATGGGATGAGTAGGCAAGATTTGATGAAGCGTATGTCATTCTTGACTGATAGCATCCAAAATGCTAAAGATACCGCTAATGAAGCTGAACAAAAGCAACTTGACGAGATAAATAAAGTCATGGAAGAGTTCAAAAAGCAGTATGACAATGGTACCATAATGGATGAATACGTTGAACCCATTGAAGAAATAAAGGAAGATGAGACAGATAAAGAGGATATTCGTCCATTGCACAGCGGGGAACCAGAAGTAGACGAAACAGGATCTACTGAATGAGTTCAAGAGTAAAGGATGGAAGAACCCAGGATACCATTACGTTGTATTTCCTGATGGGAAGATAGAAAACCTATTAGATATAGCCAAAGTAAGCAATGGAGTACAAGGATACAACAGCACAAGCATCAACATCGCCTATGTTGGAGGGGTTGATAACAAAGGAAGAGCTATAGATAACCGCACACAAGCACAAAAAGACTCACTCTTTAACATACTATCCTATCTAATACAACAATTCCCTAGTGCCCATATAATGGGGCACAGGGATATCTGGGGAAAGGATAGTAGAAAATGGAAGAAGATGTGTCCCTGTTTTGATGCAGAAAAAGAATATGAATCATTAAACAATAAGACATGGAAGGAGAAGAACTAAGATCATTCTTACTCGCAAGTATAATATCTGCAGAAAACGATCATTATACAGAAGACGTAAAGCAAGAAGTAATACGCAGATACGATATAGAGAGGAATAATGATCATAAAGATTGGCAGTTTATCCTTGAACCAATAGGAGCAGATAACGGGTTACTAGAATTATTTGAAGATTGATATGACACTTGGAGTTGATTATATAGGGAAATATTCTTTACTAGAGTCTAAAGTACTCAAAAACGGTAAACAAATAGATATGCCTGTGCTACATACTGATAACTGTAGAGAAGTAGTGTGGTATGCTAATATGGATCCTGAACACAACACTCCTGTAAACGTGTGCGGAGAAAGGGATTTCTATAAAGTAGGCGGTAAATGGCACAGTTTTGAATTATGAAAAAAGAATACAAAATAGGAGATGAAGTTTGGTTTACAGAAGGTTTTAGTGTTGGCCACGGAATTGTAAGATCTGTATAGACACGCGAAGAATTATTAATTCCAATAGATGGATATGGTCCTGATAATATACTCCGCAGAAAAGTATATGGTGTAGATGGTTTATACGATACTGGAATAAAAAGCGGAATAGTACACAACGATTTGCATTTCCTATACGATAGTAGAAAAGAAGCTGAAGAATCATTTAATTTATAATAATATGGCAATTACAACAATAGTTATACCAGCTTTTTTGGTTGCTGTGGCAGGTCTTGTTGCTGGGTTTTTCATTAAAAACAAAGAAAAAGAAGTTGAGAAGCCTATGATAGAACCAGAAAAACCAAAGGAACCAGAAGAAAAACAGGAAGAGAAAGAAGAGGAAAAGGAAAAACAACAGCCAGATGAGCCCGATAAGCCTACAGAAGATGAAGAAAAACCTGCAGAAAAAGAAGATAAAGTGAAGGTTATATTTGAAGACCTAATTGAATATTTTTCACAGGTTATTTCAATACCAAAAGATGGCAAAACATATCAATATTTGTTAGAAAGGTCTTATCTATGCGAATACGCAAGATACCCAAAACTGTACAACATACATAACTTCCCATATATAACCAACTACTATACTGATACAGTAAATCCTTATAGACACGAACAAACCATTGCTTGGTTATTTGGGATGATATTATCAGAATTAGTACCAGAGAAACGTTCTGAAATATATGCACTTGCTTACGATTATAAAACAGATGGTTCTGAACAGCCTACATATGGATGGAGCTTTGAAACAGACCCAAATATAGCAAGAATGATAGCTTCTTATGTATATTCTATAAGTAGACAACCTGAGAAGATAGAAGAAATGCGTGAGGAATTGGGAGGTAAGAAGATAAAGTATGAAAACGAAATTGACGAATGTTTCATAGATCTAACAGGATTCATGCCACATGCCCCGGGACCATACTTAGATGATCATAGAGAATACCCTGTAAATGCTGACCCTGACGTAAACTATAACTTAAAGCAAGATCAGGAAATCCACAATATGATCTCTGACAACTATTATCTGGGTACAAAATATAAGCATAAGAATGAGACTACAATACAGTCTATCGCCAATAAAGATGGAGATGTATTACATATATTCGGAGGTGATAGAATAGTAGAAGATCCTGAATATGGGCAGATGACAATACACCCTGTATTCGGAAAGCATAACCTAGGAATAGAAATACCCACAGATGGAGCTATAGCCAAACTTGTAAATCTTGCATGCAACTGTTCATATAACCGCAAATCCCTCTTAGATCAAGAATATGGAAGACGCAGACCAGGAATGGGGCGTAGAGATGCTACATGTAACCCAGACCCGGATCAAAGAGTATTAGTAAATTATGCAATAGAAGAAGGTGATGGACATACTACTGGCTACTATAATGCAGATGGTGATTATATAAGTTATGATGGAACACACATAGGAGACTACGTAACATATTTCCAAAAAGAACTGTGGTCTAATTCATATCCTTCTGGTCACTCAGCCTTTATACAAGGATTAGGAGTATTACTAACAGAAGTAATGCCAGACAAAGCAGATTGTATAGAAAAAGCTGTAAATGAGTTTGCATTAAGTAGAACAATATGTAGATATCATTGGAATAGCGATACTATTCACGGAAGAGTAATAGGATCAATGTTTGTACCAGTAATGCATTCTATAACCAACCTAAATGTAGATAAGATTATAGAAGATGCTAAAAAAGAATATAAATCATTAAAAGAACAGAACAAATGAGTATAGCAATAGGATTGGCTATAGTAATGGGAATAGTATTAGCACTTACTAAGCCGTGGAAAGATGAATAAGGTTACAGAAAGGGCCATAGAATACATGATAAGGCCTATTAAATCGTACACAGGAAACAGTCTTTTAGAACAAATAACGTTTATTAAGCCGCGAAAGAAGAAATACAGAAAAATGATGAATAGATAAGGTATGAACATCATGAAAGAAACAACAGATTGGGGTATAGTTTACTATTACAAGAATGGTTGTTGTAGATTTGCTTTATATACTTATAATGATGATAAAAATACTATGTATCTATCAAACATAAAGGTAGAACAATCAGCAAGAGGTCGTGGACTTGGTAACAAAATACTTGAACTTGCTGATAAAGAAGCAAAGAAGTACAATTATACTGTAATATGTCTGAAGGTGATAAAATCATCCTGGGTACACGATTGGTATGCTAATCACGGATATAGTGATTTCTGTTACGATAGTGAAGATGCTGATTACGTATGGATGAAACATACTTTATAACGAATCAATTAAATATATAGTCAATAGATATATAGTTACTTAAAATTATAACACACCTCAAACATGACATAGACCCTTAGAATCAACCTTAGGGTCTTTTTGTTGTATTAATTTTTTTATTATGAATGAGTTTTTTGACTTGTTGGACCACAACATGCTTGCAAGAATATTTATATTCTGTCAAGTGTGGGTGGCATTTATTTTAGGCTATTTATGTAGAGGTGTGGATAAATGGTCTAAATGATGGGGAACCCTGGGGTTATCGAAAGATGATCCTGGGGTTCTTTTTTACACTCCTGCGGGGATTAAAATTTTTAAAATTTTTTATTTTGCGAGTGTGGAAACGAGAAACACACACCACTCAGTCCCCCAGGTCAGATACAAAAGGAAACCACCCCCACCCCTTCAATGTCGAATAAGCCTTCTACTACCGAATGCAATATTGCACAACTTAAAATGTTATAACAATGAAAGAGATTATCACATGGCAAGCCTCCGTCAAGGTAAAGGGCGTTTGGCACACAACTGAACCCAAGTCTGACTTAGCAGAAGTAACTAGGCTCGTAGAGCGAATGGTTAAAACGCTATCGTGCAGATACCTGCAGGTGACCTACGTTCGCAACGTGGCCATCGTCGAGGAGAACACAGTTGAGGCCAAATAGGCCTCTTCTTGTTGTTTGATTCGAATAAGGCGCGAGGTACATAGACTGTGTGATATCTCTTTCAGTGTGAGTACACCCTATATAAGAAGCATAAGTGTAATTGCGTAAAGCCTGGGAACCGCTCGAAGATGATTACAGTAGGCCAGTACCAGGAGGGGGTGTAACTCACACAAGTTGTGTTATCGAATATTCCTTCTCCTGTTTATTGCAATATTGCACAACTTAAATATTTTAGTTATGGAAATATCAAGTAAAAAGTCAGTAACAGCAAGACTACAGTCAGCAGTGGAGGAAGTAGTGCCACGTTGTGGATTACGTTCTAAGGCCAAGTACAAGGCAGACGGAATTGAAGGATTTTTGTATAAAATCACCTTCTACAACCAACATGCTCCTGTAACAATTGACGCAGATATCGTTACAATAACAATTAACGATGACATACCTTACGTGTTTATCGACGGTAAAGGTAATATCAAGCGTGATTTGTTTGGTGGCGTAATGGCAACTCGCAACCTTGTGTTAATGTGTCCAAAAACAAAGAATGGCACATACTATATGGGATACGACCCTCTTACGATTGCACAAAAGTACGTCAATGAGTTTATGCTTCCACTGTCATGGGATTCTGGAAGTGTATTCGTTGAGAAAGAACTTATCGCACTATGACTACAAGATTGGGGACAGGTAAATCCTGTTCCCATTTTGTTTGAATTTCAAATAAGGCGGAAATCGAATAAGCCTTTTACTATCGATTGCAGTAAGAAAGCTGCATAACATTGTTCCATTTAAAACGTTTTAAAGTATGAAGTACAATCTTGAAGACATTAAATTGCGCAAAGTTGCGGAAGGTAAGCAGAATGCAGGTGCACTGTTCATTCAGGCTACAGTAGTTAACCCTGACGACATCTGGGAAGAGCCAGGACAGATGACCACGTTCAATGAGCGTGTAGTCAAACAGTTCGAGCAGTATATTCTCCCAGCACAGCCAGGCGGAAAAGACCAGTTCGGCCGCGATTCCTGGTTACCCAGCCAGCTCAAGGATGCTACCAAGCCAATTCCTGCTGAAATGCTGGTGATGACTCACTCTCAGTTTGAGGAAGTTCCAAGCCCAGGTGGCGTCGAAATGGTTCGCCTCAACGACACTGGCGAAGGTCCTGCTGTGAATCCCAAGAACAACCAGTTCTATCGTCGCACATCCATTCTGGTGTTGACCAAGAAGGTCGTGGACAACGAGACTGGTGAATCGCGTTATGCACGCGGGTGGAGCCCACAAGAGCAGGCCAGCGGAATCTGGAACAACCTGTATGCTCCTGCGTCACAGTTCGACTCAGGCTCTCAGACGGGTGTAGCACTGCCAATTGGAGCAGAAGCACCATTAATAAATGGCGTTTCACAACAAGGAGGAGCACCAGCAGTCTAATCCGCAACACGGGGTCGTGCCACAGAGCACGGCCCTTTTACCTTTTGTCTCGGAGTAAAACAACACATAAAATAGCCAAAATGAAACAATAAATCAATCAAGAATATTATTTAAGTGAATATTCACCAAAAACAACGGGCGACCAAAACATGGCAGTTAGTCTGCAACTCCGTACAATTTGAAACGTTTGAAACGTTTGAAACGTTTGAAACGTTTGAAACAGCTGTGCGCACTCCGAGATCTCAAAATGAACGTCATTATGGACGAGAGGCGATGCCAAAGAGAACCAGAGGTTTTAATCGTGACGAAAGTTACGTTCCACCGTTGACAGTTAGGGCGTGTGGGTAATCGGCTAAAGGAACTGTTCCGCAAACATGTGTGACGAGCATGTGAGCGCATAAGAGTCTGGCAGTCTGGAAAGACAGACATTTTTGTTTGAATATTCACCAACAACATAATATATGAGACCAAGATTCAATCGTAATTCCATCGCATCAAGTGATGGAGAACATGTGCATTTATTGCACGACAAAAAGGCTGGTACAACTGGCCGTAGAGTTAAGAATGTGTTCGCAAAATGCGGGCTAATAAAAATAGCTGTCACGCCACGACAAGCTATGATGCTCGCATCTTATCAACGCATCGAAAGACTCTAAACTACACAGTATCGCTGGATGTCAGTATACTGTGTTTGATTGAAATCAATTTTTAAACAACATATTTATGGCAAAAGAAATCAAAACAAAAACAGTAAAAAGCGTAAAACAATTAAAAGCTTTTTTAGCAACGCTTCCAGATGATCTTCCTGTTGGAGTATGGTATCCAGATTATTGGAATCACGACTTCAAGAAATCTGCTGAAATATGCCTGACAGACGAAGGTCTTGCTTTAGAAGTATCAGGTGACTGTAATTACTAAAACGTAAACCCAACCGCGTTAAAGAGTTGGGTGGTGATGCCTAAGCACCTTGGCCCGCACTCCCGCAATTCGAAAGCGGGCCTTTTCCTTGAAATCAATTCTTAAACAAACAAAATATGGCAAAAGGTATTAAAGGTGAGGATATACTACCTCATGAGTATGTAAAACAATTCAAACAGAAACTAGAGCTGTATGTGAATATGTGTGATATCGTACTATCGTGCGACGAAGACTCTGAAAGGGCTAATGGCTTCATCAAGAAAATAATGGAAGATCATAATTTCAAAATATGATGAAATCAATTCTCTCATTTATCCCCACTGCATTAGGTATGATAGTGGGTTGGTTCTGCATTTGGTGTTTGTCAATTATAATATCATAGCAATATGACATACAAGAAACAAACAATCAATGTGGCAGGACAAGAATATGTTCAGGAAGTTACAAAATGGGCAGGCCACACTCACATTGTTAATATTCCAGTGTACTATTCACAGAGCTATTCGGTGTAAAGGAGTAGCACAAATCTTTTAATTATCAAAATTATGACTACACAAATAACAATTTTATTAGTGGTAATAATAGCATGTGCAACATTGCTATTGATGCATTGGTTGTCGTTACATCATAATAAAACAGATGACAAAATACGAATAAATACTATAAGACGACAATTGATAAGCCTATCAAACGAAGTAGCAAATAATAAAATGTCAAACAAAGACATATTTATTAGGTTAAATCGTATAATAGACATCTTCTACACCTAAGCAAGTGTCTAAACTGCTACACTGTCGAGCCCACCAAAGCTCCTGATGAGTCCCTGAAAATTGAGACGAAACAGTAATATGTTTAACGGCCTGGCGTGAACAGAAGGAACTCTTGAAATAGGCCTGAAAAGAGATACTGTTCAAGTTGTGCGTAAGATAAACTGAAACGCTCAAATTTTTAATCCATCACACTTACCACATATTCCTTAAGTCACGCTATGTGGGGAGAGACAGCCTCTGATGGATTATCGTGAGACGGTGACCAAGAAAATCCGTCCACAAATGTATTCAGCTACAATATGGTCGAAAAAGAAATGTGAAAAATCATTATCTGGATGCTGAAACAGGTGAATTACACGTGCGTTCACCAAAACCCACAATTACTATCGTACGTAGATAGTCCAAATATTGTGGGATGTGCATAAAACAATTGGAATATGCACAAAACACACAGTTACTCGCTATTTGAAAATAGGAGTCGGAACACTGTGAGTGCATGGAAGTCATGGGATACATGCAAACTAGTCGGTCTGAGTTGTACATAAGACCGAGCACGCGTGTGGAGGGCATAATCTGGGCTTTCAGATATGCTCTCCCTTTTTGTAGAAACCACATTTAGTTGTTTTTAGGTGAATAGATTGTTTCAGGAACAATCACAGCGGTGAGAGAGTATATCAGTACGCAATTTTACTCATATTCAAAGAACTCATGATGATTATGCTACAGCGGTAGCACTCTCACCGTTTTTAACAGAAATCAATTCAAACTTAAACATATGAAAAAGAAGTATTTAATTCCAAAAAGACTAGAAGCTATTATAATAGCTCTAGCTATTACCTTGGTCGCCCTCACTGCAATTGCAATAGGGCAGTGTGCTAAGTTTTCTCAATTAGAGAAAATAAACTCTAACGCTCTCGAGACTCAATTAGAAAACAAAAACAACATAATCTATGCATACAATGCACTGTTGCATCGGATTTGGGTGGATAATCCAAATTATGTTGAGGATGTTTTGGTTGAGTGCGATGAGTGGGTATCTCTAGACCAATTGGTTGACGGTGATTTCTATGGTGCATTTGAATTGGAAACAAAAGCTGATTCAATTGCATATGACATTAACTGGAAAAAAGGAAATTAATATGGCAAAGATGTGTTTAGTTCCAAAATGGAAAGCTGGACAAATTGTGACTTTACGAGTCAAAAGGGAGTTAAAGCAATTTCGCATAACTAAATCAGAATTTGGTTACTCATGTGAGACCTGTAGAAAAGAAAATCATCATCCTTGTATATTGGGATTATGGTATTGTGCTGAACAAATGGGAATGTGCCGCTACCCAAAACCTCTAGAACCTAAATCCAGCATAGGTTAAGTTGCTGGAAAATATAAAACAACTAAATAAATATCAAATTTATGGAACAGAAATTTAGTTTGGTAGAAGTTGAAAATGGTGTAAAAGCCATTAAGTGTTCAATCGTAACTGTACTGACAGACAGCGAAACTAAAAGATTCGCAGACAAGAAGTTGCGTAACCGTATCGTTGCTTTGGCAAAAGATTGCCATTTAACGTGGTCTATTGAGTGCGATAACACAACAGTATTGTTGACATCAAGAACCAACATGGTATTCGATCACCAGGACATTCATGATCTTGAGATGGCAACACAGACATTCCTCGATGCCATCAATAAGATGGAGATTGAAGACGAGAAGGTTCAAGACGAAAAGAGGGAGAGAAATAAAGACGTAGAATTCGTTAAAGAGGTCCTTCAAGAACTCGAAGACGGAGACTGCGTGGCACTGGCATTGTTATCCGAAATCGAGCTTGGTGATAACAGCATTGTACTCCCTTATGGTCACTTCTCCAAGAAGTTGGCCATAAAAATGTGTAAGTGTTTCATAGAAAACAACAAATGATATGGGATGCTGCACACAGAATCAAATACATCCACCGCTTCCTAAAAAGAAGCGTGTGGATGATAAAGGCAATTCTCGTGTAAGAGTAATTGCTAAAGATGGTGGCGCTAGTATGATTGTTGTAGAAAACTTGACGGAAAATGCTGCCGAAGTATTCATCAACAAGATCTCTGAAGTAATAGGTAAATTGGGAGGTAAACAAAAAACTATATTTAAAATAATAAGATGATTGTAGTATTAAAAGTAGCTTTTGAAGTATGCCTATTAGTAGCTATGTTCCTAATGGGTTATTGGGATGGTAGGCGTGATGGTTGGTCAAAAGGTTATAACGTCGGATACGATGATGGTTACAAAGAAGGTTTGTCACAAAAAAATATGAACAATGATTAATATAAACTCTGTTGTAACTATAGGTGACGAGAAATACATAGTCACCCCAACAAAACCACATCAGTGTGCATGTACAGTATGTGAAATCAAAAATTGTGCATATAACAAAGCACTACAGGAGTTCAAAAAGTCTCATGGTGTAACAACATGTGAGAAAATTATTGGTGTTAATAAGTATTTTAAGAAATATGAGCAGCATCAGTAAGAACTCAGAACCTTTACCGCCTGGCTTTTGGCTGGGTGTACTTCTCATTGTAATTATACTGATTATGAGGTTTTATATAAAAATGAGAATATGAAAAAGATTAAACCAGGACAATTCTGGTCCTGTAACGGGTGTATCGTAAGAGCCCGTAAGCGTACATCAGGATGTACTGGTTGTCTGTACGAGGACAATATAATGTTATGTCCTGACGTAAAAACAAAAAATGGCGATAATAGCAATAAGCCAAATTGCTTAATCAATGATATTATATTTGTGAAGCCATAGATGAATTTACTAATGTTTAGAGTCTCTCTGTTGTGAAACACGGAGACTCATTTATATGACATTTAGAAATCAGCTAAAGCGGAAACCTCAAGCCCGCAAGTCACACCATGCATCTCCATGGTACCTCAGTCTGAGAGAGACGACTGTAAAGAAGCGACGAATGATGAGAGGGAATGTCTTTTGACAAAATTGCTTGGTAACTGGCAGCAACAACAAGCTTAAGGTTGATTGTATGTGTAGACAGATTGCAAGCATGGTGCAAATCTAGAAAGTGTGCAATATACTAGTGTTGCACAGCACCAACCGCAACACCACCAAGAATGACAGTGGAAGTCTGAAGAGAGAAGAAATGTGTTGCAAAAGTAATCGAATGGCCTACTACTCCATTTAGCAACAGTACGAGACGGAACGAAAGTATACCTCGGTTGTAAGTAGTGAATATGTCGTGGTCAGAGGAGACTTAAAAAGAAGCTGACACTATGGGTACAGGTAGAAGTGTACAACCGGTGGTAATCTCAGGCGGCCAGTCAAACCACTTAAAAAAGAGGGGCCAAAGAAACATGCTGAAATGCATGTATGGGGAATAGTTCAATTGATAGAACGCTAGACGCTGGATCTAGATGTTGGCGGTTTGAGCCCGCCTTCCCCAGCAATAATGGCATTACTTTATAATGTTAAACCGATTGTTCATTCTTAATGGTTTTGGTTTTCCAGAAAGAGAACACAGACTCATAGCATACGTACATCTGTATCTATGCAGTCGAGCATTATTTGTTGAGAAACAAAGAAGTGTTGCCAGTGTGGGGTATTGTGAAACACCCCACAACCCATAGGTTTAGTACTGTACCTGAAGATCCGACGTTTCACGGTAGTATCGTCTGACCTCGTCAAGTCGGTGAAAACAGTACACACGGTCTATTCGTCTATCGGTTAGGACGAGAGATTTTCATTCTCTAAAGAGCAGTTCGACTCTGCTATAGACTACTATGTCCGAGGTTAAGGGGCGTACTTCGCGTACGTGAGGTTGGGAGATGTAATGTCAAACATCTGGTAGGACATTTTAAATTGAATCTTTTTGGGTTTAATTAACATAAATTATTAACAATTTAATTCGTATCAAACGATGAACAAAATTCTTGAATGGGGCCTCATGGCCCTTGCATCGGTAGTCATCACGATTGCCGTGCTCGCAGGAGTAAACTCTTGCACAGAGAATGGACTTGGTGCTTACATCAAAGGTCCTATTGAGCCTACAGACATTGAAACGTCTGTAGAGAACGCTATCAACCCTCAGATGATTTCATCAGACGAGGTAGTTGCCTTCCAGATAGCTATGGCTACCAAACACAACGTGGATTCTATCTTCTTATCCATGTCTGAAGAGGCTATTCGTGCAGTGTCCACAGTACTATTGAGAACATCAACTAGTGTAACAGTGCAGGAAATAGTCAACGAGTACACGCATCCTACTATACTGAACTATAATAACTTACCGAGTTCAAAGGATACGAGTACTAAACTAGACAGTTCTACTAACAAGCCGATTGCATCCGTAGAATTAGTCAAAGAAGAGAAAACGACGGTGACGGAGGCACCGCCAACCAGGGTAAATAAGACTACTACTACCAGTAAAGATACTGTTGTAGATGGTAAGAAAGTAACAATAACAACAACCGTCCACGAGTAAATTATGGGTAGAAAAGTAGCACTTGTAATAACCTATGATGGTGCAGAACCAGATGATATGACAAAGTCACACATCTGTGATACCTTGGCACAGTCAGGATGCTGTAATTGTCAAAAAGAAGTATCTATCTATTTCGTAAACGAAAAAGAGTTGGTACAAGCAATTGCAGCAAAACCCGCGTCAGGAGTTATCAGCCAGCACTTTTACAAAAGTGAGGAAAATCTGACTGAGCAAGAACTTGCTGTTACATATATTGCAGGTATCTGCAAAGATAGTATCAACAAGTCTGTTAGTCACTTTGCTGCAGATTTTGCGGTAAAGTTCTGTGACGCCATCCGAAAGGAAAACAATCCACAACTCTTAGAGGCTGTAAAAATCCTCAAAAGAGACTACGCGATGTCTCGTGTGGGCGACAAAGTGCGTCGCGAGACAGGGTTTAACGATGAGATTTATCACATCGTATTGAACATAAGCAGCGATCTGTGGAATGTCTAGAACCTATCGAAAAGTGTTCGTTGGTAAAAAAGGCCAGCGCCATCAAAATGCAATTCCCTATAAGCGTAAACGCACAGAGATTGAGATAGAAATCGAAATCTCAAGGGAACCAAGGAGATTTAAATAATGGGGAAACCCACAGTAATAACAACTAAAATTTATCAAAAATTATGGCAAACAAGAATGACAAGAAGAACGGCATGCAGATTGCCGAAGTAACCACCAGTAATCTCGACGAGAGTTTGAAGAAGGCTAACATGATGGACCAGGAGGTCCTCGACATGGCCACCGAGAAGATGGAGAAGGAAGAGAAGGAGCGCCGCGCTGATGAGCTGATGCGCAAGATCAAGAAGGCGAACTATCAGAACCTCCACTGTCACATCGATTTCAAGTATGCTGAAGAGACTGCCGACGTCCTGAAGGAGATGCTGAAGACCCAGAAGGCTGAAGTAGAGAAGCTCATGAAGGGTGAATCTACGCCTGTTCAGTATGAGGACGCTATCGCCAAGATCGGCAAGGATGGTACGAAGAAGATCAACGACTGCGCTGATGCCCGCCGCACCCGTCTGCGTGAACTGCAGAAGACCTATGGTGAGTGGTATGGTATGAGCTGGGACGATATCTTCGTTCGCGCGAATTCCGCTATTCGCGATGGAGCACGATAAATCCTGCAACAGGTCCGAGCCTTTGAGCCAGTACCTGTAGACAGATGTGAACGAATGGACGGACCATGGGAGGGCCCTGTCTGTGAAAACGAATGAAACGACATTCTGGACTAGAGCCAGAGTATGAGAAAGGAAATTATACTACTAGTGGATATATATTTGTATAAGAATTCAAAATGGTTATTTAACCTGATAAATACACCAGCAAAGCGGTTTTACCGGAAGCGTGTGTTGAGAGCGTTATGCCTACATATAATTTTTGTACATTATATAGAAACTAGTAGTTCCTTTCTATGTTACGCGAGACGTGTCCGCAGGTAAGCAGCGAGCCAACGCTGTTAAAATATATTGGACCATTTGATCAAATCACTGTTGTGTGCGAGCCTTTGAGCCGGTGCTCCTAGAAGGAATTCTCATTGACGAGATATAGACACTGCACAACATATCAAGAATGTGAACTATATACTATGTGCGAGCCTTTGAGCCAGAGCATGGTCAATGTAGAACATTTAAGGTGACGTTATAAGCGATTTGAGGCGTCGTATATCCTTGAGTGGGTTCGCTACCCACAAGAGGCTAGAAAACGCGTCAAAGAGCCTGTAAATAGCCTTAAATTGGATTTTCCAACTGATCATTGGGAGATTCAGCTGGGTTGCAGAGTAGTATTAACCATATACTCAATTTGACAAGCTGCAACTAAAGAAATCTTAGCGTGTCTGAGGTATTTCGTTCGGACGAGGGTTCGAATCCCTCCGGGTCCACGGCAAGTCCCGAGTTCTATCTGTCACATAGAGCGAATAAGGGGTGACTATCTACGCAGCCCACTCGTAGGCCTCATGTGGGCATTCCGGGCTCGACAGGATTTTGACGGGCGAAGGAAGTAAAGACATTAAGCGCTTTGACATAAAATTAAACGGCGATATGAACATCGTTGACTACACGGGCCTCAAGGAGGCAGCGTGAAGTCGGTGAGCAGGCTACCTAAGTGCCTGCATCTGGACTTTTAGCTCAGTTGGTTAGAGCAACAGACTCATAATCTGGAGGTCGCAGGTTCAAGCCCTGCATGGTCCACATAGTTCTTCGAGGGCAACTTGGGAGGGTAGGCTGGTTCCTGATGTAAAAGTCGCAGGGGACCGTGTAGAAGAACTTTCTTAAGAGATTAATTAAATAACAATGATAACAAAGACAGGATACCGACAAATGCTTCGTGATAGGACTCCGAAGGTTGTCATCTTTGCATTAAAATGGTGTAAAGTAACAGATGCATGGCTTGACCATGTGTACAATAACTGGATTTGGATTTATAAAAGTAATAAAGAGCGACTTAAAGCAACTCGATCATTGCTTGGATTAGATTCTAATGAAGGTTTTAAGTTTGAGGATACTATTCTGTGGGATAATTTCACAGAAAATGAAACGAAGCGCTGGAACGCAGTAGTTACGTGGGTATCCTGGTTTAGTAAAAATCATGCGTATATACAAAATACGTATGATATCTCTAAGAAATGTGGGAAAAGTATTACTGAAATCAAGCTCAAAATTATATCTGAGCATTTGAAAGATTTCTGTCCCACAAATAAGGATAATCAAAAAATACGTGAACATAAAAATGCTTATGTGAACAAACTTTGTGACTTCCTTATCAACAGCTTTGAAAATCTTATATAAAGATATGATAAGCGTATTTACCAACTATTTGAGTCCCTATTACGAAATGGGACTATTGCCCGAAGTAGAGAAACCAAGTGATATCTATGACCAGCTGCGCATCGCATACAATCAAGGTTCAGTTGGCGTAGCTAATACCACTAGAATGGTAACTCTATTTAATGATGACGAGGATTCTTATGATATAATAGAAGCAATATGGTCTGAACCAAAATTAGCATACTGGCTAAAATGGGTCAACAGGAAAATAACATTAGAGATAGGAATACAATCCTATCAAACACTTGATGTGCGATTGAGAATTGCAACAAGTATGTTATATGGACTGGTTGATAAAGGCCGTGTAAACAAATATATTGCAACTAGGATACATATGAATCTTTGTGAAAATTTACGGAATGAGAATATTCTTGTTGTAAATGAGGATCTTCCATTCTAGGGCTGTCCTTCTAGGTAGCTTTTGATAGCAACAGCCCACAATGAGTAGCATCACTGAAAGAGTGTGATTTAATGGTGTGTACCTTACCCGCTACTCAAATTGCGCAATAGGTGAAATAGTAATCACCGAGTCGATTAGTTTAATAGAGCAAAACATACGTATCCTAGGGTATGTATATATCAGTTCGAATCTGGTATTGGCGCAATACAGCACCGTCTGTTACAGGAGTGACACCTTAATAACCGGTTAAATTTGTTTGATATGGCTAAGAATCCGAAGATTACTGAAGAAGAAATAGCTCTTATCAAAAGTGCTCAAGCAGGCTACATGCCTGCGTTTGATAAACTTTATCATAAGTATGAGAAGTTCACAACGAACATTTTGTACAAATACCTCAAAGATTACGATGAGGCCAGAGAGATTAACAATATTGTCTGGGATAAGGTTTACAAAAAACTCTCTAAATTCGTAGACTATTCCTCATTTGGAGGATGGCTACGTGTGCTGACTAACCGTACTGCTGTTGATTATCTGCGTAAACTTAAACCAACCGTGTGTGTGCCTGAGAGTTCAGGACCTTGTGTCTTTGATATCGCTCAGGAAGTAGATTATGGGGAATCCACCGTCGACGAGATTACCTATAATCAAATACTCGAAGAGTTTAATCGGTTCCCAGAAGACGTCCGTAAAGTCTTCGAACTGCATTACATAGACAACTTAACAGTAAGTGAGATTAGTAATATTCTCAAAATCCCAGAGGGTACGATAAAATCACATCTCTCTCGGAGACGTAAACAATTAAAAAAATTAAAATTATGATGACTTTATTTTGGTTCTTAGCAGGACTGGCTACATGTATCGGTATAGCTCGCTATAACCGCGATGAGGCGCTGTTCTGGAAGCTGTTCATCTCTTTTACAGGAGCATTTGTTGCAGGCACTATCGTGTCTAATACAATGAGCAGCGAAAAGAAACAAGACAAAGTTGTTATGATTGACACTATGCCCACACAGGTGCTGGAAGGTACGCCGTGCGTATTTACCACAGTGACAGACGTTGCTCTTTCAGCAACCCTGCGGGAGAAATCCCCGAAGCCTGTGAGTAAGGATGATTATGTCAATCTGAGCAACAATGTCTTGAGTAAAGTCCACACATCTGCTCGTGGACAACCAACTTGGCAAATGTTCTTTAATGATTCATGACTGACAAGTCACACATCAGAACACACCCAAAAAGATTATGGCTACAGTTAAGGGATTTAGCCAATCCTAAGTAATTAACATCAAACATTTATCAAAAATGGCAAAAGACAAGAAAAAAATGCCCGAAGTAGAAGCTCCTGTGGTAGAAAAGAAGGAAGATACTGTTCCTGCTACTACTGAGGCAAAGGTTGAGATCCCTGGTATTCCCAGCGGTCTTGATCAGAATCACAAAGCTGACATGATCGGGTATGCTCAGCATAGAAAGGATGAGATGCTGAAGAATAATGAGAACAACCCTGAGAAGTATAAGGCTCTTACGCTTCTTGAGGATGCTCTGTTTCTTGACACTACTTTAACAGAGGTAGTGATTCGCAAGAACCCAGTTGGAAGTATTCTTACTATCAATAAGGCTAACTATGAGGGTGTATTTGTACCTCTTGCAAAGGACATGGGTGTTAACGTACCCAGCTATGAGTCCCTTCCGAAGCCTACGAAAGAACAGCTCGCACAGGCTGGTCTTAGTGCAGCACCTAATCAGGTGATGTTGCAGATCGAAGATAAGAATATAACCAAAGAGGCAAAGGAGAAGAAGAAAGCTGAACATGCTGCGATAGAGAACGCTAAGAATAAGGATTATACCAAGGACCACACTAAGATTGAGACTGATGATCAGTTGAAGGAGGCGCTTGAGTTTCAACTCCTTAACCCCGCGATCACTAATCCGATTGAGCGTCTTATCACAACAGCTCAGTTCTACAGATCCTATAAGGAATTCCGCGCCTCTAATGCCGAGAACTCGGAAGCTGAACTTGCTAAGGTGCACGAGCTCGATCTCGCTGCTCTCCTTCAGGACGTTATTACAATGGTCAAACCGACCTTTGTGCTTACGGGATTCGGCAAGCGTCTGTGCACTCTCGCAGAAGATGCTAACAGTGTTATTCCTGCCTTCTGTGGATTCAAGAACTGTCTCTACAATAAGAAGACCAAGCAGTATAAGTATGATGATGCGACGATTGCATCGTTGGTTCGCGTGCTTATCGTATGGTATGTTTCTGCAAAGAACGCAGAGATGAGTGAAGCCATAAAGGCTAAGGAAGAGAACATCAAAGTCCTGAAGAAGGATGAGAAGGCTAATGCCAAGGGTATCGAAACTGAGACCAAGAAGATTGCTGGTCTGAAGAGTGCTATTGCACACTTCACTGGTATGATCTCTCTGGTAACAGACCCGTCGTTCGACGTTGTAGACAACTTCATCGCTATTTATAACGATAAGACCAACGCTAATTATATTAGTGCTTGCGCTATAAAGAAGGAGATCTTCAACACTTATTACAGTGATGTGGAGATTCCTGAGCTGGAGTTTGAGTCTGCTCTGTTGAACGTTCAGCAGCGTGCTGGTATTATCCTGAATATGTTCAGTTCTCCTCTTGCTAAGAGCGATGATTACTCTGAGAGCAATCTTATCGAATTTGGCACTGTAGAGAAGAAGGCCGATGAAAGTGAGGGCGAGTCAAAAAACTCATAAAGCGGATTAAGGAGCGCGTTACGCCTTTTGTCCGCGGAATTCGCGATTATGTATTCGCCTAGTAATGCTATCAAAGTATGAGACGATTAACAACAATTATCTGTTGCGTTGCTATGATGATTCTCGGTTGTGCAACCGCGTTTCAGAACTTCCAGTTCCCTAGCAACAAGGTCGCGATGGCGCAACCTGTGCCACAGCCTATCGTTTTCGATAGACCAGGATTGCCACTCGACGTCCAGTTCGATCTGGATAAGAGACTCTCGCGCGAATCTCCCAAGGTCAAAGACTCTATCAATATCATTGATAGCGTACGATGGGAAACCAAAATACGTTGGAAGACTCGTTATAAAGACGTTGCTGATCGTACTACAGCACGTGACTCAGGAATGCATCCTTTGGCTGTCAATCCAGACAGTATGAAGCTTGCTCTGAGTAACAACAGTACAATGGGTCGTGAGGAGCAGCCCAAGGACTCTGTTGTAGCTTCTAAAGCTACATCTATACAGCTCATTGTCGACGATGAGATTGTATACTCCAAAAACGACAATCACTCCGGGGTGGGAGGCCAGTGAGGATTCACTGGCTTCCTAGCCAGTTTTGGCAACCCGTCAGCGCCATGTAAACGGTCTCATTAGCCGGGCGCGCAAGAGTATATACTTGATCCGAGAATATGTTAGCCTGCTCAACAGGTGAGAAACCCAAAAGGTAGGATGAAATGCTATGATGTGTAACTATACTCTACACAGAAAAGTTCATAGTAAGTGGGGAGAGCGTCTGTATCAGACCCCAACACTAATATATACCAGCAACGTTCTTTATGCGTTTGCCAGACTCGTGAAGTGAGGGATATTAGTAAGGAAGACGCACAGAGTAAAACGAAATGAGAGTAATCTCAAAGTAGCTCTAAACTGAACCGTATCGATAGATTTACTATAATGATACATAGTAGTAAAATCACGTTACACGAGCTGAACATCCGAAATATGCCACAACGTAGGATGATGTATCAATTCACAATTAGCTGTAGTCTAGTGTCACAGGTCTCCAAAACCTGCATTGAGGGACGAGTCTGAGCATATTAGCCAAGTAGATGGCTTGACAATCTACGCCGTACCGTAACTACGGTCCTTGAAGAAATCCTTCTAGTTTCGATTACTAGATGACCACCTTTGAGGCTACGGTCCCACTGGGTCACCGGGGATGGGGTACTGAGGAAAATGTGATGAAGACAACCGATGAGCTTTTGGTCGTTTATTCGGTATATAAAAGAGAAAATGACCGCTAGGTAGATGGCGCTACCTATGGCGAAGTAGGGCATTGATGCTTGAATGCCACGCGAGTGAAGTCCGCGAGTAAGACTATTCTAAAGTTATGAAAGACTATGGTAAGCGATAGTTAAGTAATATAGATTGGAGATGTACCAGAGGAAATGCTGGAGTCGAAGGATGACAACCTGACAGTCAAAACTCAAGTATTCAAACTTACATTAGGGTCGATTCGAAGTTTATACACTCCAGTATATACGGAGATCGCTCGACACGAGAAGATAATAACATAGTTCGCAACACTGCTGTACTATATCAGTGAGAGTAGTAAACTCATGTGCGGTATAGCTTGATTGCATAAGGATAAACTATGTGAAAATAATCGAGTGTGTGATAATTAACATTATTAAACAAAATTGGATGTCCCTCTATGAAATCTATTACGTTATGTTCAACGCCTTAGAAAAGTGTCCTTCTGTTGTATTGAAGAAACATAGCCATTTTAGACGTATGATAGAGAACCGAGTGCCAACCGTTCCTGAGAAGCAAGTAGCAGGATAGATAATAGTTAGGGGTTAGACTGCAAATCTAACTAATCGGCTTAGTCTATGAAGCAATATACGCAAACGATGCAAGGCAGCTTATCGCGAAGTGAAGTCACCTCCCTGTCTCGGAGGGGTAAAGTGAACAGTATGAAACCTCTGTAATGGAGTTAGTACTACTGCAAACCGATGAAGCGGAACATTAAGTGGGTGATAAATCTTATAGCGTATGAGGTGGAATTCCTCCAGTATTCGTGCACTATAAACAGAAGCCAGCAGCAAAGCTGAATGTACAGTAAAAAGCCGTAGATCCATGATGGAGTTTTGGAGCTCCTAGGTCATGTCCGATAATGAACAGGTTAGATTTAGCCTGAGATGCCAAAAGCTGATAAACTAAACGGTGGGGTATTGATTGTTCTGACCACTTTAAAACCAGAACAGGGGTAGCTGTGCCTAACTCGGTATCGCAAGACCGGGTCACAACAGTAAGGCAGTAAGTTTTAGAAATATTTGGTAAATACTCGAAAACCAACTGCACTTTATTGAGTTCTATGAACAGTAGCCAATATTGAAATTTTGCCTTGAGCATTAGTCAATGGAATGCTGCCAACGAACAAACTTCCGTCGGATTAGTACCGCATGGGAAATATGATTCGACAAAATATTACCAAACTCAATATTGTGTTTCGTTTTTGGTGCTTGATTGCACATCTTGGCATTTAGCGCTTTTGGTCCTTTCACACTGATGGATATTCTGTGCCATACCGTTTGGCCCTCCGTTATCATGACTTTCACGACCTGTTCGCAGGGGATGTATGAGGAATATATTGATAACTATGTGTGTAAAGTAAACGCGCTTCCCATATGCATAGCACAACCAGATTAAGAACAAAATAAGAAACACTATATCTTGTACAGCCAATAATGACAGTAGCCAGCCTGAAGAGAGAATTGTAGTAATTTTTTATGGCAACGTCCGAGCCGAGAGGACATATGTATCATTTATGTCGTTAGTCAATCACTGACGATATCAAAAAGGACATAAATATGAACAATATTGAAATGGAAAACAACCTGAACCCCATTCGTGGTCAGGTAATGAACATTTCCCGTATGATTCCTACGGGAGCACAGTATTTTACAGTTGAAGGTAAAGATGTAGATCTGAAATTCAACGATACAAAGAACCAGCTTCTTCAGAACCCACAGAGCCCCGATCTTATTACGAATCGTGGACCGCGCGCTATTAACGTTATTGGCCACAGCGTACTGAGCCAGGAGTTTGCCCAGGATATCGATGGTAACAACGTAGTTATCTTCAATAAGGGCATGGGTGATGAGAGCCGCGCTGCGATTGTGGCAGGTGGTTCGACCTTCGGTCAGACTACCGATGACGCCATGAAGGACGCTCTTCGTGGTGAGCTACGTATATTCGCAGATGGTATTAAGACCGTAACCAAGGCCAATGCTCTGAACCAGGCTGAGCTTGATCGTTGGGTTGCTCTGAAGAATCAGATTGAGCGCTATTGTGACTCTATCCGTTCTACTATCGCATCCAACAAGAAGAAGGCTCTTGACTACCAGGAGGCCATCAACAAGTTCAAGCCCGAGGTTGATATGGGCAGCGGTGCTGTGAGTGTTACTGTTGAAGCATAATAGCTATGGCAGAGAACCAGGCACAAGGAGTGCTTGGTGCTGAAGACTTGATCGGCTATCTGTTGAAGGAACCGAAAATTCGACAGAAAGTCTGTTTGGGACTAATGGCTCAAGCACGAGAATATACACAATATAAGATTGACGGAAAAGAAGAGCGAATATACTTCGCCAAGTATTCTTGGGGAGGGTTTAGCGGTTTCTGGAATAAACTTATAGGGTGTTATGACCACATCACATTTGATGATTTTTATCTCAAGGTGTGGGACGCATTGCTGGAGATGACAACTAATCCTGTAGCACATGAAGCTATTGCAGAGGGACTATCGCGAGAGGTACTTTTGCAGGGTATTCATAGCAAGGATCAGAATATTCTCCATAGATTCTTCGACGTATGTCGACACATAGTCGATGACGGATATTGGCGTGATAAGGGACTGAAGAAGGATAATCCTCCTCACCACCATATTAACTCATGCCCGTATGCCGGTGGCATCGAAGTTGAGGTTGAGCCTCGACACACACACCCAGACGGTTTCCTAACCGTTCGGGATGCTGTTGGAGATGTATTTGAAGTCTTAAATGTACGTTGGAAGGGTGGTCGACACTAAACGGGTACGTTCAAACCTCTGCGGGGGTTGTATAGAGGGTCTGCGGGCTTGTCTATACGTGGTACGTGTGTTAGTTTAGACTATCTGGATATTGTACATCCTGATTAGAATATTCGAAAACAAAAATAAAAATATATTAGACTATGATCTGTTGGACTCTGCGGGGGACTATATGCAGATCATAGTCTAATTTTAACTTATAGTAGCTCGCAACCACTATAAGTTACGTAGGTAAATGATCTCGAATTCAGATAATTAACATGTTTCACTTTTTAAATCAAGACGCTTATGACAAAGACAATCAAGATAAAGATGAATGCAAGTAATATTCTGAATATTAAGAAGAAGATCGATATGGAGATCACGAAGTATAGCCACATTATCCGAGAGGAGAATGTAATGTCGAACAAGGCTATAGCAGCAGGTAAGGGTTCGGGCTTTGACCTCAAGGCTCTGTATAACACTATCCAGCAGTTGCGCGAGAAGCGAATCAAGCTTAAGGGCATGATTCAGTACCTGAATATGGGTACAACCTCATTTAACTATGAGGAGTTTAAGAAGACTAATTATTATGCTATTTTCTCTGCCTGTGAGGCTAAGGAGGACATCACTCTGTTGAAGATGATTAAGACTCTGGATCCGAAGACTAAGGCACAGAAGGGTAAGAAGGCTCTGGCTCAGAAGGAGACGTTCTCTAAGGAGAAGATTGCTCAGCTGATCCATGACCAGCAGCTTGAGGCTAATAAGTTCGATGCTATGCTTGAGAAGTTCAATACTGATACAGCAATTGAGCTCGATGATAATAGCAATGAAGACTTCAAGATGTATATGGCAGCATAAAATAATAGGTTAGAGTGACACTAACCACACTGGACCATAGTATAATGGTAGTACATAGGAATTTGGGTCCTATCGTCTGAGTTCGAATCTCGGTGGTCCAACAATGGCAAAGAGGCCAGATAACATGTTTAATTTAATACATTATCAAAATGAGTAAGAAGAATTTTAAGGTGGCAACTGACAATGGTCAGACCCCAAAACAAGATACTAAGCATATTTTTGCAACCGTTAACGTCAAGAAGGATAAGACTCCTACTGGCAAAGTAAAAACGCTCAAAGACAAGGAAGCCCTGAAAAAGGAGCGTGAAGAACAGTACAAGAACTTCCGTATTGGTGCACTGAAGCGTCGTGCCAAGCGTATGGGATTGACAGAAGAACAGACTAAGGTCAAGGTCGAGGAACTGATTAAGCAGATTGATACTCCTAATCAGTATCTAGTGCTCGTTACGTTCAATCCTAATGACAAGGACATGAATACACAAGCTCTTAAGAATGAGGGCATTGTGTGGAAGATGCAGGGATCTAACTACTTCTACATAGAAGCAGACCAGGATACTCTCGGTACTATCCGCAGTATTATGACTCCTGGATCTAAGATCTATCCGTATGTGAAGAAAAAGCCACCAATCTTGCCTGTTCAAGAACAGCATAAGTCTAAGACCAAGTCAAAGACTAAGGCTGAGAAAAAAGCTGCTGCTAAAGCCGCTAAGAAGGCTCGTAAAGCTGCTATGGATATTAAAAAGCGTGAAGGTAAAGAATATATGAAGTTCCGTAAACGCTGTAATATAGCAGCTCTATCGAAGGCTCAAAAAGCCGATCTGAAGGCCGAACGTAAGGCCGCTGGTACAACTACCCAGAAGAAGACTAAGAAGGTCTCTATGGCCTCGAAAAAGGCTTCTACGGGCATTAAAAAGGCTGCATAAGAAAGGAGGTGAGTATGAAGAACTATCGTATCATAAAAGGCGTGAAAATTCACGTCAATCAACTTGCATCCATTAGTCGCAAGTTTACCGTTAGTAATATTACCAAGACAATATCTTCAGTAGTAGAACATAAGCGCTATGGAGCTAAGATTGATGAGAGTATGGTCATAACCAATCCTCTTACTGGTAATAAGTTTATGCAAACCAATCCTCATACTGTAACAGGTATGTATGGAGCATCTATCACTGCGTATGATTGGATTCCTCTGGAGGAATTCAAGAAAAATAGCGGTAGTCTATGGATAATACCAGAAGGTGGTTTTAAACAGCCTAAGCGACTGATTAAGTGTAAAGCACGTAAGTATAGTAACTGGAAGTCATACGCTCCACAAGACGAGAGCGTGAAGAAGATTAAGCGTGAAAAGCGCAATGATTTTCAAAAGTACTTTCCCAACTATCCGTACACAATCAAACCAATGTGTAAAGAGGCTTATATGGAGAAACTTGTTGCCCACAAACTCGAGAAGTGGGACAAGAAGAACCCAAAGCCTAATCAGGACCTCTTCGATAAAGTAGAGGATTGGGAGCAGCGTCGCTTTAATGCAGAGCAACGTTTCCGAGATTTCGTCGTCTCGTGTTACAACAAATTAGATATAATGGGAAATCGTGTTAATTCTAAAGACAAGAAGATGGATGCTATTAAAATAGCAGAAGTTAACGATGTAAATGGAAAAGGACACGATGTCTCATTTCCAAAACTTAGTTCCGAGGATAAACTGTACAAAAATGCAGAGAAAGCTGCTGAGGTCGCAATGAAGAAAGATTCGACAATTCTGGACGCAGACTTGTTGAACCATAAGCGAACTCAAAAGCGTCCGTTAATAGGTGCTAAGAACGCAAAGCAGCAAACATTAGCTTCTAAGAAAGCAATGAAAAAAGCTGCTTAATCCATAAGGCTCGGTCCAGCCTCTGTTTAGCACGTAACCGAGTTTAAGGAACCCCACTTCACTGAGTGGACTTCGTGGACATTGCCAAGCAAGTCCTCGCGAAACGGAGTGTCTAGCGATAGGCGGTGGGGAACAACAAAATAAAGAAGCATGAAGATTAAAGACCTATGTGTAAATGTATATGACATAGAGGTGTTTAGCAATTGCTTCCATTGCTGTGTAAAAGATACAGAAACCAACAAAGTCATAAAATTTGAGATATCTGAACGAAGGAATCAGCTAACTGAGTTAGTTGATTTCTTCTTTTATAAGAACAACGACAGAATGTTCTGTGGATATAACAATAAACATTATGATGATGTTATTATAAACTATATGATCGATTATTATTATAAACTCGATCAACTCCCTTGGTGGAGAGTCTGTCAATCTGTATCCAACTTATCACAGAAAATTATAGAATCCGAAGAAGGTGGAGATATCCCCTTCAAAAGGTGGAAGTATGCTAAGTACTTCTATTCAATGGATTTACTAACCATGCAGTTTAGTCAGAAACTGCGCGTAGGTCTTAAGACCATGCAAGTAACAATGCACTACAAAAACGTGCAGGAGTACGACGGTGATTTCACACTACCTATCCCTGTGGATAAGATAGATGAAATGATTGAGTACAACATTAACGATGTTGAATCTACTACAGAGTTATTTTATAGACTACAACCAGATATCGAGTTACGTTTGTTTATTGAACAGGAACACGGTATCGATTGTCTATCTATGGACTCTGTTAAGATGGCAGAAACCTTCTTGCTTGAGAAATTTAGTGAGAAATCAGGTATTCCGAAAAATGTTATAAAGGAAATGCGTTCTCCTATGGATTATATTCCGTTGAAGGATGTAATTCTGCCATATATAAAATACAAAAACCCAAAGTTACAGAGCGTCTTAGAAGATATGAAGAAACAGGTAGTATATTCTAAGGAGCGAAAAGGCTACGAGAAGAAGTTTGTTCTCTCGAATGTGGTATATTCTGTTGGTGTAGGTGGTATCCATACTATACATACACCAATGATATTCCTTCCTAAAGCTGACGAGTTCATAGGGCACGCTGATGTGGCGTCAATGTACCCTAGTTTGCTAATCGAATACGGATTTGGCCCCCGTCAAGGTGGAGAAATATTTCGCGAACTGTTTGCCCAGTTGAAAGCCGAAAGGCTAGAAGCGAAACGTACTGGTCAGAAGACTAAAAACTTGTTTCTAAAGATTGTGCTCAACTCACCTACTGGTAAAATGCAGCAGGAAGTGAGTTGGATGTACGATCCTTTTAATGTTTTCAGGATAAGAATTAACGGTCAGTTAATCCTTCTTTTGCTCGTAGACAGGCTTTTAGAGCTTGGATGTGAAATTATTCAGTGCAACACTGATGGTGTCGTCTACAGGGCTAAAAATGGCCTTAAACAGGCTGTTTCAGACGCTATTAAGGAGGTGGAAGCCCTTACACGTCTAGAATTCGAATCTGACGAATACGAAGCGTTCTATCAATACGCTATTAATGACTACTTTGGTGTCTTAAAAGGCGGGGAGATAGAGGAAAAAGGTATGTTTATTACAAAAAATAAGTTAGGCAAAGGACTTGCACCTGTGGTTATACCAAAGGCGGTGATAAACTACTTTGTGAAAGGAGAACCAATAGAAGAATTTATTAAATCTGATAGAGATATCAGAGATTTTCTTATGAGCCAACAGGTTGATAAGAAGTTCGAAGTGTGGCACGGAGAAAATCGAGTGCAGCGCATTAATAGATTCTATGCAAGTACAAATGGATATTCATTGTTTAAACGAAAATATAATGAAGATGCAGGAAAAACTTATAAGTGGGAATTGTCAAATGCAGGACCTGCTGGTGAGTATACTGTTCCTGAGTACAACGAACAAAATATGTTAACTAAATCAGGGGTAACTATCCTGAATAAGTTTGATGATCGACCGATAGAAGATCGAAAGATTAACTATCGTTACTACATCAGTGAAGCAAAAAAGATAGTTGCCGACTTCACTGAACAGCAACTAAGTTTATTTGATGACCAATTATGATTATTGAAGTAAACACAAAAATCCTGGACGAGTTTCCAGGTATATCTATGAATCAGTTAGTATTCCTAAGTATGATATTGGGTAAGAATCAACCAATATATCAAGACGTCCGCAACGTTATCAGCCTTATAAGCGACGACGAAATATCATACTTAGTCAATCAAGAACTAGTAACCGCGATTGAGAGCGGCGAGTCAATTACATATCAGCCGACAGACAAGCTTAAAGAAGCAGTTCTTCCTAAGAAGGACTACTTTGATGTCTTCTATGATATGTACCCAGTGTATGTAACACGAGCAGATGGGAGTAAATCTTATCTGCGAGCTAATGTAAACAAATGTCGTCATTTCTTCAATACTAAATGTGGAAGAAGTAGTGCAATGGCCGAACACATTATAAAGTGTCTCGACTATGAGATATCTAAACGCATGCGTGAAGGTAGTCTAAGCTATATGATGACTATGTGGAATTGGTTAACGCGTTCACAATGGGAAGCGATTGAGGAAGAAATGCAGGATACTGAACAAAAAGCAGTAAACTCTTATGGAACAGACATTATCTAATGTACGCTCGATGAAAGTTGTAGCTCAAGAAGCTATCAACTATATCAAAGGGCGCAAAGAGCACAACATTGTGTCCTTGAAAACTAGATGGAAGAAGTTCAATAAGCAGTGTATGGGAGGTATTGAACCCAATACCGTTGTTACCATAGCTGGTATTTCTGGATCGGGTAAGAGTAGCTTTGCTAATCTTCTCCAAACTGATATCATAGATCTTAATCCTACTGAAGATGTAATAGTATTGAACTTCTCATTAGAGATGGTTGGATTTAGGCAAGTTGGAAGGACGCTTTCAAATAAGCTCAGGAAAACGACTTCGACTTTGTATAGCTCAGAAATGAGTCTGGATGATGCTACAATGGGGCAAGTCATCACAGTATGCAACCAGCTAAAGGAGTATCCTATCTATTTCGTAGATAGTCCTACTACTCCCATGCAAGTACAAGAAATTATATATAACTTCTATAATACTCATGTAAAAGGTACAAATAAGCATTTCGTGATCTTATATGATCACGCATTGCTTACTAAGCCCATAGGTTCTGTATTGGAAACAATTGCAGAATTACAGCGAGTGTTTATCCAAGTAAAGAAGCTACCGATGACATCGATAGTACAACTTACTCAGATGAATAGAAATATAGAAGCTCCAGAAAGGATTAATAACCCTATGAGTCACTATCCTATGCGAAGTGACCTGTCATCGTCCGATGCGATTTTCCAGGCATCAGATTATGTCCTGGTCATTCATCGACCTGAGGTGTTGGGCATACAAGAATATGGTCCTAATCATTTACCTACACAAAACAAGGTTTATATTCACGTTTTAAAGAACAGGGATGCTGGTAAGCCTTGTATCCTTGAATTCGAGAACGACCTTATGTACAACAACCTCCTTGAATGTTAATGCATCGGACAAGTATTAACATTTTAAAAGAAAGGCTGAATTATGACAAAGTATACTTTTAATCCTAAGAATAATCCTTCAACGTTTTATTGTCCCTTTTATAAGTCTACAAACTATTCTAAGGTTCTTGATGACCTTATTGCTAGTGATATAGCAGAGAAGAATCCTTGGCTGTATGGCTATAACACTGCTACCATTAATACTTGTTCTGAGTGTCCTATGAATACTAAGATCAAGATTAAGATTAAGGATAACAGTGACGATCTCGAGAATGCTTTCATTTTCGGTGATAAAAACGATAATTTCACTAAGGCTTATAACTTCCTGACGAACCTTGCTTTCAAGTGTCCGTTTGAGAAGAATAAGGTGATGAAGCTGTCTAACGGTGATTATATTATGATTACCGATGACTATATCCACATTAACGATCAGATTTTCTACTTTAATCTGATGGATAACAACTTCTTCTACAACCTTGGTGATAGTATGAAGAAGACTATCGCTACCATTTACACTGATGGTCTGAAGATTACGATTAAGAAATAATTTAGTAATACAATTATGAGCTTAGTACTACCTACACAACCGGTTCCTGCGACCTCGGTAAACCCTCAGTATTTGATACTGTACGGTTTGCCTAAATCAGGAAAGACCAGCTGCGTAGCTCAGATACCTAACAATTTGATTATAGACCTCGAAGGAGGTTCTACTTTTATTGATGCAATGGCTGTACAAGCACGCACGATAGAAGACCTTGGTCAGATTGCTCAGGCTATTCGAGCTAAAAATGACGAAGCTGGTCGTAAATTTTATAAACATATAACAATTGATAATGCAACTCGTCTAGAGGATATTTGTATGAGTTATGCTTGTACGTTGTATCGTCAAACCGAACTAGGTAAAAACTGGAAAGGTACAGATGTAACAACGCTTGCTCGCGGTGCTGGATATGGTTATCTTCGAACAGCAGTGAAGAAGGTGATTGATATGTTCAAGGATCTCTGTGATGAGTTTATTCTCATAGGGCATGTCAAAGACAGTATCACAGACAAAGATGGCCAAGAGGTCAACGCAAAAGAAATTGACCTTGTTGGGAAACTCGGAAAAATTGTATGTGGAATGGCAGATGCCGTTGGATACGTTTACCGAAAAGATAATGAAACACATATATCATTTAAATCTGGGGGCGACGGCACTATTATGGAAGCAAGAGCCCGTCACATTGCGGGACGCGACATCGTCATTGCCACTGGAAATGAAGACGGAAGTATAACAACATACTGGGATAAAGTTTATAAACCTGAATAAAATTTAAGGAACTATGTATAGTACAAAAACAGCAACTACAAACAATACTGAGTTTAGTAGTTCATATATGCCTGTAGGCATCAACGAGAATGTAACTTTGAAAGAAGTTAACGTAAATAAGACTCCTAATGGTCGTGATTTCTTGGAGATTGTCTTTGAGAATGAAAATGGCCAGACAGCAACAATGACTGAGTGGAAGAACGAGAAGAACATGTGGATCAAGACTGATGAAGACCTTCAGAAGCGTGATGATCAGCAGTTTGGTCGTATTCTACAAGTTATCGATTGTCTTGGGTTACGACCAGAATTTGAAGGCTCTTCATTCGTTGAAATGATTAACTGGACTAAGGGTATCCTTGAACAGTATAAGAATATCGACAATAAGAAGCTTCGCCTTAAGGTTGTTTACGACAAGAACGGTTATACGAAAGTATCTAGTCTTGGTATTTTTGTTGAACCTATGAGTGTAACAGAGTCGCAGATTAAGCTTTGGAAGAACGATCTTCTGGAGCGTCCCGTACAGGCTGACGTTGAGAAGCCTAACGACCCGCTCGCTGGTAACAGTGCTCCGGTGACTGCAGACTCTACAGGTGCTGACGACCTGCCTTTCTAATTTAATACGCGTATATTCGCACGTTGACAGCCCACGAAAGTGTATTGCTGGCGATTAGATTAGAACAAACAGTCAATGGTGCTGACAACCAATAAAAAGAACGTCATTCAGTTATTAAGTGTGAGAATATAACTTTATCGTTCTAATCACACGCAATGGTCAGTGGTGGAGGACTGATTGGAGTTGAAAAGGATGCGGAGATAAGTAGATTAAGTTCGAAGTACACGTATCACAACTATCCGGTCAGCCCCTAACAAACTTCTTTGTCGTTGTTGCTATGGCGAGAAATCCCATAGTAGAATCTCCCTAAAACGGTGGAAGTCCTTTTAAGCAAGAGTAATAAGTTGAAGTTACATTGGAACACAAAGATGCCCAATCGCTTATGAAAAACGCACTAACCAATAATGTGTAAGGATAATACCGTGCTAAATTGAAAACGACTTCGAGGATAAGGTCAAGGTGGAAGTTATAATTGTAGAATAGTTTTCATAAATGTGTAGAGAGTATATAGGAGATATGAGGGAAATACATTGAATACCCTCACATTCTATTCAGATGTATCTGATAAGAATGCCTAAGTTGAAATTTAATTAATAATGTTGTTACAATGAAGAAATCGTTGAAATCTGAGTTTATACAGCAGCGGCCAGGTAATTGTAATAGTAGTGGGTTAAACGACACTATGGTTTAATTATTAATTATACTTGCAAGAATTTCAATATGGTAAAAGTACTTTCTGGAAATCAGTAGTCTAGAGGTTATGACGGTCAACTACAAGATAGTTGACGGATTGTGGGGTCCGATTCCCCATCTGATTACAATTATTAATTTTAAACATAATCAATATGGTAACATTAAAAAGATTACAATTTGCTGTAAAAGAAGCTTCAGTTAACCAGAAGCGCGATATTCAATTTATAACAACATTTACGCATGTTAAAAAAAGCGAAATTATAGCAGTAACAGAACACATTAGAGAAATAGTAATAGATGATACTTGGAAAGAGATAGAAGCACATCATTATTTGAATGAACACAATCTCTATCTGTGCACATTAATGTTATATAACGGAAATAAAATCACTAATGTTATAATGGACGATGTTGTAAAAAAGTTGATATCAGAATTAGATTAAAAAATTAAGGAGTTTGTACATGTACGCAGGTTTGCAATATGGCAGTTGCCAAACTGTTATATGGGTGGTTCGAATCCGCCCAACTCCGCAAATATGAAAGAAAATATATTTCTTAAAAATGGAACATTATTTGCTACAGGATATAACAGAATTGTACACGGAGAACGTGGAGACTATGTTGAATTCGAAAAAGAACATATTGTTCCAAACCTTGTATCTAAATTTGGAAATAAACCAACAGATGATTTAGATATATATTATTGGTGGTTAATACCAGTAACAGATAAAAACACAAAAGTTTATCTACAAAAGAAAACAGTAAAATATGCAGATTATAAAATAGGAAAATATTATGTATCTCCATATCTCCTAAAAGATTTTAGAGATCCGGAACAATTATTTCCTTATTAATAATCAATACGGAGTCAGTAAGGTAATGGTAACGTCTATACATAATTAATATTGTATAGAAATGTGAGTTCGAATCTCACCTGGCACCCACAAAGCTTAAGCTTATGTATAGTACAAAAACAGCTATCACAATGAGTCTTAGAGACTTGTTGGAGAAAGTGAGCGACTATGACATCTATGCTTATTATTTAGGCTCATTTAAGCCTGGAAAACTTATGAACAGTCCCTTGCGCCCAGACGATAAGATCCCCAGTTTCGCTATATTTCCTAGCAAGACTGGAGATCTGTTATTTAAGGATCATGGGACTGGAGAGTCTGGAAACGCTATAAAGTTTATGAAGCTTTATAAAGGAATACAGACTCGTGAAGAGCTTGAACGAGAGCTGTTACGCATCGTCCGAAAAATGAATCCGATGAGCGGTGAGGTTAAACCAAAATACGTAAAAACGGTGGATTCAGGGCTAACAGATATCGGAATAGTTCGTCAACCATTTACAGAGGTTGATAAAGCCTATTGGAAACAGTTCCATATTTCAATAGACACGTTGCGTCATTTTAATGTGTTTAGTATTAAGTATTTTCTCTGCAACAGTATTGTCAGAGGAGTATACAAAGAAGATAATCCTATGTATGCATACAAAGTGTTTGATAAGTTTAAAATATATCGACCACTAGCAAGTAAGTATACTAAATGGAGGACAAACTTAACCGTGCGCCATGTACAAGGTTTAGAACAACTGAATCCTGACGGTGGAAATCTTTTGATTATTACTAAATCTTTAAAAGACGTAATGTGCCTATATGAAATGGGTTTTAATGCAATATCTTCGAGTAGCGAAACTACTTTCATACCCGATGACACGCTTCAATCTCTGAGAAGTAAATGGAAGCATATCATCATACTATATGACAGAGATGTTGCTGGTATGAAGAATGCTAGACAGTATAGTAAGCAATATAAGCTAGATGCTATATTTGTTCATAAAAAGTTTAAAGCAAAGGACGTATCCGATGCTGTTAAAGCTAACGGGTTCTTTGCTGTAAAGGATTGGTTAACTAAAACAGTAGAAAGATATGATAACATGTGTAATAGGTTCCCTGATGGGAACATTAATTGGTCTAGTAGGAAGTCTTTATATAGCTAAGTACGAATTTAACAAAGCTGTAAAAGAAATCAACAAACTAATTGAGGATGCAAACACTTTTAAGATAACTCTTAAAAATGAAATCTAAGGGAAGGGTTAAGAATGCGACGAAGGTCGATGCGTATGGGCTGCATTTCCGCAGCAAACTCGAACTCTATACGTATGAAGCTTTTATGAAAGCAGGTATACCTGTTAAGTATGAGCCAAAGCATTTTACTCTTCTTCCAAAGTTCGAATTTTTAGGCGAAAAAATAAGACCTATTACATATCTACCAGACTTCGTTGGACGAGGTTTTATAGTAGAATGCAAAGGTCTTATGGGGGATTCGTTTCCTTTACGCTGGAAACTATTTAAGTATTATTTACACAAGCATCACGCTAAGACTAAGCTTTATTTGGTTAGAAACCAAAAGCAGGTTAACGAGATGATTGAAGAACTTAAAAACAAAAATGGAAAGTAAATATTCTTTTATAAAGAATGGCGAGAATATCATGCCGATACCGTCAGGTAGTAACTACACGTTAAAAGCTGGTAAAATATATGAACTTCATAATACTCAGATGGACAGTCCGTGTCTATCCGAGATCGATCCGTTTATATTCCCTGATGATTACTATCTCAGTGAATCAGACGAGAAGTTCATGGACAAAATCGTCAATACTTATAATAAGACCGATAAATTAACTACAGGTGTGCTGTTTAGCGGTCTTAAAGGTTCAGGTAAGACTCTTATGGCTAAAAAGACAGCTATGAAGTCTAATCTACCTATTATAGTCATTAATGGTACTGTGCGAGCAGGTGATATAGAGTCATTCTTTGCACAGGTCAGTGATGATGTATGCATTATTATGGATGAACTTGATAAAAACTGGTACCTGCCAGCTCTCTTGGGATTCTTCGATGGTGTTAAGCCTACCTGTAAAAAACTCATTCTTTGTACTGCAAACGAAGAAAATGAAATCAATAAGTACCTGAACGATCGATGCTCTCGTATACGTTATAAGCGTACATTTAAGAGTATAGATAAGGATATAGTCAAAACTGTATTACGAAAGTATTTCGATACAGAGGAGTCTATAGAAGGTGCTGCTGAGTTCTGTTGTAGTGCAATGAGCGTTGTTTCGTACGATAATGTTGTAGTATTCGGAGAAGAACATCAGAATAATCCTGATGCTACATTTGATGAATTGCTCAACGACCTTAATATTGCACGAAAATGAGCTTAGAAGAAGCAAACTACATTGTCAGAATGTCTATTATGTATACTGCATCTGGATGGGAGTGGTGTATTAATACAGATACTCCATTCGGATTTATACTTGGGTATAAGAAATATCCTACTCCTGATGGAGCATTAGAAGAATTAAAACAGTTCTTAAGGTATTTCTCCAAGAATGTACTGAAAGACGGAGACAGTGTTCGTAAATATGTTGAGAAACATAAACCAAAACAAGATGGTAATTGATAAACCGTATTACGAGGATTTAACTCGTATCTCAAATAGTAACATAGGCTGGTTTCTACAGAAGGGACCGGCCTATTTACATAAAATGCTAACAGATCCTCCTCCAGAGGAGAAAAACCCTGTGTTGGAGCGTGGAAGTCTTATCCATATGTATCTGTTGCAGCCTGAAGAGTTCCTTAAGACATACGTAGTATGGGACAAAAGTAGACCTTTTTCTGCACAGCAGGAGAAGTTCTGTCAGGCATTAGCAAATACCGTTGAAATAGAGCCCAATAGAGCCATTCTAAGCGCTTATAAAGAAGCGTATAGCACAGCAGGAAAGTCGGAAGATAAAATGCTGTCAGAAGGCCTTAAAATAGCCTCTACGTTGAAGGAATATATAGATTACCTAAAAGATCCTGAAAGGAAACAGATAATCAGTCCTTCTGAGTACAAGATGCTTGAGAAAATCAAGACGAATATATATGGTCATAAACTTGCACAGTATATAGTATGGCCACATAAGTATATGGCAGACTATAAAAATGGGTCTGCAACTATTGCAGATTCAGATATTACGTATCATGAATTTCATATAAACTGGGAATGCAGAGGCGTACAATGTAAATCGTTGTTAGATGGTTTAACATTAAACTTCAAACATAAGAAAGCTATTATCTATGACTTAAAGACTACAGCTAAGCTGTGGCACTTTGAAGATAGTATAGAAATGTATGACTATTGTAGACAGCTTGCTTATTATAGTATGGCTGTAGATTGGTATTTAGAAGAAGAGTGTAAAGAAGAACCTTTAGACTGGACTTATGAATACTATATTATCGGTATAGATACTACTGGTAGTTATGAAATTCGTGTATTCAAGGTTGAACCGTATATGATACAATCCAGAATGGATACCATATATGACGCTTTAGATACTATTGCATGGCATCAGAAGAACAACAAATGGGAACACAGTAGAGCTTATTATGAAGGTGATGGCTCGGAAACATTAAACCTATGAGTAACCTAATGAAATTAGCAATTCCGCTAATAAACCCTAATATTACAAAAAAAGATATAGAGGATGAAAGTGGATTTGTTGATGCATATTTTGAAGACATAAACAAACCATATCTTACAAATCATTTGTTTTTAATGTATGATACCGAAAGTAAACAACCAAATGTTGCTACTTGTTTTTATAAGTTACAGCATTTTAACAATCGATATGGTACACGTGTAGTTAGTATTAAAGGAAAACAATATATCGTATATTATTTTACTATTGATAAAACTATACGAAATCTGAGGGATGGTAATATAATATTATCTGTAGCTCAAAAGCAGCGAATCTTAGATTTTTGGGGACATAGCGACGCGTGGATAACAAATAACGTACTTCTTGGAACAATGTACGAACATCCTGAACCTTTGGTGCTTCCTGAAGAGGACTGGGCACCAGAGGAAGATGGATACGAAGAAGGGGAAGCATTCTAAATGAATGCCTCCCCTTTATTCGTTTTATTGGTTAAATACAACAATCTACAAGATAGCCAAAGTTAATAAGCAAATCCACTTGATTTCTTTTTCTTCAACTATTTATTTTCTGATTTTTGTCCGCCATGTTTTCCTAAACCATGTTCCTCATTCCATTCTGACTGAGATGGAACAATCGCACTAGTAGGAGTAAGTTTTCTATAGTAATTAAACGTGGATTTTATACCATCTGTGTGCCATTGTCTTACTAAGTTATCTACACCAAACGCAGAACCTAGTTTTAGTACGTCACGAGTTCTTCGAGTCATGTGTTTATATCCACCAGTCTTAATTTCATCATCCGCATGTTGACTGAACATGTCTAAACTAAGGTCCCAAATCGTACATACGTCGTCCAAATAAGATTTTGCTGTTGATGGAGAAGTGAACAACTCTAAAACGGTTGGTGGCCACCAAGAAGTAAGCCTTTCTGTAAATCCTCTTGTTGATAGCAATGCCAATTTCCATCTGAGGAAGTCGAAGAACTTCTTATCAGCATTATCAAAATCAAACGTAAGGAATTTTTCATCTCTCCACGGTATAAGTCCTGCTATGTTTAACAACCATACTGGATCTTTGTCATCATCGTAATTGTTTGAACGTGCGAATGCTACACTCCATAACATAAGAAACATTAAAGCTGTTATAGTACCTATTTCGGTTAGACATCTCTTGACCGCGTATGATTGAGATTCTGTTAACGTGTCCATAAATCCGCTTCTAAACGCATGTTTATAATTTGCTGCTAATTTATACATACCTCTACAGAAATCTTTAAACACAGCACCTTCAAATTCGCCAGTTTCTAAGTTGACAAGACCTAAATCATCGCGTTTATACTCCGAAGTCCATCCTATATGATGATCTCCATCTTCAACAACGTAGTCTCCTCCAGTTTTAAACTTATCCCAATATGTATTTACATAAAAGTTACGCATGAGAGTTACAAAAGAACCGAACACATTCTACTGCATTTTAGCCTTTTCTGTCATAGGAACAATACCATTATACATAGCTGTTCTATCTCTAAGTCTACCAGCAATTTGATCTTCTAACTTCTTTGTAATTATATTCTCGTATTCTGCTTTCTTTACAAACAGCCCATCTTTCTCTTCGTAAGCATCCCACAAAGTAGTTTTAGATGCTTTCCATTGATTTATTGCTTCTTTTTCAGTATAACCAAGAGAAGTAAATGTGTTGATTGCGTCTGTTTTAGAGAAGAATTTATCTTTACCAGTTTTCGGATCTTTTATAAGTCTATAATGATTATATGTTGCAGTAAGCATCATAGAGTTTATCATGTAATCCGCAAGAGTATAACCTCCCATCAGAAGATGATCGTGTACAAACCTGTCAAACTTAAATTTATCTGTTGAAGAAAATATTTCAGAATTGCTTCTACTAAGCTAGTTATACTACATAGAAGCAACTAATTTATCATGAACTACAGGATTTCCTATACCTTTTAACATTTTTCCTGTATGCGCTATACATTGAGCAAAAGCTTTACGCATATCTACACCAGTAAGGTATTTTCCACCTACTGCGTCAGCTATCATTGAGCATAACGCATCAATATAACCTACTTCAATTGTTGTGAAGTTTACACCAAGCATAGCCACAGCTGCAAGATTCCTAATAGTTTTTGTAGCTTGAATGGTTCTTTGTTTAGCTGGAGTTATCTTCTCTTCGCTGTTAAAGCCAAAAGAAGTTTCTTTTCCATAATAGCGTTGGTCAAGTATATTCTCAACTTTTGCGTATTGGTCATCCATTTTATTACCATTCTTAGCTTGTGCTGGATCTATTGCGTATTTGATAAGTTCTAGCGTAGGAAGATTCTTAGACTTGTTGGCGTAATTACATGCCATATCATAGTACATAATAACAGAACCGAGTACGTCTGTAGATTGTACAGAAGAATCTGGCAATTTTTCTACAAATCTAATAGGTATATTATTTACAACAGAGCCGTCTGGACGTCTTGCCAAATCCATATTAGTAGTAACGTCTGTATCTGTTTCGGAGTACTTCACACCAAACTTTCTGAATGGATATTTTAAAGCAGTAGACCATTCTTTTGCCATCATAGTGTTAGCAATAACAGCCATAGTTCTACCACTAATCTGAGGCAGTCTTCCATCTCTATTAAGAGATTTGTTTGGTATTCTACTATTAGCTTCATCCATAGCTCCTAATAGAGCATTTAAGAATGTCTTTTCGTCGTCAGTAAGATTTGTATAATTTTCATTCTTATACATATCTTTAACCTGCATAGATTTACCATTCTTCTTAAAGTTTTCGTTTACGAAAGGAGAAGATTCATCAAGTTCTGAATACTCGCTGCCAGGAAGAGACTGTATACAATCAATAGATTTATCGTTCACTGTAAGTGTGTACTTTAACGGAGTGAGATATTTAAACGCGTTTAGATAACGCATCTTACCTTTCTCGTCTCTATACATAAACAGTTCGTTAAATATATTATGTAAATTTGTATTAGAAACTGCAGCAGACCTCCACTATTCTATAAGAGTAGGTAAGAATGCAGATTGGTCAGTATCGCTTACTGGTACATACAACATAGTAGCTACTTCGGAAAATCCCATAGATTCTATTTCTCCAGGCTGACCTTTTATTCCAGCTGCCTTTAATCTACGTTTTTCATCAGCCATTTCCTGTTCGAGCCTATGCAACTCTTTCCAACCAGACAAATCTGTATTTAATCCAGAACCTAGCTTAGAAAGATTATGAGCAACTGCACCTTGGCGTTCCTTTAACGCATTTAGAATCTCTTTATGTCTATGCTTAAGCTATTCCAATTTAGGACTTGTTGCAGCTTTACCTACTACTTTATGAAGTAAATCATAAAACTCTGGAGTTAAACGCATTACTGTATTATTTCGTTTAAACTAATCTATTTCTTCTTGAGTAGCGCCTGCAGCTTGCATATCTGATATAGCCTTATTAAATGCTGTCCAGTCTGGCTTATATTTTACCTTATCGGTAATATACTTATTCCATTCACTGATTTCATCAGCCATCTTTAAAGCATCTCCAACCTTCTCTTCTACTCTAAGAATGCCATCACTACCATATGTAAATATATAATGGCTACCAAGGTCACGTTTTTCTCTTCTGTATTGTTCGAGTTGATGACGTTCATTCAACGTAAGTTTAGAAAGGTCTACAAGTCCAGATTCCATTCTACATTTGTCCAGAATAAGGTCAATCTGTCTTTGTATTCTATTCTGAGCTTGTATTGTTTTTGGAGAAAGATGTCTACGTCTAGCTTTATAGTATTCCAGTTTATATCGTCTGTCACAACGTTCATCGAGCCATTCATCAAGCTTGTCGTTGTACTTATTATATATACTATCATCTTTAGTAAACTCTTCTTCTGGAAATATAGTATGACCATCTTCGTCAGCGGTCAAATTAAACTCGCTTCTAAGTTTGGCTTCATATTCATCCTTATCCTTAAAGAATTGCCCTTCATTAAGCTCTCGTATAAAATAACCAGTAGAAACACCATTTCTATCGAGCTCCATAAAACGTTTCTGCCAGTTATGCGGACTTATTTGAGAACCAGATGGTCTTATTTTATTATATAGTCTTACAAGTTCGTTTCCTTTCTTTAGAACTTCTCTATTAGTCTCAAATTCTGCTTCAGAAGCCATCTTTTCTACTATACGTACAATAGGGCTTTTAGATCTGGACGCCATACCAATAAGAACTTCTCCGGCCGCAAGATCACCATATGTGCTATCTTGTTCCAGCCAGCGTTCCATATTATATATAAATGTTTTCTTGTCTGTTATAGCATCTTGTTCGTTTACGTAGTCTGTAAGAATCTTTCTTACATAAGGCTTTACTATACTCTAGTTGTAATCCTTTTTGATAGAATCTATAGATCTAATAAGTTGAGATACGACGTTCTTTAGATCTACTTTATTTGGATCTGTGTTTACTCTGTGTTCATTATATTTATTTATTGCAGAAGATTTATCTGAAAATAGCTCAAATATACTGTTAAGTAAACTATCATAGTGACCAATAAGATCTTGCTAAATAAAGTTTATTTCTTGCGGATCCCAAGTGTTCATATCACCAGAAACAAGGAATTTACTGTCTATCATATACTGTGTTTGTCCTATTTCTTTATTGGCGAACAATAAGAAATCCTCAATTATATTAAACGTATCTTCTATAGAATCCTAGTCTTTACCGTCTATAATCTCAAGTCTACTCTTTAAATCAGAAATAAGCTTTGGATCTTGCGCAGTTCTTGCTTGTTGAGAACGTAAACGAGTTTTTGTTCCATTGTATATATCAGAAAGTATAGATTTATCTTTATCAGAAAGTAAATCTGAAGTAGAGAAATCCCCATCTTCTCTATCGAGAATTTTTGAACCTTCTTGAGCAAGTTCCATATCTTCAGCAACCATAAATGCTGCATCAACAGCTTTAAGAATATCTTCTTTCTGTTGATCTGTAAACACATGTGCTCCAAATACAGTATGTACAAGTTGATTGAGTTGTTGCCACATGTTTCTAAACCAATCTATGATGGCGTTACTCCTTTCAGATACTGGATCTTTAGTCATATGCTCAACAAGATCATCTTCTATCTATTTTGCAGTCTTATTATTTGTATTTAATACATCTAATGCAGACTGAATTAAAGGTGAAGTCCAGAACATTCTAACATAGTCTCTAGCAAGTTCTTTATCGAGAGTAGTTAGATCACCGTTGTATATTGCGTTATAAAGAACATTTGCGACGCTTCCAGCGCTCTAAACAGCACCAACCTATTCATACTTACCTCTGTTGATATTTTCAAGGCTGTAAGCCTTAAAAGTGGCTTCTTGAAGGCTATTTATGAAATGTTCAAGCATTAGTTTCTTCTATGTAGTTTCTGAACTCTCAAAGAAGCCTTTTTGATTCATAGATAGACCAAACGATTGTGCAAGAATTTGTTGTTTCTGCTACATTATCTGGTTTGATTTATCAGTATCAAAAGACTTTCTAGCGTTGTTCATAACTCTAGATATACTAGTTTGATTTGCATTTGGATTAGATTGCTTATATTGATCTACTATACTTCTAATATACTATTGACGCTCAGTATCTATATTAACACCTATATCATACATTTGGCGAGTTATAGATTGGTCTAGAGCTTCTTGCGATTCTTGCGACAAATTAAACTTTTCGTCTACGAAATAAGTATCTGATATAGATATATTATTAGCTTTGAATACGGCTTCGGCAAGCTAACGCAACGTCATGTCTTTTCCAAGTTCTTTTACTCCACTGACGCTAAGTTTTTCTAAGATCCAATCCCAAGCCTTTTGCCATATACTTTTACTTTTCCTTCCTTCTATATTATTTTCTTCTTCAAATACTTCAGAAAAATGTCTAGCAAAAGCCTATGTTACTAGCTCTTTCTGTCTATCTTGTACATTAAACCCTTTTTTATCAGAATATGTCTTTGCTATTTCAGCTCTTAATTCTTTAAAATCTTTTTGAGCTTCATTTAAAAGCTGATTAAACAATGGTTTATTTTCACTGAATATTGCCTCAATAAACGGATGTAAACATTCTTCTGCAGCAATGTCAAGAGACGAATTAAAGTTTAAATAAACATATCCATCTTTAAATCTGCCGTTCCATTCTGAAGATTCTGCAAATTTTATTCCTTTTATTTGCGGGAACTTAGACTTCATGAACTCAACAAGATTTATTGCATATTTATAATATGTAACAGTGCTGTGGTTTATCGAATTTCTAAACTGTTCGATGTTATCTTGTATAAGACGTTTATTTATCTTTACACCTGTACCATTTTCTGACAATTGTATAGTTCCTGCTGGAAATCCAAAAACACGTTCTACGTTTAATATAACATCCTCGTTTATAGCTCTATTTCTGTTATTAATAGTCTCTTTGAGTCCATAATATCTATGAAAATTATAATAGTCCCTAAGAATATCTTCTATAACAGAAGCAATTTCGTTTACTGATTTTGGAGAACTCGACTTTAGATTATGATATATATTATTTCCATCAGTAAATGCGCCGTCGTTGTTTATTGACTTTATTTGGTTTGGTTCTTTTACAATATATTCTTTATAAAAATCGTCATCTGCAGATTCGAATGTAATAATTCTGTCTTTTGGCATTTCACCAAGAAATCCGGATATAGGCTGATCTTGATAGTCGTATGTATCAAAATGACGTATGTTTAAGAAAAACCCTCTTGCAGCTCTTCCTGGTTCCTTGTAAGATCGATTCACTGCTTTTAAGTCATTAGAAAAATAAAACCCGTCACCAAAAAAATCAATACGTGTGGTTCCAAGCATATTTTTATCAAAGACTTCGAAATCTGATGTATCTATTCTGTATACAACAAGAGGCTCCCCGCTTTCATCTACAACTTTAGATACTTCGTCTACGCGATTTCCTTCTTCGTCATATACGGCATTTGTTCCGATCCAATCGCCAAACCAATCCATAAAAGGTTTACCAAATATATTTGCTTTTGCTTTTATTGCCCTAGTTCTATCTCCGCCGAAATAATTCAAAAGATCTTCAAATAGCTTAGACTAGGCCCCATTAGGGGCCTTATCTATAGCATTTCCATTATTAAGCGACCATATAGCATATGCCGCCTTCTCACTCGTTGCTTCTACTAGTTCATTAAAGTCCCTAGCAACATCGGGATTACTAAAATTTGGACATATTATACTCATATCGCTTAACTTTTACAATGATTCATAGCGTCATCAGAGAACTAAGAGTCATCAAAATTATTATTTTGTTTATTTCTTATATCCTAAGCAGATACTCCACTTCCTTGCTCTTGTTCTTTATTCCAAGCTCTATTAAGACCTTCGACTATAGAAGCATAAATTGGTTCTGAATGTTTCACAAGATTAATATGGCTTGCAATATCGGAAGCCTGATATGTTTTGCTCAAAACTTCTTCGTTTATGGTATACTCTGGAGTATTCATATTATCGCTTCTACCATACTCTGTAATCATAAAGCCTCCGGATATCTAATTTCCTCTAGGATTAACCTTTATATATACAGGATACTTAACTCCATTATTACCTATAGCAATCTTGTGCATCTTATATACAGTGTATCTACGCTGACTATTTTCTGCATTTCTGTCTTGACGTCTAGGTATCTTAATATACAAAGGAGCTGTTTCTGGGTCAATATAAGGAACCCAGTTGTTACCGTCCTTCTTAAGGGCAGCAAGTATTGTTGGGAACCCATAAGGAACTCCATTAACTTTAGTCTTGTACTGCATGAAGTTAGAAGTTTTGCTCTTCTTGTCTATAAGATAATGAGTAGGAACAATCTCGTTATCGTACCAGTTGTTTAATATGACATCAGATATGTCTATATCTGTTTCTGTACCAACCTGATACTGCATTAGTTTATTATAAATAAACTGACCATACCCAGATTCTTCTCTCCAGGAAGTAGGAACATACTTAAACATCTTAGTAAAGCCTCCTCTATCTCCAGAAGTAATAAACGCGTATACGATCAGATCTCTAGCAAATTCTCTGATAGTCTTTTCTGCTTCTGGGTGAGCTGAATCCGTATAAGAAAGAAGTTCCTCCCACCCGTCTATTATATAATTTGCAGTATTACCACTATCTTCTACAAAATTAAACAACTTAATAAACTTAGAAGTTTCATATGTATCTGGAGTTTCTCCAACAACATATGCTGGTTTATATTCTGTAGTCGTACCTGGCACGATCATAGAAAGTAATCTATTGTTTATGTCTCCTGACTCAGATCTAAGTTGTGCATAATCTGGATTATTTGCTATATCTGTCTGCAACTTCATAAATCTATCGTATATAGTATTTCTACCGTTCTTTAACAATATCTTGCCAGATATTTTAGATATAGGCTTGTCTATAGTAATCGTTTTAGCATTATTATCTGCGGCCTTTACCTAGACGGGATAAGCTTTACCTTGATAGAAGATATAAGAGGTTCCTTTGCAATACGATGTAAGATCGTGTACTATATTTCCATTGAGTTTTATAACATAACCTTGTTGATCTACACTAAAATCTAAGTATTCCTAACTTTCGCTAACAAGATCGTGCATATAGTTAGGATTAGTTGTTATCTAAGGAACGTATTCGTCTACAAAGAACTTAGATTTGATAGCTGCACTTAAGGCATTGCATACTTTTGTTACAAGAGTAGTAGATAGAGATTCGGTTCGACCTATTGCCTCAAGTATTACATCTACACTCCCTTGGAATGCAGGAGTACTTTGAATAAATTGGCTAGAAAGAATGTCTCTTACACTGCCTATAGCATTGCTTGTTTTAGTAGCAATATAAGAATCATGTTGCATTGCGTCAAGTCCAATAGGATCAAACAGGTTATCTTCTCGTCCAGTATTGAACGTTTTCGCATAACCTTTTTCATATATCATTTGTTCTACTATATTCTTACCGTGTTTCTTGGTATCAATCTTACTGTATTTGACAAGATTTGATAAAGCATTCGCATACTTATCAAACTGTAAATAAGCAAGGTATACCAGAAGCTGGTCTTGCATAGAATAATCATTTGATTTAGCTGCTTTTTCTAATCTACCACTTTCAAACAACTCACGAATCTACTTATTTATATCTTCTCTAACCTTAGCGTTCTTTACACCGCCCTCTTTTACCGCTTTAATTTGATTCTAAGCGTCTTCTCCAAGGTCTTTGAACCATTTATCAGCAGTCTCGTCGATCGCCTCCTGTTGAAGCTTAAATTTGCCTTTATGCGGATCTGACATATACAACGATCCGGCGTTTATATAAGCTTCTGCAAGAGCCCTCATAATAGGCTGACTTGTAAAGTAGAATGTCTTCTTTCCAAGACCTGTTCTAACAAGAAGGTTCACAATATTATAAGTAAACTGATTAACGTTGAGTCTACTAATATAAGGATCTTTAGCAATATCCACGTGAGCGTTGATAAGAGCAGATATCCAAGACATTATAGATTCTCCATCTTTATCTTCTCTATTGTCGAGACTTTCAAGACCAAGCTCTGACATTATACTAGATTCTATGTGCTTGAATCTAACGTGATACATCATAGTAAGAATATGGTTGTTGTTATTCAATGCAAATGGACCAATACCAATCTTACCAGTAATATAATCGTTCTTAGATTCTGTTTGTGCGCTTAAAGAATAGAAAGCATATGGCTCTTCTATATTTGCAGGTTTTCCTCTTTCTATATCTTTTATAATATCTTTAAGAAGCTTTGTATCATTATCGATAGATCTATGAAGAATATTAGTAGTTCTAGGTTTCTTCTCATCTATAGACTTCCAGTCTAATAGAAGTGCTAAATAGTCTTTAATAAGCTTGTTCTGATAGTAAGCAGAACTAGATTCGCTGAATACATCAGATACGGTTTGATGGAACTTACCATCTTCGCCTTCTTCTCTACTAACTTTGTATTGTATAGAAGACAAGAACAGTTTATCAATATCGAAGTCAGAACCAGTAATCTTGGTAAACTCTGCCGGAAGTATAACTGTATCATTCACTACAGGAAGTATATCTACGCATCGTAAAGCGTGTATAGAAGACTCTGCCTGAGTAGGAATACGATAACCGATTATATTTGCAGTGGCGTTTGGACCAATTATACCTCTATTCATCAACCAGTTTCTAGTTTCGTCAAACGACATTTCTCTGGTTCTTATCTTTCTCTTATATACAGGTTTTCCATCCTTGTCTAATACAGGATTGCCGTCTTTATCCTTCTTCTATTTGTATACAATCTTACCGTTCTCGTCAAGCTTAACTTTTCCGTTCTTGTCTGTTTCTGGAATAAGATCCCATATAAGGTTTCTATTCTTATCTCTAATAGGAACTACTGGAAGCTCTCCTTTAAACATTTTCTTAAAGAAGTCAAGACTGAGTACACAATCCATAGATCCCTCTTCATTGATCGTTTGAAGACGCTTACCTCCATTTATCCATTGTGGAAGATCTGTATCACCTTGTATAGAAGTCATATCGTACATACTAGATCCTTCCATAGCCCATACAGATCTCTGAATGAATGCAGCACCTGGAGTTTCTATATCAACAACTTTCTTGTTTATAGAAGATACAAGTACGCTCTCCATCCAGGTAGAATTGGATATTGCGTTAAGTGGTAATCTTAAATGTTTAGAAGTTGTACCATCGTTGTTCTTCTATTCTACTATCTCAAGAGCATCTATGATGTTTCTGTCAGGATCCTTGGTTTGCATCATGTTTCTAACTTCTTTTGCAAACTTAACTTCGTCAAGAATCTTGTATCTAGAATCGTCTAAAACTATATTTCCGTCCTTGTCTACAACGTTTCCGTTTGAATCAGTCTTAAAGAATCTAGTAACGATATTATGATAACCTCTATCTGATAGAGTATTAATAGCGCTCATGATATCGTTTCTCAATTCGCTTCCTGTCATTGTAGAACCGTCTTGCATGACATAATCGCGGCCGTCAAACAAACATGACATCACAACCTTTGTCATCTGAGTACCCATACTCATCATAGATTCTTCTTTAGGATCAGTATTAAGCTGTTTCCTAAGATATAAGAACTTCTGTTCGTATGTATTAAACTCAAACGATTCGTCAAACGATGGTTTCGTAGAATATTCTTCTTGGTTTTGTGCATAAGTATTCCACTCAATTGGTTTAGATCCCTGGCTACCTACTTTTACAGCAGAATTAACCATCAGCATGTCTATGCCTTGGGACTTCATCTTATTGAATATATTCTGCATTTTACCAGTAGCGATACATTTGAACAATGGGAACAATGCCATCTTATTATAATAAGTAACTTGTATGCCAGTACCTTTATGCAATCTTCTACCAAACGCAGTATATTTTTGAGAACCTATTACGCTAGTGACAACTTGTTGATATGCCTAATGCTTCTGCATCAGATTAGAAGTAACTTCTTCTCTAAGTATCTTAAATGCATTCTGTATTTCAGCACTATAATTACCATTCATGCGCAAAAGCATTTCTGCCATTGTATCTGTAATATAAGCACCGCCATCTGCAACATCAATACCATCGTCAATCTTACCGTTCTTATATTTAAGACGATAACTATCAGTTGCCTCTTTAGCTTTACGTTCAGCAATTTGAAGTGCTTTAGGACTGAGTATCTGTTTCATATCTTCAATAGACATCGCGTCTATACGTTCAGAAACATCTTCTCTTATTTGTTGTTCGTCTATTTTTGGGTTAGAATTTTCTAAGAACTGTCGATCTTCTTCATCAAGTTCAGAACCTCTGTTATATTCCTATAGCAAAGCGTCTCTTCTATCTCTATATTCATTTATAGCCTTCTCTTCTTCTTGCAGATAAGTGGCAACAGATATCTCGCCATAAGTCATCTGTTCTTCTATATCTTCAATTTGAGGAGATTCTATAAGCTCGTTATCAACTTCAGCTGCGACATATGTTCCTTTAAAGTTACCGTTTTCATCAAGATATTTCGAAGGAACGTCCTTGAGTTCCGTAAAGTTATTATTACCAGTAGAAACAAGACCACCCAAACGTTTAAGTTCGTCTACAGTACGATCGATAAGATTACCATTGTCGTCGTAGTTCCATTTATAGAATGCAGGATTTCCAGAGAATACTCTTTCGACTTCCTGTCCAGACATAATAGACTTGTTTGATATATCATTTAGATAAATCATTACAGCAAGAGACTTATATCTTTGAGTAGCAATACCGTCTTTTGGCTGTCCATTCTTAAGAACAATAGATTTGTAGATTATATCAATAGCCTGGTTGTTCAAGCCTACATTTTCATAGTCTCCAAATACGCTATTCGAATTTTCTACGCGTTTAATTAGGCCAAGCTTTTCGCACGTATCTATTTCTTTTAAAAGTCTCTTATGCAGAAGTCTAGATATTAATGCTCTCTAAATATTACGAGGTTGTTTGAAGAAGTAATCCTCTGCATCTTTAATATTATCCTTTCTTGTCCTGCCGTTTTTCTTATTATTAAATGATATAAACTTCTCACCAGATACAATAGGTTGACCGTTAGCATCATTCTTATACGTAGAAACCCATACTCCAAGTAGAGAACTGAACATTGCACCCTGCTCCTTATTGTAGTAGTTAGCAACTTCCTCGCCTTTTGTTCCGTTGGCCTCCATTTCATCAAGGTCTCTATCTGCCTTTTTGATAGACTGATATTCAGACATCGCGTAAGAAATAAATCTATCTACAACGTCTTCTTTCTGAGACAGCACTTCATCAAGCTGAGACATTGGATCTGCACTAATTACAAACTAGTCTCCGAGCGTCTCCGCAGCCATCGCTACCGTGTTACCAGCATCGTCTACCGTACCAGAATAATCGAGTCCAGGAAGCTTTATTCCGTCTACATATACCCAAGTCTTTTTATCAGAAAGAGTTGGCATTATAATACCTCCTTGTTCGAGAATTGTGGCTTTAGACACGTAATCTTCTTGTTTACTTATTTCAAAGTAATCAGAGCCGTAATCGCCACGTTTATCTGTCTTAAAACCAACAAAGTTTCTAAGAGTTATAAAAGCATCAGGGTTGTCAGTAATCTCTTTTAGTATTAAAGAGCCGTATACAGGTTTTACACCAGTAATATCAGCTTCTCCTTCATAGAACACATAAGGATCATTCTTGAGGTCTTCAAATTCAGAAGACCTCTTGTTTATATATCTAGTTACGTCCGAAATATAGTTGTTATCTGATATCTCGTAGAACTTATTATTTCCTGTAGCGAGTACTGTTAATTGATCATGTGCATGTCTATATGCGTACTTCCAGTTAGCAAGTTCTCTAATAAATGCAAGTTTTGAATATGCGTTTTCTATTTTTACTTTTTTACCTCTTATATATACTTCCTGGTTAAGCTTTCCGTTAGACGCAGCATCTCTTAAGAATTGCAAGAATGACGTCATAGAATCCTAGAAGGATGTAGAAGAGAACATTCTAGATAACGCTTCGTAATCAGTAGATCCGTATTTATGACGCAACATATAGTTGAACTCGTCACCACTAAACTGAATACCGATCATATTCAAAGCTTGTACAATCTTATCTTTTACAACTTCTAATTGTTCTGGATTTTTAGGATTGTTGTAATAAGCAGACTTTCCGTTTATCTTTAGCTTTAAATATTTATTAAATTCGCCACCTACTACAGCATTAGAAAGCCACTCTTTAATACCAACATCTGTATAACTGGATCCGTTTTCTGCAGTTTTAATTTGCGCTCCATGCGAGAATAACTCTGATATTTTCTAGAACGTAAACTCTACTCCTTTTATGGCCGGATTAAATCTCAAAGATCCGTCTTGAGATACCTTTATGACCGGAGTACCTCCGTTTACAAGCATTTGGTTCCATTGAGTAGGATAGAATGTTGCATTATAATCAGCATCAGTAGTTTGTATATTTATTCTCTATAAGCCGTTTCCATTGTTATGCGAAGTAGATCTTGCTATATCAAAATTATGCTTATTAGATCTGATAATATTCATCAACTGTACAAGTAAAGCTTCCTGATCGGAGTTTCTTGTCATTACACCGTCTTTTACTGTATAAACAGATTTATCAATCTTATCTATGGCTTTATAAAGACGACTGTAAAGAGGATCTTCTTTTGCAAGATACTCAAGTCTTGCTTTAAGTTCTGATATAGTATCAATATCATGGAAGAAATTTAAGAACTCATTAAATACAACTCCAACAGGTGCATACTGAGGCAAACCAAGTTCATTTAATGCCAGAACTTCTTTTTGCTTTACAACAGATTTTCCGTCTTGGCCAATTTCTTTTACTTTCTCGTATTTAGTATCCGGTATGGTGGCGAAGAAGAAACGTACTCTACTAGAAGTCTTACTAAATCTACTAAATTCATATGAACTTCTTGTGTGCTCACCTATGCTTGCGTTTGTTACATCGTCTGATTGAGCATCTTCTATAGAATCTTCTTCTATTTGCTTAACAAAGTCAGTAGACAACACGGAGATATCATTCGCAATGTCATCACGTAAAACTTCATTATCGAAGTTATCATATATCTCTTTCATTGCAAGCTGGCCTACAGTAGGTATATCTGTAGTATCTCCAAAGATATCTATACCACCTTTCTTAAGTCTTTCTGCGCCAGCTAAGAATGTTTCTTTATCTATATGCTTTCCTATTTCTTGGATATTTCTACCAGAAGGATCTACATTTTGACCATATAATATACAGAACATGACATTCTGACGAAGTTTATCGTACATAGGACGATTTACTATATGTTCAAATTCAATTCCATGTATCTGACAATAAAGTTCATTATACAATCTATTGAAACGTTCTATAGCTTTCTTAGACGGTATAGCGTTCTTATATTTGCCGTCATTTACTTTGATGAACGTCTTGTATAAATCTCTATCGCTCCAATGCCACAGCATAGAAACCCAATCGTGAATCTTATTGTATATCTTAGTTAAGAACGGTATTTTTAAATCAGTCATATGATGCTGCATATGTTCCATGTAATGATCTGCAGCATATTCAGCAACTTCTCTAAATGCTTGTTTATTTTCTTTTCCGTCTTGATATAATTCGACCCCGATACGTTCTGCTATTTTCTGATATATAGCATCTCTTTCATGAGATGGTAATAACAATTCAAATACTCTATGGAATGCTTCGTGATATTCTACACCAGGCCAAGCATAACTAGAAAGAACAATAGCATCTGCTTTACAATTACCTACAACATGAGCTGCTCCACTTGCTACTTTGATAAATGTAGATTGAAATTCTACAGGAACGTGTTCTCCAAGAATCTCAGCAATATGCTTACGAGCCTTCTCTTCTGATATAGGTTTGGTCTTCTTAGAAGGATCTGCTATTTTAAACAAGTCGTCTACACTGCTTGTATCTATAACTGTCGATACACTTCCAATGGGGGTAGATTCTGGAACATTTGGTACAGACTGTACACCGTTTGCACTAATATCCACTGGTTGCCCTCTGTCAATCATTGCATCTTTTATCTCCACATTAGCTCCTCCCATATTTGCATATTGAGTACGAAGCATTCCGTGTTTAAGATAGTATGCAAAACCGTTTACGCCTTGTCTAGTAACACCGGATGTAGATTTAACTACTTTAAAATCTTCAAGATCAAATTTAATAGTGTCTGTTATATCAAGCGAAATTATAGCACCGTTTTGTTCAACAAAAAACTATCTTATACCACCAAAAGGAAGTGCGCCTTCTGTAGAATTAAACGACCCGAGTCTACTCATTAAGACGTCATGCCTTTCTGCAATAGACATAGATTGTAGTTCTGCTTTAAATTTAGCAACATCTGCATCAACAGCAAGATCAAATCTGCCTCTTCCTGTAGTATTTGCTGCTAAATCTTGCCTCTTCATGATATAAACAACATTCTGATTGTTTGGATCTCGTATTATAGAGTCAAAGTTACCAAGGCGTTGAGGATCGTCGACAATAGGAATCATAAGATTAATAATCTGTCTAGGAGTAGCGTGCAGATTATAAGTAGTGCCGTTTATTTCCTTAAAGTATGTTCTATCAAGTTGTGTATGATTCTTTAGAGCTTCTACTATAAAGTCTGTATCGTTTGGAGACATTTTTACTCTATCGATAGCCACATATACTTCGGAATTGCTTCTTTCATTCTTCGGCATGCGCTTTTTATATATAAGCGTGCCTTGTTTAGAAGCCATTTTTACGTTTGACCACTGACCGATCGGTTTCCTGTCTGTTTCGCTAGTGTCAAATGTAACTACTTGTCCGTTGTTGTCTACAAATCCAAGAGAACCGTATGCAGCAGAAAATTCTATATCATATATATCCTGACCAGCAAACAAATCGGTATTTCTTACATCATTGTAAGTAAGTTTACCATCTTTATCTACAGCAAGATTTATTCTACCGTTGGTTCTATACATTGTAGCCTTAACAGGCACGATCTTCTCGCCTGGTTTTGCTTCGGATTGAAGTTGTTTTATTGTGTCATACAACATCTTTCCGTTTGGCATCCATGTATTATTGTACTTAGAATCAATCAGCACCCTTTGCCAAGTCTTACCTTCAAACAGAATGTCGCAGTATATATCATCTCCATCTATATATAGAGTAATATCTGCATCATCTATAAAGTTTGGAGCTATTGTAGCAAGCGCTAATTCTCTATCCCCATTTATTCTTTGATAATTCAAGTTAGTGTGACTAACGTTACCTTGACTGTCTCTCTTATTTGGAGATTGTACAGTACCTACAGCTGGACCAGCTTGTTGTTCTCTCTGCTTCTAAAGATTTCGTTTAGCTTCGTTTTCAGCTTGTTGAGTAGCTTTTAGCCTAGCCTAATTATAATCTGTTCTAAGATCTTTTAAGAACTGATCAAACTCTTCTAACAACCTATCTACTTCTGATAACTAAGAGCGATATACATCAATATCGTCTTTAAAATTTGTGTTATACAGAGTCTAATCTACTTCTGCAACGATGTTATTTACTTGTGTAACAAAATCAGAATAAAGAAGCTTGCCTTGTTCTGACAATTCATTGAACACATCGTCTGTTACCTTCTCTTCTAGTTGCGACAACTTATAGTCAATATGTCCTATAGAATTATGCAAATCTTCTTTTACATTCTATAAAGCCTGATAGTCTCTAGATTCAATACCGTCAAGAATATTTAACATCTTGCTGCTGAACGTAAGGAATACTCTGGGTTCTAATGTAGCACTATTTAATCCATTACCGGCTTCAGTAAACTCATAATCGTATTGAACTTTAATTGGGAGTATTTCTATAGAAGCTACATCAAATCCTTCAGCTTTTATCATTTCTGCATAAGCAGTAAGCTGGTTGCTATAATCCTCATATGAAGACAACTGTTGCCCATATTGTACATTAGGAAGACTTACAAAAGGTCTTATCTTGTTTACAACAACGGCTCGACCGTTTTGCCACTCTAAGTCTATTTTAGAATTTTTATTGTCGTTCTTAATAGCGCGAAGAACATTCCTAGCTTTTCTACTTAATCTACCAGAATCAGTATAAAAATCATCTTCTGTAAGTATACCTAAATCGCTTTGATAAGTAGACGTTAGCTGTATGTTTGGTGGATATGCATTCCAGAATGTATATTTAGAAGTTTTAAAGTCTATAATATGAACCTTTCCTTCTTTATCCACACCAATCATATCAGTCTGACCAGCAACCCAACCAAGCTCATTAAACTTAGCTCTCCATGTAAATGGAAGTGTACTTAATTTCCATTTTAACGTTTTAGTATAATAATCGTATTGATTCTGTAAATCGTGTATAAGATTTTTAAAAGGTTCTATGTTACCTTTAAATATTTCTTTATATGCACGGCCATCCGATTCGGTAGTCCACCCGTTGAATAGCTTTTCTATACCTTCTTCTGTTTGAGCATAGTCTGCAAATTCAAAAGAGCCAAAAAAGTTTCTTAAAAGTTCATCTACAACATTACCAACCTTCACAGATACTCCAGCTGTATGCCAATTGTTTACTATTGCTTGAGAAAGATTTCTTATTGTTGTTTGATATTCTTTTATTGAATCGCTTGTTGGATTATTAAAAAACGTGTTCTAATTATCCTAAATATATAAATGATATGTATGAATTTCTTCAAACTCGTCTGGATTTGGATCGACATATTCTATCATTATATCTTCTACATCCTTTAACGATTTGGCTTCTTTAAAGCGATTATATATATCTTCTATTTGTTTATTTTGATCCGGACGATTATACGATTCTGGTTTAATATTATGTACACGAGAGGCTCTTACTATTTTTCCGTCGTTTTCAATAAAATAGTCTTGACTCGTGGTGTCATATCCATCAGGATTGTTTTGTACAACTTTTTTATCCTCTTCGTATTTGGCTTCTAACATATCAAGTACATCTTGTTGAGGATCGTCATTGTGTACAATAGGAGGAGTAGGTGGGGTTGGTGGAGTAGACGGAGGAACAAGTCTATTTCTTCTTTCATAGTAAGACTCAACCAAACTCTTATAGTCTGTTCTCTTTTCTGGCTCTGGAGCTGGTTCAGGCCATCCGTTCTTTCTAGCTTCTTCAAATAAAGTTCTCTGACGACGCTCTACCATACCCTCTGGAGTAAGAGGAAGCTGAGTGCCTGTAATGTTAGCCCAAGCATCTCTAAATGCTCTACGATCTTGTTCTGCGTTACCGGCAGGAGTAATGGCGCCTCTGTCTATTCTGTTCAAAGGATCGTCTGGATTACCGTCTTCGTATTTCCATAAATACCCAAGGTCATCTACAGTCTCATTATCTGCTAGACGTCTGTTTATATATCCATCCTAACTTCTCTATACCTGTATCTGTTCTCCCTTTGAGTTCAATACAGGCTTTTTTATTCTAGGCTCTATTTCTTGTTCACGCCAAGCATTTTCTTCATTGAGATGCTAAGCTTTTAAATCTTCTTGAAATACTTGTTCTACAGCTTGTTCAAACGCATCGTCGGCATCTTTTATCTGCTGTATATTCTTCATTGTATTTACAGCATTTCCACCAACATAATGCATTTCTCCATTTTCATCCTGTTCGCGTTTTCCTACTAGATTTTCAAAAGACTTATTTGCAGAATCAAGTTCGTTATTCCATTTTATAAGATCAAGATAAGCTTCTTTAAGTTGCTCGTGAGCTTCTTCGTTATATGCCAGATGATCTTCTACATCGGCGAGAGTTTTAAGACTTTGTTTAGCATTTTTAAACAATTGTAATTCTTCTCCAGTCTTAAAGTCTTTCCCTATAGATATACCGAGCTAATGTACAAATTTATCTTCGTTGACTTTTATTAATTCGTCTATATCTTTATTTAGCTTATCTAGTTGGCCTTTTAAACCCCTACGAACCTTTGCAGAAGGATTATCTTGCTGTAATTTTAATCCCTGTTCAATCTGATCTCTGTACGTAAGTAACGCTGCTAGTTGTGCAACAATGTCAGTATATTCAAAATCAGACTATCCTTCAGTCATTACTGTATTTCCTACAGATTCTATTTCGTTTTGACGATTTATGAGATCGTCTGATTCTTCATTAGATTGTAATGCGTTTAATACCTCGCTCAAACCTTCATCGGATATAGAAAGATTTGTTTGTATTTGCTATTTTATCTAATTGAGATTTACTGCAGCTTCATTTCTATTCTACGCAATTTCCTATATTCTATCCATAGCTGTGGCTATGGTAGCAACATAGTCGTGATACTGACTATTGGATTTCCACGTAAGCGGATTATTTTTTGTTCTTACGTTAATTCCTTGGTCTTCTGCAGACTAACGCATTAAAGGATCTTTTGCTAAGCTTATTATGCGTTCATATTTCTACTGAGCCTCATCTATTTGTTGCGGAGCTATACCCACCTATCCGTTTGTCTATTGATATTCTTCGTTTATTTTACGAAGCCTATCAAACGAATTGAGTATATCTTGATGCCCAGGCTTAAATAAACCTTTGCTTAACCATTGTCTATATTGGTCTCTCTACGCAGTAGAAGACAGCTTGTTATTAAATATCTGTTCTGTAATAATATCAGCAGCTTTCTGCTGACTAATATAAGGAACAATATTCTGAGCAACATTTACCATTGCTGTTTGTCCCCAACCACCGAGCATACCTCCTTTGATTTCTTGTAAAAGATCTTGGTCTTTTATATTTATTATACCAAGTCCATCCAAAGGAATGCCGAGCACATACGAGCCCATTGTGAGTCCGTTTAGTGCATCTGTAAGAGCTATATCGAGCGTACTATTTAACTCTGGGTCATTCTGATAAGAATTCTTATAAGCTTCTGCGTTAACGTGCTATTTACCTTCCTCAATACCTTCTGCAATAGTAGATTTGATTACCTTGCCGGCAATGTCTTTCATGTATTGCGCGCCAAGACCCTTTTTCATAGCCCGGTTTACAGCTATTTTATCAAGATCTAGTGCTTTTGCAGTCTTACCAAGTAAAGACATCTCTTTAGCCATATCGTGTGCAAGAGCTCCATATAATGTATTATCTGTAGCTCTAACTACAAGATTTTTAAGACCTGCTGCTCCATTCTTAACTGCCCTGCCTACAGTAGCGTTTGCGGCTGCTGCCCCAACACCAACTAAAGGACTAGCTACACTTCCAGCCTCCCATCCTTTTACTATGTCTTCTCCAAACTTACTACGGAGAATCTTCTTCATAGTAGGATTTGTTACGGCCTTTCTCCAAGCTTTTGTACCACGTACAAATCTATTCATCTTTGCAATAGCTCCTACCGGTACTGCGCCAAGAGCTGCATCTATAGCAGCATCCCATGTAGTAGCAGCCATATCTTGATTGAACAGATTTTCTACGTCTTTTATGTTTTCTGTTATTGTACGAAGTTTCTTAGGATCGTCTAACTTACCAGCAATAAGTTTATCTATATCTTCGTCAGTAAGGTCTGTCTTTGCTTTTATCTTCTCTTTAGTAGCTAAAGCAACTTCTGCATTGTTTTCAGATATACCTGCCGCACGGTTCATGGCGAAAGATCCTGCTGCGCCGAGAGCAGTAGCAAGTAATGCTCCGCCACCCGTAGCAACATTAGCTGCAGCATAACCTAATATAGAAGAAAGCATTGCAGGTACCTACTTCATATAAGAACTAGAGGAACCTCCGATGATGCCTGGCATCTTAAACAAATAAGTATCAGGATCTGTAAAATTTATGCCAGTTCTATCTGCTCTTGTTTGGAACCAGTTGGATATCTTATCTTTGTGATATTTAGCATCGCGCTCATTCTCTTCTATTACAGCGTTCCACCCTTCATTAAGGTTGTCGTATTCTTGAAGAGCCCTATTAAGCATCTAACGGGTTTCCTTCCTGTTTCTGGTACCTTTTCCAAGGTCGTATATAAATCTACGGGCATCATTAAGTTCATCGTGAGCTGCAGTAACTTTACCTGCAGGATTTGCCCAGTTACCGCCAAATATACCATTGCCGGACATTAAATCGTCCCAAGCTGCTCCTACACCAGATTGATTTACAGTATCTTCAAGTAATTTTCTATTTGGCGCAAGACTTTCATATTCTGCCTATAAAATATTTCTCTACTAAATAAGAGAACTTGTTCTACTTCTCAAAGATTGTCTATTTTCTACAGATAAGCCACCTTGCTATAAAGCATTATTTATCTGTTCAAGCTCCCCATTGATATTATCTATTTCATCAAGCGTATCTAATGAATTGAGATAGTCTTTTATGAGATTCTTATCATTTTGAGAACGAACCTAATATCCTTTAGCATCTTCTGCTTGAAGAGTGTTCATTTCTCCAAAGAACGAATTCCACTAATCTTTTAGAAAATCAGACATTCTATAGGTTTCGGGCATTCCTGGGATATCTTTTGCTTGTATGTGCCCATAAGCTATACCTATTGCATCTGCAGCTACTATATTTTGCGCATCTGCTTCATTCCCAATACCTCCAGACGGAGAAGATGCTTCTGCTAGCTAACCAAGAATAGAATTTCTAGAATCTTCTATTGATTGTTTTACGTCATTTGAATCTTTAGCTTCTCTCTCCTTTTGCTCTTCCCATTCATACTCTTCGGTATTCTGACGCCTTTGTTTAACGGCATCAGAATCTATCTTGGAAATCATTTCCAGATCGTGCGACTATATCGCTGTACCAAGATCAATAACATCGTCGAGGTGACGAAGTAGCTCCATCCCTCGACGTGTTTCTTGATCCAATGAGTACTTTTGTTTGTTTTTTATAGTTCTCTTTGGCATAATTATATTATTTATCTACCATATTTGCGAAGTAGTGACCTTGCTTGTTCTATTGCGGCTTCTTCGCTTACTGATTTATTCTTTCTGTGGCTTTCTGTATTTACATCTGCCCAAGATTGATTTCCCTTAGAAAATCTAGTAGAAATAGGAATTTTATATCCATTGTCTCCTACTCTCTCTATTCCATATTCTTTAAGATTTTCATCAGATATATTTCCTAATAACTAATCGAACTCTTCACCTCTGAAAGTACCGGTTTGTTGTATTATGTCATATCTTACTCCACTTCTAGATGCTGCAGATGCATAATTTCTTCCAGAAACATCTTCATCGGAAACAGTATAATTTTTGTTTTTGATGATTCTATTTATCTTAGATATAAATGAATTCGATCTATACATTCTGTTTCCAGTAAATCTGGCCTCTGTTACAGGAGAATATTCTGTATCAGGTGTTACTGTTCCAATCAAGCCATCATCTGATTCTACTAAATTAAGTGCTGTATTTAGTGCAGATTTTTGTGACGTAGTCAAGTTAGGAACTACATTAGCTTTTTGGAATATCTAATGTGCGTTAGATAGTGTTATACGCTAGTCCTGTTCTTCTCCAAATTTATTAGCACCTGTTAATTGGTCATAATATTGCAAGTTTTTATTTTGTAAAGACTTTTCATATTGCTATTTCCATTCCTAAAACTCTTTGTTGCTGTTTCCTTGCCATTTTGCAATAAAATTAGCGGCTTCTACAGTTTTATCTTTAGAAGAAGATTTATCGGACAATACTTCAATGTATTTCTTATATTTATTAGCTATCTACTTAAATCCAGGCGACATTTTACCATATGCAGAATCCGCTTGTTTTTTATTAGCGTCTATTTCAGCTTTTATTTGATTTGTGTACTCTGCACGCTGTTTATCTTGTGTAATGGCCAGTTGATCCGCAGCTCCTCTAGCCAACGTCTTATTGCCTCCTAATCCATATCCGCCTGCACTAGGAAGAGGGTTGCCGTTTTCATCTACGCCAAGCTGTAATAAATCCATAGCTTTGTCCCAATTAAACTTATCTCTTTGAAGTTGTTGTGATGCTCGCTATAATGCTAAGTTTTGGGCCTTATAGTAATTATCATCATAGTCGTCTTTTCTATATATACGTCTACGTTGGCCATCTACAACAGCATTATTAAACCTTTCGCGTGCAATTGCGTCTGCATTTGGATTATTGTCTCCTCCAGCAAGATCTCTATAGTATTTATACATAAGCTAGCCTTGTGGAGTAGATACTAGTTCGTTGAAGTGCGCGTCCGCCACATTTCGTAGATCTTGTTCGTTGATTTCTTCAACACTGAAATCAATTCCGTTTTTACTTTCACTGTGTACATTTGGTTTCATTCCCTCAAAATAAGGATTGCCAAATGTAGCCATATCAGTAATACGTGTAGGACTCATTCTACCCCATATACCATCTCCACCAAGAGTACTAAATGTATCCATGCCTTTGCCTGCATATTTTTCTAGCAGTGGATTATACAGGCCGGCAGCCTCAAGTTTAGATCGTTCTCTAAGATACTCTTTAGCATTCTCAGCACTAGTTCTAAGTTTAGCAACGCTACCGACATCAATACTATTGATCATCTGTGCAATAGCAGCTCTACCTTCAGCAGATCTAGTTAAATCGATACCTTTAGAATATGCATCATTAATAAAATTCCTAACCCTACCGGTAACATTATTATTATACCATTCTTGATCAGCAAGTATAGGAGTAATAAAATCACCGTATTCCTTCTTGAATTCTTTCATATTTTCAAGACCTTGCTGGTAATCGGCATAAACAGCATTAAAATATTTGTCCTAAGCATCTAGGACCATTTTGGCCATTGTTGGGTCGAATATTTGCTGTCCTGTATATTCGATAGGCCTTTCGTATCCTAAAAATGCCATAATTATCTAAATTGATTAATATATTTATACTAGTTTGGTATTCTGTATTGTAACCACGACAGGCTTTCCGGTAAAGTAAATTCTGACAAAGTAGTTTTTGGATACCCAGGCCATGTAGAAATATCATTAAATCTATATTTTGGTTGATTTGACTACAATGTCATTGTTGGCGTATTTAATTTTAAATAACTTGGAAGTTGTGTCGATGTAGCAGCTGTATTGCCTCCGTTTAAATGATAATTAAGCCAATCTCTATCTATACCTTGTTGAGTTTCAAATAACTTAATTTTTCGTTCATTCTAATTATTAGCTATTCGATACTGATTATCCTTCCACCAATCTCCAAACCATTGCGCGAACGGCGTTACTGTGTTCTTAAGGTCTTGTGCTAATGCATTATATTTAACAGCGTTGGCGCGTGCATACCTATTGAGCTGGTCTGTAGTAGTCTATATACGCATATCTTCAGCGTGAGCATTGGTGTTTGCCAGTAATTTTCTAGCAGTCTCTCTTCTTGCTCTATTGTGTTCATCTATATTGAGCAGCTGCTTTGTTTTTTCATTCAAACCCGTTTTATCAGCAGAATCCATTAAAACAGCTCTTCCGCCCATTCCAATGCCTGGCATACGGCTAATTGCATATTTGTTTCTAGCAACTTCGTCGTCTATCATATTCATGTAAGGTCTAGAAGGAATCATATCGCCTAGTATTGCGTATGCCTAATCTCTAGCAGAGGAATAATCCGGTGTCACAGCAGGGGCTTCTACGGGCATATTTTTGTCTTTATTGTATTGCTACGTAGCAGCCAATATTTGTGCTATGTTCGGTATTGCCAATAATGCCCTATCCCAGTAACCTCCCTCAAATTTTGGAAGTTTACCGCATTTATATCCCTTTCCGTTATTATATTTCATTAACATATCCTATAACTATAAAGCGCCTACAAGATCTCCAGTAGATGCTGCATAATCAGATAGGCCATATTTATTACTTATAACAAAATCATCTTTGGCTATATGCCTCTTTAATGTATCATTATTATCAGGAACTCCTGGTTCTCTATAAGCCCAACCTTCATTAAGATTTCCTATAACTTCTCCATGAGAAACCATTGCGTTTCCGTATCCGTTTCTAGCGTGTATTGGACGTTTTCCATTAGCTGCACCAAGACTACCAGATTTAGTTCTACCATAAAAACCCTATTGTGCGTCTTTACTTTTAGCAATAGATTCCGACATACGTCCTTCCATTGTTGTAGCATCAGTAATATCTTGAGCAGCTTGCCTTGTTTCTTCTTCTGTATCTCCGAATCCAGCAAGATATGCCAATCCTCCAAGAAGCGCTCCTGCTCCTGCTCCAATGGCTGTTCCTACTACTGGAAAAGAACTTCCTGCTGCCATTCCTGCCAATGCTCCAGCCGACATACCCGTTCCAATAGAAGACGCTGTAAAATTAAGGTTTCGGCTTGCACGCTAAGCTCTCGCATATTTGAGCTCATTTCCTAGATTTACACCACCATATTTAGTATACTGATTACCTAAGTCTGTTGTGTATATATTTTTAGTCAATGTATCGCGCATCTAACCAGCACTTCTATGGTCTTTGTTTGCAGCAAATTGCATACCCATGTCAGCAAGACCATATGCTGTGCCTATACCAGCAGTAATACCTCCTAAAGAATTTAATCCAACTTTACTTGCTGCCTGTCCAACCCCTTTTTGTCCAATTGCATTTATATTTCTTATTACGTTAGAAACATCTCTTACTCCACTTGATGCCAAAGACGCTCCAAATCCAGAAGCTGCAGTATTCACAGCAGCATTTGCAGCTGGTACAAAACTCTTTAAGTTTTTTAAAGTTTCTAAAGCAAACGATGAATTTGTTTGAAGCTTATTTAGTGCACTAGGAATAGTATTCTATCTAGTTGTCTATATCTCAGGATACAGATTCTATCCAAGTGTGCTACTTATCTATTGTCCTCCAATCCCATAGTTGGGTTGGTAGCCTAAACTAGTAGGCATTCTTGTTCCCAGCCAGTATCTGGGTAATTTATTCTTTCTTTTCATATCAACTATAAGATTGTCTGAATTTAGTTATTATGTGTGATATAGTAAGGAATTCTGTTGGATTTGTGCTTTTTATATTTACTCTTAGCCATTTACCGCGTATTCTGTTTCCATAACCATCTCCTGTGATATATCTAGGTATATTATATATCACATTACCTTCCCTATCAGTATACGGTTCCATATTGCCGCTGAACTCTTTATTTATAATATCGCTTTCAAACGACATTACCGCTCCTTCTAGGAATGCACTATGATCTACTTGTGTGAAAGCATCTCGTTTAATTGGAATAAACTGCTGAGAATCAAATACTTTTGTTACAGATGCCATTGGGTTTACAATAAAACTAACAGCCAATGGATATAAATACGAAGTAGCTTGTTCTAGATAGTTATGCTTTTTTATATCAAGTTTTTGATGTTCGTTGTCTACAGTCAAACCATACAGGTGATTCTTTATATATAACATAAAATCATAACGTCTTGTATATATAGAAGTACCGATATTATACTTTATGTTTAGCACCATCTAGTCCTAACCTAAACATTTACACAACACTTCGTCGTTTTGTAAATCGTAATCTACATGCGGAACATCTGCCGTTATGTATCGATTTACTAAGTTTTGAATATTTAGTTGTTCTCCTACATTTATTGCCCTACTTTCTGCAAGTGCCGCAATAGCTTTATTATTTATATCTACCCAGAACACTCCTCCTTCAGTTGTTCTAGCACAGAAATCATAAAGACGCATTCCATATCTCGTACTTATATAATCATAACGTGATAATATGCCTGCCTATCCCAGCATTATAGTGTTGCTGTTCTGATCATTCACAAGAGAACGTTCATTAACGCTGAACCGTCCGCATGCGTGATCTTGCCAGTAATACAACATGTTCTTATCTGTGAGTAGGTTTGTTATTTGTCCGTATTTGCTGTCTACATCAATAAAAGACGCTGCTTTGAATATAAGGAAGTTGTCTATAAACTCACCATTTGTCTTCAAATCAGAATAATAAGTACGCTACTTAAAACTATTTGTTTCGTTTTTGTCTGTGCTTATTAATGTGAACACGTCATTAGAAGCGTCGTTATCAGAATATATCATGTTATACTGATGAACAGGGCGATCTTGTGTAGTAACGCCATCTATTTGCCCAGGTTCATATAACAGATTTTCGCTCTGTGTATTCATAAGATTCATTCCGTAGTCAAAGTAAGTATTTACTTTTGATTCAAGAGGAATGTAGTTTACAACCTGTGTAGACTGAAGTGTATCCATAGAGTTAAAATCATATGCTTTATACATAGTTCCTAACTCGTGTGGAGTAATATAAACATCTCCGTCAAATACGGTTAGTGTTGTATTATCTTTTGGCGTGCCGTTTGCATTATACGACACATTGAAATAGTTTCCAAACCCATAATACTGAGTGAATTCATCAGATTGAACGTCACTTGTCTTTGCTTCGTGAGTTATATTACATATAGAAGTATAGAAGGCATTAGAATTCAATGGGAATAAACCGGTTTCGTTCTCAGTAGTAAGTAAGAAACAAGACGGTCCTGCGCCTATATATCCTATTTTTACAGCCTGATTATCTTGTGTCATTGGATATACAGGAGCTTGTAACCAGTTTCTATATCTTTTTGTTCTACCGTGCATCTCTGCTGAATTTGGACCATTGCCGCCTTCTCTAGTATAGTCCATATTAGCCTAATCTTCTTCTCCTGGTCTTAAATCATATTTTGCGAATGAAACCCAATTGTTGTATACGTAGGAGTCAATATTTGTAGTAAAACTCTTATACTTCTTTATAGCGGTATATATATCCTGATCCTCATTTCTCTGTACTTCGCTAAACGCAGAATTCCATTCTGGTATTTTAACATCTTTTATTTGATTTACATTCTACGTACCAAATCCAGAGAACGATCCACCGTTTGTTTTATAGAAGTTAAATATCCAATGCCTTGCCTGTTTTTTGTCAGACGAAAGTTTTTCTACATAAAGTCTATTTATTCCTATTGTACCTTCTTGCGAATCATAATCAACAGGAGGTATTCTAGTAGTTACTGTTAACGTAGTAGGTTGATATTGAAGATCTACTTTTATTACTATAGACCTATTTAATATTGCTGCTTCGTTTATAAAGTCCGTTACACTAGAATGTGACATTACATTATCAGAAATGCTCATAACAGGTCCTGCGACTAGACTATCTGGTTCAAGTCTCATAAATTGCACATCTGTTACATTTGGATCATCTACACTAAGTAACACGCTTTGAGCAGAAGTACTCAACGAACCAACAGCGAACATGTTTCCTTCACCACGGACAACTCCAACATTGTATGTTCTTACCGTTTCTTCTTGAGTATAATACGAAGAGTTTGGGTTTGCCGTCATTGAGCCTGGGAGTGTTCCGTCATACGTAGTATCTTTTGTACTGTTTGTATATTTAGCAAAAACAGAAGATACATATAACATTTCTTCTATACTTGTATCAGATGTATTTACTTTAGATAATACATCGTTTCTTCTAAAATCTATTTCAGACGAAAAAATCTAATACAACTTATGATTTCGTGTTCTTGCTCTAAGATCAGCATAATATCCTAATTCTTCCCCACTTGGAGTACGTATTCCTAACTTGTAATAATACGACGGAAAAATATACAACCCGTTAACAGACATAAATCCACTAGGATAGAAAGGAGATTTCTTAGTTACACTATCATCTGCATCAGATATTTCTTGTATATTTGTATCGAGCACTGCTTGAGATATTGGTCTAGCTAAAGTAACCTATAGCAATGTTTTTTGATATACTTCGGATGAAGATCTACGAATAACCTAGCAACCTACAATACTACTTATAGCATCTCGATCACCGGTAAGTGTCGGAAGTTGTATTTTTACCCCAATTGGGTGGGCCAATAATTTTCCGTTTACACATTCAAAAGGACGAGATGTGTTATAATCAGAAATAGTTTTTTCATCTAGGCTTATTACATCTGTTCGTCTTCCTTTATTGTCATAAAATACTAATGCGTATTTATACTTCTCTCCGCGTCGTAAAGATCTTAAGAGACTAGAAGTAATCATATCATTGTAGGAAGCTTTTACAATCTAAGGATTTACTCCACGTTCTGTTAAATAACTCAATACGGAAGAACCATCGGAGAAAGTACTATATTCATCTTTATAATAGTGTTTCCCGGGATCAGGTATATCTCCATCTATTTTATCTGATAATACAACAGTTGCTGTTATTTCACTTATTGACCCAGCTGTACCAAGGCTTACGTTTTTCAGTATTGTATCGTCTGTAACATTTCCACAAAACATATATTCCTAGTTCTGTTCTATTGTTTGTGGAATAAGTATAAGACCGGACATTGCAGCAAACTCCTCCATTGAAAGTTTTTGCAGAGGGTCTATACCAATATCGTTTAATACAAAAGAATTGTTTTGGCTTTTTATATCTCCATCGTATATCAAAGATACTTCTGCATCATGTCCGGGTGTTATATAAGATAGTCTATATACTTGTATTTTTTTATATCTGCTAGAATACCCGGACATATCTATCGACAACGATAATCCAACGGACGTTTCTGTGTTTTCAGCATTACCTGTCTCTTTTGATCTAGACGAATCAATAACCTATATCTTATTAGTTAGAGGAGCTAATTGAGTGGTATTACCATATTTATTGTAATATCTATATGTGTACTATACCTACTATGTTGTAAGTCTTCCAGATATAATATCTGTTATAACCACTCTCTTGTCTGGTATCTCTCTATTATTTATAAGACTATCAATAGGTACAGGAGTTCCGTTTGTTATATAAGAATGATCCTGTTCATCGTCAACTCTTAAACTTATAATAGGGTCTTTACCAGTAGCTATATATAGTTTTATTACGTTTTCAAGCTCTTTATATAATACAGCTGATATCTTCCCTGGCGCATTTCCTTCCCATACACCGTTTGCAAACCAAACCTCCTTAAATTCGTTGCATGTATTGTTAACTTCGTCAACAGTAAATTTCCATACGTGTAAGTCGCTATCATTTGTAGTAACAACAATAGCTAACTGATCTACAGAACATACTGCAATTATTCGTTGATTATTTGATATAGTACCGAGAGAATCTATACTGACGCCACTGGGTACAGGAGTAACAATTCCTTCGTGCACAGAAGAATAGTCACCAGAACTACTAAGGAGTTGATTCTTAGTAATTCTAATGTTCTGACCATATATGTATTGCGCGTTGTCTATTTGGTCAAATGCGGTGTCAGAATTCATTCCCTTCGTAAACGAGTTTATATAGGAATTGTTCTCATTAGTAACCATAATAGTAGTCGTTATAAGTTAATTGTTCTTTTCCAATATTCTTAAAGAATGTATCATCTCCATCCCAATCAGGGATAAGCTTATTCCAATCATTCTTTATATTCTGCATATCATCAGGTGTCGGCATCATACATTCAGCGTACGCCTGATTTCTATAAAAGTTCCACTGCTGTTGTGTATAGTAGTATGTCTGTTGTGCATACTTCTATGCGTACTTAGAACTACTAGTAGTAAGCTTACCGCTCATAAACTTAGGGAATGTAAGCTTCATTACAACATACCAGTAAACTGCTTCCTAGAATGAAGGGAGGTCTGGAATAAGAGGATAACCTCTCTCATCTACAGCTATTGCTTTGTACGAAAGCTTTATAAATCCGTGTCTCTTATTTGTTACAATCCAACCCGGTTTAATAAAATACTCAGGTTTGTTTAACATATCTGGCAACATCCGCTCAGCATACCTCATTCCATTGTACATATACAATTGATGCTATGAAGTAGGCAACTTATACTCCATAGGTTGATGTGGAGGAGGCGGCATCGGCATAGGATCTGGTATAATAGCAGGTTCCTATATTGCCAAGTTAGCTGGATCATGCATAACAGTAGCTGTGGGATGTGGGTGCGGATGAGGGTGTTGCTTAGACTTAAATATCCTCGTCATTGTACTCATCGGCTACCAATGTATTCCGTCCTTACTATATGCTACACCATCCAGAGACACTAAATCTTCTGGGATAGGAACCTAGTAGTCTTGTATCTTTAGAATAGGTAAATCATCTGTCCCAGATTCTCTTGTGATATACTACATAGGAGCACCAATCTTTTCCACGGCTTCAAAAATCCACTCTCGTATATCTGTAGTACGTTGTTTCGCTTCTGTGGAATCCAAATCAGCCATGATTTTTGCTATGACTGATTCACACTTTGTATATTTGTATATCATTTATATCTATATAATCGTGTTTATTAAATATTAGTTGAGCTAATCTGCGTTTATTCTATCTTACTAAACATAACTGATACTTGTATCTATCGGGGAACGTTCTTGGTATCTTAGACCAGTATAGTCTATATTTGTACCCATCAGAATGTTCATTCAAGTGATAGATGCGTTTATCATATTCTTTACTCGCTTTATAATCCACAGATAACGAATCTGGAGTAAGCGTCTTGGGTCTATATTTACCCACCTAAATAAAACCTAGCCCATAAGGCATTTTAAAGCCGTCTGAGCGCTCTAACACGTATTCTAGAATAACTTTACACATCTCGTCTAAAATGCGCTTGTAGAGGCTGTAATCAACCTCTACGGGCATTGTACGATACATGTCTCTAAACGTTAGCGATTGTTTACTTCTCATCTTCCTTTGGTCCGTCAGGCTTTATACCGTCCAGCGTAGAATTGTTATCATCATCGCTAGGTCTATTGAGCATAAATGCAAGCTCATTGTTCATTATAAGCTTTTTGATATCAGGAACCATCCATGTAGGAATCTATATATCATCCTCGTCTGGATCTTCTGCGCCATCTTCGTCTGCGTCATCTTCCGGCTTCTCATATACAGCTAGAACGTATATATAATCAAGGAGCCCTTGATCCTGTAAACCTTGTACATATACGTGCTTATCATCCATATAGTATGCAGTCAGTTCCCCAAATGTATATTTACGGAAGTACTGATAGTGTCTGCGAATATGGTTCATATACTAAATATTCTCGCCAGCCTCGTCGTGCACAGCAAGAATACTAGTCCATTTGTTTCCGTATATGTTTTCTAGAGTATCTTCGGTCTTCTTGGTAAACAAGTTTCTACCTTTATCCTCAGATTCTACAGGTATAAGCTTATGCTTAGTCTCCTTCAAAAATAAGAATTCACCGTCTATTAGATCGGTAATATCCATTCCAGCCTACTCCTTAGCTTCAACCTCATCCAGGTGTTTCTTCCACAGCATCCTGCGATAATGATCAATCCAGGCAGCTATGTGTGCTCTTGAGAAGTCCTCGCTTTCGCTTATATTACTATTTCTAGCTATGAGAAGTATATCATCAATAATTTCTCTAAGAGATGTTTTCTGTGGTGAAGTATTACTCATATTATTTCTTTGTTGATTCAACGACTCTCACATTAGTACAACTGAAGAGATCGTTGGTGTTATACCATTCGTACTTTGTCTTATTCTCTTTCTTCCAGTCCCATGTGAATAGTCGCTATATAAAGTTCTTTCCTTTATTTTTATACTCTCTAGTAGTATAGGTATAAAAATACATGTCGTTCTCTACTTTAAGACCGACATTCACTGTATCTTTACCTATAGTATAGTAGACGGTAGTAAGATCATTGTAGTTTATACTATCTGTATAAGTAGTATCTTTAAGAATAACTGATAAGTCACCTCCTACCCCCTTACTATCATTAACGGTTAAAACCTGAGATTGCGTTGCAGCAGTTGAAACAGTTTTTGGTTTTATTTTTAATTTTTTCATAACACTGTCCAACTTATGTAACGTAATATCGTTCTGTTTCTATAAATCTTTTATATCTAGCCATAAAACATTATTAGCCTACTAGGAGCTATCTAATAACCCCTAATAGGCTTCAATGTTGTTCTGAGCCATTTCTAGCTCCTGTGACAGCTTTATATTGCTTCTGTGGGTATTTACA
>Ga0247611_10000289_pt1 | contig 104225 bp, 84 predicted proteins | sample 177DNAGHGhighgp2_FD_192422 | JGI IMG/M metagenome (GOLD analysis project Ga0247611, IMG submission 192422) | Sheep rumen microbial communities from Palmerston North, Manawatu-Wanganui, New Zealand - 1770 DNA GHGhigh gp2 | ecosystem: Host-associated > Mammals > Digestive system > Stomach >... | reverse complement strand
TCAGACTGCACGATTGCCAACCTGAAGGAGAATAACCGGCAATGCTGTGAGGGATTCCTACGGGCCGGAGAACGCGTGACCTTGATTGATGAGAGCTTTGAAAAGGAAATGGAAACTCTACTGGACGAGTAAATTCGAATTTATATAGGTCTCTTCACCAACAAAAGAACCGCTATGAGAAAACGTGTTTATGAAATAATCGAGCCTTCTCGAAATGGAGATAAGCCGAGTCTCGCTTATGACATTTTTATGCTCATAGCGATTACGGTAAGTATCATTCCTTTAATGTTTGTGGAGGATACCAAAACATTTCGTATCATTGAGCAGATAACCGTTACCATATTTATACTTGATTATCTTCTTCGTTGGATTACAGCAGATTACCGAGTGGGTAAGAAAGCATGGTCCTTCGTCTTATATCCATTCACGGGGTGGGCCATCATCGATCTCCTGTCGATTTTACCAGGGCTCAGCGTTCTGAGCAGAGGGTTTAAAATACTCAGAGTGATTCGGCTTCTGAGAATCCTGCGGCTTTTCAAGTTTATTCGGTACACCGAAAAGTTTCAAGTCTTGGGTAAGGTCATCCGTAAAGAGAAGGGCGTGCTGCTGACTGTGCTTGGGATTGCAGTGTTCTATGTTTTCCTCACGGCACTGATCATGTTTAATGCTGAGCCGCATGTGAACCCGGTAACAGGAGCCACGGTATTTGAGGATTTCTTTGACGCTCTTTATTGGGCAACGGTCACGCTTACTACGGTTGGTTACGGCGACCTGACTCCGGTAACCGATATAGGCCGTTTAGTGAGCATGCTCTCCTCGTTGTTTGGTGTGGCTATCATCGCATTGCCTTCGGGTGTAATAACAGCGAGCTATTTAGAGGAGCTAAGGGCACAGAGAGGTTCCAATGATGAAATCGAAGAATAGCACCATAGGCATGCTGCGCATCTCCACCTCAACCATTCTCGGGCGGAAACGCTATCGGGAAGGAAAGTGATTGAACGATATTTGGTTATTGGGAGATAATCGCTATATTTAGGTCGATAAATCAAAGAGTTAAGCGGCGTTGTTATGAACAAAAAGCAAAAAACGCAACTCGGTCTTGCCGGGTGTTTCGTCGTCTTGCTGATTCTCTGGCTGTTTGAACCGGGTTGGAGAGTCAGCAAAATCCTGGGCATAATCGCCAATGCTTTGCTCCTTCTCTCCATGTTGTTGTCGTATCGTGCCGAGGAGAAAATGAAGAAAAAGGACAAAGAATAAGGAGTATTGTATATGAAATTGGACTGCGAACAAAAAAGGGTGCTCAAGGCTATTTCGGGTTCGAGCCTGGGCTTTATGATCGGATATCCTCTCCTGATGTGGGTCTTCGGCAAATTGGATTCCTGGAGAGATGCCCTCATCTATCTGGGAATCGGTCTTATCGTAGCCGTCGGAATGGGTATCTTCTATGTCCTTGGGGCCAAGATCCCAAAGAAAGATAAGTAAGTTTCTGTTGATCAGCGTGTAACATCTCACTTGTATTCTATGGATCCCAAGGTCGATAAAGCCATACGTTATTCTACAGGTACCTGTCTCATTGTCTTTTTCTTCGCTTATCTTTTCTTTGACCAAGAGTGGGCACATCTGCCTTTTGCCATCTCTCTGCTGATTGTCAGTCTTTACTCCCTGTTGTTCATCAGGGCAAAGAAAGAATAGCAGAAGTAGATGAGCTAGCATGTGCAAGGTCAGGAAGATACACTTGTTGGCCGTGAACGGCCTGCTGTGGACGGCGATCGGGACGAAGATCGCGGTCACAGGGGTGGTCAATTACCTGAAGACTGAGCCCGGAAAGCTGGGGTGGATGATACCGCTGTCACTGCTGGTGTTCACTGGTTTTTTCATGATGTTCACGGGGATCGTGCGGAAGTATTCGGAGCGGATCCATGCCTTGCCCGGGCCCCGGGAGCCCATCTACAAGACTTTCAACCTCAAAGGGTATCTCATCATCGCCTTCATGATTACGCTGGGCATAACGCTCAAGTATATCCCCGGCATTCCTTTGTCTTTCTTTGCCTGGTTCTATCTCGGGCTAGGGGCGGGCTTGCTGTCTGCGGGCATCCGGTTCCTGATCCGCTGGTGGAAGGGGAGGGACGAAACAGTTTGACGTCATGGATTTCAAAGTATTCGGAAAGGAGGGTGCGCCCTCTTTGCTGCTCATCCCGGGGTTGGGGGTGTCGTATGAGATTTTTCTCCCGCTGATCGGTCTGCTGGAGGAGCGGTTCCGTATCGTCGCCGTGCAGGTCGATGGCTTTACGCTGGGAACCTTCACGCGGTTCACTTCCATCGACGACCAGGCTGCGCAGGTGATCGCCTATGTCAAGAAGTGCCGGGGAGGCCGCCTGGACTGCGCCTATGGCTTGTCCCTGGGCGGGAAGATCCTCTCCCGCGTGCTGGAGCGGGACGAAGTCGTCATCGACCATGCCATCCTGGATGCGGCCCCCTTGCTGCCGCTGCCCCGATGGCTGGAAGGGCCGCTCCGCTACTATCAGTGCGCCAACGTATGGACCTGCTACCACTGGACGGGCTTCTGGCGATGGGTGTTCCATTCGCACTATTTCGACGTCTTGTTGGACGAATGTCGGAAGGTGTATCCCTTCGGGGGCGGCCGGGCCGTCCTGGACGGGTACAAGTCGGTCTATACCAACAAGCTGGAGTCCATATCCGGTCCCGATATCCACTTCTGGCACGGCTCGCTCGAAGCTTTCGTGGCCCGGCCCCAGGCAAAGCATCTGCAAACGATCTGCCCGTCGCCCCGCATCGAAGTATTCCCCAAAATGAACCACGGGCAGCTGCTCGTGGACCATCCGGAAGAAGTGGCGCGAAGGATCCTGGAAATGGTTTAGGAAAGCAACCTACAACAGCAGCAGGGGAGAGGGGATGCCGCGCTCGAGCACCCGTAGATGGACGGTTCCGGGGTCGACGCCGAGGTCCTCCAGGACGGCACGGGCGTTGTCGTAGGCGAGGCGGGGGGTGTTGTTGTTGCCGCTGAGGTGGCAGAGGAAGAGGTTCCGCAGGCCGGGGTGCATGAACTGGCGGATAGCGTCTCCGCAGGCATCGTTAGAGAGGTGCCCCGCCCCCTGGCAGATCCGCATTTTCAGGTAATGCGGGTAGGAGCCGCTGAGGAGCATGTCCACGTCAAAATTGGATTCCACCACCACGGTGTCGGCCTGGCGGGCCCATTGCAGGGCTTCGTCGGTCACATGCCCGAGGTCCGTCATCAGAACGAACAGGCGCCCTTCGCAGCGGATGGCGTAACCGACCGTCTGCGTGGCGTCGTGGGGGACTTCGAAGAACTGCACCTCGATGCCCTCGGCCACGGGGTTCCATACGCGCGGCAGGAGGTCGCGGCGGCAGCCGCCGATTTCCAGCCGCGTGAAAGGGTGCCAGGCCAGGGCGTCCTGCAGGATGGAGGTCGTATAGACGGGCTTGGAAAGCCGCTTGCAGATGGATCCCAGGTTGCGGATGTGGTCGCCATGGTCGTGCGTGACGAGGACGCTCTGGAAGCAGTCCAGGTCCAGCGACTGGCTCTCCAGGACTTTCTTCATCCGGCGGATGCTCACACCGGCGTCGATGAGGACACCCGAGGTGGCGCAGCCTTCCTCCTCATGCAGGAGCAGGTAGCAGTTGCCGCAGCTGCCGCTGGAAAAGCTCAGGAGGCGCATCAGTTCCGTTCCTCCTCGCAATACCGGGAGATCACGTTGTAGGCGTCGCCGATGCCGAGTTCGCCGGCCCGGGACAGGTCGATGCAGCCTTTCTCCTTGTCTTTCAGATAGATGAGGACGAGCCCGCGGTTGAAGTAGGCTTCGCCCATGTACGGGTACAGGGCGATGGCCTTCCCATAACTGTCAATCGCGTTCACCAGCTGCTGGGACAGGCAGTACAGGTTGCCCAGGTTGAACTGGATGTACGGCATCGCCGGCTGGATGGCGGCCGCCTGCTCCATGTCGGCGAGGGCCTCCGAATAATCGTAATGGCTCGTGACCTGCTCGCGGACGCGGGCGCGGGTGTTGCCCTTGTCGTCCATGGTGAGGGTCTGGACGTTGGATTCGATGGAGGCGATGAAGTCGATCATCTCCGCCCGCAGGACCGCGCGGTTCATGTAGTAGAACGCTTTGTAGTAGGCGTCGTAGCGGTCGCCGCCGTTCTCCTCCGCGATGGCGCGGTCGTAATGCGTCTGTGCCGCATTGTACTGCTTCTGGTCCAGTTCGGCGAGCGCCAGGAGGAACTCCCGGGGGGCGCCTTCCGCCGGGCCGCCGTACAGGATGCCGTCCAGGGTTTCCTGGGACGGGCCCTGGACCTTCGCGGCATCTTCGGTGATCGTGACCGGGAGCGGCAGGACGGCGTAGAAGCGGTCCAGCAGCGGGTTCTCATACCGGTGCTCGAGCGCATAGTTCGTATCGTCCCGGCCGGAGGCGAGGACGAACTTGTACAGGGGCTTCAGGTTGATGTCCACGTCGCGGTGCTGGAGCATCTCGTCGTCGAAGTCGTGCTTGGCGAATTCGGCGTCCAGGGTGAGCAGGGAGCTGTATTTCTTGGTGGTGTCCGCGAACTCGGCGGCGCCGGAGGCGTTCTTCGCGCGGTACTCCGCGACCTTCCGCCGGCCGGTCTTGTAGTCCTCCCGCGAGGCGCGGTTCATGCCCAGCTGGAGCTCCGCGTACGCGCGGTTCATATAGGCCTTGGCAAAGTCCGGATACAGTTCGATGGCCTTGTTGTAGTCCGCGAGGGCGTCGTCCCAGCGTCCCATCTCCAGGAAGAAGCCGGCCCGGTTGAAGTAGGCCAGCACGTTGTTCGGGTTGATGTTGATGACGCGGTCCATGTCCGAGAGGGCCGCCGCGAAATCGCCCACCTGGGCCGAGATCAGGCTGCGGTTGTACAGGGTGAGGGCGTTGCCGGGCTCATGCCGGAGGACGGTGTTGAGGTCCGCCATCGCCTCGTTCAGGTGGCTTTGCTCGGAATGCAGGATGGCGCGGTTGAAATAGGCCAGGGTATTGGTGGAGTCCAGCTCGATGGCCTTGTCCATGTCCTTGATCGCGGCCTCGTAGTCGCCCTGCTCGGCGAGCAGGCGGCCGCGCCGGATGTATCCCTCGGGCTCGAAGCGGTCGATCTTGATGGCCTTGTTGTAGTCGCTTACCGCCTTGAGCGTGTCGCCCAGGAAGAGGTAGGAGGCGCCGCGGTTCAGGTAGGCCGACGGGTCCTTGGGCTCCTGGCGGATGTATTTGTCGAAATCCTTGACGGCGGGTTCGAACTGCTGGCTGAGGAAGTATGTGACGCCCCGGGTGAAATACAGGCCGGCCGAGCCGGGCCGGAGCGAAATCGCCTTCTCGAGGTCCTTCAGGGCATCCTCGTAATCCCCGAAACGGCTGGCCGTGATGGCCCGGTAGTGATAGCCGGAGGTGAAGACCGGGTTCAGGCGGACGGCGGTGTTGAAGTCCGTCCGGGCGCCGCGGATGTCGCCCAGGTTGTACTTGGCGATGCCCCGGTAGAAGAACGTCCAGTAGTCGGTCGTGTCCAGCTGCGCGAGGACGTTGAAATGGGACACCGCCTCCGCCAGATGCCCTTCCGACAGGGCGGTGCGGCCCCGGAACATGAAGACATCCTTGTCGTACTGCGCGCGCGCTGGAAGGGATCCCAGAAGCACGGCGAGCAGGCAGATGAGCAGTTTTCCCTTACACTTCATTCAGAAAAATTTTCAAATGACGGGCGAAATGGCTATTTTCGCATCAACTTACAAAGATAAGCATTTATCGTGCCCTTCGGACGGATGACCCGAAAATTTTTGAGCGCCTGCCTCCTGCTCGCCTTGCTGACCACCCTTGCGGCGGCCCAGCCTTCGGGCTATATCATCAGCGCCAGCAACGCCGAGCATCTGGCCGACGAGGCCGGGCTCCGCTCCCGCGTGGCCTTCCTCTCCGACAGCCTCTGCACCGGCCGGGCCTCCGGCACGCCGGGCTCCCTCCACGCGCAGTCGGCCATCGCCCGCCAGTTCGCGGCCTACGGCCTCCGACCCTTCGGCGGCTCCTATTTCCGCGGCTTCCGCACCGTCAACGGGGCTCCGGCCCACAATGTCGTGGGTTTCCTTCCCGGCAGCGGGGACCGCTATGTGGTGGTCGCCGCGCACTACGACCACATCGGCACGCTCGCCGGCACCCTGTATCCCGGCGCGGACAGCAACGCTTCCGGCGTCGCCGCGCTCCTGACCCTGGCCCAGATGTTCCACCACCTCAAGGAACTCGGGAAAACCTATGCCCACACGATCATCTTCGTCGCCCTGGACGGCAAGGAACAGAGCCTTTCCGGCTCGCACCACCTGTGGAACGAGATCGCCGGCGGCCTGCTCCGCGACCCGCGGACCGGCCTGCCCGTCCCGCAGAAGAGCATCGACCTGATGGTCAACATCGACCAGGTGGGCGGCACCGAGGCCCCGCTCCACAAGAACAGGCCCGACTACCTGATGATGCTCTGTGAACCGGAGAACGGCCGTCGGGACGCCCTCCTCATCGCGAACCTGAATACCGAGGTGAAACTGGACCTGGGTTTCGACTATTACGGGAGCAAGGATTTCACCCGCGTGTTCTACCGCACCATCAGCGACCAGAAACCTTTCCTGGACCACGGCATCCCCTCGGTCATGTTCACCTCCGGGATCACGCTCCGGAACAACAAGGTCACCGACGATGCGGATTCCCTGGACTACGGCATCCTCCGCCGGCGCGTCCTCGCTATGTTCTACTACCTGGTGCGCGTGATATGAGGCGCCCGCTGACCGCCGTCCTCCTGCAGGTCTGGCAGCTGCCGCAGAACCTCGTCGGGCTGGTCTTCGGCTGGTTCTTGAAGGGGAAACGGCGTCACTGCAACCTCCCCGGCATCCCGGATGACATCCGCGTCGTGAGCGCCGCCAACATGTACGGCGGCATTTCCCTGGGAAACTTCGTCTATTGCCGGGCGCCTATATACGACCGGATGGCCCGGCACGAATACGGGCACTGCCGCCAGTCCCGCCTCCTGGGCCCTTTCTATCTTCTGGTCATCGGAATCCCTTCGCTCCTGTGGGCTCTCTGGTGGCATCCCGGCCGCTCCGCCGGCTATTACTCCTTCTATACCGAACGTTGGGCGGACCGTCTGGGCGGGGTGCAAGGACGACATCGGAGCTGAGGCCCGTCAGGCCGCTTCCAACCATTTCCCCCGCGCGATCCGCACGAGGAAGATGGTGCCGCGGAATGTGAGTTCGACGGCCATGGCGATCCAGAAGCCCACGAGGCCGTAGACCTTCACCAGGAAGATGGCGGGGAGGATGCGGACGATCCACATGGAAGTGAAATTCATCACGCTCGGCCACTTGGTGTCGCCGGCGCCCACGCAGACGCCGTAGGCGACGATGGACGCCGCATAGCCCAGTTCCGCGAACGCTTCGGTCCGTAGGACACGGGCGCCCAGGGAGATGACTTCCCCGTCCGGGGAGAGCATCTGCATCATCTCGGGAGCGAAGGCGTACATCAGGATGGCCAGCAGGCCCATGATCCCCATACCCAGCCCGATGGTGATCCAGGCGAAGCGCCTGGCGAGTTCCTTGCGGCCGGCGCCGACGGACTGGCCCACCAGGGCCGTGGCCGCGTCGGCGATGCCGTAGCCGGGCATGTAGCAGAAGCTTTCCGCCGTGATGGCGAAGGAGTTGGCGGCGATGGCGATGGTGCCGAGCGGGGCGACGATGATGGTCGAGGCGATGTAGCCGCCGCGGATGAGGATATTCTGCAGCGCCATCGGCCCGCCGATGCCGGCCGCCTTGGCGATCACCTTCCCGGTCGGCTTGAACGAGCCCTTGTCCTGCCGCAGGTTGAGTTCGGGGGAGCGGACGGTGAGGAAGTACAGCATGGCCATCGCCGTGATGAGTTCCGCCAGGCCCGTGCCCAGGGCCGCGCCCACGACACCCATGTCCAGCACGTAGATGAACAGGTAGTTGAAGCACACGTCCATCAGGCACATCCCGATGTTCAGATAGCTGGGGACCTTCATGTTGCCGCTCACTTGCAGCATCGACGCGCAGATCCAGTCCAGCTGCATGAAAGGGAGGAAGGCGGAGACGATGAAGAAGTACTTCGTGGCGTCGGGGATGATCTCCGGGGTGCCGCCCAGCCAGTGGGGGAGCGGGCCGGCGATGGCCATCCCGACGAGGGCGATGGCGCCGCTGAAGACGAGGGCGCTGACGAGCGCCTGCCGGAGCACCTCCCGGGCGGTCTTGAAGTCGTTCGCGCCGATCAGGTGCGCGACCTGCACGGAAAAACCGCTGCCGCAGGCGCCGCAGAAGCCCATAAGCAGCCACATACAGGTGGAAACCAGGCCGATGGACGCGCCCGCCGCGGCTCCGAGATGCCCCACCATCGACGTGTCGATGTACTGCATCAGAACGGACGACACCTGGGCGATGATGGCCGGGTAGCTGAGCATGAGGCACAGCTTCAGCTGCTGCCCGCCGGTCAGCGTCCCGCCGCCCCGGATCTGGGCGAGCAGATAGTCTTTCGTGCCCATTACTTGAAAGCATCCATGACGCCCGTCGCCTTCCCGCCGGTCGTGAAAGCGCCCATGTCATAGGCGTTCCAGCCCAGCGAGCCGTACACGGCCGGTTTCCATTTCCCGTCCACTTCCGGCTCCCAGTAGAAGACACCCTTGCATCGGGTGATTGTCTTGGCTTCCGTCATGAACTCGGAGAGGACCTGGGCGGCCAGGGTTTCGTTCGCTGGCGTTTTCACGCCCACTTCGGAAATGATGACATCCTTGTTGAACTTCGCGGCGAGGCTTTTGATCTGCTTGACGGCGTCGGCGTTGCATTTCTTCCAGTCCGGCTGCGTCTGGGGATAGTGGGACAGGGCGATGGCGTCGAACTTGCCGCCGGCATTCCCGATCTGCTCGAACCACCAGGCGTTGTCGGCATAGGCATTGTCCACGTGCGCCAGGACGGGGCATTGCGGAAAAACGGCCTTGACGGCCTCGTAGCCGGCATTGAGGAGCTGCGCAAAGTGGGCCCGTCCGTCCGGGATGTCGCCGGATTCGGTCCACAGCCGGCCGGAGGGCCAGAGCATGCCGTTGCGGGTCTCGTTTCCGACCTGTACCCAGTTGGCGGTGACGCCGGCATCCTTCAAGGCTTTCAGTACTTCCGTCGTATGGTCGGAAACGTGCCGGGCCATCTTGTCCAGGAGGTTCTTGTCGGCTTCCCAGGCCTTGGGAATGTCCTGGCGGGACGGGTCGGCGAAGAAGTCGCTGTAGTGGAAATCGACCATCAGGGCCATTCCGGCCTTGGCGGCGCGGGTGGCGAGCTTCACGACGTCGTCCTTGCCGCTCCAGCCGCCGGTGGGATTCACCCAGACGCGGAGGCGGATGGCATTGACGCCCGTTTCCTTGAGGACGTCCAGAATGTCGGCCTTCGTGCCGTCCTTAAGCTGGAAAGTGCGGCCGCCTTTCTCCATCTCCGACACCCAGGAGATGTCGGCGCCCTTGGCGAACGAGGGCGTGGGAACGGGTTGGGGCTTCACCTCGGGATCGGGTTCGTCCGGGGTGACCGGGACCGGTCTGGAACAGTTGCAAGCGGTCAGGAACAGGGTGGCGATGGCCAGGAGGATGCGGGTTGTTTTCATAGTTTCAGCAGTCATATTCAGGTACTTCGCCGCGGTCGATGAGATCGCGGAGGACGTCCTCCCAGGCCGAATCGGCGGTGCCGAAGGCGGCGCGGACGTCCGCAAGGGTATAGGGTGCCTTGATGAAGGCTTTCAGGCGGGCGGCCAGGTCCTGCGGTCTCTTCGCGCGTTCACGGCAGATGTCGCAGTGGCCGCAGTCGGCGCTTTCCTCCTGTCCGAAATAGCGCAGGAGGTAGCGGGAGCGGCATTCGTCCTCCTCGGCCACGTACGAGAGCATCGTCTCCACGCGGTCGTGGAAGACAGAACGGAGCATCTCGTACCGCTTGGGCATGAGGTCCACGTTGCCTTCGTGCAGGCGGTCGTGGAGGATGAAGATCACGTCGGATTGGTCCGAGGGGATGTACTTGATGATGTGGTTGACGGCGAGGCCGTACAGGAGCTGACGCAGTTCCGGCACCGTCAGGCCGCTCTTGCGGGCGACGGTTTCCTCGTCGATGGACACCGGGTAGGAGAACAGGCCGGTGTACGAGCGCATCAGGGTTTCCAGCAGCGGCACCATCCGGGCATCCGGGAGTTCGAGCCCGTACAGGGCGGTCCGGTCCACGGTGACCTGTACGCGGGTCTGGATTTCCAGGTCCTCGCTGAAGATCCAGTGACCGGCGCGTTCGATGTACTTGATGGCGTAGAACGTCGGGGACAGCTGCAGCTTGAAATGCCGGCAGAAGGCGCCGATGTCGAATTTCAGCTGGCGGCCCATCCCCGTGTCATAGGGGATGCCGTGGAAGATATGGACCTTATGGTAGATATCCTCGATGTATTCCAGCGAGGGGAAGGAGACGCGCTCGATCTGCGCGAGGCGCTTCCGGTCGCCGTCGTTCCACAGGAGGACGGCGAAGGAAGGCTTGCCGTCGCGCCCGGCGCGGCCCGCTTCCTGGAAATAGGCCTCGGGGCTGTCCGGAAGGTCCACATGGACCACGAACCGGACGTCGGGCTTGTCGATGCCCATGCCGAAGGCGTTGGTGCACACCATCACGCGGATCCGGTCCGCTTTCCAATCCTCCTGCCGGAGGGCGCGGGCGGCGGAGCCGATGCCGGCGTGGTAGAACGAGGCGGACACGCCGTTGTTCTTGAGCAGGTCGGCCAGTTCCTCGGCCTTCTTCCGGTTGCGGACATACACGATGCCCGATCCGGTAACGCCGTTGCACACGGCCAGGAGCTGCCCGGCCTTGTCCTCGCTCTGCCGGACGATGTAGGACAGGTTCGGCCGCTCGAAACCGCTCTTGAGAAGGTTTTTCTCCTTGAATCCGAGACGGTCCATGATGTCGTCGGCGACGGCGGGCGTCGCCGTGGCGGTGAGGGCGATGACGGGGGCATCGACGCTTCCGCGCAACGCCCCGATCTCCAGGTACTCCGGCCGGAAATCATAGCCCCACTGCGAGATGCAGTGCGCCTCGTCTACGACGATGAAAGAGATGGGAAGTACCGGAAGGTAGCTCTGGAAGAGCCGGGTCTGGAGCCGTTCGGGGGAGACATACAGAAACTTGCAATCGCCGTAGGCCGCATTGTTCAGCGCGATATCCACTTCGTGTCGGTTGAGCCCGGCATGGACGGCGATGGCCTTGATGCCCCGGGCGGCGAGATTCTGGACCTGGTCCTTCATCAGGGCGACGAGGGGCGTGACCACGAGGGCGAGGCCGTCCTTCATCATTGCGGGCACCTGGAAACACACCGATTTCCCGCCTCCGGTGGGGAGGATGGCGAGCACGTCGCGGCCTGCGAGCGCCTCTTCGATGATGCGCTCCTGCATGGGACGGAAGCTGTCGTAGCCCCAATAAGCCTTCAAGGTCTCTTTCGGTGTCATTTTTCCTTCAAATGTTCCGACTTTCGATTGCAAATATCTTTAAAAATTGGTACTTTTGCAAGATTAAAGATTTTAACTATTAATCCGTATATTTATGGCAAACATCAATCTGGCCAAGTATGGCATCAAGGGAGTCAAGGAAGTCCTCTACAACCCCACGTATGAAGTCCTCTACAACGAGGAAACCAAGCCCGGTCTCGAGGGTTACGACAAGGGGCAGGTGACCGAACTTGGCGCAATCAACGTGATGACCGGCATCTACACCGGCCGTTCCCCAAAAGACAAGTACATCGTCTATGACAAGACCTCCAAGGTCGGCGCCCCCGGCGAAGTCTGGTGGACCACCCCCGAGTATCCGAACGACAACCACCCGATGACCGAGAAGGTCTGGAAGACGGTCAAGAAGCTCGCCCTCAACCAGCTTAGCGGCAAGCGCCTGTTCGTCGTGGACGGTTTCTGCGGTACGCACAAGGACACCCGCATGAAGGTCCGCTTCATCATGGAGGTCGCGTGGCAGGCCCACTTCGTGACCAACATGTTCATCCGTCCGAAGAACCAGAAGGAGTTCGACCAGGAGCCCGACTTCGTCGTGTACTGCGCCTCCAAGGCCAAGGTTGACAACTATGAGGAGCTCGGTCTCCGCAGCGACACCTGCGTCGCCTTCAACGTCACTTCCCGCGAACAGGTGATCCTGAACACCTGGTACGGCGGCGAGATGAAGAAGGGCCTCTTCTCCATGATGAACTACTATCTCCCGCTCAAGGGCATCGCCGCGATGCACTGCTCCGCCAACACGGACATGAACGGGGAGAACACCGCCATCTTCTTCGGCCTCTCCGGCACCGGCAAGACCACCCTCTCCACCGACCCGAAGCGTCTGCTGATCGGCGACGACGAGCACGGCTGGGACAACAAGGGCGTCTTCAACTTCGAAGGCGGCTGCTACGCCAAGGTCATCAAACTCGACAAGGAGTCCGAACCCGACATCTACAACGCCATCCGCCGCGACGCCCTCCTCGAGAACGTCACCGTCGACGAAAACGGCAAGATCGACTTCAATGACAAGTCCGTCACCGAGAACACCCGCGTGTCCTACCCGATCTACCACATCGAGAAGATCGTCCGTCCGGACAGCCACGGCCCCGCCGCCAAGCAGGTGATCTTCCTCAGCGCCGACGCTTTCGGCGTGCTGCCTCCGGTCTCCATCCTCACCCCCGAGCAGACGAAGTACTACTTCCTCTCCGGCTTCACGGCCAAGCTCGCGGGCACCGAGCGCGGCATCACCGAGCCCACCCCGACCTTCTCCGCCTGCTTCGGCCAGGCCTTCCTGGAACTCCATCCGACCAAGTACGCCGAGGAGCTCGTCAAGAAGATGAAGAAGTCCGGCGCGAAGGCTTACCTGGTGAACACCGGCTGGAACGGCACCGGCAAGCGCATCTCCATCCGCGACACCCGCGGCATCATCGACGCCATCCTGAACGGCAGCATCGACAAGGCCCCGACCAAGATGATCCCGTACTTCAACTTCGAGGTTCCTACCCAGCTCGAAGGTGTGGATACCGGTATCCTCGATCCGCGCGACACCTATGCCGATCCCGCCGTGTGGGAGGAGAAGGCCAAGGATCTCGCCGGCCGCTTCATCAAGAACTTCCACAAGTACGAGTCCAACCGCGCCGGCAAGGCCCTCGTCAAGGCCGGTCCGAAGCTCTAGTACTTTTCGCGTCATTCCCGGTCAGGCCGGGAATCCGTACGATTAGAAGGCTGACCATCCCGGTCGGCCTTTTTTATGCGTATTTTTTGCTATATTTGTCTGATTGAACCAATTCTGTTGAATATGAAAAGAATCTTTGCTGTGCTGACCGCGTGCTTGCTCGCCGTGGCGGCTTATGCGCAGACCGCCGAAGAGATCATCGCCAAGATGGAGGAGGTGATGGGTCAGGTCGGAGAGGAAAACGGCTTCCGGATGACGATGGACATCAAGATCCCGATCCTGGGCACGATGTCTACGAAAGCGTGGTCCCTGGGGGACAAGATGCGGATGGAAGCGGCTGCTTTGGGGAAGAAATTCATCACCTGGCAGGACGGTGTCACGGAATGGACCTATGATTACGAAGGGAATACCCTCACCATCGAGAATCAGGACACGTCCAAGAAGTCTGAAGAGAAGGAGAATATGGAACTGTTTCAGAACGCCACGGAAGGGTATGATGTCTCCATCGCCAAGGAAAACGCCAATTCCTGGACCATCAAGTGCAAGAAAAACCGTTCCAATACGAACAAGGACGATCCCAAGAATATGGAGATCGTCGTCGCCAAGGGGACCTATCAGCCGCTGAGCCTGAGCGCCAAGGTGGATATGGTTACCGTCACGATGCGCGACCTCGCGTTCAACGTGACCGAGAAGGACGTGACTTTCAACCAGGCCGATTACGCCGGCGCTACCGTCATCGACAAGAGAAAGTAAGATGGAAAGCAGAATCTTGAGATCTGCGGCCGTCCTCGTTGCAGGGCTGGCCTTTGCGTGGAATTCTTCCGCGCAGTTTCCGCGCGTCCGGGTGGAACCGTATCTGACCGAAAAGCAAGTTCCTGACGCGGTTGTGTTCCTTCCGCCGCCCCCGGAGGAGGGAACGGCCCAATTCGCCTATGACGAGGCGCAGTACCAATGGGGCAAGACCCAGCGGGAGGGCGCGCGCGCCCTCCAGGCCATCAAGGAGGAAACGACCAACGTGGATTCCATGGCGGCGTTGTTCAGCGACGCCTTCGGCCGAAAACTGTCCCGGGAAACCACCCCGAAGACCCTGCATCTGCTGGACCGGAGCATCCGGACCTTCCGCCTCGCGGCCAGCGCCCCCAAGGCCGCGTATATGCGTTTGCGCCCGTATGTCTTCTACCGGGAAGGGACGCTTCTTCCCCACAGTGAGGAAGGTTCCCGCCGGAGCGGATCCTATCCGTCCGGCCATACCGTCCGCGGCTGGGGCATGGCCCTGGTCCTGGCGGAACTGAATCCCGAACGGCAGGACTCGCTGCTCAAGGCCGGCTACGAATGGGGCCAGAGCCGCGTGATCGCGGGCTACCACTGGCAGAGTGATGTCGATGCGTCCAAACTCCTGGCTTCGGCTACCTATGCTACGCTGCAATCCAACGAGGCGTTCCGGGAGGACATGGCTGCGGCGCGCGAGGAACTCAAGGCGCTCGCGGAGGCCGACGCCGACGCGGGCCAGGCCTGGCTCCGTAACCGGCGTCCCGAGCCGGAAAAGCATCATCTCGTCCCGAACCGCAAGGTCGCGAAGGACAGCCCGTACAAGGGCCATAAGAACTATGGCAAGAGCATCGCCGTCTTCGGCGGCTCCCTGTCCGTGAACGACGAGTCCGACGCGGCGAAGCAGCAGTGGGCGGACCTCCTGAACGCCGAGGTGACCACCTATGGCGTGGGCGGGGCCGGTTTCTCCAACAAACAGGGCTATACCCTCCAGAAGCAGGTGGACGAGGCCGGCGTATACGACGTGTATGTGCTCTGGGCGTCGACCAACGACTACAACAACAGCCGTGAATGCGGTACCTGGCAGGATTATACCGTCTATGACAACTACGACAAGCGGAAGCTGTCCACCCAGTGCGGCGGTATCAACTACTGCATCAAGACCCTGCTGGAGAAGAATCCGAACGCGGAGATCTATTTCTTCACCTCCCTCCGTTTCTTCGGCGCGGACGCGGGACACAACCCCTTCTCCACGGAGCCCAACAAGACCGGCAAGACCTTCGCGGACTACATCGATGCCCAGAAGGCCTGCTGCGACTATTACGGCATCCCGGTGCTGGACCAGTTCAACTTGCAGGGAATCAACGAGTTCAACGTTGATCTCTACTATGTGGGCGACAAGCTCCACATGAATGAGGCCGGTTACCGGCGCATCGGCCCGGTGCAGGCCTCCTTCCTCGCGGACGGCCGGTAAAACGGCACGCTCCTGAAAGAAAAACCTCCTGGCGTTCGGGCCAGGAGGTTTTTTGTCGATAGAGAAAGGGCGCGGCGCTATTTCTTGCTGAAAGCGTAATTGCCGCTCTTGGAGAAGGACACGTTCATGTTCGCTCCGGATACGGTGCCGGTGATGTCCTGTTCTTCATCTGAAACCAGCTTTCCCTTGGTTTTCATCGTGCCGTTGCTGTACGTGTACGGGTAGGTGCAGGTGGTCGTCTTGCCATCGGCCACGCGCTTCAGGGTCGCATCCTTGTCGGTGAAAGACAGCGTGAGGGTGCCGATGCCCATCAAGTCCGCGGTGGACCAGGTGGTTCCCTTGAGGGAGGTTACGGTTCCATCCTGTTTCCCGCCGCCGTCTCCTTGGCTTCCGGAATTGTCCTTGGAGCAGGAAATGGCGGTCAGGGCAAGGCAGCAGGCGGCCAGCAGGCCGAAAAGTTTCAAGTTTTTCATATTGATTGGATAAAGATTAGCGGACGAATTCTTTCAGGAGTTTGTGCAGGAGTTCGCTGACATAGGCGTTCTCTTCGGGATGGGAGGCGAAGGTCGGCGTCTCGTTCACGAAGTGGACGACGCGGTCCGTCTCCCCGTCGATGACGGCGCAGTAGAGAACGTTGCCGTACGGGGAGCTGACGGAGTAATTCTGGGACGGATTGGTGAGGCCGCTGATGCCGGTCAGGCTCTCGATGGCCTTGTCAATGACTTTGGAAGCGGCTTTTTCCACCTTTTCCCGCTGATAGCCCGCCTTGGTCTGGACATAGCCGTAGGAATAGATGACGATGCCGTAGCGGAGGCCGCTCTTGTCCAGCATCTTGCGGAGGGACTTGGGGACACGGAGGCGGTCCGCCTTGGACGGGTCCACATCCGGGAAGGTCCGCATCCAATTCTTGATGTCCTCGTTCTCACCGTCGTAGTCGGCGGGGATCATGTCGGAGAAGGGGAAGCGTTCGGAATTGATGATGTTCGAGATCGTTCTCGTCGCCGTGGCGGAGGACTGTTCGTTATAATAGCCTTTCCCGTCGTCACCGTAGAGGACGATGTAGGAGTAGGGCTCGATGAAAGCGTACTCCGGAACGGAGGCCAGGTTGACGCTGGAATTCGTGTAACGGGAAGGACCGCAGGCCGCCAGGAGAAGAAGGGCGGCGAGTCCGAGGATCAGATGCTTGATGCTTTTCATGGTCAGTAGTAAAATTTTGCAAATATACGCTTTTTCCCCGACTTGGAGAAATCGATAAAAAGACATCTGTACCGTGGTATGGCACAAGAGGACGCTACCTTTGTCGATGGAAACCAAAAACGGAAACGCCATGTTCGAGATCATCGTCACCCTGGGCCTTGCGGCCTTCGCCATCTGGCTCCTGTTGGACAGCGCCGTCGAATACATCCGCGACGGGCAGGAAGATACGCTCGCTACCGAGCCGTGACCGTCAGGCCGTCGAAAGCGGGCTGGACGTCGGACCGGATGCCGCGCTCGGCGCAAAGGCGCCGGAGATCGTCACAGAAGGCGGCGTAGGAGGGGAACGCGTGGCTCAGGTGCGTAAGCCAGGTATGCTTCGCACCGATGCGGTCCGCCAGCGTCAAGGCCTGGTCCAGCGAGAAATGTGAATGGTGGGGATGATAGCCCACCGTGTTCAGGGACACATGCTCCAGCCCCTGCAATTTCACGAGTTCGCTCTCGGGCAGGTAGCTCATGTCCGTGATGTAGGCGACGTTCCCGAACCGGAATCCCAGCACGGGCATCTGGTCGTGATAGCCCCGGATCGGAATGACATTCAAGTACTTGGCGCCGTCGATGATGCCGCTATCAGGGCCTGACAGGGCCGGTAAGGCCGGTACGACGGCGTTGTCCGAAGGAATGAGCGACCCGTCCGGCTGCCGGTAGAAATAACCGATGTCATGGACCCATTCCAGGTCGCCGGTGTTCTCCAGGGAGGTGATGCGGAAAGGCTTTTCGTCGATGAGGTGGACATGCCATTCGGGGGCGCCGGGGTACTTGTGCTCGGCGAAGGCGTACGCGTAGTCGTTCCGCAAAGATTTGAGCACCTCCGGCTCGCAGTAGATCTCCACGGCTTTCCGGTCGATATAGTTGAACGACCGGACATCGTCCAGGCCGCCCGTATGGTCCTTGTGCTTGTGGGTCAGGAGGATGGCGTCCAGGTGGCGGATCCCTTTCGCGAGCATCTGCATCCGGAAATCCGGTCCCGCGTCGATGAGCACCTGGAACCCTTCGTACTCGACGAAGGCGGCCGCCCGGAACCGCTTGTCATGCGGGTCCGCCGACCGGCACACCGCGCACTGGCACCCGATGATTGGAACCCCCTGGGACGTCCCTGTTCCCAGGAATGTGAGCTTTACGTCACTCATAGGATAATATCCTCCAACTGATTTACCAGCGCGGGATCAAAGGGTTTCTCGACGCGGATGTAGTTGCCGGTGTAGCCGGCCATCATACCGTCCTTGACGGAGGATTCCCAGAGGACGCGCTCGGGGAGGCCTTGGTTGGCCGCGACGAAGGCGGCGTGGAGGTCGTCCGAGAGGGCTTCGAGCCGGGCCACGCGTTCGGTCTTCACGCTGTCCTGGACCTGGTCCGGCATCACGGCGGCGCGGGTGCCGGGGCGTTTGGAGTAGGGGAACACGTGGAGGAAGGCGGGTTTGATCCGGTCCTTGAGGAAGTTGTAGGTCTCCAGGAACAGTTCTTCCGTCTCGCCGGGCAGGCCCACGATGACATCGATGCCGAAGAACACCTTCGGTTCCCCGGGGCGTTCCATCGCCTGGCGGATATAGTCGATCCGGGAGGCGAAGAGAGCCGTGTCGTACCGGCGGCCGACCTTTTTCAGCAGGGTGTCGCTGCCGGACTGGAGCGGGATGTGGAAATGCCGCTGGAACTTGGTCCCGGAGGCGATCCAGTCCACGATCTCTTCCGTGATGAGGTTCGGCTCGATGGACGAGATCCGGTAGCGGTCGATGCCTTCCACCGCGTTCAGGGCCTTCAGCAGGTCCAGGAAGGATTCGCCCGTGGTCCGTCCGAAGTCGCCCGTGTTCACGCCCGTCAGCACCACTTCGCGGATGCCCTTTGCGGCAATCTGCTCCGCCTGTTTCACCAGCTCGCAGATGGGAATGTTGCGGCTGCGGCCCCGGGCGTAGGGCACGGTGCAGTACGCGCAGAAGTTGTTGCACCCGTCCTGGACCTTCAGGAACGAGCGCGTCCGCTCGCCGGACGAGAATGCCGGGAGCGTTTCTACGGATGTATGGCTGGCGCTGGGGATGACGTTGAGCATCGCCAGCGTCTCGTCTACGAGCCGCGGCTTCTCCGCGGCCGCGAAGACGCGGGAGACGCCCGCGATGTCATAGAGTTTCTCCTTCTTGAGCTCGGCGTAGCAGCCGGTGACGATGACGAGGGCGTCCGGGTTCGCCTTGTGCGCCCGGCGCATGAGGTTGCGGGACTTCTTTTCCGCCGTTTCCGTCACCGCGCAGGTGTTGATCACATAGACGTCGGCCACGGCGCTCCAAGGGACCACTTCCAGCCCATGGGCGACGAATCCGCGCTCATAGGTGGACGTTTCCGCGTAGTTCAGCTTGCAGCCGAGGGTGGTGAGGGCGACTTTCATGCGAGGAGGAGGAATACGCACGGCCTTTTGCCGATGGTGACGGGATGCTCCTTCCAGCGGGCGGCCGGGAGGGTGCGGATGAAGGCGTCGGGCTGCATGAGGTTCGCCGCGACGGTGATGAGCGTCTTGCCGGAACAGGTGGCCGCGAGGTCCGCGAGAAGGGCGTCGTTCCGGTAGGGAGTCTCGATGATGATCTGGGTCTGATGCTCCGCGGCCGACCGCTTTTCCAGCCGGCGGATGGCTGCGCGGCGCTCCTCGGTCTTCGCCGGGATGTAACCCGCGAAGGCAAAGGACTGGCCGTTCAGTCCGGACGCCATCAGGGCCAGCATCAGGGAGGAGGGGCCCACCAGGGGCACGACCTCGATCCCTTCCCGGTGGCACAGGGCCACGAGCTGGGCGCCGGGATCCGCCACGGCGGGGAGGCCGGCCTCGGAGATGAGGCCCACGTTGCGCCCGCCGTCGAACAGACGCCCGAGGGGCGCAATCTCCGCCGGAGCCGTATGCTCGTTCAGCTCGTGGAACTCCAGCCCCTCGATATGGCCTTTGAGGCCCGCGCGGGACAGGAAGCGCCGGGCCGTCCGGACTTCCTCGACCACGAAGCAGTCCAGCGTGGGCAGGATTTCCAGGACCGGTGCCGGAAGCACTTCGGCCGGGTCGTTGTCCCCGAGCGGGGACGGAATCAGGTATAGCTTTCCTTTATTCATGCACAGGGGGATCGATGAGGGGATGGGCTTGTCCGGAGGAGTCGATCTGCAAGTAGGTCCGCTCGACCGGCTGCACCTCCATCGCTTCGCGCTCCTGCCGGGGCTTGAACAGGTAGCGGAAGAACTGCTGGAGATTGTTGAATTCCCGCTGGTAGGCGAAGCCCACACCGTTGCGCTGGCTGTTGTCCAGGAAACTGGTGTACTGGTCGGCGGAGTGGGAGAACAGGTTCAACCGGAGGGTGCCAGGCGGGTTCAGCTTGATGTCGATGTCCAGGTCGCCCGCCACCTCGTCTGTGGTGGTCCCGAGGAGCCGCCGGTTGCCGATCGTACCGTTCACGATCACCCGGTTGTTGAACAGCTGGGTGGAGAGGGCGACGTCGAAGAGGTTCTGGCCGGAGGCGTTCTGCTGGTAGTTCAGGCCCAGGTCCAGCGGGATGTTCAGCCGCTCGAAGATGCTGTTCAGCTGGCCGGCCATGATGCCGGTCATGTTGGAATACAGCATGTTGGAGCCGCCGGTGGAGATGATGCCGGACTCTTCGTTGGGGAGGAAACTGTTCGCGATGAGCAGGTACAGGAACTGCTTCATCATTTTGTCCTCGGTGTTCAGGGCGCTGGTCACCAGGCCTTCCGTGCCCGGATCCAGCTGCGGGATTTCGATGTTGAACTTGATCTGCGGGTTCCGCAGCTTGTCGGTGATCTCGATGAGGCAGTCCACCTGCCGGCGGGTGGTTTCGGCCGCGGCCATGCCGGACAGCAGGGTGGAGATCGACGCCTTGGTCGAATACACGCCGGTCACGTTCAGGTCGGAGTCCATCACGTCACCGTTGAAACGGATGCTGCTGCCGTCGCGGATGGAGAATTCGCGCGTAACGACGTCCAGGGCGGAGAACTTGAACTCGCCGCTGGTGAGCGTGTAGTCGCCGTTGATGGTGAACTGGTCGTTCTTGCCCGTCCGGACCCGGAGGTCGATGAGGCCGTTCCCGAGGCCCTGGAGGGTATTCTCTCCGATATCGACATAGGCGGTCACGGCCGGTGTCGCGCGGACCCGGACCCGGACGTCCAGGTCGCTCTGCGTCTTTTTCTTGTCGGTGCGGGTGGAACGGAGCATCAGCTCGTACGGGTCCTCCTCGACTTCCACATAGGGCTGCTTGAACACCAGCAGGTCGCCGGTGGCCTTGGCGCCGCCCGACCGCAGCGGGATGTGCAGGTGGCCGCTCTTGACCGTCCGTGCGTCGATGTTGAGGGCGAGCGCATCGAACGGGCCCGTGATGTCCACGCGACCGGTCCCGTACACGTCTCCGTAGATGGGGCCGTTCCGGTTGGTGATACCCAGCACTTTCATGCGGTCGAACTGGAGGTGCGTATCCATCCGCATGTTCTTGAAGCCGCCGAACAGGAGGCCGCCGCTGACGGTGCCCTTCCCTTCGGAACCGTCCGCGATGGTTACATCCTGGAAATGGAGCCCCTCCGTATCTACGGAAACCGGTCCGGAGACGTGGTAGGGGACCTGGGTGAAATCGACGCCGAGGATGCCGTCCACAATCTGCACCCCTTCGCTGCCGATCTGAAGCTTGTCCAGGGTGCCGTCCACCTTCACCTTGCCGTCCAGGGCGCCCTCGAAGCGGTCGAAGATGCCGGCCAGCAGCGGCGCGGCATAGCCCATGTCCAGCCGGTTGAGCGCCGCTTCGGCCCGGATGGCCTTGTCCCGGGGCCGCAGATAGCCGTCGATGTCGAAGTTCCGGACGTCGTCCAGGAGGTTCCGGAGCCGGAAATCGAACCGCTTTTCGGGTTCGTTCCAGACACTGGTCACCTGCAGCGAACCCATGGGCCGGCCGGCGATGTAGGTGGAGTCGCAGTCAATGCCGGCAAGCAGGGCCAGGGACGGCTTGGACGGGGAGACGAGACTGGCTCCACCGGTCGCCAGTCCCTTGATATCCATCTTCCCCTTCATGAGGAGGGAGTTCAGCAGGGAGATGTCGAACTTGTCCATCCGAACGGAGAGGGTGTCGTTCTTGTCGGGTGACAGGCCGCCGTCGACGACCAGGGACTGCCGCCCGTTGCGGAGGCGGAAGCGGTCCACCCGGAGGTCGCCGCCTTGCAGGGTGACGTCGTCGGAATCCACGACCCAGCGGTCCCCGTGGTAGTAGATGGAGGAGGGAAGGACGGAGGCGACGACGGACAGTCCGCCGGCGTCCCGGGTGAGGTCGCCGGTGAAGCGGAGGTCGGCCTTGCTGATTTCGTCGGTCTGGTTGTCGAAGGTATAGTTGAGGCTGACGCGGTCGTCGTCCACCATCAGGTCGATGTGGTTGTCCCGCAGCTCGATCCCGCCCAGGTTGATGGCCGAACCGGTTACGTCGGCGCGGAGCGCGTTGTTCCGGTTGTCCAGGACCAGCTTGAAATCCTTCAGATACCGGGTGCCGAGGGCGAGGCGCCCGGAGGTGATGTTCCCGTCCACGCTGCCGTTCTCGCCGACCTTGAGCCACAGGGAGGAATTCTTTTCGATGTACATCCCCGGGAGGATGAACCCCAGCAGCTCGCGGGTGTCGTAGAACTTGAAATTCACCTCGTAAGGCGTCTCGCTCCAGGGGGCGCCGGGCTTTTCCAGCAGGGACGGAAGTTCCTTCCGGACCACCAGGTCCTTAAGGTCCGAGACCAGGGTCACGAGCGACTTGTCCCCGACGAAAGTGCCTTCGGCGAAGCCGGACTCGAACAGCATCCGGTGGATGTCGTCGTTGGCGTGGGCGCTGGCCCGGATGTCGCCGATGTGGTGGCGGCCGCCCGCGTTCTCCAGCTGCACGTCCCGGAGGTTGATCTCGCCCAGGAGATCCCGGTCGCGGGTGCGGATGAAGTTCGCATCGGCCTGGAGGGAGACCTTGGAGGTTCCCCGCTTGTCGATGTTCAAGGCGTAGAGGTCGGCATAGCCGACGTTGGCGAAGAACTGATAGGCGGCGTTGCGGGTGCTGGGGGAGAGGTCGAACTTGCCCTGGACGAGGGCGTTCAGGTTCGGGTCGTCACATACGATGCGGCCGTCGAAGGCCTGGTCCGAATAGGTGCCCATCGCCTCGATGCCGGTATAGTCATAGCCGAGGGCGTTGAGCCGGCCCACGCGCAGGGAGTCGATGCGGACCTGCAGGTTGCGGGGGGCGAGGGTTGCGTTCACCCCGGTCGTCAGGGTGACGGGACCCAGTTCCTTGATGCCCGCGATCCGGCCGGCATCCAGGTCCCTTGTCCGGAGGATTCCGTCGATGGCGATGTTCCGCTTGCGGTCCAGGACGTTCCGGAGCGTAAGGTTCACGTCGGCGGCGCCGGCGTTGGAGGCGAGGTCGCCCTTCACCGACAGGCGGTTCAGGAGACCTTTCGCCGTGGCGTCCAGCCGGAAGTCCGTGCCCTTGCCCATCTTTCCCAGATTCAGCTTCGTGTCCGGCGCCCATTCCTGGATGAAGGTCCCGAGGCCGTCCAGCCCGAAACGGAAATCCTGGACGCGGAAGTCCAGCAACGAGGTCTCGATGTCGGGGAGCCCCTTCATCGTCCCGTTCACGCGGCCGGTGATTCCGCTGCCGTGTTCCCGGATGCCCAGGCCCTTGACGGCGAAATCGCTCACGGTGCCTTCCACCTTGCCGGTCAGGTCCGACCGGAAAGTGAAGCGTTCCAGGTTGGGGGCGAAATGGTGGATGGTCTGCATGGAGAAGACGGTCGGTTCCACGAATTCGCCCTCGAGCCGGACCCGGTCGATGAAGTCCTTGTATTCCTCGTCCAGCGTTCCCAGGAGGCGGAAATAGCGGAAATGCAGGTCGGAGTCCCCGTCGTCGATGTGGAGGTTGTCCAACAGGACTTTCCCGTGCCCGACTTTCACCTTGCCGGATAGGTCGCGCACGTTCCAGCCCGTCTTGTCGGTGATGGCGATGTGGTCCGCGTCTCCACTGATGATCCCGTCCTTGACCAGGATATCCGAAGCGTGGATGTCGGCCTTGACTTCCAGCTCGTTCCAGTCGATGACGTTGTCGGGGAGGGGAGCCCCGCCCCGCTCATCGCGACGGGCGGCGGCAACGTGGTTGAACATCCGGAAAGTGAAGTCCTCGACATCCACCCGGCGGGCTTCCAGAAGGTCGCCGAAATCTTTGTCCGGCTTGTCGGGGTCCTTCTGGAGACGGAAGACCCGGGAGATGTTGTCAAGGACGTCTTTTTCACCGGTCCCCGGCTCCAGGACCAGGTTCAGTTCCCCGTCCTGCAGCGTGAGCCGGCTGACGGAGATGCGCTCCTTGTGGAGCAGGCCTTTCAGGGAGAAGCGGGCGGACAGGCTGCCGATGCGGGCCAGCGTGTCCTGCCGGGGGAATTCCCCGCCCGTATAGGGATGGCGGTCGGTGAGGACGACATCCTCGAGCGTGACAGCGTCGAACGGACGGATGGCGATATGCCCTACGCTGATGTCTCCGTCGATGCTTCCGGAGAGCTTGTCGACCGCTTTCCGGGCGAGGGCGGTCTGCACCGCCGGCGACTGGACGGCCACGACGAGCGCCAGCAGCAAGACGAGCAATGCTGCCAGGATCCAGAGCGTTATGCGAAGGGCCTTTTTCACAATCTACAAAGATAAGAAAATCCTTGGGATTTTCCCATGTAGATTTGCCCTGCTAGATGAATGTGGGTTCGTGCCCCGTCCCGGGAATGATTTTTTCCAGCAGATCCGCCGTTTTCAGGCGCAGGTAGCAGGTGGTCGTGCCGTCGGGACAGCCGATGGATTCCGGGGTGACGGCGGCCTGGTCGATGATGAGCCGGACCCGGTTCTCCGGGTCGGCGACGAGGCTCAGGGGCGTGGTGGCGCCCACCTCCGTGCCTAGGAATTTCTGCAGCATCGCGGCGGGCGCGAAGGACACGCGGGTAATCTGCAACGCAGCCCCGAAGTCCTTGGTGCTGAACGGTTTGTCTCCCGGCATCACGTACAGGTAAAACACCGTCTGCTGCCGGTTGCAAAGGAGGAGGGTCTTGACCGTGGGGACCCCCAGCGCCTGGTCGACGGCGATGCAGTCTTCCATCGTCACGGCCGGGTCGTTGTCGATGCGTGCGAAAGGAATCTCCAGCCGTTCCAGCATGGCATATACTTTCCGCTGTGTCTCATTGGAGAACGCGGCAGGAGCGGTCGTCAAGATTTCGCTGGTATGGATCATATCTTCTCCGCGCAATTGATGCCGTCCAGGGCGGAAGAAACGATGCCGCCGGCGTAACCGGCGCCTTCCCCGCAGGGATAAAGGCCGGGAACGTCCACGTGTTCGAGCGTCTCGGGATCACGCGGCAGGCGGACCGGCGAGGAGGTGCGGGACTCCACGCCCAGGAGGAGGGCGTCGTTCGTATAATAGCCGTGCATCTGGCGGTCCACCTGCGGGAAGGCGCGACGGAGCCGTAGGGACACGTGCTCCGGCAGGAGCTCGTGCAGCGGCGAAGACCACGCGCCCGGGTGGTAGGACGTCTTGGGCAGGTCCTTCGAGACGATGCCGCGGCAGAAGTCCTTCATCCGCTGCGCCGGGGCGGCCAGGGGATGCTTCCCGCCGTGCGTGGACACATACTCGTACATCTTTTTCTCGATGTCGTGCTGATAGTCCATCAGCGCGAAAGGACCTTGATATTCAGCGGGTTGGTCACCCGGTTCGATCTGGACGACGACGCCGGCGTTGGCCCACTTGGAATTGCGGGCCGCGTTGGACATGCCGTTCAAGACCACGGTACCGTCCTCGGTGGAGGAGGGGACCAGGATGCCGCCGGGGCACATGCAGAACGAAAAGACGCCGCGGCCTTCCACCTGCTGGACGAAGGAATACTCGGCCGTAGGCATGAAGGGCTGGTACTTGCCGTGATAGCGGATCTGGTTGATGAGCCACTGCGGGTGTTCCACGCGGACGCCCAGGGCGAACCCCTTGGCTTCCAGCGCCCAGCCCCGGCGCGCGAAGATCTCGTAGATGTCGCGGGCGGAATGGCCCGAGGCGAGGATGACTTTCGCCGCCTTGTATACGGTTTCCCCGGCATGGACCTCGAAGCCGCCGGCGACCGGGACGATGTCCGTCACGCGGCTGTCGAAATGGTATTCACCCCCGTGTTCCTCGATGCATAGGCGGATGTTCTCCACGATGGCGGGCAGCTTGTCCGTCCCCAGGTGCGGGTGCGCGTCGATGAGGATGGACGGATCGGCCCCGAAGCGCACGAACTGGTGCAGGACCTCGCGGATGTCGCCGCGCTTGGAGGAGCGGGTGAAGAGTTTACCGTCGGAAAAGGCCCCGGCGCCGCCTTCGCCGTAGCAGTAGTTGGAGTCCGGGTCGATGACGCCTTCCACCGAGAGTCTGGCCATGTCGGCCTTGCGGCGGTGGACGTCCTTGCCGCGTTCCAGGATGACGGGTTTCAGACTCCGGGTGAGGAGTTTCAGGGCGGCGAACAGGCCGGCCGGGCCCGCGCCGATGACGACGACCGGTGCGGCAGCGTGGACGTCCTGATATTCAGGGAGTTTATAAGGTTCGTAGGATTCGCCTTCGCGATAGGCCTGCACGCGGTAGCGGTACAGGATATCCTGCCGGGCATCGACGGAACGGCGGACGATGACGGCGGCGCCCACCTTTTCGGGCTTGACACCCAAGGCCTTGGCGGCCGCTGCCTTCAGCTCCGTTTCCGTCAGTTCCTTACCAATCTTGACAGCAATCTCGAACTCTTTCATTCTACCAACTGATTTTTGTTTTTCGGGAGAGGGTGACATCCGTAAACCGTCGCTTCGCGACCCCTCCCAAACAAGTTTGGGCCCCTCCCTCTTATGTGGCCGAGGGTGGCCACAGGTTTCCGGACGTCACCCTCTCCCTAGTAATCCGCCATCCTGGAGACGGGGGCGACATCCAGGGGAGTGCGTTCGCCGGCCTTGTAGCGGAACCAGCCGGCGACGGCGATCATCGCCGCGTTGTCGGTCGTGAACTTGAACTCGGGAAGGAAAGTCTTCCAGCCGTGTTTTTTGCCTTCGGCGACAATCCGCTCGCGGAGGCCGCTGTTCGCGGAAACACCGCCTCCAATGGTGATCTGCTTGATCTTCGTCTCCTTCGCCGCCCGGATGAGCTTACCCATCAGGATGTCGATGAGGGTCTTCTGGAAGCTCGCGCAGAGGTCCTCCTTGTTCTTCTCCAGGAACTCCGGATCCTTCGCCATCTCATCGCGGACGAAGTACAGGAGCGAGGTCTTGATGCCGCTGAAGCTGTAGTCCAGGCCCGGAATGTTGGGCTTCGCGAAATGGAAACGGTTCGGGTCGCCGAGCTTGGCGAGGCGGTCGATGACCGGACCGCCGGGGTAGCCCAGGCCCAGCATCTTGGAACACTTGTCGAAGGCTTCGCCCACGGCGTCGTCGATGGTCTGCCCCAGGATCTCGTACTCCAGCGGGCTGTTCACCTTCACGATCTGCGAGTTGCCGCCGGAGACCAGCAGGCACAGGTAGGGGAAGGAAGGCTCGTCCACGGGCTTGTCCGGCTGGCGGACGAAATCCGCGAGGATGTGGCCCTGCAGGTGGTTCACCATCACCATGGGGATGTCCAGCGACAGGGAGAGCGCCTTCGCGAAGGACGTGCCCACCAGGAGGGATCCCAGCAGGCCCGGACCGCGGGTGAAGGCGATGGCGGTGAGCTCCTCCGGAGCCACGCCCGCCTTCCGCAGCGCCTCGGAGACGACCGGGACGATATTCTGCTCGTGGGCGCGGGACGCCAGTTCCGGCACCACGCCGCCGAAGTCCTTGTGGACCTGCTGCGAAGCGATGACGTTGGACAGCAGGACGCCGTCCCGCAGGACGGCCGCCGAGGTGTCGTCGCAGGAAGATTCGATGCCGAGGATGATGTCCGCCATAGACTGCAAAGATAGGCAATTATTCCGAGAGATACTGCAGGTATTCCTGCAGTTCTTCCTCCGAGCGGATATGGGCCATGAACATCCTGTCGCCGAGGTCCGGGGCGATGGCGGCGGGGATGCGGCCGGTCATGGCCATCCGGGCGCCGTAGCGGCCCATGACGGTGTTGTCGTCATGGACATAGGTATGGGCGTCGCGACGGCCGTAATAGACGCACCAGTGGTCGTCGCCGCTCTCCGCGAGGAGGCGCTTGTCGGAGACGACCATGTCGGCCCAGATTGTATATACATCCGTCGAATGGGCGAAATTCATCATGTCCGGAGTATAGCCGCCGGCGGGACGCATGTTCGTCTCCAGACCCACGAAGTCGCCCACCTCGCCGAGCCCCTTGCGGGCCTTCGTGAGACGGAAGAACTCGAAGTGCACGAAACGACTCTTCACGCCGAACGCCTTGAGGGTGGCGCGGCCCCTTTCCTTCAGCTGCGCGGGTACTTCCGGCAGCACCCAGTACGGCATGTCCAGGTTGCCCAGGACGATATCCATGACCGACGGCGGGAAAAAGGCGCTGGATTCAAAAAGGGGCTTTCCGTGGCTGTCCACGATGGCATCGTAGGAGTAGATGTCCCCGGTGACAAACTCTTCCATCACGTAGGGGACGGCGGGTTTCGAGGCGAAGAAGGCATCCAGTTCCGCATCGTTGCTCACCTTGTAGGTAGCTTCGGCGCCGACACCGATCTCCGGCTTCACGATCACGGGGTAGCCCACTTCGTCCAGGAAGGCCTTCGCGGCCTCCGGGGTGGAAACCTGGTGCTGGCGGGCCGTCGGGACGTGGCCCTTGGCGTAATAGATCTTCTGGGCGGCCTTGCTCTTGAATTTGACGATGTCCTTCATCTGGACGCCGGTCGTGATGTGGAAGTCCGTCCGCAGGCGGGCATCCTGCTCCAGCCAGAATTCGTTGTTGGATTCCAGCCAGTCGATCTTGCCGTATTTGTAGGAGTAGTACGCAGCAGCGCGGAACAGCTGGGCGTAATCGGCCAGGGAGTCCACGCGGTAGTATTCGTTCAGGTTCGCTTTCAGTTCAGGGGAGAGGCCCTCGTAGGGCGCGTCGCCGATGCCCAGCACCGTGACGCCCCGGCGGCGAAGCCGTTCGCAGAAGTTCCAATAGGTCTGCGGGAAGTTGGGGGAGATGAATATGAAGTTCATGTCTGTTGTCGATTCTCGTTTATTTCGGGGTGCAAAGGTACAAAAAAAACGGGAATGGTGGTCATTGGCACGGATGTTGGATTAGACAGGGCGCTCCCGGCATCGGGAAATGACTTTAAACACTTACACTCAGAAATGGAAAAACTCAACCATCCCGCCATCCTGGTCGTCGACATGCTCAACGACTTCGTGACCGGTTCCATCGGCTGCCCCCGCGCCGTGGAAATCCTTCCTGCCACCGCCCGTCTGCTGGAGGCGGCCCGCGAAAAGGGTGTTCCCGTGATCTATTGCAACGACTGCCACCTTCCCGGCATCGACCGTGAACTGCAGATCTGGGGCGACCACGCCATCAAGGGCACGCCCGGCGCCGAGGTGGTTCCCGAACTGACCCCGCAGGCCTGCGACTATGTGGTCCCGAAGCGCCGCTACAGCGGCTTCTTCCAGACGGACCTGGACATCCTCCTCAAGGAACTGGGTGTCAAGACGGTCATCATCACCGGCCTCCACACGCATATGTGCTGCCGTCACACCTCCGCCGACGCCTACTGTCTTGGCTACGACGTGGTCGTCGCCAAGGAAGCGACCAATTCCTTCACGGAAGAGGACTATCTCGGCGGCCTGGCCTACCTCAAGACCTGCTACGGCGCGGATGCCTATACGAACGACGAACTGATTGCCGCTTTCTGACAGAATGGATAGATAAGACACGCGGGAGCACCTGGAAGGGCGCTCCCGTTTTTTTTATAGCAGTTCCTCGAACAGCTCGCGGCACCGGCCCGGCACGATGATGTGGTGGTTGCCGATGGGATCCGTCAGGAAATAGCGGGCGTCCTCGGGCTTGAGCTGGAGAATGACCTGCGTGCGGCAAAGATTCTGTTCGTACTGATTGCCAATGAGTTCCCCCACTGCAATAAAGTGTCGCTTGAGGTCGCCGGAGACCTTGAAGACGGTCACCGGGCCTTCCGGGAAGATGCCATGGATACCCACGCCGATGCCGGATTCGAAGTGGGTGTCGAACTGCCAGTTTTCCACCATGTTGAACGGGATGGTGCAGTGCGCGAAGAGGATGCGGCCGGTTTCCACGTCGATCTGCGCCGGATTCGCCTGGAAGCCGGTGACACCGGTGAGCGCGTGGGCGACCATCATCGACAGGAGCGCCGGGACATCGCCCTCACAGCTGGCGGGAACGTCCTCCGAATTGAAGCAGGACAGGGCCAGGCAGCCGGTGTTGCCGACGGTGGTGAGGAGGTCGAAGCAGCGGAGGGTGAAGGCGTCCAGCCGATGCCGTTCCACGAGGGCCTTCAAGGCGCGGTAGATCTTCACGGCGCCGGGATAGGCCTGCCGGACCTCCGGGGCCATCTGCTCGTCGGCCGGGGCGGGTGCGCCGTCGGCCTTGCCGATCTCCACCAGGAGCTCTTCCATGGGCACTTCCTCCATCCGGACACCGAGCTTGTCCAGCACCGCCATCGGGTCCGCCTGGCTGGCGATGAGCCAGTCGGAAGGCTGACCGACGACGCCGATGCGCATGCCCTTCAGGCGGGCGCGGGCTTCCTGCACCGTGGCCAGCACTTGGATCCGCCTGGCGACGTAGGCGTCCGAGCCATGCAGGACCTCGCCCTTGAGCCCCTGCTGGCGCAGGTAGGAAAGGATTTCCAGGGATGCGGCCAGGGAATTGCTCTTGCCGGAGGTCAGGAGGTAGTACCGCTCGGTGCCGCGGGCCAGCATCTCCGGCAGCAGGGCCTTGAAGATGCCCTCCGCCCCGCCGGTGCGGACATAGATGAGGTCCAGGGTGTGCGTGCCGAAATCGGCGAAATCGGCCCCGCGGTACACGAAATCCCCTTCGGGGAACACATTTTTCAGGAACTCGTCGGAGAGTCTGGAAACGGACGCCTCGTCGTGGAGGCCCGAAGTGATGGTATAAACGGCTATCATTGGAACAACGGTTTGGATGGGCCCAGCCCCCAATAAAAAAAGGGAAAGCTGATTACATCGCACCGCTACGACCTCCTACCCTTGCTGCATTCCTGCCCTGGGGGAGTTCAGAGGGAGCTGGTCGTGTAAGACTTTCCCATTGCAAAGGTAGTCATTTTTCCGCGACTACCAAATTATTCCACTTTCAAACTGTCGAAGATCAGGGGCAGGAGATCCTCCACCTTCGCGAACTTGTAGATGGCGTGCGTGCCGATGAGGATGACTTTCAGTGGGTGGCCATACAGGCGCTGGTACTCGGCCATCACCTGGCGGCAGGCTCCGCAGGGAGCGGCCGGCATCTCGCAGACTTCATCTCCGTTCGCCCCGACGATGGCCAGGGTGTCGAAGGCGACGCCGGGGTGGTTCGCGCCGGCGGCGAACATGGCAGTGCGTTCCGCGCAGAGGCCGGAGGGATAGGCGACGTTCTCCTGATTGGCGCCCAGGACGACGGTCCCGTCCACCAGGCGGAGGGCGGCGCCCACGCGGAATCTGGAATAGGGAGAGTAGGATCCCGTCCGCGCCTCGAGGGCGGCGGCGACCAGTTCCCGGTCCTGCGGTTCCATCTCCTCAGGGCTGGAATACTCGGTGTAATCGATGGTGATTCGTCTGTCGGTCATAGTTCTCAAAAATAGGAAATATTTTTGGAAATCATTACTTTTGCAGGTGAAAATCGCATGAAATGGCAGCTTCCGTCCCCGATAACGGCAAAATCAAAGTTTGCGTCGGCCTGTCCGGCGGCGTGGACTCCTCCGTCGCCGCCCTCCTCCTGAAGGAGCAGGGCTACGACGTCTTCGCCATGTTCATGCAGAACTGGCACGAAGCCGACGCCACCCTCCACGGGGACTGCGAGTGGGAGGAAGACCGGTTCGTGGCCGAGCTCGTCGCCCGCAAGATCGGCATCCCGTTCTATTTCGTGGACCTGTCCAAGGAATACCGCCAGCGGGTCGTGGACTACATGTTCGACGAGTACGCAAAGGGTCGCACCCCGAATCCAGACGTGCTCTGCAACCGGGAGATCAAGTTCGACGCCTTCCTCCGCATCGCGGAGAAATACGGCGCCGACTACGTGGCCACCGGCCACTACTGCCGGAAGGAAGTGCTTCCGGACGGTACCTGCCGGATCCTGGAAGGGACCGACCCCAACAAGGACCAGACCTATTTCCTGTGCCAATTGACCCAGGACCAGCTCCGGAAGGCCCTGTTCCCCATCGGGGACATCGTCAAGCCGGAAGTGCGGCGCCTCGCCAAGGAGGCCGACCTTCCGTCGGCCGAGAAGAAGGACTCCCAGGGCATCTGCTTCGTGGGCAAGGTGGACCTCCCGACCTTCCTGAAGCAGAAGCTCCGTTCTGTGGAAGGCGACATCATCGAAGTCTATGACGCCTGGTATGCCGATGACGCCCTGTACCAGTGGCAGCAGAGCGTCCTGGACGGACTCCTCCGCGACGGCGTCGCCCTGGAGCGGACCGTGCGCTATGCACCTGAAGAAAAGGTCCTGACGACGGATGGCAAGCCGCTGGGTGACAGTCCCTTTGACGCGGTGAAAGTCGCAACCCTCACGGACGGCGACCTCGTCCGCCTGGCCACCCCGCTCCATTATGACATCCGTTTCGAATACGAAACCTACCGCAGCGGCAAGAAACATGTCAGGAAGACCCGCCTGAAGGCCAATCCCTACGGCGCCATCGTCGGCGCGCACGAAGGGGCGCAGTTTTACACCATCGGCCAGCGCAAGGGTCTCGGCGTGGGCGGCCACGCGGAGCCGGTCTTCGTCATCGACACGGACACGGAGACGAACACCGTCTATGTCGGCGAGGGCCATGAGCACAAGGGGCTCAGCCGCTTCTGCCTGCGGATCGACCCGTCCGAGATCCACTGGATCCGTCCGGACCTCGAGATGGCCGTCGGCGAGATGCGCCGCTACCGCGTCCGCATCCGCTACCGCCAGCCCCTCCAGGGCGCGACGCTCCTGCGCCGCGAAAACGGACTCTTCCTCCTTTTCGACACCCCTCAGCGGGGCATCTCCCCGGGCCAGTTCGCCGTCTGGTATGACGGTCAGGAAATGCTCGGCAGCGGAGTGATCGGGTAATCAAGCCGGCTGGAGAGGCTATAGGAACGGAAACATCCGCTTGAAATACGGCCGGAAGGGGTCTTCTATCTCGACGCTCGCACGGGCGACGGGGCAGATGGCGAAGTAGCCCAGGACGTGCTCGCCGCGGATGTTGGTGGGCACGTTCGCCGGTTGGGGCGTGAAGAGCGGGATGGAGACGCTGTTCATCGTCAGGGACAGGAGGAAGTCGTAGTATCCCTTGTCCAAAGTCCAGATTTCGAGGGTGATCTCGTCGCCGGTCTCCAGATACTTGAAGCAGTCTCCGTACTCCTTCCGCAGGTATTCGGACTGCATGAGCGCCGTGATCGGGAAGCCTTTCACGTCGTTGTGGTTGAAGAACTTGTCGTCGGAGACCAGGGCCATCGAGAAGGGCTGGTAGTTGCCGTTCACGGCGTGCGTGAGCAGGTAGTAGCTGTCGATGTCCTTCTCCAATCCCCACACGGCCACCGTCCAAAGACTGTCGGAGTCCATGGTCTTCCCCCCGGCGAAGGCGTAGTCGATGGCGTCCATCCGGAAGCCGGCCTCGGGCATCTCCGCTTCGGCCTCATAGGCATCGCCGTCCGGGAGTCGGATGCGGAGCTTGTATTCCACGCCGGGTTCGCAGGCATAACCTTCAGGAGCGATATAGATACCAGGTTCTTTCTCGCTGAATGTCACATCGTTGACCTTCACTGAAGCCCCTTGCACCATCGGCTGGGACTCGGTATGGAAGTAGGAGATGGTCCGGGTCAGGACGATCTGCTGAGGGTCTTCGGCCCGGTCGGTGAGGGTGGCCTCGACCGCCAGGTAGTCGTGGTAGTCCGACCGCGACTGGAGGTCGACCTTCTCCGTGCAGGCGCACAGGATGAATGCGAGGAGGGGGAGCAGGTACTTTCTCATGGGTCAGAACTGGATGTTGCAGGACAGGGAAGGGATGATGGTGAAGAGATAGATCTTCGCCGACTGCGCTTCCTCGTCCTTCTTGCTGTAGGTGAAGGCGATGGACCAGGCATTGTGCCGGGAATAGGCGTTGTAGAGCGACAGGTTCCACTCCGTGGACCAGCGTTTTCCTTCCGCGCGCCGTTTCGTGCGGTAGGTCAGGGATAGGTCCATCCGGTGATAGTCCGGGAGCCGGTCCTCGTTGCGGCTGGAATAGACGGGAATCCAGCGGTCCATGTAATTGAACCGGCCCACGGGATAGGTGGTGGGCGCGCCGCTGTAGAAGACCCATTCGGTGGAGGCGGACCACCGCTTGGAGAAGTCGTAGGTGAGGACGAAGTTCACCGCGTGCTCGTGGTTCAGCGGGGACGGGTAGGGGTTGCCGCCGTTCAGCTCCGGGATGTCGTACCAGGCCCGGGACCAGGTGTAGGCCAGCCAGCCGTTCCAGCGGGCGAAATCGTACTTGAGCATGAGCTCGGCGCCGTAGGACCAGGATTTTCCGAAGCGCAGGAGACCTTCGCGGTCCGGGTCGGCCAGGACGAGGCCGGGGTTCTCCACGAAATCCATGGTGTTCCGGTTGTTCTTGTAGAAGCCCTCCAGGGAGAGCTGGAGCGCCTCGCCCGACAGGAGGGCGTTCAGGCCCAGCGAGAACTGGTCCGAGCGCTGGGGCTTCACGTTGGGGGAAGCCGTGAACCAGGCGTCCACCGGGCTGCCGGTGATGCTGATGCGCGACTGCTGGAGATACTGGAAGGACCGCACCCAGGCCCCCTTGATGGAGAAATCGTCCGTGAAGGGGAGCGACGCGGAAATGCGCGGCTCGAGGCCGGAGTAAGTGGTGATGGGCTTGCCTTTCTCCACTTGTTCGGTCCGGACCAGTTTGTGGGTTTCCGGGTCGAAATACTTCTGCTCGGTGGGACCGAGGGCCGTGAAGGTGGCGAAGCGGAGCCCGTAGCGGAGGGTCATCGGCCCGATCTTCTGCTCGTTCTGCAGGTAGGCGGCCGGCTGGAAGGCGAAGTTCTCGGGGATGGACACTTCCTTGACCATCGACTCGTCGTTCCGGGGCTTCGTGTTACCGGGTACGACTCCGTACCAGGCGGCCTGGAGGCCTGCTTTGAGGGTGTTGTTCCCGTTGATGTACCAGGTCCAGGCGGCCTTGACGCCGGACTCGCGGATCTCCTGCCGGGTGTCGAAATCGGCATTGTCCATTTCCGTGCCGATGTCATTGCGGTAGAGGGAGTTGTACAGGACGAGGTCGGAGGTGAGCTTGGGCGAGTACTGGTGGTTCCACCTGAGAGACTGCGTGTGGTTCGCGAAGCCGAACACCATCTCCGCGAGGTTGAACTCCTGCATGCTGAAACCGAACACGTCCTTGCCGCTGAAGGCGCTCAGGTACACGCGGTCCTTGTCGCCGGCGATCCAGCTGAGCTTTCCGTTCAGGTCGTAGAAGTACATCTGCGTCTTGTCCGGGAGCTTGGCACCAATCACCGGAAGCAGCAGGTCCATGTACGTCCGCCGTCCGGCGAGCATGAAGGAAAGCTTGCCCGGGACGATGGGCCCTTCCAGGAACAGCTTGGAGGTGATCAGGCCGAAGGACGCGTTTCCGCCGAAGGTGCGGTTGTTTCCGTCCTTGGTGGAGATGTCCAGCACGGAGGAGATGCGGCCGCCGTAGGAGGCCGGGAAATCGCCTTTGTACAGGTCTGCGCCGCGGATGGCGTCGCCGTTGAACATGGACAGGAACCCCAGGAAATGGCCGCAGTTATAGACGGGGGCGCCGTCGATGAGGATCAGGTTCTGGTCGATGCCGCCGCCCCGGACGCTGAAGCCGGTGGATCCCTCGCTCGGGGTCTGCACGCCCGGCATCATCTGGATGACGCGGATGATGTCGTTCTCGCCCATCAGGGTGGGCATTTTCTTCACGAGGGCCGCATCGACCCGTTCCAGGCCCATCTGCGGCAGCTTGATCTCCTCCCGCTTGGAGCGCGAGAAGATGGTGGCGGCCTCCAGTTCGCTGCGGTCGAGCTTCAGGTTGAAATCCAGCTTGGTCGCTTTCGTCAGCTCCAGCGGAGCCTCTTCCGTCACGTAGCCGAAGTAGGAGCAATAGACGGTATGCTTTCCCGTGGGGACGTGCAAAGAATAGAAGCCGACGGCATCGGCGGCCACGCCCGTCTTCCGGTCTTCCAGAAAAACGACGGCCTGGGGGAGCGGCTCTCCGCTCTCCGCGTCGCGGACATAGCCGGAAAGGACGACCGTCCGGGGCTGGGCCAGTCCTGTCAGGGACACGAGCGCCAGGAGGGCCGATCCGAGGATGCGCCGGAGGGAAATCATTTGTCAATCAAGGCCTTCGCGGCAGATTGTCCGGCCAGGTAGCCGGTGGAGAAGGCGAGCTGGAGGTTGTAGCCGCCGGTGTCGGCATCCATGTCCAGCACCTCGCCGCAGAAATACAGGCCGGGCTGCTTCTTGGACTCCAGGGTCTTCGCGACGACCTCGCCGGTGGCGATGCCGCCCGCGGTGACGACGCTGCGCTCGAAGCCCACGAAGCCGGCGATGTCCATCCGCCAGTCCTTCATCCGGGCGGCGAGCGTATCGACGCTCACCTTGGAATTGGTCTTCAGGAAAGCCAGCGTGAGGTTCCAGGGCATCAGCTTGCCCAGCATGATGCGGAACAGGCGCTGGAAGCTCTGGCCCTCCGAACGCTCGTCGTGGATGACCTTCTCCCATTTCTGGTGGATGTCCTCATTGAGTTTTTCCAGCTCCACGGCGGGCTTGAGGTCGATGGAGACGCTCACTTTCTGGCCGTTGTTCAGGGCATTCACCGCCTTCCGGCTCACCATGAAGCCCAGCGGGCCTTCCAGGCCGCCGTCGGTGAACTCGATGTCGCCGAACTCGGTCTGGGCCTCTTCTCCGTTGATGAAGAGGGTGAGCTGGACATTCTCCAGGTTGTTCCCGTTGAAGAGTTCGCCCACCTCGGACAGGGGCTTGATGCGCTCGATATGCTTCTCGAACTTGGGATACCACTCGGGCAGGGGAGTGATCTTGCGTTCCTTCGTCTTTCCGTAGACGGTACGGCCGCGGAAGGCCTGCTTGATTTCGCCCGCGAGGGCGCTCTGCTCCGTCTTGTACCCCTCGGGAACGAGGGCGGTCAGGGACGGATAGCAGGGCTCGACGGCGTGGCCGAGCTCCTCGGCCCACATATAACCGTCGCCCGTGGACCCGGTGCCCGGGTAGGACAGGCCGCCGGTGGCGATGATTAGCTTCGAGCAGGTGTATTCCTCGGTCTCGATCTTGGTTTCGATCTTGAACTGGGGCTTCTTGCGCGGGTCGTCCGACGGGATGCGGCGCTCCTTGGTGATCGTCTTCACGGTATCCAGGCTCCAGCCGCGGGCCGTCTTGTCCACGGTCTTGACTTCGCAGCCCGTGACCACCTTCACGCCCGCGAGCGTGCACGCCCTAAGCAGGGTGTCCACTACGTCGCCTGCCATGTGGGACTCCGGGAAGGCGCGGTCGCCGCGCTCCACGACGCTGCGGAGGCCGTTGGCCTTGAACAGCTCGATGAGTTTTTCCGGGGTGAGATTGTGCCAAGCGGGGCTGACGAAATTGGTATCGGTACGGACATGGTCCGCAAAGTCGCCCCATTCCTTGACATTGGTGAAATTGCAGCGGCCCTTGCCGGTGATCATCACCTTCCGGCCTGCCTTGGGCATCTTCTCCAGCACGGTCACGGTCTCGCCGCTGCCCGTCTGCGCCAACACTTCCGCGGCCCCGAGGGCCGCCACCAGGCCGGAGGCTCCTCCTCCGATCACAATGATATCCGATTTCATAGACTTGACAAAGATTTCGGCAAAGGTACGATATTTTTGCGAGATAACGGCGGATTCCGCCCTTTTCGCGCGCACGAGGCTCTATAACAAAAAAGTTATAAGTGTAAACAATTTTGTTTTATACCTTGATGGTAAATGCTTTATATGAAAAAAGTCCAGACTGCTTGTCCGGACTTTTCCCCGAGCCACTCACCAGGCTCGAACTGGCGACCTGCGCGTTACGAATGCGCTGCTCTACCGACTGAGCTAAAGTGGCAAGACCGATTACGCGAATCGGGACTGCAAATATAGGAATTATTTTTGGATTCCAAACAATTTTTATGATTCCCCACGGACTTCTGCCTTGATCCGGTCCATGCGGCGCCAGGCCTTGCGGGAGGGGAAGGGCCAGAGGACGCATCGGCAGCGGTTGCCTTCCTGGAAGCTGGCGGCGTACCGGCCTTCTTCCGACATCGGCTCCACGACGGCGCGGACGACGCTGTAGAAGAAGGCGTCGGAGAAATCGGCCAGGAACGCACCGGGGGCGTATTCTTCCAGCTCCGCGCCCTGCAGCGCCTGCATTACCTTGGCGACGGCTTCCTCCCGGCTGGCCGCCCGGAAAAGCACCGTGCCGCTGTCCATCAGTTTGACTTTGTCCGCGTGGATCATCTCGTTCGTTTTTGCAAAAGTACGCAGTTTTCCGTAATTTTGAAACTGCTATGAGAATCCGGATCCTGCTTCCATTACTCGTCCTGCTGGCTTCCTGCGCCACGCGCACGCGCCCTGCTGCGCCGGGCGGGATGGAGTATGCGCAGTGGTTCGACCTGCAAGGGAACAGGGCCATCATCACCTCTCCCTATGGCGGCGCGGCCGATACGCTGGAAGTCGATGCGCCCGTGCGCAGCATCGTATGCATGTCCTCGTCCTATATCGGCTTCCTGGATGCGCTGGGGTGCGATTCCGTAGCGACGGCCGTGTCGGGATTGGCCTATGTGTCGGACCCGGAGGTGCGGGCCCATGCCGTCGATGTGGGCTATGACGCCGCGCTCGATTACGAGACCATCCTGAAGCTCCGGCCGGACCTGGTATTGACCTATGCCGTGTCCGCCGCGGAGCCGCCGTACCTGCAGAAACTGCGGGACCTGGGCATCCGGACCGCCGTCATTCATGAGCATCTGGAGAGCCACCCGCTGGCTCGGGCAGAATACATCAAGTTCTTCGGCCTCCTGACCGGCCGCGCCGCGCTGGCGGACAGCCTCTTCGCCGACATCCGCGACCGCTACCTCTCGCTGGTGCAGGAAACGGATGCGCCCAAGAAAGTCCTCGTGAACATTCCCTATGCGGACCAATGGTACATCCCGGGCGGCGACAACTACATGACACGGCTCATCCAGGACGCCGGCGGGGAGGTCCTCGGCGCCGTCCCCGGCCGCTTCGAGTCTTCCGTCATCTCCGTGGAAAAGGCCTATGAACTGGCCCAGGAGGCCGATTGCTGGCTCAACCCCGGCTGGTGCGCCACCAAGGACCAGCTCCGCAGTGTCCATCCGCTCTTCGCCGATTTCCCCGTCCTCGGGAAGTCCGTCTGGAACAACACGAAGCAGACCACCCCGGGCGGCGGCAACGCCTTCTGGGAAACCGGCCCCGCCCGGCCGGACCTCATACTGCAAGACCTCCGCGCCATCTTTGACGGTGCGGAGGTCCCTAGGTATTACTATTTCCAATTAGAATAGTTTCCCGCCCCACTTGGTGGCCAGGCCGGCGAGCTCGTCGGCGGTGGCGGGACGGTTCAGGGATTCCTTGCGCTCGCGCTGGAACTGCTGCTTGAGGCGGGCGAACTGGCGCTTGGTGTCCAGCGTGAAGTCGCCGTTCTCGATCCAGGCGAAATAGGAAGGCTCGCTTTCCCACACTTCGCGGGCGGTGCGGCCCTTATGCTTGCCGAAGCTGATGGTGGGCTCGCCGTCATCGTTCAGGATCAGGCGGCCGGCGAAGTCCACGGTGCGGGCGCGGGCGCCGATCTTCGCCAGCGCATCCACGTCGTTCTTGAGCGCTTCCTGCTGGAATTCAGTGGGTTCCTTGTAGCGGTCCAGCTGGGCTTTGAGCACTTCGTACGTGGCGAGGGTGTCGGCCTCCGCCGTATGGGCGTTCTCGAAATCCTTGCCGCCGCAGTAGAAGCGGTAGGCGGCCCGCAGGTTCCGGGGTTCCATGTGGTGGTAGATGTTCTGGACATCGACCATCTTGCAGTCGTGGAGGTCGATCCTGTCGATGCAGGCGAGCATCGCCTGCGCCTTCTCGCGGGCCTTCGCGTCCCCGAGGCGGGTGTTGCAGTAGTCCCGCACGCGCTCGATCTCTTCCGCAAGGAGCGGGAGGTCGAACTTCGTGGAGTTGAAGCCGGCCAGGTCGCTGCCGGCCAGCCATTCGGCCACTTCGGGGAGCACCTCGATGAACTTGGGGCAGTCCACGAGGTCCTCGTCCTTGACGCCGTTCACTTCCGAGGCGCTCGGGTTGATGGGGATGACGCGGTGGTTTTTGTAGTCCCAGGGCTTGATGCGCCAGGTCTTCACCAGGGGCGCGCCTCCTTCCGGCATCACCTTCACGAAACTCAGTTCGATGATGCCGTCCGTGGCAATATTAAGGCCGGTGCTCTCGATGTCGAAGAAGAGCAACGGCCTCGCAAGTTTCAGTTCCATAAGCAGTTATGAAATCATGATCGGCATCAGGATGCCGCAGATCTTCTCGCTTTCGGCCTCTTCCTCGGACGGGAGGATAAGGGCGGCGCGGCGGGCGTCGGCGAACTTGATGACGACCCCGTTGCAGCCCATGTTGGAGAGGATTTCCGTCAGGAAGGTGGACTTGAAGCCGATGGTGAGCTCGTCGCCGGAGTAGTCGCAATTGATCTTCTCATAGGCGGCGAGGGCGAAGCCCAGGTCCTGCGCGGAGACTTCCAGCTGGCCTTCCTTGAGGGAGAACTTGATGTGGTTCGACGCCTTGTTGGAGCATACGGCCACGCGGCGGACGGTGTTCAGCAGGAGGGTCCTGTCGATCTTGAGGACGTTCGCGTTGTTCTGCGGGATGACGTCGCGGTATTTCGGGTACTTGCCCACGACCAGGCGGCAGATCATCGTCGTCGCGCCGAAGGTGAACTGCGCGGAGCTGCCGTCGAATTCCACCTCGACCGTTTCCACGTCCTTGCCGATGATGCTGCGGAGCACGGCGGCGGGCTTCTTGTGAAGGATGAAGGAGGCCTTCTCGGCGGCCTTCACGTCGGTGGTGGTGTAGCAGATGAGCTTGTGGGAGTCGGAGGCGACGAGGGTGGTGGAGGCGGTGTCGATATCGAAGAAGATACCGTTCATCGCGGGACGGATCTCGTCGTCGGCCGTGGCATAGACGGTGCCCTGGATGCCTTCCACGAGGCTCGCGGCCGGGAATTCTACCTTCTGCGCGTCGTCGCCGGTGCCCTTGATCTCGGGATAGTCATCCGCCGGGAAGTAGGGGAGGACGGAGTTGCCGCTGGCCCATGCGCACTCGAAAGAGCTGTCGCTGACGGTGCGGATGCGGACCGGCTGGTCCGGGAGTTCCTTGAGCAGGTCGATCATATGGCGGGCGGGGACGGCGATGCTGCCGTCTTCCTCGGCGCCGTCCACCGTGATGGCGGTGCGGAGCGTCAGTTCGGAGTCCGAGGCGGTCACTTCGAGCCGGTTGCCCTTGAGGGCGAACAGGAAGTTCTCGAGGATCGGAAGGGGAGACTTGGACGGGATGGCTTTCGAGACGTCCAGGAGGCCCTTCAACAGGTCGGTACTGGAAATGTTCAGTTTCATATCTTGCGCAAGTTTTATGTTTCGGCGTGAAAAGCGGCTTCTTGCGGCCGCTCAACTGACAAATATAACAAAAATCTCGCAAATGGCATAAATCTTGAAATTTTTAAGGACGGCAAATACAACTGTGTACTATATGAAAAAAGGATTTTTAACCGTACTGCTTTCCATCCTCGCCGGCGGACTGACCGCCTACGGCGTCGTGAAAGCCAATGAAAAGAACCTGAGCCCCGTCCGCATCGAGGGCGAAAACGGCAGTGTGGAGTACCGTACTGTCAATCTGGCAGACTCCGACTATCCCGACTTCACCTACGCGGCCGAATCCGCCGTGCAGGCGGTCGTCTATGTGGAAGTGACGGTCCAGCAGACCGCCCGCCGCAGCATCGACCCGTTCGAGTACTTCTTCGGCTTCGGCGACGGCTACGGCTTCGGCCAGCCCCAGTCCCGCGAGGCGAAAGGCAGTGGCTCGGGCGTCATCATCCGTCCCGACGGCTACATCGTCACCAACAACCACGTCGTCTCCGGCGCCACCAAGATCACGGTGACCACGAACGACAACCAGAAGTTCGACGCCACCGTCGTCGGCACCGACCCGGCCACGGACGTCGCCATCATCAAGGTCGATGCGCAGGATCTTCCGACCCTCCCGATGGGCGACAGCGACCAGCTCCGCCTGGGCGAATGGGTCCTCGCCATCGGCTCCCCGCTGGGTGAGCAGCTCCGAAGCACCATCACCGCCGGCATCGTCTCCGCCAAGGGCCGTTCCATGCCCGACGGCAGCGGCGAGTTCAAGATCGAATCCTTCATCCAGACCGATGCGGCCGTGAATCCCGGCAACTCCGGCGGCGCCCTCGTGAACAAGAAGGGCGAGCTGGTGGGCATCAACACCGCCATCGTCTCCCAGACCGGCTCCTACACCGGCTATTCCTTCGCCGTCCCGGTGAACATCGTCAAGCGCGTCGCCGCCGACCTGATTGACTTCGGCTCCGTCAAGCGCGCCATGCTCGGCATCACCATGCAGCCCGTTTCCACCCTTGATAAAAAAATTCAAGAAGATTTGAAACTTAATTCGATGAACGGCGTATATATAGTTGAGGTTTCGAAGGGAAGCGCCGCGGAAGAGGCCGGCCTCAAGCAGGGCGATGTGATTCTCGCCATTGACGGCCAGAAGATTACGGACGGCGCCTCCGTGCAGGAGAAGGTGAACAACTACCATCCCGGCGACAAGGCTGTCGTAACTTACTACCGTGACGGAAAGGAACTTACAACCGAGGTTACTTTCCATGCCGCCGCCTCTCAGAACGGCGAGGTGGATGTGGACGGGTCTGTTGCCTTCTACGGTGCGCGCCTGAAGGAGCTGACGAATGAGGAGAAGCAGGCGATGGGGCTCCGGGCCGGTGTCAAGATCGTCTCCGTGGGCCAGGGCAAGATGGCCGAGGCCGGCGCGACGAGCGGCTCCGTGATCCTGTACGTGAATGACGAACCCGTTTCGAAACCCGAAGACGTGATCGCCAAGGCCAAGAAGGCCCAGCGCGGCATCTACATCGAGGGTGTTGATGCGAATGGAAAGACCTTCTACTACGGCTTTGGCAAGTAAGGAACTGCCGAAGACCTGAAGCATATCCGTTACGGTCAGTTTCTTACCGAAGCTGACCGTAACTTTTTTATTAATAATGAGACAGTTAAAGATTACAAAATCGATCACCAACCGCGAGAGCGCGTCCCTGGACAAGTACCTCCAGGAGATTGGCAGGGAAGAGTTGGTGACCCCGGAAGAGGAAGTGGAACTGGCCCAGCGCATCCGCAAGGGCGATCCCGTGGCCCTCGAGAAACTCACCCGCGCGAACCTCCGTTTCGTCGTGTCTGTCGCGAAGCAGTACCAGAACCAGGGCCTGAGCCTCCCCGACCTCATCAATGAGGGCAACCTGGGCCTGATCAAGGCCGCTGAGAAGTTCGACGAGACCCGCGGCTTCAAGTTCATCTCCTACGCCGTGTGGTGGATCCGCCAGAGCATCCTCCAGGCCCTCGCCGAGCAGAGCCGCATCGTGCGTCTGCCGCTGAACCAGGTGGGCTCCCTGAACAAGATCAACAAGGCCCTCTCCAAGTTCGAGCAGGAGAACGAGCGCCAGCCCTCCAACGAGGAACTGTCCGAAATGATCGACGTCCCCAAGGACAAGATTTCCGATACCCTCCGCGTGAGCGGCCGCCACGTCTCCGTGGACGCCCCGTTCGTGGAAGGCGAGGACAACAGCCTGCTGGACGTCCTCCCCAATGACGACTCCCCGATGGCCGACCGCGGCCTCGTGAACGAGTCCCTGAACACCGAGATCGAGCGCGCCCTGTCCACCCTCACCGACCGCGAGCGCGAGATCGTCAAGTCCTTCTTCGGCATCGGCTGCCAGGAGATGACCCTCGAGGAGATCGGCGAGCGCTTCGGCCTCACCCGCGAGCGCGTCCGCCAGATCAAGGAAAAGGCCATCCGCCGGCTCAAGAGCCCGTCCCGGAGCAAACTCTTAAAGGGTTATCTCGGATAATGGCACCGGAAAAATTCATCCAGAACAAGGCTGCCGAGGCCATCAAGGCCCTCTACGGGGAGGATGTCCAGGCCGACAGCCTCCAGGTCGCCGTGACCCGGAAGGAGTTCGAGGGCGACTACACCCTCGTGACCTTCCCGCTTTTGAAGATCACCCACAGTGCCCCCGACGCGACGGGGAACGCAATCGGCCAGTGGCTCGTGGACAATGTCCCCGAGATTGCGGCCTTCAACTCCGTGAAGGGTTTCCTGAACCTTTCCTTCTCCGCCGTTTATTGGGACGAAACCTTCGCCGAGATCGCCGCTGACGAGGCGTTCGGCCAGCTCGCCCCCACGGGCAAGCGCATCATGGTGGAGTTCTCCTCCCCGAACACGAACAAGCCCCTCCACCTCGGGCACATCCGCAACAACCTCCTCGGTGACAGCGTGTCCCGTCTGCTGAAGGCCTGCGGCAACGAGGTCATCAAGTCCACGATCGTCAACGACCGCGGCGTCCACATCTGCAAGTCCATGCTGGCCTGGCAGAAGGAGTTCCAGGGCAAGACCCCGGAATCCACCGGCATCAAGGGCGACCACCTCGTGGGCGACTGCTACGTGGCCTTCGACAAGATGTACAAGGCCGAGGTCAAGCAGCTCATGGAGCAGGGGATGTCCGAGGACGAGGCCAAGAAGGCCGCCCCTTCCCTGAAGGAGGCCCACGAGATGCTCGTCAAGTGGGAGAAGGAGGATCCGGAGGTCCGCGCCCTGTGGACCATGATGAACGGCTGGGTCTATGCCGGTTTCGACGAGACCTACGCCGCCCTGGGCATCACTTTCGACCAGGTGGACCACGAGTCCGAGACCTACCTCCTTGGTAAAGAGCTGGTTCAGAAGGGATTGGAAATGGGCGTTTTCGAGCGCGAAGCCGACGGTTCCGTGTGGTGCGACCTCACGGCCGACGGCCTGGACCGCAAGCTCGTCCTCCGCGGCGACGGCACTTCCGTCTATATCACCCAGGACCTCGGCACCGCCGAGCGTCGGTTCGCCAAGTATGACCTCGACTCCCACGTGTATGTCGTGGGCAACGAGCAGGACTATCACTTCCAGGTGCTGAAGCTCATCCTTAAGAAGCTGGGCTTCGACTGGGCGGACCAGATCTACCACCTGTCCTACGGCATGGTGGAGCTTCCGGAAGGCAAGATGAAGTCCCGCGAGGGAACCGTCGTCGATGCCGACGACCTGATCCAGAGCATGTACGAGGAGGCGAAGAAGACCTCCGAGGAAAGCGGCAAGCTCGCGGACATCAGCGAGGAAGAGAAGGAAAGGCTGTACCACATGATCGGCCTGGGCGCCCTCAAGTACTTCATCATCAAGGTCGACCCCAAGAAGACGATGCTCTTCAACCCGAAGGAGTCCATCGACTTCAACGGCAACACCGGCCCCTTCATCCAGTACACGCACGCCCGCATCTGCTCGATCCTGAGGAAGGCGACGGTGGAATTCGGCCCGGCCGACATCACCACCGACCTCGTCCCCTCCGCGAAGGAGATCCGGCTGATCAAGCTGCTGGGCACCTTCCCCGGGAAGGTCGCCGAAGCCGGCGCGGCCTTGAGCCCCGCCGTTCTCGCGAACTACGCGTACGACCTCGCGAAGGAGTTCAACCAGTATTATCACGATACCCCGATTCTCCGGGAGGAGAACCAGGGTATCCTGAAGTTCCGGTTGGAACTGATTTCCGTGATGGCCCGGACGCTCCGCTGCGCCATGGGCATCCTCGGGATCGAACTGCCTGAGCGGATGTAGGTTACAACGCTTCCAACACCTTGCGGACGGCGGCCTTCGGGTCGCCGTTCGGCGTACTGGCGAAGGTCCCGGGCCGCTCGGACCACCATTCGTATTCGAAGTCCATCATGGCGTCGAGAAGCCCTTCCTCATCGAATTCGACGTCGGCGTCCAGGGACGCATCGACGGTATCCAGGAACATCCGCCAACGCTCCTTGTAGTAGGTGCTGACGAGGCCGGCCCAGGTGCGGTCGGCATAATCGGTGAGCATGTTGCCGCGGTCGCCCCAGGTGGTGAGGAGGTTGCGGGCGTTGGATTCGTAATAGTCGGCCTCTTCCGGGGTGGCGCCCCAGGCGCGGGCGTCGGCAATCCACTTGCCCACCAGGAAATAAGACTGTGTCGAAAGGAGTTCCTCCATCAGGTCGAAGGTGTCCATGAGGGAGGTCTTGAGCGGGGCCATCACGGCGCGGTCGCCGGCTTCATAGGCTTTCTTATAGTCGGCGAAGAGGGCCTCGAAGCGGTTGGACAGATACTGGCGGGTGAGGTTCACGAGGTCGAACTCGTAGGCGCTGGCGTGGGAATCGACCTCCAGGAGCTTCTGGATGGTCTCCAGGAGCTTCTCGTTCTCATAGGTGAACCGGACGCTGGAGTGGTAGGAGGAGGAACGCCCGAAGGACGGCCGGAGGTTCATGATGGGGGAGTGCCCGGGAACCGACCGGTCCACGTAGATCTCGTTCAGGAGGTTCTTCCAGGCTTTCCGTCCGGGGTCGCTGACAAGGCCCAGCCGGCTGTCGGCCAGCGCCTGCCCATAGACGGCCAGGTCCTGATGCTGCGGGATGTCCCAGGCCTTCTCGAAGACGAACTGGTACATGAACGGATTGCAGTCGAAGCCTTCCAGGGTGGAACCGAGGCCCTTGAAATTCGGGCCGGCCTCGGCGAAGGTGCCCTCGATGCGCTTGTCGATGTCCGCGAAATTGCCGGCCAGATACGTGTTGCCGCCGAAATTGCCCAGGTAGCACCAGATGAACGGGACGCCGTAGTAGCTCTGCGTCTGGCGCCAGACTTCCTGGCGCTCGCAGTAGTAGTCCAGCAGGAGGGACTTCTCGGCCGGATAGGAGGTGATGTACGGCTCGATGCGGTCCTGGGTCCAGTACTTCCGTTCGTTCCAGAACAGCCAGGTCATCTGCAGCCAGACGGCATCCGGATCGGCCGCCGCGAGGGATTCGTAGCACTGGCGGCTGACGCGGGACAGATAGTCTGGCTCCCAGCTCTTCGGGATCATCTCGTTGAACAGGTCGATGCCGTAGATGTGGTCCGTCCCGTAGATCTCCGTCTCCTTCTCCACGAACTTCTTCTGGATGACGGGGAAGAGCGGGTCCATCGGGTCCAGGAAGTACGGGTAGTCCTCCAGGTCGAAGCCGGCCCAGTCGCTCATCCGTTCGATCTTTGCTTCCGGGTAGATGCGGTTCAGCTCCGGCGGCACGTGGCCCGCGAAGGCGGGCAGGACGGGCCGCATGTTCAATTCCCGCTCCCGGGCGACGATCTTCTTCTGGAGCTCCGCCTGGCCGTCCAGCCAGGACATGGGCAGCGGGCTGCCCCAGTGGTCGATGTTCAGCATCCGGTGCCAGGGAAGGTGCGCCGGGCCCGTGAAATAGGTCCGGACCTCTTCGTCGGTCAGGCCCAGCTCGGTCCAGATCTTATACCAGATGGCCTCCTGGCCGGTGATGGCGAGGGGCAGGTTGATGCCCTGCAGGGCCATCCAGTCGATGAAATGCTCCCATTCGCTCCACTGCCACCAGGGCATCGTGTAGCCATAGGTGCAGTAGTTGAGGAAGAAGCGGTCCTCCACCCGGGCCTTCACTTCCACGGGCTCCGCCACTTTCGGAAGCTTCTTGGGCACGTCAATCCGGTCCCAGGAGAACCAGCCCACGTTCACAAGGCAGTAGTATTTCAGGTAATGGTTCAGGCCCACGGCCATCGAGTTGGCATTGTTTCCTTCGATGACGATGCGGGAGCCCCGGGAGCTGAGGCGGAACACGTCCGCATCGGCCTCCGAGAGGCGGAATTCGATCTTGTCGGCGGTTTTCCCGAGGAGGCGGTGGGCTAGGGCCGATGCGGCCTGCGTGTCGGGATCGTCGTACCGCGGGGCGGAAACGCAGCCGGCCGCCAGGAGGGCGGCCGCTGCAAGCATGAGTATCTGGGTTTTCATCTTACGAAATGAACTGCGCCTTCAGGAGTTCGATCTTCTGCGGGGCGTCGTCGCCGCGGGCGCCGAAGTAGAACTTGATCTTGGGCTCGGTGCCGGAAGGACGGACGGAGACGACGTCGCCGGCCTCGTTGAAGAACTGGAGGACGTTGGACTTCGGGAGTCCGGTCTCCTCGGGCTTGTTGTAGTCGATGACCTTGGCGAGCGGGCTGCCGGCGATCTCCTTCGGCGGGCAGGCGCGGTAGTCGGCCATGATCTTCTGGATTTCCTCGGCGCCGGACTTGCCCTTGCGGACGATGTAGACCATCTTCTCCACGTACAGGCCGTACTCCTTGTACACCTTCTGGAGGAGCTGCCACAGGGTCATGCCCTGGTCGGCCGCCCAGGCGGCGCACTCGGCCACGGCGCAGCCGGCGACCTGGGCGCACTTGTCGCGCACGAAGGAGCCCAGGTTGAAGCCGTAGGACTCTTCGCCGCCGCAGATGAACGTGGCCTTGCCTTCCTGCTGCTTCTGGATCTCCGCGATGTACTTGAAGCCGGTGAGGACGTTGTAGCACTTCACGCCGAAATGCTCGCAGATGGCGGCGAGCAGCTCGCTGGTGACGATGGTCTTGACGCAGTACTGCTTGCCGTCCAGCTTGCCGAGCTCCTGCCAGCGGGTGAGGATGTAGTAGGTGAGGAAGCTCCAGGTCTGGTTGCCGGTGAGCTGGACCATCCGGCCTTCGTCGTTCCGGACGGCGATGCCCAGGCGGTCGGCGTCCGGGTCGGTGGCGAGGACGAGGTCCGCGCCGGTCTCGTCGGCCTTCTCCAGGGCCATCTTCATGGCCGCGGGCTCCTCCGGGTTCGGGGAGACGACCGTCGGGAAGTTGCCGTCGCTGACATCCTGCTCGGGGACGTGGATGACGTTCTTGAAGCCGATGCGGGCGAGGGCCTCCGGCATGAGCTTGACGCCGCAGCCGTGCAGCGGGGTATAGACGATCTTGAGGTCCGCGTGGCGGGCGACGGATTCGGGGGACAGCATCAGGGACAGCTGGTCCTTCAGGTAGCACTCGTCGACCTCGGCGCCCATCGGCTCGATGCCGCCCGGGACGGTGCCGGCGACAGGGGCGAAGCGCACGTCGGCCGGGTCCTCGATCTTCGCGACTTCGGCGACGATGTCCTTGTCCACGGGCGCGGTGATCTGGCCGCCGTCGGACCAGAAGACCTTGTAGCCGTTATATTCCTTGGGGTTGTGGCTGGCGGTGACCATGATGCCGGCGGTCGCGCCCTTGAGGCGGATGGAGTAGCTCAGTTCCGGGGTGGGGCGCAGGGCGTCGAACAGGTAGACGTGGATGCCGTTGTTGGACAGGACGTCCGCGGAGATTTCGGCGAACAGGCGGGAGTTGTTGCGGCTGTCGTGCGCGATGCACACGCTGGCGGCGCCGTCCACATGGGCCTTGATGTAGTTGGCGAGGCCCTGGGTGGCCATGCCCACGGTGTACTTGTTCATGCGGTTGGTGCCCACGCCCATGATGCCGCGGAGGCCGCCGGTGCCGAACTCGAGGTTCCGGTAGAAGGCGTCTTCCAGGCCGACGGGGTCGGTTTCCTGCAGTTTCTTGATTTCTGCCTTGGTCTCGGCGTCGAAGTTCCCTTCGAGCCAGCTCTGGACCACTTCCTTGTAATCTTTCATATCGATGTTTTTAGAGTTATAGTCTATTATGCAAATGTAAGTATAATTGTGTATTTTTGCAATGCAAATGTCCTTCACCGATTTCATACTGCAGCACGAGGCGGACGACCCGGTCCGGCTTCTGCTGTCGCGGGACAAGTATCCGGATATCGATATCGACCTGGCTGTCACGACCTTGGAAGTGCGGCGCAAGCTCCGCACGAAAGTCCCCGAATGGTACGCTGTTTCCTCGCTGGTTTATCCTTTCCGGCTCTCCGGAGAACAGTGCAGCTCTTCAGAAACAGCAAAGTATAAGGCAAAGGTTTGCGTGAGCAGTTTGGTCCCCGAACCGTCGCTTCGCGACCCCTCCCATCAAAGATGGGCCCCTCCCTCTTATGCGGCCGAGGGTGGCCACAGGTTCGGGGACCAAACCGCTCACGCAAATGAGCGTTTGAGAATTGCTGATTTGACCGGGGGAATGGGGGTGGATGCGTGGGCTTTTGCGCAGGTGGCGGAGGATGTGCTGTATAATGAGATGCAGGTTGAATTGGTAAGGGCGACGGAGCTGAATTTCAGAGAGTTGGGAGTGGAGAACGTGCAGTTTCGGAATGTGCGGGTGGAGCCGGGGAAGGTGCGGGAGGTGCTCGACGGGTTCGAGCCCGATATCATTTTCCTGGATCCGGCGCGAAGGGCCGAGGACGGCCGGAAGGTGTTACTCATCGAGGAGTGTCAGCCGGACGTGCTGGGACTGCTGCCGGAACTGTTCGAGGCGAGCCGGTACGTGCTGCTGAAGCTCTCGCCGATGGCGGATATCACGATGGCGTGCAAGCGGCTTGGCGCCCATCTGAAAGAGGTCCACATTGTGGCCGCGGGAGGGGAGTGCAAGGAACTCCTGTTCCTGCTAGACCGGGACTGGTCCGGCGCCCCGGCGACTTTCATCGTCGAAGGCGGCGCGGTGATGGAGATTCCCGGTCAAGCCGGGAATGACGACATTCCCCCTGTCATTCCGACCGAAACCGCCCTTGTCATTCCGAGCGAAGCGAAGGAATCTATTGTCATTTCGACCGGAGCGAAGCGGAGTGGAGAAATCTGTCTCTTCGAGCCGGGCAAAGCCCTCCTGAAGGCCGGGGCCTTCAGCCTTCCTTGCGACCGGTTCGGATTGACAAAACTGGGGCAGCATACGCACTTGTATGTGGGGGAGGCGGTTCCGGAGGAACTGCGACCTTTCGGAAAGGTGTTCGAGATCCTGGAGGTGCTGCCCTTGAACAACCGGACGATGAAGGAGGCGGGAAAGCGCTGGCCGCAGGCCGAGGTCACGGCCCGGAACGTGCCCATGACCTCCGACCTGCTGCGGAAGAAGACAGGCTGTGTCTCAGGCGGAGACATCCACCTGTTCGGCGTCCGGGCCGATGCGGTTTCGGAGGACGGTAACTATTTGATAGTAACTAAGAAACGATATGGAACAGATTGAAAGGATTCAGCATTTCGAGATGTTGCTGGACCGGGTCGCTCCTGTCCTTGGGAACCTGGAAGAGGCGCTTGACGCCTTTGAAGGCATCCAGGAGGCCGTGCAGGAACTGGCGGCTTACTATGAAGACGATGACTGGCGCGAAGACTTCGAGGCCGACGAGGCCGGCAGACTGCCCGCGGATCTCAAGCGCGGCGTGCTCTCCGAGGACGGCATCTACGATGTTCTCTCCGGCCATTATGCCCTGACCATCCGCCTGCTGGACACCGTTTCCACCATCCTCAAAAACAGATAGACCATGACGCGGACGGATACTCCCTTCTGGAAATGGATCCTGCTCCTGATTGCAGGCTCTTTCCTGTTCATCCTGGCGTATGGATTCTCCTCCATCCCGACGGCCCTGGATGAGGCGGTGAACGTGCCGGTCTGGCTGCAGGCCATCCTGTGCGTGGTGACTTCCGCCGGCGTGCTGGCGCTGTATGGGGGCTGGTGGAAATGGACGGAGAAACGGAAGGCCGCGGACCTGCCCATGCACCGGCTGGCCGGGGACACCGCCCTCGGCTTCGGCGTGGGCATCCTGTTCTTCATCCTGGTCACGGGCTGCATCGCCCTCCTGGGCGGTTATCGGATCGGCAGTGTCAACTGGGACTGGAACGCACTGGTCAGGAGCCTGTTCATGTTCCTGGTCGTCGGTGTCGGAGAGGAAGTCCTGTTCCGGGGGATCGTGTTCCGGATGATCGACGACCGGTGGGGGACGCTTGTCGCCCTCGTCGTCTCGGCGCTGATTTTCGGCTTTGTCCATATCTCCAACGACAATGCCACCGTTTGGTCCTCCCTGGCCATCGCCGTCGAGGCCGGCCTCCTGCTGGGCGCCGCCTACAAGTGGTCCGGCACCCTGTGGCTGCCCATCGGCATCCACTGGTCCTGGAACTACTTCCAGGGCCCGGTTTTCGGTTTTGCTGTCTCCGGGAATGGCACCCCGTCCCTCATCGACCCGGTCATCCAGGGGTCCGACTGGCTCACGGGCGGCTCCTTCGGCGCAGAGGCCTCCATCCCCGCCTTCGTGCTGGGCCTCGCCCTCGCTATCGTGTTCCTATGGATTCCTCGGCGTACTGCTTGCACCAGTCGGTAAGGCCGCAGGCGGCGCATTTGGGGGCGCGGGCGGTGCAGGTGTAGCGGCCGTGGAGGATGAGCCAGTGGTGGGAGCGGGCGCGGAGGTGCTCCGGGATGTGCCGCTCCAGGTCGCGCTCGACCTCCAGCGGCGTTTTTCCGTTCGATAGACCCAGCCGGTGGGAGACGCGGAAAACGTGCGTGTCCACGGCGATGACGGGCTTGTCATAGACGACGGAGGCGATGACGTTCGCGGTCTTGCGGCCGACACCCGGGAGGGTCATCAGCGCGTCGATGTCCGAGGGGACCTCGCCGTTGAAATCAGCCAGGAGTTTCTGCGCCATGGCGATCAGGTGCTCCGTCTTGGAATTCGGGTAGGAAACGCTTTTCACATAGGGATATACCTCGTCGAAGCTGGCGGCAGCCAGGTCCTGCGGGGTGGGGAAGCGGTCGAACAGGGGCGGGGTGACGATGTTCACCCGCCGGTCCGTGCACTGGGCCGACAGGATGACGGCCACGAGCAGCTGGTAGGGATTGCCGTAGTGGAGTTCGGTCTCGGCGATGGGAACGTTCTTTTCGAACCAGTCGACGATGCCGGCGAAGCGTTCCTTGCGTGTCATATCGTGAGGTCCAGTTCGAAAGTGTTGTCCTCGAAGACTTCGGTGCAGCGCTCGTCGGCGCAGGAGAAGACGCGGCCGGGGAAGCGCTCGAAGATGGACCGGTTGTGCGTGACCATGATGATGGCCGTGCCTTCCTCGTTCAGCTTGCGGAGGAGTTTCAGGATGCCGTCGGCGGTTTCGCCGTCCAGGTTGCCGGTGGGCTCGTCGGCGAGGATGGCCTGCGGGCGGTTCAGCAGGGCCCGGGCGATGGCGATGCGCTGCTGTTCGCCGCCGGAGAGCTGGTGCGGCATCTTGTGGGCCTTGGTTTCCATGCCCACGTCCGCCAGGACTTCCGTGATGCGGGTGTCGATGGCGTTGCGGTCCTTCCAGCCCGTGGCGCGGAGGACGAATTCGAGGTTTGCCTCCACGGAGCGGTCCATCAGCAATTGGAAATCCTGGAACACGACGCCCAGGCGGCGGCGCAGCATCGGTATGTCTTTTGTACGGATGTCGCGGAGATTGAACCCGCACACGGTGCCCTCTCCCTTGGGGAGCCGGTTTTCGGCCGTCATCGTCCGGATGATGGAGGTCTTGCCCGAACCCACCTTGCCGACGATGTACACGAAATCGCCCGGGAAGATGGCCATGTCGAGGCCGTAGATGACGACGCTGTCCCCGCCCAGGATGTCTGCGCCGCTGAATTGGATGATGGGTTCCATTGCGTTTTTGGACTGGATTACACAAAGATAATCAGAAAAATTCGTAAATTTGTAAAATAATCTATACGAAGATGAAGAAAAGACTGATCCTGGCCCTGGCGGCCGTCCTCCTGGCGGGGGCCGCCTCCGCCCAGACTCCGGAATATGACCGCGCCCTGGAACTCTACGGGCACGGTATGTACGCGGAGGCCGCCCAGCTGCTGGAACGCATCCCCGGCAGCGAAGCCGAAGGCTATGCGGCCCTCTGCGCCATCGAACTCCAGACCCCCGGCTACGAGCAGCGCGCCGAAGCCTTCCTGGACCGCTGGCCCGAATCCCCCCTGGTCCCGCAGGTGAATTTCCGCTGGGCGCAGGACCTGTTCGACCGCGGCCTCTATGAGGAGGCCTCGTACCGTTTCGGCTGCGTCACCCAGGACGAACTGATGCCCGGCCAGGTGGCTGAATACGCCTACAAGCGGGGTTACAGCGCCTTCGGCAGCGGCGACCTCGCCCTCTCCCGGATGCTCCTGGAGAAGATGCAGAACCTGCCGCCGTCCGACTACACGGCCCCTTCCCAGTATTCGCTGGGCTACGTCTGCTACTCGCAGGGCGATTTCCGGGAAGCCGCCGACTGGTTCGCCAAATCCGCGGTGGACCCGCGCTTCACGCAGCTGGCGAACTACTACATCCTCGAATGCCGCTTCAACGAGAAGGACTACAACTACGTGATCAAGTTCGGCGAGGACATCTACGACAAGATTCCGGCGGACCGCCAGCCGCACTTCGCCCGCATCATGTCCGAGTCCTACCTCGTGCTCGGCGACAAGGAGAAGGCCCGTTCCTACTACCAGAAGAACCTGGCGGACAATACCGCCCGCAACCGGTCCGACTGGTTCTACGCCGGCTCCGTCCTGTATGCGGTGGAGGACTGGCAGGGCGCCGTGGAAAGCTTCAGCCAGATGCCCGAGCGCACGGACTCCCTGGGCCAGATCGCGAATTACCAGCTGGGCTACAGCTACATCCAGCTGCGCAACAAGGTGGCCGCCCTGGACGCCTTCAAGGACGCTTCCGCCCTTTCCTGGAACAAGGACATCCAGGAGGACGCCTACTTCAACTACGCGAAGCTCGCATTCGACCTGAACAACGACGTGTCGGCCTTCAACGACTACATGAAGCGGTATGACGCCCTTGCCAAGGGGGACCAGATCTACAGCTACATGGCGATGGCCGCCCTCGCGAACCACGACTACGAGGCCGCCGTCGCGGCCTACGACAACATCGACGAACTGGACCCGCGGATGCAGTCCAACTACATGAAGGCCTACTTCCTCCGTGCGAACCAGCTCATCCAGAACGGCGCCTGGCGCGACGCGGTGCCGCACCTGAAGGCGGCCGCCTACTACAGCCCCCGCCAGGATCCCTTCAACCAGCTCTCCCGCTACTGGGTGGCTGAATCGTACTACCGCGACGGCAAGTACGCCGATGCCCGCTCCGTCCTCATGGACCTGTACAACCTGTCCGCCCTGGACGGCAAGAAGGAAGGGGACCTGATCCCGTATGACATCGCCTACACCTTCTTCAAAGAGGAGGATTATCCCGCCGCCCTGAAGTGGTTCAACAACTACCTCGCCGGCCGGCACGACGCCCAGGGCGCCGACGCCGAAACCCGCATCGGCGACTGCTACTTCTTCCAGAAGGACTACACGACCGCCATCGCCGCTTTCGAGCGCAAGCTGGCCGATTATCCCGACCCCGACGACATTTATCCGTACTACCGCGCCGGCGTGGCCTGCGGCCTGGTGCGCGACTTCCCGCGCAAGGTCCAGTTCCTCGAGCGCGTGAAGAAGGCTTCTCCGGGTGTCCCGTACTACTCCGATGCAATGTATGAGCTGGGCCGCGCCTACGTTTCCGTGGGCGAGCCGGAAGATGCCGTCCGGACGTTCCGGACGCTCCGCAGCTCCACCGACGATCCCGACTTCGCGACCCGGGCCCTGCTGGAGCTGGGCATGATCGCCCGCAACGGCGGCGACGACACCAAGGCCCTCGAGTACTACAAGGAAGTGGCCGCCCAGGGCGGTGACTACGCCGACGACGCCCTCCTCGCGATCGAATCCATCTACCGCACCCGCCAGGAACCGGACGCCTACCTCGCCTTCGTCAACAGCCTGGGCGACAAGGCCGCCCGCACCGATGCGCAGAAGGAGGAAGTCTACTTCAGCACGGCCGAGGAAATCTACCTCGGCGGCAACTACGCGAAGGCGGAGAGCACGTTCAAGAGCTATCTCGAAAAGTATCCCGAGGGAGCCAAGGTGGCTGAGGCCGCCTTCTACCTGGGCGAATGCTACCGGGGCCTGGGTGACAAGGAAAAGGCGGTGGACGCTTTCGCCGATGCCATCGGCCGGGGCCTGGGAGGCTCCTTCCTGGAGACCGCCTGGCTCCGTCTCGCGGACCTTTCCTACTCCATGCAGCGCTATCCCAAGGCCTACGATTCCTACCGGAATCTCGGACAGGTGGCCCAGCTGGACGACAACAAGACGGCGGCCGCCGTGGGCATGATGCGGTCCGCCTTCCGGGCCCGTGAATACGAGGACGCCCTCGTCGCCGCGCAGTCCGTGCGCGGCAGCCGCGGCGCCTCCGAGGACCTCCGGCGCGAGGCCGACTACGTCCGCGCCAAGTCCTGCCTCGGCATGAGCCGCCGCGCGGAAGCCTACGGTCTCTTCGAACAGCTCGCCAAGGATCCTTCCACCGCGGAAGGCGCCGAGGCCGCATACCTAATCATCCAGGACAAGTTCGACCGGGCCGAATTCGCCGGCATCCAGGACAAGGTCTATGACTTCTCCGCCAAGGCCGGCGGCCAGAACTACTGGCTCGCGAAGGCCTTCATCGTCCTGGGCGACACCTTCGCCGAGAACGGCAACATGACCCAGGCGAAGGCCACCTTCGACAGCATCAAGTCCGGTTACAAGCCCTACGGTCCCGAGGACGAGGTCCTGGACCAGGTGGAACTGCGGCTGAGAAAACTTAACCAGTAAGCCCGTGATGAGACAGCATATCCTTGCAACGGCCCTTGCGGCGGCGGTGACCGCCCTGGCCTATGGACAGAACCTGAATCCGACCGTGGAGGTCACGAACGCCTACCAGGGCGGCGCCTCCTCCATCGCCAAGCCCGCCCAGCAGATGGCGGTGCCGGATTCCGTGACCCGGTTCAACCTGGATTTCGACTATTCCGTGTTCGAGAAGCCCTACCGGGGCGCCTACGAGTTCACGCCCTACTACGTGCAGCTCAAGCCCACGCCCAAGCCTTCCACCACGGAGAAGTTCTATCTCCGCGCCGGCGCCGGCTTCACCCTGCATCCGGAACTGGACCTCGTCTGGACCCCGGTCCAGAAGGAGAAGTACCGGATGAGCGTGTACGCCACTCATCAATCCTATTTCGGACGGTATCATGATTTCGCCCTGGGTACGCCCGAGGACGGCATCACGCCGGTCGTCAAGTCCGGCGAAAAGATGAAGGGTTACCTGGCCGATACGAAGGCCGGCATCGACGGCGTCTTCAACTGGGACGGCGGTCTGGCCTCCCTGGACCTCGGTTTTCGCAACCGGATGGCCAACGATCCCTATTATTACCACAAGATGAGCGGTCTCGAGGCCAAGGCCCGCGTCCGCTCCCTGCCTTCGGACGAGCCGCATCTGCTGTATGACGCCGCCATCGACTATTCTTTCCTGGGCGGCGACCTGTCGAGCTTCTCGCGGATTGCGAAGGAGTTCCGGGAGAGCAAGTTCTCCCTGGACGGCGACTTCGGCCCCATGCTGGATGCCGACCGCCGCATTTTGGTGGGCCTGAACCTGGACCTGGCGCGCTATATGGGCGATTTCGCTGGCTATACCGGCCGGATGGCCCTCACACCGAAATACCAGTTCAACCTGGACCGCTGGCGCTTCAGCCTGGGCGTTCAGCTCTCCTGGCTCATCTATTCGGAGGAATTCAACCTCTGGTCGAAGGACTACCAGCACAAGTCCGGCTTCATCTATCCGGATGTCCACGTGGACTTCCACCTGCTGGACGACCAGCTGATCCTCCAGACCTCCGCGACGGGCGGTGACCGGTTCAACACCCTGTCCGGCCGCTTCTTCTCGCATCCTTTCTCCTACGAGGGTCAGTTCGGCCATTCCGTGGAGCGGGTCCGCGCCATGATCGGTGCGCGCGGCAACATCGCCAGCCGTTTCCGTTATGACCTCCAGGGCGGTTACGCCCGCTGGACCTATGCGCCCGTGGAGGGAATGGCGGCTTATGGCATCAGTGTCAGCAATCCGACCTGGAACCCTTCCGCCACCCTCCAGCCGGTTGATATGGTCGAGCGCCAGGTCCTGCGGCCCTCCTTGGTTGAAAAGGGATTCAACCTCTTTTTCGTCGACCTCGACTACGGTTGGAAATCCGAGAGCGTGACGGTCGACGGCAAACTGTCCTACCGGCATACGAACATCTCCGAAACGGGAGCCTTCGCCCCGGCGGCCTTCACTGGCTTCATCCGTCCTGCCTACAACTATGGCGAGCGGATGAAGGGCGGTCTCGATATCGCCTGGTCCACGGGCCGGAAGGCGACGGCCACCTATGCCGATTACAGCAACGGCCGGTCCATCACCAATGCCTACCGCCTCCCCGGCTGGGTCGATCTCGGCCTCTTCGCGGAGTACCGTTTCACCCACCGTTTCGGCTTCTGGGCGAAGGGCGGCAACCTGCTGAACCAGGTGGTCCAGCGCACCCCGCTCCACGCCGAGGCGGGAATGTATTTTACGGGCGGAATCGTATTGAATTTCTAGGAAAAAATTGCTATATTTGCATGTTTATATGCAAACGTGCAAATTATGGCAGATATCGAGGAATTGAAGCAGGCTGAGGAGCAGTATTCAGCCAACAGTATCCAGGTCCTGGAAGGTCTCGAGGCGGTCCGCAAGCGCCCCTCCATGTATATCGGAGACATCGGTGAAAGAGGTCTCCACCATCTTGTCTATGAAGTCGTCGACAACTGTATCGACGAGGCGATGGCCGGTTTCTGCACGGACGTCGAGGTGACCATCCTCGAGGATAATTCCGTCCGGGTGAAGGACAACGGCCGCGGCATCCCGACCGGCATGCACGAGAAGGAGCACCGCAGCGCCCTGGAAGTCGTCCTGACGGTCCTCCATGCGGGCGGCAAGTTCGACAAGAACAGCTACAAGGTTTCCGGCGGTCTGCACGGCGTGGGCGTCTCCTGCGTGAACGCCCTGTCCGACCTGCTGGTGGCGGAAGTCCACCGCGAGGGCAAGATCTTCGAGCAGAAGTACTCCAAGGGCAAGCCCATCACGGATGTCCATGTGATCGGCGAGACCTCCGAGTCCGACACCGGTACCATCATCACCTTCCACCCGGACGCCACGATCTTCACCCAGACCATCGTCTACAAGTACGACACCCTGGCGAACCGGCTCCGCGAGCTGGCCTACCTGAACAAGGGCATCCGCATCACGCTGACGGACCTGCGCGACAAGGTGGACGAGTTCGAGACCGCCGAGGACGGTGAGCGCAAGGCCACCGGCAACCAGGTGCACCGCAGCGACGTGTTCTACAGCGAGCACGGCCTCCGCGAGTTCATCGACTACCTGGACGCGGGCGAGCCCAAGCTCATCCCCGATCCCATCACCGTGAATTCCGACAAGGTGATCCCCATCGACATCGCCCTCCAGTACAACCAGGGCTTCCGCGAGCGGATCTACTCCTACGTCAACAACATCAACACCATCGAGGGCGGCACGCACCTGCAGGGCTTCAAGATGGGCCTGTCCCGTTCCTTGAAGAATTATGCCGAGAAGAACAACCTCCTCGCCAAGTTCAAGGGCGACCTCTCTCCGGAGGACTTCCGCGAAGGCCTGACCGCCGTCATCTCCGTGAAGGTGGCCGAACCGCAGTTCGAGGGCCAGACCAAGACCAAGCTGGGCAACCCGGAGGCCACCTCCGCCGTCTCCCAGGCCACGGCCGCGGCGATGGAGCAGTACCTAGAGGAGCACCCGAAGGAAGGCAAGACCATCGTCGAGAAGATCGTCCTCGCCGCGACGGCCCGCGCCGCCGCCCGTCGGGCCCGCGAGATGGTGCAGCGCAAGTCACCGATGGGCGGCGTGGGCATGCCCGGCAAGCTGGCCGACTGTTCCGACCGCGATCCCGAGAAGTGCGAGCTCTTCCTCGTCGAGGGTGACTCCGCAGGCGGAACGGCCAAGCAGGGCCGCGACCGCCGCATCCAGGCCATCCTCCCGCTCCGGGGCAAGATCCTGAACGTGGAGAAAGCCGCCCAGGACCGCGCCTTCGAGAGCCAGGAAGTCCGCAACATCTACACCGCCCTCGGCGTCACCGTGGCGCAGGAGGACGAGAACGGCGAAAAGCGCATGGACCTCTCCAAGCTCCGCTACCATAAGGTCATCATCATGACCGATGCCGATGTGGACGGTTCCCACATCGCCTGCCTGATCCTCACCTTCTTCTTCCGCTACATGTTCGACCTCATCAAGAACGGCTATGTGTACCTGGCTACTCCGCCGCTCTACCGGGTCCGCAGGGGCAAGGAGGAAGTGTACTGCTGGACCGACGCCCAGCGGGACGAAGCGTGCGAGCGCATGGGCCGCGGCTGCGACGTCCAGCGTTACAAAGGTCTCGGCGAAATGTCCGACACCCAGCTCTGGGAGACGACCATGGACCCGTCCCGCCGCCTGCTCCGGCAGATCACCATCGAGAACGCCGCAGAAGCGGAGCGTACCTTCTCGATGCTGATGGGCGACGACGTCCCGCCGCGCCGCGCCTTCATCGAAGAGAACGCCCATTATGCAAATATCGACGCCTAAGATACCCCGGCGGCTCCTTCCGCTGGCCATTGTCTTCGCAATCCTCGTGCTGTTCATGCCGCGGACTGCGAAGTTCAATTACGACTACCGGAAAGGTTCCCCGTGGCCGTACGAGACGCTCGTCCCGCAGTTCGACTTCCCGATCCTCAAGACCGAGGAACAGCTCATGGAGGAACTCGACCGGGTGGACGGGGGAACGGTCCCGTACTACCGCTACTCGGACGAGGTCGTCAACAACTCCGTGAAGGCCATCCAGGGCCTCGACCTCGGCAAGTACGCCCGCCTGCGTCCCGCCATCGCCTCCGGCATGGCCGACATCTACGCCAAGGGCGTGATCTCCGACGCGAAAGAAAAACTGGACCGCGGTTACGGAAACCTCACCGACGAGGTCATCTACATCCAGCGGAACAAGCGGGCGGCCGAATACCCCCGGACGGAGGTCTACAAGGTCTCCGACGCCAAGAACCAGCTCCTGGCCGATGTCTCCCGCGCCTATCCGGACGTGAACCTGGACTCCCTGTTCAAGCGCTCGGGCGTGTACGACCTCATTGTCCCGAACCTCGTCTTCGACCGGTCCATGACCGAGCTCAGCCACGCGGAATCCGCCGCCTACGTGTCGCCGACTTCCGGCTACTGGAGCGCCGAGCAGAAGATCGTCTCCAAAGGCGACATCATCACCCCGGAGATCGCCCAGATCCTGGACTCCTACAAGGCCGAATACAACAAGGTCTATGGCTATGAGGGCCCCCGCATCCTGCTGTGGCTGGGGGACATCCTCATCGCCCTGGCCCTGGTGGTCATCCTGTACTTCTGCATCTATTTCACCCACCGCGAACTCTTCGCGAAGCCCAAGCGCTACTACTACCTGCTGACAGTCTTCACCCTGGCGGCGGTCGTCTCGTTCCTGGTGGAGCGGATCGCCCCGTCGCTGGTGTACGTCGTCCCGTTCGCCATCACCGTCCTGTACCTGCAGGCCTTCTTCCCCAAGCGGGTGGTCCTGCCCGTGTACCTGGTCTCGCTGCTGCCGCTGCTGATCTTCTCCGGCAACGGCGTGGAGCTGTTCTTCATGTTCCTGTGCGCCGGCGTCGTGTCCATGAACACCTTCAAGCAGTTCAACCGGGGCTGGAAGCAGTTCCTGAACGCGCTGATCATCTTCGGGGTGGAAGTGGTCGTGTTCGCGGGCTTCCGCCTGATCGACGCGGGCCGGAGCCTGATGTGGGTCAATGTCCTGCAGCTGTTCGGAGGCGCCATGCTCACCGTGGCCTTCTATCCGCTCATCTACGTCTTCGAGCGGATCTTCAACCTGGTGTCCACCACCCGGCTCGAGGAACTCGCCGACACGAACAGCAAGCTCCTCCGCGAGCTGAACGCCAAGGCCCCCGGCACCTTCCAGCACAGCCTCCAGGTGATGAACATGGTCGACGAGGCCGGCCATTCCGTCCATGCGAACGTCCCGCTCCTGCGGGCCGCCGCCCTGTACCACGACATCGGCAAGATGCGGAACCCGCTCTGCTTCATCGAGAACAGCTCCCGGACGCCGGGCAGCCCCAACTATCACGACGGCAAGAGTCCGCGCGAAAGCGCCCGCGACATTATCGCCCACGTCAAGGACGGCCTGGAGATCGCCAAGGCGAACAACCTCCCGAACGAGATTTCCGACTTCATCCTGACGCACCACGGCACGTCCTTCACGGCGTCCTTCTATAACCAGTACCTGAACGAAGGCGGCGACCCGAACGACGTGGCCGACTTCTTCTACCAGGGCCGCAAGCCCCGCACCAAGGAGGAAGTCATCCTGATGATCTGCGACTCCGTGGAGGCCGCTTCCCGTACCCTCAAGGAATACACGCCCGCCTCCTTCGACAAGTTCGTCGAGGACATGGTGGCGGCGAAAGACCGGTCCGGCCAGTTCGAGCATGCCGAGATCACGATCCGCGAGATGAACATCGTGAAAGCCACGCTGAAGACCTATCTGCAGCAGCTCTATCACGAGCGGGTCGAATACACCCAGCGCGAAGAGAAAGAATAATAACAAAAACCAAACGATACAATGAACATTACCAAGACCCAGCCCGATGCCCTGAACTACCAGGTCACCATCGACATCACCCCGGACGACTACGCCGAGGCCCTCACCGCCAGACTGAAAGAATACCGCCGCCGCGCCGACATCAAAGGCTTCCGCAAGGGAATGGCCCCGATGTCCCTGATCCAGCGCCTGTACGGCGACCAGTCCCTCTATGAGGCCGTGAACCGGCTCGTCTCCGACCAGCTCGACACCTTCATCCGCGACGAGAAGATCCGCGTCGTCGGCGAACCCCTCCCGTCCGAGGACCAGCCTCAGCTCGAGTGGAAGCCCGGCAGCGACTTCACCTTCAAGTTCGACATCGCCCAGACCCCGGAACTGAACTTCGAGGCCGGCGAGGGCGACAAGATCCCGTACTACGAGATCAACGTCACCGAGGACGCCAAGAAGGCGATGAAGGCCCAGATGCTCCAGCAGTACGGCGCCCTCCAGGAGGGTGACAAGGCCGGCGAGAACGACTACATCATCGCCGACATCGCGAACGACAGCCACAGCGCCGAGGGCGTGTACATCTCCGTGGCCCATGTCGCCGAGATCGCCCGTCCGCTGTTCGTCGGCAAGAAGGCCGGCGACAAGTTCACTTGTGACGTGAGCGTGGCCTTCGAGAACGAGACCGACCGCGCTTCCATGCTCAAGGTGGACAAGGCGAAGCTCGCCGAGCTCGACCCGGTCTTCACCTTCACCGTCGTGAACGTCAAGACCTTCAAGGCCGCCGAGTCCAACCAGGAGACCTGGAACCAGATGTTCGGCGAAGGCGCCGTCACCAGCGAGGAGCAGTTCATGGAGAAGGTCGTGGAGCGCATCCGTGCCAACCACACCCAGGAGGCCAACTACCGTTTCGCCGCCGACGTCCGCAAGTATTTCGTGGACAAGGCCAACATCGAACTTCCCGAGGCCTTCCTGAAGCGCTGGCTCGTCTATGCCAATGACGGCAAGTACACCGCCGAGGAGGTCGAGAAGGAGTTCCCGGGCTTCGTCGAGGACTTCAAGTGGCAGCTCACCCGCGGTTACCTGATGCAGAAGCTCGGCCTGAAGGTCGAGAAGGCCGACATCGAGCAGGCCGCCGAGAGCTACGTCGCCTACCAGTATGCCATGTACGGCATGGGCAACGTGCCGCAGGACCTGATCAAGAGCTCCGCCCGCAACGTCCTGGAGGACGAGAACCAGGTGCGCCGGCTCGAGGAGCAGGTCGAGGACAACAAGACCATCGGCGCCCTGCGCGAGAAGGTCAACCTCCAGACCAAGAAGATTTCCGAGGAAAAGTTCCGCGCCCTGAAATAATCCGGCCCTTTTCCCGTATTCTTAGGTGTTACCAGAACTGACTGACATGAACGAATTCGAGAAATTTGCCGTGAAAGGCCAAGGGATCGGCTCCGCCACCCTGTCCCGCTATGCGTCGGCCCTCGACGCCTACATCAACCCGACGATCACCGAGGAGCGCAAGCTGAACGTCGCCCAGATGGACGTGTTCAGCCGCCTGATGATGGACCGCATCATCTTCCTGGGCGTTCCTATCGACGACGACGTCGCGAACATCGTGATGGCCCAGCTCCTGTTCCTGGCGTCGGGTGATTCCCACGCGGACATCACCCTGTACCTGAACACCCCGGGCGGACAGGTGTCCTCGGGCCTCGCCATCTATGACACGATGCAGATCATCCAGCCCGACGTGGCGACGGTCTGCACCGGCATGGCGGCGTCCATGGGCTCGGTGCTCCTGTGCGCCGGCGCGCCCGGCAAGCGCAGCGCGCTGCCGCATTCCCGCGTGCTGATCCATCAGCCGCTGGGTGGCGCCCAGGGCCAGGCCAGCGACATCCTCATCGCCGCCCGCGAGATCGAGAAGACCCGCACGGAGCTCTTCCGCATCATCGCGGAGCATTCCGGGCAGTCCATCGAGCGTGTCGCCGCCGACGGCGACCGCGACTTCTGGATGACCGCTGAGGAGGCCAAGGCCTACGGCATGGTGGACGAAGTCCTCTACAAGAAAGCCAAGTAATGGCCAAGCGAGAAAACCACCACCAGAACCGCTGCGTCCTCTGCGGCCGGACCGACGCCGAGGTCCCGTTCATGCTCCAGGGCATCGACGGGTACATCTGCTCGGACTGCGCGAAGATGGCGGCGGAGTACGTGGCGGAACTGGAGAAGCGGCCCGCGAAGGGGGAGACCTCGGTGGGCTCGCTGGACAAGGCTCCCAAGCCGAAGGAAATCAAGGCCTATCTGGACCAGTACGTCATCGGCCAGGACCGGGCCAAGACCGTCCTCGCCGTGGCCGTGTACAACCACTATAAGCGCATCAGCCACAACCTGATCGGCAAGGCCGACGACGGGGTGGAGCTGGAGAAGTCCAACATCCTGCTGGTGGGGCCCACGGGAACGGGCAAGACGCTGCTGGCGAAGACCATCGCCAAGCAGCTGGACGTGCCCTTCACCATCGTGGACGCCACCGTCCTGACCGAGGCCGGCTATGTGGGCGAGGATGTCGAAAGCATCCTCACCCGGCTGCTGCAGGAGGCTGATTTCGACCTCCAGAAGGCCGAGCGCGGCATCGTCTTCATCGACGAGATCGACAAGATCGCCCGCAAGTCCGACAATCCGTCCATCACCCGTGACGTGTCGGGTGAGGGCGTTCAGCAGGCCATGCTCAAGCTCCTGGAAGGGAATGTGGTGAACGTCCCGCCGAAGGGCGGCCGCAAGCATCCGGAACAGGAATTCATCCATGTCAACACGCAGAACATCCTGTTCATCTGCGGCGGCGCCTTCGAGGGCATCGAACGGCACATCGCCCAGCGCAAGAACACCCGGATCATCGGCTTCAGCGCCGAGGAGAAGCAGCGCGTGGATAAGGATAATCTCCTGCAATATGTTGATGCCCAAGACCTTAGGTCGTATGGTCTCATTCCGGAGATTGTCGGCCGTCTCCCGGTCGTCACCTACCTGGACCAGTTGGACCGCGCGTCCCTCCGCCGCATCCTCACCGAGCCCAAGAACGCCATCATCCGGCAGTACGAGAAGCTCTTCGAGATGGACGGCATGAAGCTCGAGATCGAACCGGAAGTGCTGGACCTGATCGTGGATACCTCCATCGAGCGGAAGCTCGGCGCCCGCGGGCTCCGGAGCATCTGCGAGGAGCTGATGAACGATGCGATGTTCGAAGCGCCATCCTCCAGGAAGAAGACCTTCAAACTGACCCTTGCTTATGCGAAAGAGCGCCTGGCTGACTAGCCTGACGCTCTTTTGCGTTCTGGCTTGCACGGAACCCGTCCGGGATTCCGTGAAGACGACGTTCCAGACGTCGCAGGGGTGGCGGCCCACCATTGACAACCGGGCTGATGCCGTGATGGTGTACGGCGTGGGCGGGAACCCGACGGACAGGAACACGCCCGGTAGCGTGGAGGCCCGGCTCGCTTCCTGGCGGGAGCGGGGGTACGAGACGCATTTCATGACCGGCATCGCCTGGGGCGGTTACCAGGATTATTTCACCGGAGGATGGGACGGGGAGCGGCACCTGGACGAAGGCCAGGTACGGATGGAAGGGGATACCATCTGGCATGGGCCGATGGTCCCGTACATCGTTCCCACGGAGAACTATCTCGCGTACTTCAAGGAGCGGCACATCAAGCGCGTCATCGACGCCGGGGTGGACCATATCTTCCTGGAAGAACCCGAGTTCTGGGCCCATGGCGGCTATTCCGAGGCATTCAAGCGCGAGTGGAACGCGTATTATGGCGACGACTGGCGCCCCCAGGACGAGTCGCCGGAAGCCACCTACCTGTCCTCCAAACTGAAATACCACTTGTATTACCGGGCCCTCGAGGAGGTATGCTCCTACGCGAAGGAGTACGGGCGTTCGCTCGGCCGGGAAATCAAGTGCTACATCCCCACGCACTCTCTCCTGAATTATTCCATGTGGGAAATTGTCTCGCCGGAGGCCTCGCTCGCGTCGATGGACTGCATCGACGGATACATCGCCCAGGTATGGACCGGAACCTCCCGGGCGCCGGACTATTACAACGGTGTCCGGCGGGAACGGGTGTTCGAGACGGCTTACCTGGAATACGGGTGCATGGCCTCGATGACGGCCCCGACCGGCCGGAAGGTCTGGTTCCTGACCGACCCGATCGAGGACGCCACCCGCGACTGGGACGATTTCCGGCGGAATTACCAGGCAACCTTCGCAGCCCAGCTGCTGTACCCGCAGATCGACACCTACGAGATCATGCCCTGGCCGGAGCGTATCTATGAGCGGCCCTACCCGGCCGGACCGGGCTTGGACGATCGGATCCGCATCCCGCAGGATTTCGCGTCCATGATGCAGGTGATGACGAACGCCCTGCAGGAAATGCCCGTGTCCCGGAACACCCTGGACGGCTCGAAGGGCATCTCTGTCCTGATGGCCAACTCCCTGATGTTCCAGCGGTTCCCGGTCCATGACGGGTATGACGATCCGCAGCTCTCGAACTTCTTCGGCCTGGCCCTGCCGCTGCTCAAGCGCGGCGTTCCGGTGGGCATCACCCACATTGAGAACCTGGGGTATCCGGACGCGCTCAAGGACGTGAAAGTCCTCCTGATGACCTATGCCAACATGAAACCGATGGACCCGGCCGCGCACGAACATCTGGCCCGTTGGGTGCGGGACGGGGGAGTGCTGGTTTACAGCGGAACGGACACCGATCCTTTCCAGGGAGTACGCGAATGGTGGAACACGGGGGAGTATGCCTACGATGCCCCGTCCGACCATCTGTTTGCCTTGTTGGGCTTGGAACCGCATCCCGGTCGAGGCGTTTATCCTTGTGGAAAAGGCCGCTTGTGTGTGCTGCGGTTCGATCCGAAGGACTATGTGATGAATGCCGGCGGCGACGCGATGCTGCTGTTTGCCGTCGAGTCGCTGTACGGCGATGTCCAGTGGAAAAACCACTTTCTGCTGGACCGCAGCCCCTACAAGATTGCGGCTGCGCTGGACGAAAGCGTCTCGGATGAACCGTACGAGCTGGAAGGCTCCTTCATCGACCTGTTCGATCCCGCGCTCCCAATTGTTACGCGCAAGGAACTTACTCCCGGCTCCCAGGCCTTCCTGTACGACCTTCGCAAAGCCCCGAAGGCCCCGGCCATCCTCGCCGCCGCCAGTCGCGCTTACGACCTCCAGCGCACCCGCCGCACCTTCTCCTACGTGTGCAAGGCCCCTGCGGAGACCTATAACGTCACCCGCATCCTCCTTCCGCGCCAGCCTCTGTCCGTTCTGGCAGATGGCGAGCCGGTCGCAGACTGCTCCTGGGATTCCGCCTCCCGCACCCTCTTCCTCCGTTTCCCCAACAGCCCTGACGGCGTCCGCGTGGAAATCCGGTGGTAAATCGTGAAAAAGTGGCGACTGACTCTTGCGTGATTAAAAAAAAGTTTCTACCTTTGCAATCCCCAAATGAATGAGGGCTTAGCTCAGTTGGTTTAGAGCGCTTGCTTGACAGGCAAGAGGTCGGCAGTTCAAATCTGCCAGTCCTCACACGGAAAAGGCACTTGCAGGAATGCAGGTGCTTTTTTTGTTGGAACCTGTCAATAATTGATTATCTTTGGATTTCAGAGAACAATCAAATCGCAAGACCATGAGAAAGAGCATCTTGACCGTTTTGGCGGCCGCCCTGTTCGCCGCCGCGTGTTCGGCGGGCGAAGGCTGGGTGAAGGTGGAAGGTAACAAGTTTGTGGACCCGCAGGGGAAGGAACTGGTGTTCCGGGGCCTGTGCTTCTCGGACCCGGTGAAGCTGGTCCGGGATGGGCAGTGGAACGAGCGGTACTTCGCCGAGGCCGCCGCCTGGGGCGCGAACGTCGTCCGATTCGCCGTGCATCCGACGAACCTGAATGCGATGGGGTGGGAGGAGACCTTCCGGGCCATGGACCAGGGAATCGCCTGGGCCAGGCAGTACGGGATGTACGTGATCATGGACTGGCATTCCATCGGCAATCTCAAGGAGGAAAAGTACACTTCGCCGATGTACAACACCACGAAGGCGGAAACCTTCAAGTTCTGGCGCACCGTCGCGCAGCGCTACAAGGACGAGCCCACGGTGGCGCTCTACGAGCTCTTCAACGAGCCCACGGTGACCGGTACGGGCGAGTGCACGTGGGATGAATGGAAGCAGCTGCAGGAGCAGATCATCGACACGGTCCGGGTCCATAACCCCAACGCCGTGTGCCTGTGTGCCGGTTTCAACTGGGCCTATGACCTCACGCCGGTGGCGGAAGCGCCCATCGACCGGCCCAATGTCGCCTACGTTTCCCACCCGTATCCCATGAAGCGTTCAGAGCCGTGGGAGCCGCAGTGGGAGCAGGACTTCGGCTTTGTGGCCGACACCTATCCCGTCATCTGCACGGAAATCGGTTTCTGCCTGGAAGACGAGCCCGGCGCCCACATCCCGGTGATGTCTACGGACGTGTACGGCGAGCACATCACGAAGTACTTCGAGCAGAAGGGCATCTCCTTCACGGTCTGGTGCTTCGACCCCAACTGGGCGCCGATGCTGTTCAGCGACTGGGATTTCACCCCTACCACGCAGGGCCGCTTCTTCAAGGCCTACCTGCAGAATCAGGCGAAATAATCAGCGCAGCCCGAGAAGGTCAAGGGCATCCGAGAAGTCCGGGATCTGGAAATGGGACAGGTCCTTGAGTTCGGCGGCCGGGTGCGCGGTCGTCACGGCGACGACCGTCGTTCCGGCGTCCATGGCGGAGCGGAGGCCGTTGAAGCTGTCCTCGAAGGCGATGCAGTCGGCCGGGTCGGCGCCCAGCAGTTCGGCGGCTTTCAGGTAGCAGTCCGGGGCCGGTTTGCTGTGTTTGATGTCCTCTGACGTGACGATCCGGTCGAAAAGGGCGGTGAATTCCGGATGGGTCCGGAAGACATTCTGCATCTTGGGATGGTTGCTGCTCGTGACGACGGCGGTGCGGATTCCCATCTCCCGAAGGCCCTGGATGAATGCGGCCGTTCCCGGCACGTACGGAAAGTCCATTTGCGCTTCGAAAGCGTTGAGGCGGGCCGTCAGCCCTGCCTGTTCGGCTTCTAGCGGACCGCTGAACCACTTGCCATAGATCTGGGTCAGCGTCTGCCCCTTGATGGCCTGCTCCAGGCCCGGCCGGTCCGGGTAGTACCGGCGGAACTCGCTTCCCCAGAAGCGGGTGTACTGTGGCTCCGTATCGAAGATGACCCCGTCCAGGTCGAAGAGTGCGGCTTTGAATCTCGTCATGGGACAGATGCTTTTGATTCCGGCTGCGAAGATAAGGTTTTTCGTTGGATTATCGCAGTTTCTCCTTATATTTGCCTCATGCGTGCCAGAAGAATCCTCCTTTCCCTCCTGTCCCTGACCGCCGCTTTCTGCGCCTGGGCCGGCCCATACGAAACTTATTATCGCAATCTGCCGGCTGCCGTGGCCGGGAAGATGGTGGAACCCCAGCTGCCGGTTATTCCGGATAACTCAGTGAGCCTCACCGAGTTCGGCGGCGTCGGCGACGGCGTGACAGACAATGCCCAGGCGTTTGCCAAGGCCATCAGCGCCCTGCAGAAGCAGGGCGGCGGGCACCTCGTCGTGCCGGCCGGCGTGTGGCTCACCGGGCCGATATCCCTGAAAGACCGCATCGACCTGCATCTGGAGCGGAATGCGACGGTCCTGCTTACGCCCGACCGGGCTGCGCACCTCAAGGACGGCAAGGCCGTGCCGGGCATCACCGCCAGCAAGCGGACCGATGTCAGCATCACGGGCGAAGGCATCATCGACGGAAACGGCGAATGGTGGCGCGGCGTGAAGCGTTCCAAGGTAAGCGATACGGAATGGAACGCCTTCAAGCGCATGGGCGGCACCGTCACGGAGAAGGGCGACCTCTGGTATCCCTTCAATCTCAAGGCTTTTAACAACATCGCCGATACCTACGAGGCGCAGGAGAAGATCCGGACGCACCTCGTCCGCTTCACGGACTGCGAGCGCGTCCTCGTCCAGGGCGTTACCCTCCAGAATTCCCCGAAGTTCCACCTGGTGCCGCAGCGGTGCAAGGACGTGGTCATCGACGGCGTCATGGTCCGCTGCCCCTGGAACGCGCAGAACGGCGACGGCATCGACATCGGCCAGTGCAAGAACGTGCTCATCGTCCGGAACACCGTGGATGTGGGCGACGACGGCATCTGCATGAAGGGCGGCGCGGGCGCCGCTGCGCTCAAGGACGGCCCCTGCGACAACATCCTCATCGAGGACAACACCGTATTCCATGCCCATGGCGGTTTCGTCATCGGCTCCGAATTCTCCGGCGGGATGGTCAATATCGTCGTGCGCAACAACACCTTCTCCGGCACGGACACCGGCCTCCGGTTCAAGTCCGCGCCCGAGCGGGGAGGAAAAACCGAAAACATCTGGATTTCAGATATCTACATGTCCGATATCCAGGGTGAAGCCGTCGTCTTCGAGACCTCCTACGCGGACCGTCCCGTCGGCCGGGACGACGCGGCGGCCGCCGAGACGGAGAACTTCCTGCCCGACTTCCAGGACATCCACATCGCCCGCGTGACCTGCCGGGACGCCCGCGTCGGCATCAAGGCCTCCGGCACCCTGCAGATGATCCACGACATCACGCTGGAGGACTGCCTCTTCTTCTATACGGAAGAAGCATCCCAGGTCGATGACGCCGGGATGCTTCAGCTGAAAAACGTCCGTTTCGAGACCTACAGGTAGTCCTCGAAATACATTGTCACCTTGTCCATCAGATGGATCCGACGGCGGCCACCCACGTTGTGCGGGTCCGTCGGATAGGGGAAGTAGTCCACCTGCACGTTGTTCTTGATGCACTCCTCGATGAAACTGAGCGAGTGTTCCCACACGACCGTGTTGTCCACGGCGCCCTGGCAGATGAGGAGCTTGCCCTTGAGGTCCTTCGCCTTGTTGATGAGGGAAGTCTTCGCGAAACCTTCCGGATTCGTCGCTTCCGTGTCCATGTAGCGCTCGCCGTACATGATCTCGTACCATTTCCAGTCGATGACCGGGCCGCCGGCGACGGCCACCTTGAACACGTCGGGATAGTTGGTGATCAGGCTGATGGTCATGAAGCCGCCGTAGCTCCAGCCGTGGACGCCGATGCGGTCCTTGTCCACATACGGCTTTTCCATCAGGAGGCGCAGGCCGGCGATCTGGTCGGCCATTTCGGCCTGGCCGCACTGGCGGTTGATGGCGCGCTCGAATTCAGCGCCCTGGTTGGAAGTGCCGCGGTTGTCCTGGACGTACACCAGGTAGCCCTTCTGGGCCATGAGCATCTCCCACATCCGTACGCCGCCCAGCCAGCTGTCCTGCACCATCTGGGAGTGCGGGCCGCCGTAGACGTACACGATGACCGGGTACTTCTTCGCCGGGTCGAAATCCTTCGGATAGTAGAGGCGGTAGTAATTGTCGAATTTCCCGTCGGCGCTCGGGACGGTGCCCAGCTCCACGGCGCAGGAGGCATAGTCCTTGAGCGGATCACCTGCCTCGAAAAGCTTCTGCGTGTTCTTTCCGTCCGTGCTCCGGAGCAGCGTCACGCCCGGGGTGTCCAGGTTCGAATAGCGGTCGATGAACCAGGTACAGGCGCCGTTCATCGAAACGGTGTGCCAGCCGCGCTCCGGCGTGAGGGCCACCGGCTTGCTGATCTTCGCTTTCGCGATGGCATTCTTCGCCGGCGCCTTGACGCTCACCTTGTAGAGGTGGTTCTCGATGGGGGAGACCTCGGCGGAGGTATAGAACACGTTCACACCGTCGTCGCCCACGTAGTCAACGTCCGCGTCCACGGGGGTGAGGCGGCGGATATTACCCAGGGTATCAAGCAGATAGAGATTGCGGTAGCCGTCGCGGAGATCCGTCCGGTAGATCATCAGGTCCTTCCGGCCCTTGAGGAAGCGGACCGGGTCCAGCGGCTCCACCCAGCGGTCGTCGTCCTCCGTCAGGAGCGTGCGGACGAACTCGCCCGTGGCGGCGCAGTACTGGTTCAGCTTCATGTGGTGCTGGGTGCGGTCCAGGACCTGCACATAGACGGACTTGTCGTCCGGGGACCAGCTGATGTTCGTGAGGAAGCGTTCCGGGGTGAACTCCTGGACGTTCAGGTACACGGTGCTGCCCTTGTCCAGGTCGTAGATGCCCAGGGAAACGATTTCCGAGTCCATCCCGTTCATCGGGTACTTGATGAGCTGCAGCTCGCCGGTGCGGGTCCGGATGTCCAGAAGCGGGAAGTCCGTCACGCGGGACTCGTCCTTGCGGTAGAAGGCGAGTTTACGGCCCGACGGGGCCCAGAAGATGCCGCCGTTGATGCCGAACTCGTTGCGGCTCACGGACTGCCCGTAGACGATTTCGCGGTCGTTGGAAACGGCGACGGCCACGGTGTCCTTGCCGTCGGTGATGTACAGGCTGTTACCCACGTTGAGCGCTCTCCAACCCCCTTGTGCGGGAGCGCCGGGCATCCCCCGGAACAATCCCCGGCCGGGGGCGGCATTCGCGGCGGATTCTGCGAGCTGGATCTCTCCGTTCTTGCCGATGGTGGCCGTCATCATCTTCCGGCCGTCCATGTAACTGTATTCGTTCTCCCCGGTCCAGGAGTAGTAGCGGTTTTCCGGGGAAATGCGGCCGACAATGGCGTTTTCCATCGTCATGACCTTGCCGTCATGCGCCGGATGAACGCCGATCACGCGGGGCTGGGCAAAAAGAACGCCGCCCACGAGGGTGGCGCCCAGAAGAAGGAGGTGCTTTTTCATAGGAAGACTTGTTCTGCGGAAGCGTCGATGGGCAGCCGGTTCGTCGGCTCGCCCGTCACGGGTTCACTGTTGTCGATGGTGTCCACGATGGCGCGCTCATAGCCGCGCCAGGGGAGGGCGCCCTTGTATTCCTTGTAATGGACGGTCACCCGCTGGCCGGTGAGCTGCTGGAGCTGCTCGGCGACGGCCTTGTCGGCCACGGAGAACTTGAAGATCTTGGACTGGACGGAGCCGTTCACGGATCCCTTGGCGCCGTAGCCCGAGAGGATCATCTCGCCCTCGTAGGTTTTCCAGATGTAGCCGGTGTAGGTCAGGGAGTTCAGCTCGCCGGTCTTGGTGCCGTCGCTGAAAACCCACAGGAACTTGTAGTAGCCGAAGGCCGCGCCCACCAGGAGGAGGATCACGATGACCCAGGCGATGATTTTACCTGCTGTCTTTGCCATAGTAAATGTGTTTATTCAATTTACAAATATAACGAATCGGGGCGGAAACGCCAAGCGCCCGGCCTAGAATCCGCGCCCGTGCTTGATCCAGAGCTTTTCCTCGAGTTCGTTCCAGCGTTTGGCGCACTGCTCGTAGATCTGCGCTGTGTAGGCGTTCAGGGCCGTCGGGGACGGATTCTTCTCCAGGGCGGGCAAGCCTTCGAAAGCGATGTCCTCCGTCTCGAGGATGAGCTTCTCGAAGTCGTCCTTGTTCTTTTGCCAGGCGACGGTGCCCAGGCGGTTCGGACGGCGGAAGGTCCACAGGACGCAGTCCGGGACATACTGCTTCTGTCCGCAGTTGTCGAAGGCCGCGGGAAGCGCGGTGCCGCCGGCGAAGATCGGGATGCGCGGGCTCTCGGCAGGGTTGTCCACGCCGTACCAGAGGATGCCGCCCACGGCATCGGGCAGCCAGCCCCGAAGCTGGAGTACCGTGGAGTAGGAGCACCAGCACACGGCCAGGGTGCGTACGAACTCGATCGTGCCCGGGGCGATGGTATTCAGCGTGTTGCGGGTGTCGGCGACGAGCCAGGGGTTCGCGACGGGACTCACGAGGGTGTCGCCCTTGGCATTGACCATCTTCCAGTCCTTGCACATGTCGTACTGCGTACCCTCGTAGGTGCCGCGGAGGAGCTTGAATACCTCACGGGTGCTGACCTTGTGCTCGGGCTTGATGCTGAAGGGGATGGAGGGATCGTCCATCGACAGGCCGAGGGACGGGGCCAGGGTGTTGAAGACGAACCAGTCACGGATCGCGTAATTCTTCTTGTCCTTCCGGGAATTGTAGGCCTTGAACCACACGAAATCCCCCTCGCCGTCCCAGAGTCCGTATTCCTTCGCCACGGCTTCCACGTTGTCGGAGGCCATGAAATGGTCCTTGTCCTTGCGGTCGATCTTTCCGATGCGCGGGATGTTGCAGGAGATGGACACCTCGTCGTCCGGAACTCGCTGGGCCACCCACACGGCGCCCACCTTGTCGCGGCCGCAGCCGACGATCTCGAAGGCCCATACTTCTTTCGTGTCCGCAACGGTGAGGCACTCGCCGGTGTCGCCGTAGCCGTATTTCTCGGCGGTTTCGCCCATCAGACGGATGGCGTCACGGGCATTGTCGCAGCGCATGAGCGCCAGGCGGGCGAGTTCCTCGATGAGGAACATCGCGTCCTTGTTGATGAGGGTGTCCGGGCCGGTGAAGGTGGATTCGCCCATGGCGAGCTGCTTTTCGTTCAGGCAGGGATACCCCGTATTGACATAGGCGTAGGTATGCCGCACTTCGGGGATTTCACCCACTTTCCTGACACCGGTGGTGTCCCCCTTGAATTTCGTGTGCCGGAGGCCTTTGTAGACTTCGAACACGTCGCCCTTCTTGTGGTCCGCGGCGGGTTCCATCGTAATCCAGGTGTGAGAGACTCCGTCGCAGGTATGGGAGGTGATCACGGAGCCGTCCGTCGATGCGAGCCGGCCCACCATGATGCTGGTGCAGCTTTCGGGTTCATATCCGTCGGGATAGATGCTTTGCGCCCGGACGCCTGTGGAGACGGACAGCGCCGCCAGGAGGAAGAAGATACGATTGGCTTTCATGCGTGTAATGTTACGTTGATGCGAATGTACGCTTTTTCTTGCACTTGACCAATGAATTGGCTACATTTGCGTGTCATGGGCGACAAGGCGGATCATATCCGGGAGTTCGGGACGTGCTTCTTCGAGAAGTACGCGCAGATCGTGCTTTCCACGGTGCTGGGGCCAGCGTTCGAGCCGCTCGTGAACCGGGACCGCCCGGACCTCCAGTCTCCGTCGGGCCGGTCGGTCGGCATCGAGGTGACGCGGGCGATGGAGGAGAGCAAGGCCGCCGGCCTGGCCCTCATGCAGGACATCGCCGGCCTCACGCGGGAGTTTCCCGCCGACGACCGCGACACCATCCTCGAAAGCGGCTACTCCTTCGGCCTACGTACCGGCAAGTACGTGGGCGTCAATGAATTGCCTTACTGGCGGATGGCTCTCCCCATGCGCCGCATCCTGGAAAGCAAGGTCTCCAAGGCCGCCAGCGGCTTCTACGGCCGTTGGGAGTCCCTGGGCCTGTTCGTCTTCAGCAAGGACAACCTCTCGGAAGGCGAGGCCCTCAAGGCGATGAACTACACCATCAGCCTCCAGAAGTACCAGGACATCCGCTACAACCGCCTGTACATCGCCGACATCGACGACCTCTTCGTCTGCAATCTCGACGACGGCCTCACCGCCTCCTCCCGCCTTGCCCGCTACCGCCTCACCCAGGACCAGCGCCGCACCTTCTTCCTCGAAGCCGTCCGCAAGCAGCGGGAAGGGTAGTTTTCCGAGGATTTTGCTATATTTGTAGAAACTACAAAATACCGAGCGATATGTCAATGTCAGTTTTCGGGCGGATGATGGTGTCCGCCGTGGCCGTGGGCCTGTGCGTGGCGGGGGCTGCGCAAGCGCAGAATGAACTCAAGCCCCGGACGAAGGGCGGATTCGAGACACACCGGTACAGGAGCGTGTTCGCCGAGATGGGCTATCCGCAGGCGGAGGTCGACGCGAAGCTGGAAAGCATCTTCCAGGAGGTCTTCCACGGACCCGACAAGGTGTATTTCGAGGTGGGGGACGACATGGCCTACATGTCCGACGTCAAGAATTTCGACGCGCGCACGGAGGGCATGTCCTACGGGATGATGGTTGCCGTGCAGCTGGACAAGAAAGAGGAGTTCGACCGCCTGTTCCGGTGGGCGAAAAAGTATATGCAGTATCAGGACGGGCCCATGAAGGGGTATTTCGCCTGGAGCCTTGCCCCGGACGGAACCATCCGCGGTGCCGGCCCGGCATCCGACGGTGAGCTGTATTTCATCACCGCACTCGTCTTCGCGTCCAACCGCTGGGGGAATGCCGGGGACATCAACTATCTCAAGGAGGCGCAGTTCATCCTGAACTCCTCCTGGGAGAAGGACGGCACGGAAGGCATCAAGCCGTTCATCGACAAGGAGAACCACCTGATCACCTTCACGCCGGACGGCCGCGGTGTCGGTTATACGGATCCGTCCTACCACATCCCCGCCTTCTACGAGGTGTGGGCCCGCTGGGCGAATGACGGCAGGGCCGATTTCTACCGCGCCTGCGCGGCGGCCAGCCGGGAGTACCTGCACAAGAGCATCGACCCGAACACCGGTCTGAACCCTGATACGAACAACTTCGACGGTTCTTTCATCGAGAACGCCTTCTTCGGCCGTCGGATGAAGCCCGCTTTCCGCTTCGACTCCTGGCGCGTGCCGATGAACATCGCCCTGGATTACTCCTGGGCCTGCGCGGACCGCGAATGGCAGACGAACTATGCCAATACCATCCAGAACTTCTTCTATTCCAAGGGAATAGATACCTTCGTGGACCAGTACAACGTGGACGGTACCGATGTCGATTTCGCCATGCCGGCCGGGCAGGGCGAGTTCCGCGGGACGGGTACGCGGCACTCCGTGGGCCTGGTGGCCACAGTTGCGGCCGCTACGCTCGCCGCAGACCACGCCATCGCCCGCGAGTTCGCCCAGCGCCTCTGGGACAGCGAGAACAAGCCGTATGAGGACGGCTACTTCGACGCCTACTACGACGGTCTCCTCCGCCTGTTCGCCTTCATGCACCTGAGCGGGCATTATCGCGTCATCGAACCTGCCAAATAAGATGAGAAACTTCCCGATCCTGGCGGCGGCTGCGCTCTTCGTGCTGGCCGGATGCCATCCTGTGGAGCCGTACGGGCCCATTCCTACCCAGGACCAGCTCGCGTGGCAGGACATGGACATGTACGCCTTCATCCACTATTCCATGAACACGTATACGGACCAGGAGTGGGGCTTCGGCAACGAGGATCCCGCCCTGTTCAACCCTTCCGACCTGGATTGCCGGCAGTGGGCGCGCGTGTGCAAGCAAGCGGGCATGAAAGGCATCATCTTTACGGCCAAGCACCACTGCGGGTTCTGCATGTGGCCGTCGGCCTATACGGAATACAGCGTAAAAAACGCGCCGTGGAAGGACGGGAAGGGGGACGTGGTCCGGGAACTGGCCGATGCATGCCGCGAGGAAGGGCTCAAGTTCGCCGTGTACCTCTCGCCGTGGGACCGCAACTACGCGGAATACGGCCGGCCGGAGTACATTACATACTTCCGCAACCAGCTGCGCGAATTGCTCACGAACTACGGCGATATCTTCGAGGTCTGGTTCGACGGCGCGAATGGCGGCGACGGCTGGTACGGCGGCGCGAACGAGACGCGCCGGATCGACAAGTATTACTACGACTGGCCGGAAACCTATCGCCTGATCCGTGAGCTCCAGCCCCACTGCGTCATCTGGGGTGACAATGCGAACCGCGCCGACCTCCGCTGGGTGGGTACCGAGGCCGGTTATGTGGGTGAAACCAACTGGAGCACGATGCCCAGCGAAGGCCAGGCCGATTACGCCATGCTGCACTACGGGGTGGAGGATGGCGATGTCTGGTGCCCCGGCGAGACGAATACCAGCATCCGCCCGGGCTGGTTCTACCACGAGACGGAGAATGCCCATGTGAAGAGCCTGTCCAAGCTGATGGACACGTATTACAAGTCCGTGGGCCGCAACTCCACGCTCCTGCTGAACTTCCCGGTCGCCCCGAACGGACGCATCCATCCCACGGACAGTCTCCGGGGCATCGCCTTCAAGAACATGATCGATGAGGTCTTCAAGAACAACCTCGTGGACAAGGCGCGGGTCTCCCACAAAGGCATGACGACCACGGTTTCCTTCCGGCGCCCGACGGACTTCAACCGCTTCGTTGCGGAGGAGGATATCGCCCTGGGCCAGCGGGTGAAGAAGTTCACGCTCGAGGCCCTGGTCGACGGCGTCTGGCAGCCGCTGACGGACGAACTCGCGGAGGACGGCGACGGCCTCACCACCATCGGCCATCGCCGCATCATCTGCTTCCCGACGGTGAAAGCCTCGAAACTCCGCTTCACGATCGTCGATACCAAGGCTGAACCCGTCATCAAGAAGATCGGGCTCTACCTCGCTCCCGCGTTGACGGCTGATATCCCCAACAGCGGGGAAAAGCGCTCGTCGGGCCTGCACATTTTCTTCAGCAGCCCGACGCAGATGCTGATGGACTGGGACACCGAGCAGACGGTGACGGGTTTCCGCTACCTCCCGCCGCAGGACGGCACGAACGGTACCGTTACCCACTACACCCTCTGGGGTTCCACCGACTGGCGGGACTGGAAGAAACTCGCCTCCGGCGAATTCTCCAACATCGTCAACAATCCCATCTGGCAGAGTCTCACCTTCCCGGCTACGAAGGTCCGTATGCTCAAGTTCGATGCCGACCGGCTGGCCGACGGCGAACGCATGGGATATGATGACATCGAAGTGGTGACGGCCGAATAGGACCGTTTATATCAGCTTGATCGAATTGATGATCCTTCCGCACGACACGCCTTCCCGGCGTGCCGAGAAGAGAGTGTTGGTCGTGTAGGTATCGATGCCGGTGACCTGGATGGCCTCGGCCGGGATACCGAGCAGTTCCAGGAGCCACCGGTTGGCTTTCCACAGGTCTATGTGGTGGCCACCGGACATGGGTGTGCCGTCTCCGGGGCCGCGGAAAGACCAGATCTCGTCCATCGGAAAACCCGCCTCCTTGAACTTCTCCGCCACTTCTTCACCGACTTGGAAACTGTCCGGGCCGATGGACGGGCCGATCACGGCCAGCAGGTCCGCCGGCTGGCTGCCGAACTCCTGCCCCATCGCTTCCAGCACCCCTTCGGAGATACGCAGCACCGTGCCCTTCCACCCCGCATGGACCGCCGCCACCACCCGCTCGACCGGGTCATAGAGCAGCACCGGCACGCAGTCCGCCGTCCGTACACCGATGGCGACGCCCGGCAGGTTGGTTACGAACGCGTCGTACCCCTCCAGCTCCTCCCGCGTCATCCCCGGCCGGTCCACGATCGCCACCCGGGTTCCATGGACCTGGTGTCCCTGAATGACCGGATAGGGAAGCGCTGCGTCCCGCTCGGTGTAGAATGCTTCGACCCCGGGCTCGCCCGGGAAAAGGTTGATGATCTGACTCTGATTGTTCATGGGTACGGTGTTTATCGCTGCGCGAACTGATGGGCCCTGTCGATCCAGGCCAGCAGCTCGGAATCGATATCGTCGGGGGAGGCAAGCACGATGTGATGCGTCCATCGGCCCGGATAGGGCTCGCATTTCACGGCAATCCGGGGCGAATCGACCGGCTCCGGCAGGCCCAGGGTCAGCGTGAGAAATTGCGCGGGCATCTCCGCCTTCCGCCGGACCCGGGAGAACGACACGCACCCGAACATCAGTCGGTCGAAGAAGGACACCTGCGTCTTCGCCACCCGGACTTCCATCTCCGGATACCGCCACACCAGCTCCTTCTTCAGGGCCTCATACAACCCCCATGCCACCGGTTTCCCGGAAAAGAACGCTTCCTCCGTCGCCATCAGTCGCTTGTTTTCTTCGTCGATACGAAGATAGTGTTTTTTCCCCGCCTGGACAACCTCTGTCGCCAAACAGCCGCATCGGGGGTAGGAGGAAGCTTGCTGCACAAAAAAAGCCCGGCTGATGCCGAGCTTATTTTGTGGAGCATAGGAGAATCGAAAATCTTGTAAAACCTGCCGCAGAGGACTGTGGAAATCATTATTATGCTGCGATATATTGCATGTATAGGTATTGGAATTTACGGAAAATTGTCACATTTTTGTGACACGAAACAGATAAATCGTGTGACAAAATGATTCTGAAATACCAGATTGCCTTTAAACTTCGACCCTACGGAAAGGAAAAGAGCCTATTCCAGATCCAGCAACACGCCACTTTCAATGGTCAGCGACTGATAACATCAACGGGCTGTCAGGTGAATAACCTGGAGGCTTGGGATGCAGAGAATCAGTGTGTGAAGGAAGGATATAAGGGGCCAAAGGGAGAGACAACCATTTCTATTAACAATACACTTCGCAACTGTCGTGAGCAAATGGTGACGGCCTTCAGATACTTCGAGGCTAACGACATCAATCCGACGAAAAAGCAAGTTGCCGACAAGTATCAGGAAAGAATAAAGGGGATTGTACCCAAGAAGCCGGATCCGGAACCTAAGAAGGAACGTAACCCCAAGTCTTCAGATTTCTTTGAAGTGTACGATAAGTTTGTCAAGGAAAGCGGAGAGAAGAACGCTTGGACAACGGCTACCTATGCAAAGATGGAGACGATGCGGAGAGACCTCAAGGCTTTCAAGAAGAACCTTAAGTTCTCAGACCTAACTGAGTCTACCTTGGCGGAGTTTGTCGCTTATTTCCGGGATGTCAAAAGACTCAGGACTCCCCGTAAGAAGAAAGGGGAAAGGGATGATTATGACCACGATGACATCATCGGCTTGAAGAACTCTTCCATCGAAAAGAAACTACGTTTTCTCCGTTGGTTCCTAAACTGGGCGACCGAAAACGGTTACAATACGAACATGGCTTATAAGTCATTCAAGCCAACACTGAAAACAACTCAGAAAAAGGTAATCTACCTTACCAAGGAGGAAATGGTCCGTGTTCGCAATCTTCAATTGTTAGGAGCCCAGGCATACCTGGATCCGATCCGTGACGTCTTCCTGTTCTGCTGCTTCTCCGGACTCCGTCACTCCGACGCCAATAATCTCCGCAGAAGTGATATAAAAAGCGGCCATATTGAGGTTACGACCGTCAAGACAGCAGACAGTATATCCATCGAGCTTAACGACGTTACGATGGCGATTCTGGAGAAATACAAGGATGCTCCCTTCAACGATAACAAGGCGTTGCCGAATTACACCAACCAGGCAATGAATCGCGATGTCAAAGAACTATGCCGGCTCGCCGGTATCAATGAGGAAATACGCATTACAACCTACAAGGGTAACGTCCGAACCGACGAGATCCATCCCAAGTGGGAACTGGTCGGCACACATACCGGACGCCGCACCTTCATCGTAAACGCCTTATCCCTGGGAATCCCGCCGAACATCGTAATGAAATGGACGGGCCACAGTGACTATTCTTCCATGAAACCCTATATCGATATCGTGGATGATATCAAAGCCACCTCGATGACGAAGTTCAATGGGCTGTTAGAGAAAAATGATTAACTTCGCATAAAAGAACGTGCTATGGCAAAGAGGTCGCTGCAAACTACTCAAAAGGATGTCGCAAATTGCGACCACCTTCCTCAACTCTCGGTTGAGAGCCGGATCCTGACGATAAGGGATGTGCAGGTCATCCTTGACCGAGATCTGGCCGAACTGTATGGTGTCCAGACAGCACGTTTGAATGAGCAAGTCAAACGTAATTCCCGTAGATTTCCGGAAGCCTTCCGCTTTCAATTGAATCAGCAGGAGACTGATGAACTTATCGCAAATTGCGATAGGTTTAAGACCTTGAAACATAGCTCTTTCTGCCCATACGCCTTCACGGAACAAGGGGTGGCTATGTTGTCAGCCGTGCTCCATAGCGATACTGCGGTAGACATTAGTATACGCATCATGAACGCATTTGTCGCAATGCGTCATTTCCTGCTATCGAATGCTCAGGTTTTTCAGAGACTTGACCGAATGGAACTCAAGCAGCTGGAGACCGATCATAAGATTGAACAGATTTTCGACAAACTGGAAGAGCAATCTGTTATCCCGAAACAAAACATCTTCTTCGATGGCCAGATCTTCGATGCCTATCGGTTTGTCGCCGGGCTCATCAAAAGCGCAAAGAAGGAGATAGTTCTGATTGACAATTATGTAGATGAGACCGTATTGACGATGCTTGATAAACGAGGGCCTTCTGTGAAAGCAACAATCTATACAAAGCAAGTTTCGGCACAGTTCCAATTGGATATTAACAGGCACAATGCACAGTATCCTCCCATTGAAGTCCAAGCTTTTAACAAAGCCCACGACAGGTTCTTGATTATTGATGAAAAAGTCTATCATATTGGGGCATCACTGAAGGACCTGGGAAAGAAGTGGTTTGCCTTTTCTCTTATGCAAGACATAACTCCGCAGGATCTGATCAGCCGGATTTAGTCGGTAGCGAGTGTCCATATCTTTAGTTCATCTTTGGCACATCGGTTTATCCTCTCCTGGAAACGGAAGAGGACTTTTTTGTCAATTGCGGAAATCTGAGTATCATTTCAGAGTACCATTTTGATACTCGCCGGGGAAAAAAGGCGGGTTTTCGCAAAAAAGCCAGCTCTTCGTTTGGCTTTTCAGATGCTTCTTCCTAACATGCACTTGGGCGAAGGGCTTGTCAGACAGATGTTTGGCACATTCCCTTTCCCGTGTTTGGCACATTCCGGCAAAACGCGCGTAGGATACTTCCTGCCGGACTGTACTTGATAATACGTTAAACTTTATGCTATTATGGACTCGAACAATCTTATTGAAGGGCTCCTCCAGAAGCCCCTTTGGCAGATGACCGGAGAGGAATACTGCCAACTCACTCACTATGCTCTCTCCATTTCCCCGAACACGGGATCATCCCCGGCTCCGCCAGGGCAGAAGGCCCTCGGCGTTCACGCCCTGGCTGTGGAACTCGGATGCTCGGATTCCACTGTCTATGCACTGATGCGTACGCCACGCGAAGAAGATGGTTCTTCTGAAGGCGGTGGAATCCTCCGTCCTGCTGTCGTCTCCCGCATCGGGCGACGGATCGTCTTTGACGTCGACACGGCCCGCAGGTTGGCTGACGATTACCAATCGTCCCGCAAATAATCTGCGGGTCAAAAGAGAAATATGGTGCACGATGGGCTCGGCCTGAAAAGGTGCGAGCTATCATCGTATCCGCCCATTGAATCTTGAGCGCTTTTAAAACAGTATCGGCTTTCCCTTTGTTCCTGCCACTCCAGGCTCGCCGCATTTCGGCACCTGGTAGGCGACATCGGTCGACCTACATATTAAGTTACCAGTTGTCATTTTGAGTGTCCATGATCCGGGCAAGCCCGAAGGCTGTCGATCATAATAGTGCCAAACTTTGCTCTTCCATAAAAACTGTCGAGATGCTCCGAACAAACACTCCTTTTGAGCGGCCATTTGCCAGCCACAGCTTGCTGATTCCTTGGCAGACCTCCCCTTATGCTTTAAATAAGGGGGTATTAAGTTACCCACCACCCTTAAAAAGTGGCAGAAGTCGGGCAAGCCCATGATTGGCCTGACGGAAAGAAATGCCAATCTTGAGGTCATGAACGAAACAAGGTGAATTTGCGAGACCTTGTATTTCTTTGTAACTTTGAGAGTCATGAAAAACGTTGCATTGAACCCGGCATCGTGCTTTTTGCATTACCGTTGGTTACCATGGAGGTGAAATCATGATTGGACAGTAAAAACCTTGTTACATTTTGGGTCGTTTTACGTTTAGTAGTAAACGGAAATGATTTTATGAAAAGATTCGTCATCCTCATAGCGCTTCTGCTGCTTCCTGTTTCTGCCCTTCTGGCCAGGGATTTGGGCAAGGAGTGGAAGGCATACAGTCGGTTGAGCCGTCGGGACCGGCCGCGCGACCAGATCGAGAAGCTCCATGAAATCAGGGCTCTGGCCCGGACGTATCGGCTCCCGGATGATTTCCTGCGCGCCTGCCGGGAAGAACAGCAGGTGTATTCCCGCCTGAACTGGAAATCGACCGATTCCCTGCGCACGGCCCTTTTGGAAGCGGTGGAGTCCTATGGGGAACCCCTGCTGACCTACCGTTGGCTGGCCAGGGATTTCAAATATGCCAAAGCCCATCGGGATGAACTGGAAACCAGTCGGCGTCCTGCCCTGCAGGACCGGATGATCCCTTTTCTGCAGACCCGGGACGAGAATGATATCCCGGATGATTTCGAATGGGTTCTCTGGGACTGCGTGACACGAAACCCGAAGCTGATTCCCGACTCTGAGGAATACCGTCTGCTGGACGAAAAGATCGGCGACCGCTATCCGGCCCGTCCGTACCTGCAGTACCTGGCGGCCCGGCAGGCAGATGACCGCGAGGCTGCCTTGAAGAAGCTTGCAAAGCAGTATGCCGGTGATTCGTTCTTCTTCATTTTGGAAAAAGCCCTCCTGGACGAGCGGCTATTCCAACTTCGGCGGAACGTAAATGTGACGGAGGCCGAAGCGAGAAAGCTCTACGATGATGCCGAGGCTTTCATCAAGATGGAGAAAGCCGAGAAGGGTGTCCATCGTCGGATGGACCTGTCCGTGGACGAGATCCGTCGCACCCTCAAGGCCTCTTCGCTGAGTATCCGTTTCTTGCAGGATTCAATCGTCCTGACCGGTCGCAATTTCGGGCGGGTGACGCTGACTTTCGTCTCGGACGAAAACCGTAAGACGGTCTCCTTCCGGAACCGTGACGGACGGTTCTATGCCCTGGACACGGTGAAGGCTCCGATTCCGACTTTGCCGGACGGCGCATATGACGTCTATTCCGAGGGATATGGGGTGCGGTCCTCTTACGTGAAGCAGACCCTCTCGCTGGGAGCACGGCGGCAGGGCGAAGATTACGCCATCTATGTGGCCGATTATCTGACTGGCGAGCCGGTTTCTTCTGCAACGATCCGTCTTAAGTACGGGCGGCGTCAGAATAAGGTCCTGGAACGGGAGATTCCCATGAACACCCAAGGCTTTACGCCCCTGCCGGCTGACTTCCAGAAACAGATTGGCCGGAAAGCGGCCCTGTTGGAGGCCCGGGTCGGGGAGCGACGGAGCGCAGTCGTCGTCGTTTCCGAGCCGGAGGACACGTTTGAGCCTCCGACGGCGACGATCCATGCTCGCGTTTTCAAGGAGCGGGGCGCGTACCGTCCCGGTGACACGCTCAAGGCCAAGGCCGTCCTGTTCGAGGGCGACTTACACGATCAGGTGAAGACACTGTCGGCCGGGAAGGATGTCCAGGTTCTGATCAGCGATACAGAGCGGAAGCGGCTTGCCGCCATTGACCTGAAAACCAATGCATTCGGTTCCGTAGCATGGGAATGGAACATTCCTAAAGGAGAGCGGAACGGCCTCTGGAACATTGAAATAGTCCACAAAAAACAAACACTTGCCCGTTCATCTTTCCGGGTCGATGATTTCGTCCTTCCGACATTCGAGTTAACCTTCGACCCGCAGGAGGAACCATATCTACCGGATTCCGCCTTCGTTGTGAAAGGTAAAGTGGAGAGTTATTCCGGTCATCCGGTGGACGGAATCTCGCTGGAAGGATGGGTCTCCCGATCTGGCCGTGAGGCGTGGCGCGGTTCTGTTACTATCGACAAGGACCATTCTTTCCGGATTCCGCTCAAGCTGTCGGATCACGGTGAGTATCGCCTGACTATCAGGGCCTTGGATGCGACAGGAGAGACCCGCGACTTTGAACACCGGTTCACGGTTTCTTCCGGCCTTTCCCTGAAGGCTGAGCTGGAGAATGCAGCGTCGGGTGACTTCACTATCCGGAGCGCCACGCTGGAAAAGACCGTACTGACAGAATCTGTCGCGCACATTGCATGGAGCATCAAGAGTGGACAGACACCCGTCCGGATACCTGTCACTTACTGGCTGATAGATTGTGAAGGGAATACGGTCCGGGAGGGCACATCGGAGGATGTGCTTGAACTGGACCTGTCCGATTGCCCGGACGGCCTGTATTACCTGCAAGCCAGCGTCAAGTCAGGAAAGGCGAATGCACGGGCCGATATACCCATCCTGAAAGCGACCGCCGGGCTGAACGCCCCGGTGAGGAGTGTTTTCTTTTCCGGTGAAACGGAGATTGAATATGGGCAGCGGATCCAGGCCCGGCTGGGCGCCGGTGCGGGCCCGTTGTGGGCTGTAGCAACGCTGTCCGCGCCTGACGGCTCGGTTCTGGAATCCCGCCTGGTGCACCTTGACGGCGTCAAGTCCCTGAAAGGCCTGGAGTTCATCTACAAGGGCTCTTATCCGGATGCCGTCCGGCTGGAAGTATTCTATTTCCGTGATGCGGAACAGGTTGTCCATGAGGCGGTTTACCATCGCGTACGGCATACCATGGACCTGCCGCTCGCTTTTTCCCGCTTCCAGGACCGCACGAGACCCGGTGCGCCCTATACGCTGTCGCTGCAGACGGAACCGGGCGTGGAAGCGGCCGTGGCTGTGTTCGACAAGAGCCTGGACGCCATGGCTCCGAGCGTTTGGAGTCGTGTGGATCTGCTTCCTCCGACTTTCCGTAAGGCGTGGTCCAGGACTGCGACCGGCAAGATTACCGGAGAGAGCATCATGATTGTACCGGGCGGCGCAGGCCCGGTCTGGGGCGTGGTGGTTGATGCGGACGGCGAGCCTGTCATGGGGGCGGCAGTGGTCGCATCCGGAACTTCGCAGGGTGCCATTACGGATCTGGAAGGCCATTTTTCCCTGAACGTGCCGATAGGAATCATCCTTGAAATCGCGAGTATCGGTTATATTTCCGTTTCTGTTCCGGCCTCATCGGGGATGCGGGTGGTTTTGGAAGAGGATACCGAGATGCTGGATGAAGTCGTGGTTGTCGGCTATGGTGTGCAGCGGAAGAGTGCCCTTACCGGCTCGGTCGCGAGGGCCCTCGGTGGCCGGGTTGCCGGCGTCCAGGTCCGAGGCAACTCCTCACCCAGGATACGAATTCGGGGTGTTTCTTCTGTCGCCGTCCCCGAGGATGCCTATGTGGAAGATATGCCGGAGATCTCCGATGACGACTTCCGCGAGGTCTTCTCCGAGGCTTTGGCTTTCGAACCGTTCCTGTATCCGGACTCTGAAGGGAAGGTTGATATTGTCTTCAATACCTCCGATAAATTATCCAACTACCATGTGAATGTTTTCGCACATGACCCGTCCATGCGGAACGCCGTACTGCGAAAGGATCTCATCGTGACGATTCCAGTGCAGATCTCAGTGACGCCGCCCCGGTATCTGTACGAAGAAGATAAGTATATTCTTTCGGCCTCTGTTTCAAACATTTCAAATGACACTTTGTCTGGCTGTCTGTATCTCAGGGTTGAGATGGACGATGCCGTGGAGGAGCGGCAGCCGACGTATGCTCAGGCCACGGAACTGACAGTCCCCGCCGGAGGCACGGCCGCAGCCTTATTCACCATAACAGCGCCGCCTTCCTTCCAGCCTTCCTTCGTCGGTTGGTGGGATGACCCGAAGTTGGACCTTAGACTCGTGTTCGAGGGTGATGGTTTCACCGACGCTGTGCGCATTCCCGTCCCGGTGAACCGAGCCGAACAGTCGCTTACGGAGAGCCATTCGGCCCTCGCTGGGCCGGAGGCAATCGATTCGCTCCGCCGTATGTTTGTCAACCTTCCCGGCGACCAGGCGGAAGTGGCGTACCGTATGCTTCGCGAAGTGGCGGAAACGGGCCTTGAACAGTGGACTGCGCCCGAAGATCTGGACGCTCTCTCGCGTTCGGCCGACTTCTACGCTCGTGCACTGCTGGGTCGGGATACGACCGGCACACTGGCGTCGCTTCTGGCGCTCCGCCAGGATGATGGAGGTTTCGCCTGGACGGAGGGCATGGACTCCTCACCGGTTGTGACCGCTGCCCTGCTGGAACGCTTCGCCGTGCTCCGCGATCGGGGCATTGTTATTCCAGACATGAAGGAAACCGTTCGATATTTGGACAACAGCCAGTTCGGCAACTGGTGGCCGATGTGGTGCGGAGGACTTTCGGACGAACAGTACATGGATATTCGCGCCATGTGGTCCGATGTCCCCTTCGACCTGACCGGCGTAGAGGAGAAGGCGCTCCGACGTTTCCGACTGCAGGATTTCCGGCGATTCGCCAGAAAGTATCTGACTCCCGGCCGTTATGATTACGCCAATGGCTGGATTCTGGACAAGGCGCGCCGCGTGCGGACGCTCAGGAACCTGACAGCCTCCGAGGCAGGCATCGCCCTTGCCAAGGCCTGGGGTGAGACGCTTTTCACGGCCTCACGCTTCGAGAAATCCATCTCGAACGACCTGATTTCTCTGCAGCAATACGCGGTCCCGCACCCGTCCGGCGGGGTTTATTACCCGAATGCCGTACTTCCGTTCAAGGGTCTGCTTTCTTCTGAAGTCTATGCCCATACGCTGCTTGCCAGTCTTCTGGACGGCCCTGTCTCCGACGGTCTGAAGTTCTGGCTTATTCTCCAGAACGAAACGCAGTCTTGGACCGGAGATCCGGCCTATGTAGACGCTCTGCAAGCCGTCCTCACAGCGCCGGACAGCCTCCTGAACCGCCAGATTGTCACCTTGACGGCCTCCGGCTCCGTCCCGTTCGCAGATATCCAAGCCTCTGGTAACGGCATGCGTATCGAGCGGAAGTTCTATCTGGAGGAGGATGGCAAACGCACCGAACTGCAGACCGGCGACACCCTCTTCGTGGGCGACAAGCTCGTCGCCCGCTATGAGCTTTGGAGCGCAGAGAACCGCTCCTTCGTCCGAGTCGATGCCTTCCGCGAGGCCTGTTTCGTGCCGGTGGACCAGCTCTCCGGCCAGGCGCTTGGCTACTTCGGTCCCATTCGGGTCGACGGTCTCTGGACTCGTCTCCCTCAGTGCTACCGGGACATCCGCGCGGACCGGACCTGCTGGTGGCTTGATGTCTGCCCGGAGGAGTCCTCTACCTGGGAAGAATCTTTCTTCATCACCCAGGCTGGCACCTTCACCGCCCCTGTGATTACCGTCGAGTCCCTCTACGCCTCCCAATACCGAGCCAATGCCGCCTACAGTGCGCCGCTCAGCATAGCCTATCCTTGATGGATTAGAAAAGAATGGCAGACATCCTGACAGAGACATACCAACGGATTCGACAACGCTTGAAGGTTGGGGCCGGAAAGTTGCTCGCGGACGCTGAGGCGGCCGAGGATGCGCTGCAGGATGCTTTTGTCCGTCTATGGGGCCGATACCAGGTCCAGAACGGCCGGGAGGCGGAAGCGCTGCTGACACGCACGGTGAGGAACGTTTCCATCGACCAGATTCGAAAACGGAAGACGGTACCGTTGGCAGGTGACCTACCGGAGGAGGACGTCGGTGAAAACCGCGAGGCTCTATTCCGACAGGTCGAGGAAATGGTCGATAATGAATTGACCGACCTCCAGCGGCGTATTATTAGGTTCCACGAATACGAAGGTCTGACGCTGGAAAAGATCGCAGAAGAACTGGGCATGCAGCCCCCGGCAGTCAGGATGCAACTCTCCCGGGCCCGGAAAACCATCCGAGAATTATACAAGAAACGATATCATGAAGAATAAGAACTACTATATGGATTTGGCCGACCGCTGGTTCGACGCCCTTCTCACCGGGGGCGAAGAGCGAGAACTGAAGTCGTTCCTCGCGACGACGGAGGATCCCGACTTCGACGAGATAAAAGCGGTGGCGGGCTTCTTCGCGGCGGGAAAGGTGATCGCGACGAGCCGAGCTACAGCCGGTGCCGATTCGCCCCGTCGGACACTCCACTGGACCGCGGCCTTCGTTGTCGCCGCGAGCCTTGCCCTCATCGCCGCCATCGGCCTGTACCATCGACAGAATGATTGCTACATCCTTGCTTACGGACAAAAATCGACGGACCCGAATCTTGTACTCGATGATATGACCGCCACTTTGGAAGGTATTTTCGGGGAAGGTGAAGATGTCGGTGATGAATTGTTTGACCTTTTCAACCCTGCTTTATGAAACGGATACTGATATTCACCGCTTTGCTGCTAACGGCCTGGACCGCATCCGCGCAGGGGGACCTGAACGTGGGCGCTGTCTTCGACGGGAAGGTGGTACCGGCAAAAGCCATGAAAGAAACCTTTATCCGCAGCTCCCAGCTGGACCCTTTCAACCTGGAGCAGTATCACAGTGTTTCCTTTACCGGGGATGACCAAGTCCTCGCTGAAGTCTCCCGCCGTGTTCTTGCCGATGCGGAGAACGCGACCGAACAGGAAATCCATATGAACGAAGGGAAACTGGTCTATGCCATCCTCACCTTCGAAAGCGCTAACCATGATAATCGGTTTGTCTGCTATCAATGTGTCTCCAAAGCCGGCAGTTACGCCATCACCCTTGTTTATATGCACGGCCCGGCTACATTGGACGATTTAAAAAAGCTTTTCCGGACTAAAACGAAATAGGAAGAAAGAATAGAGCCTTCACTAGACTATGTATACATAGGCATCGTGTGTAAAACAATCATTTGTCACACTTTTTGTCACATTATATACGAAAAATCCCCCTCAGACCATTCTGAGAGGGATTTTTGTGGAGCATAGGAGAATCGAACTCCTGACCTTTTGAATGCCATTCAAACGCTCTACCAACTGAGCTAATACCCCGTTTTTCCCGTCCGGTGTACCGGTTTGGGATTACAAAGGTAGGGAGTTTTTTCGGATTTGCAAAGTTTTTGGGAGTTTTTTTGCAAAAAATCTTTGTTGTACGCAGGAGGGTGCAATCTACGTGGAAATTGATTATATTTGTAGGATAGAGGAGGACAAGTCATGAAGATTGTCGCTGATGTGCACATTCCCTTCCTGGAGGGGGTTTTCGAACCTTACGCTGAGGTGGTCTACAAGGACGGGCGGGAAATCCGCCGGGAGGACTGCCTGGATGCCGACGTGCTGATTACCCGGACCCGGACGCGCTGCAATGCGGAGCTGCTGGAGGGCACGGCGGTGAAGATGATCTCGACCGCGACCATCGGCACGGACCATATCGACCTGCCTTGGTGCGCGGAGCACGGGATCGAGGTGTACAATGCGGCCGGATGCAATGCCGGCGGCGTAATGGACTACGTTTTCTCCGCCTTGTACGGGGTGGCGGCGCGGAAGAAGATTCCGCTGCAGAACGCCAAGCTCGGGATCGTAGGAGTCGGGCACGTGGGAAAGAAGGTCGAGCGCGCCGGCCGGAAACTGGGCTTCGAGATCCTGCGCTGCGACCCGCCCCGGGCCGAAAGGGAAGGCCCCGAAGGTTTCTACACGCTGGACGAGCTTCTCGCGGAGGCCCAGATCGTGACCATCCATGTTCCCCTGGACGATACGACGCGCGGCATGTGCAACGACGAGTTCTTCTCGAAGATCCAGCCGGGCGCCATCTTCATCAATGCGGCGCGCGGCGAGATTGTCGATGAGGCCGCGCTCCTCAGGGCCCGCCCGAAACTGGGCGCCCTCGTCATCGACACCTGGTGCAACGAACCGGACGTGGACCAGCGCCTCCTCGTCGAGTGCGACGTCGCCACGCCCCACATCGCCGGCTACTCCTACCAAGGCAAGCAGAACGGCACTGCGATGGCGGTCCGCGCCGTCGCCCGCCGCTACGGCATCCGTGCCCTGGAGGATTTCTACCCCGAGACCGAGGACCTGGACCTGCATCCCGTCCTGCTGGACGCGGAAGGCAAGAGCCAGGGCGAGATTGCGGCCATGCTCCAGTACAACTATCCCATCTTCACGGACGACTTCATGTTCCGGACCGAGCCCCAGGGCTTCGAGATGCTCCGGAGCCAGTATCAGTACCGGCGCGAATTCTACATCGAATAACACAAAAACAACTAAACTGATAACCATGTTCAACCAGAAAGACACCAATCAGATCCTGCAGCGCGGCGCGACCGTCCGCGGCGTGGAGGAACAGATCGAACACTTCAAGAAGGGCTTCCCGTGGATGAAGATCGTGGGCCCGGCCACGCCGCAGCGCGGCATCCGCGTCCTGACCGAGGCGGAGGCCGATGCCGCCATCCGCTACTACGAAGGCGCGGAGATCGCCGGCAAGTGCAAGTTCGTGCCGGCTTCCGGCGCTGCCTCCCGCATGTTCAAGGACATCTTCGCCGGCCTCGCCACCCTCGAGAAGGGGGAGGACCTCCCGGCCGACGCCGCCGGCGCGAAGCTCGCCGCCCAGATCGACAAGTTCGCCTTCTACACCGAGGAACTCTTCGGAACCAAGGAGGATACGGCTGCTTACCGGAAATCCGTCCTTTCCAAAGTCCTGACCGACGAAGGCCTCGGCTACGGCGCCAAGCCCAAGGGCGTGATCAAGTTCCACCGCTATGAGGGCGGGGAAGTGCGCACCGCCATCGCCGAGCACCTCGTGGAGGCCGCGACCTACATGCGCAATGCCGACGGCACCTGCAACCTGGTCGTCACCATCTCCCCGGAGCACCAGCCCCTGTTCGAGGCGGCCCTCGCCGAGGTCCAGCCCGTCTTCGAGGCCCGCTACGGCGTGAAGTACAACGTCACCTTCACCTTCCAGGACAAGGCCACCGACACCATCGCCGTGGATGCGAAGAACAAACCTTTCCGCACGGATGACGATGCCCTCCTGTTCCGTCCCGCCGGCCACGGCGCCCTCATCTACAACCTGGACAAGGTCGATGCGGAGCTCGTGTCCATCAAGAACATCGACAATGTCGCCCACGAGAAGCTCCTCGGGACCACCGCCCGCTACAAGAAAGTCCTCATGGGCGAGGCCCTGAAGGTCCGCGACCGGATCTTCGGCTATCTCCGCCAGCTGGATGCCGAGCCCACGGTGCAGCTGTGCAACGAGATCGAGAACTTCCTGGACAAGGAACTCTGCGTCCAGCTTCCGCTCGCCCGCGGCGAGAAGGAACGCGTGGAAATGCTCCGCGCGAAGCTGAACCGCCCGGTCCGCGTGTGCGGCATGGTCCGCAACGAGGGCGAGCCCGGCGGCGGCCCGTACATCATCGCCGGCAAGGACGGCGCCACCTCGCTCCAGATTCTCGAAAGCGTCCAGATCAACAAGGAGGACGCCGGTGCGGCGCAGGCGATGGCCCATGCCACGCACTTCAACCCCGTGGACCTCGTGTGCTGCCTCCGGGATTACAAGGGCGGCAAGTTCAACCTCCTTGAACATGTGGATCCGGAAGCCGGCTTCATCAGCTCCAAGAGCTTCCAGGGCCGCGAACTCAAGGCCCTCGAACTCCCGGGCCTGTGGAACGGCGCGATGAGCGACTGGAACACCCTCTTCGTGGAAGTGCCTCTCGAGACCTTCAATCCCGTGAAGGTGGTCCTGGATCTTCTCCGCCCGGCGCATCAAGCCTAAAAATTGTGCGAATTTGCTTTGAAATTATAATTATAAGGCGTAATTTCGCAAACAATTTGTAACCACATACCTAAATTACATGGAAATCAAAAACGCCGTGGCCGGCACCCTGGAGTCTGGAGACATCATGGTCCAGATCGCTCCGGGCGACGGCTTGCAAGTGGAACTTCAGAGTTCTGTCGCCGCCCAGTTCGGACGGCAGATCAAGGCGCTGATCACCGAGACCCTCACCGGCCTGGGCATCGACAACGCTTATGTCAAAGCCACGGATAAGGGTGCCCTCGACTGCACCATCCGCGCTCGTGTAACTGCGGCCGCTGTCCGCGCAACCGGAAAGGACGTATGGAAAGACTGAGGAGAACCATGATGTTCGTTCCCGGCAACAATCCGGGAATGATGGCCGATGCGCACATCTACGGTCCCGACTCCATCATGCTGGACCTCGAGGACTCCGTGACCATGGCCGAGAAGGACGCCGCCCGTCTGCTCGTGCACAACGCCCTGAAATCCATCGACTTCGGCGGTACCGAAATGGTGGTCCGCATCAACCCGTTGAGCACGCCGTATGGCAAGAAGGACGTCGAGGCCGTCGTCAAGGCCGGTGTCGACGTAATCCGCATGCCCAAGACCGAGACCGCTGACGAAGTCCGCGAGCTCGAGGCCGAGATCATCAAGGTCGAAACCGAACTCGGCTGCGTAGGCCGCACGCTCATCATGGCGGCCATCGAGAGCGCCTTGGGCGTGGTCAACGCCTACGAGATCGCCACCGCCTCCAAGCGCATGATGGGCATCGCTCTCGGCGCCGAGGACTATTCCGCGAACCTGAAGACGCAGCGTACCCCGGAAGGCTCCGAGCTCCTGCTCGCCCGCGAGACCATCGTCGTCGCGGCCCGCGCCGCCGGCATTTCCTGCTTCGACACCGTATATTCCAACCTGGACGACATGGACACCTTCCGCAAGGAGGTCGAACTCATCAAGAACCTCGGTTTCGACGGCAAGTCCATCATCAACCCCCGCCAGATCGAGGTCGTGAACGAGGTGTTCGCCCCGACCCAGAAGGCCATCGACAAGGCCCTGCGGATCATCGCCGCCATCAAGGAGGCGCAGGCCAAGGGCTCCGGCGTCATCGCCGTGAACGGCAAGATGGTGGACCGTCCGGTCGTGATCCGCGCCGAGCGCACCATCGCGCTCGCCATCGCATCCGGCATCTTAAGCAAGGAGGAAGCGCTATGAGAAACACGAAAGTAGTCACCCTGGAAGAAGCCATCCGCAAGTCCGGCCTGAAGGACGGGATGACCATTTCCTTCCATCACCATTTCCGCGGCGGCGACAAGGTCGTGAACCTCGTCGTGGCGAAACTCGCCGAAATGGGCTTCAAGAACCTGCACCTGGCGGCTTCCAGCCTGTCCGACGTGCACGCCCCGCTCATCGAGCACATCAAGAACGGTGTCATCACGAAGATCTCCACCTCGGGCCTTCGCGGCGAACTCGCGAACGAGATTTCCCACGGCCTGATGAAGGAGCCCGTCGTGTTCCGCTCCCACGGTGGCCGTGGCAGCGCCATCGCCTCCGGCGAACTGCACATCGACGTCGCCTTCCTCGGCGCCTCGTCCTGCGACGAGCTGGGCAATGCCTCCGGCTGCCCGCGCTCCGAGAACGCGAAGTCCATCTGTGGCTCCCTCGGCTATGCCCTTCCGGACGCCAAGTACGCCGACCACGTGGTCATCCTGACGGACGACCTCGTCCCGTACCCGAACGTCCCGAAGTCCATCTCCTCCTGCGACGTGGACTCCGTCGTGGTCGTGGATTCCGTGGGCGACAGCTCCAAGATTTCCTCCGGCGCCATCCGGGACAGCAAGAATCCGCGGGATATCCTGCTTGCGAAACAGGCGGCCAAGGTGATCATCAACAGCGGTTACTTCAAGGATGGCTTCAGCATCCAGACGGGTACCGGCGGCGCCTCCCTGGCCGCGGTCAAGTACATCCGTGAGAGCATGCTGGAGCAGGGGATCAAGGCTTCGTTCGCCCTGGGCGGCATCACCGCGCACATGGTGAAGCTCCACGAGGAAGGCCTCATCGGCAAGCTCGTGGACGTGCAGTCCTTCGACAAGGTCGCGGCCGAATCCATCGCCAAGGACCAGCTCCATCAGGAGGTCTCCGCCGTCGAGTACGCGAGCGCCGACCATCTGGGCTCCGCCGTCCACGCGCTGGACATCGTGATCCTTTCCGCCCTGGAAGTCGACGTGGACTTCAATGTCAATGTCCTCGTAGGCTCCGACGGTATCATCCGCGGCGCCGTCGGCGGTCATCCCGACACCGCCGAGGACAGCGCCCTCTCCATCATCGTCTGCCCGCTCCTCCGTGGCCGCATCCCGTGCGTCGTGCCCAAGGTGACGACGCTCATCACGCCCGGTAAGGGAGTGGACGTGGTAGTTACCGAGTACGGCATCGCCGTGAACCCGGGCCGTCCGGAGATCGCCGAACGCCTTGCGGCCGCCGGCCTGAAGATCGTGGACATCCACGACCTCGCGGCCAAGGCCCGCAGCATCATCGGCGAGCCCGACGCCCTCCCGTTCGGCGACAAGGTCGTGGGTATCGTCATGGACCGCCACGGCAAGGTCCTCGACGAGATCCACAACATTGTGGACTAAATGGAAATCACACTGGAACAGCTGCTTGGCGCCCGGGACGACCGGTTCGCCAGGCAGCTTTCTTTGACGGAAACCTGGCCCGACAGGACGCTGGTCTGCCTGACCGTAGTCCTGCCGGGCCCCGTCAAGAGGGACGCCCGTTCGCTGAAGGTGGCGGAAGCCGCCATCGAAGCGGTCCAGGAAGTCCTTACCCCCACGTACAAGGAACTGCGGGACCTGGAGACCGGCTACGAGGGATACTTCCTCGTGGACGGACCGCTCCTCGACGTGAAGAAGGCCTGCTGCGAGATCGAGAACGAGCATCCGTACGGCCGGCTCATGGACCTGGATGTCCTGGAACGGGTGGGGAACACGGTGGTCCCCGTAAGCCGGGAAAGGGTGGGGGAACAGCCCCGCCGATGCCTCCTCTGCGACCGTCCCGCCCGGGAATGCATGCGGGCCCATACGCACACTTTTGGTGAAATCGTCCAAACTATTGACAAAATCCTCGGATTTGATGAAAATCCGTAATTAAACCTTGGGAAATCGGTTTTAAATCCGTACCTTTACTACGTTAAATCAATCTGAGGTGGAGCCGGGAGTATTGGAAAGCCTGCAGGATGATGGAACCATTTGAAACGATCGACATACAGGAACTGCCTCTGAGCGTTCCGGCGATCCGCCGCCAGGTGGAAGACTTCCTCGGGAGCAACGGTCTCCGGCTCGGGGAAGTTGATTTGTATCTGGCGGTCCTCTCCCGGGAAGGCGCCATCCTCGCCGGCGGCGGCCTCCGGCGGGACATCATCAAATGCCTCGCCGTCTCGGCCGGGGCCCGTTCCCTGGGCCTCTCCGTCCCCTTGATTTCCCGGTTGATCTCCGAGGCCTCCGAGCGGGGTTTCACCAACGTGAAAGTATTCACCAAACCGGAGAACCGTTCCCTCTTCGAAAGCCTGGGATTCCGCCTGCTCGCTGAGGCCCCGAAAGCCATCCTGATGGAGAACGGCCGTGGCCTGGAAGATTATTGCAGCTATCTGCGCGGCCACCGCGCCCCCGGCGTCATCGTGATGAACGCCAACCCCTTCACCCTGGGACACCGCTACCTGGTCGATCAGGCCTCGCTGTCATTCCGAGCCCCTGAGGGGCGAAGGAATCTCACCATCATTCCGGTGAAGGAAGACGCGTCCCACTTCCCCTATACGGAACGTCTCGCGATGATCCGCACCGGTTGTGACGGTGTAGCGGATGTCGTCGAAGGGTCTGATTATCAGATTTCTGCCGCTACTTTTCCTACTTACTTCCTGAAAGACCTGTCTGACGCGGCGGAGACGCAGATGCGCCTGGATATCGACCTGTTCGGCCGCCACATCGCCCCCGCGCTCGGCGCACGCGTACGATTTGTCGGCTCTGAACCGGCCGACCCCCTTACCGCCCGCTACAACGCCTTGATGAAGGAACTTCTTCCGAAGTACGGCGTTCAACTCGTTGAAATTCCGAGACTTGCTTGTCCTCCTGATTGCGCGGAAGATCCTTCGACTTCGCCTTCGGCTCCGCTCAGAATGACAGAGGAACCAGTGACGGCGACGCGCGTCCGCGCACTGCTGGATGCGGGCCAGTTCAAGGCCGCATCGGCCCTGGCCCCGGAGTCGACCTGGCCCTATTTGCTGGCGGACCTTGCGGAGCGGGCGCTGCGGATGGAACTGGATACGCCGATGAAACCTGGGCTCGTGGGCCCCGACTCCGTGGGCGCGCATAGGGATATGGACTACGACGTCATGCGGAAGGGGATTGCGGCCATCCGGCCGTTCTTCCCGCGTATGGCGATGGCCGGCACGCCGGAGGAACTCCGGCAGCTCGGCATCGACGCGGAGGCCGCGATGCTGGCCGCCACCGGCGGGGTGAACACCCACCGCGGCGCCATCTTCGCCCTCGGCCTCGCCCTCAACGCCGCCGGTCGGCTGTTTGACCGTCGAATGGAAGGTAATGATAATGAGCGAGTTATGCAATGTTTTCTGGGTGAAATTTCCCAGAATATATTTCGTAAATCGTTGAACGATAGAGAATTACATTCGACGCCCAATAGTCACGGAGCCGAGGCGGTGAAGGAGTACGGCGTCAAAGGCGCGCGCGAGCTGGCGAGCGAGGGCTACCAGGCCCTGTTCGAGGACTGGCTGCCGTACTACGCAAGTGTCAAGGCCGATGCCTACGGCCTCCAGAAGACGCTCCTGCGGATCATGTCCGCGCTCGATGACACGTGCGTGATTCATCGGGTGGGGTACGCCCGCGCGATGGAGGTGAAGGAGGAGGCGATGGCGCTGTTGGGAGAGATTCCCGGTCAAGCCGGGAATGACGGTGGTTCGACAAGCTCACCAACCGTCATGGCCGACCTGATCGGCCATCTCAAAAGTATGTGCGAAAGGTACGCCGCGGAGGGGATTTCCCCCGGCGGGGCGGCGGACATGCTGGCATTGACGATATTGATTGACTCTATACTCAACTAACACTTTAACTTTTAAAACCTACACAATTATGGTAGAACTGATTCCTCATGGTGTGTATCTCCTGGACGGCAAGACGATCGTCTCCGATCCCGCTGGACAGCCGGCCCCGGACGAGGCCCGCGAAAACACGATCACCTACGGAATTCTCCGTGCCCATGACGTCGACGGCGGCAAGGGCAAGAAAATGCGCATCCGCTTCGATGCGATGGTCTCCCACGACATCACCTACGTGGGCATTATCCAGACGGCGCGCGCCAGCGGCCTGGACAAGTTCCCGATCCCGTACGCGATGACCAACTGCCACAACTCCCTGTGCGCGGTGGGCGGTACCATCAACGAGGACGACCACGTGTTCGGCCTCTCCGCCGCGAAGAAGTACGGTGGTATCTATGTTCCTGCCAATCAGGCCGTTATCCACCAGTATGCCCGCGAGGCCCTCACTGCCTGCGGCAACATGATCCTGGGCTCCGACTCCCACACGCGCTATGGCTCGCTGGGTAACATGGGCGTGGGCGAAGGCGGCGGCGAGCTCGTGAAGCAGCTCCTCCGCAACACCTGGGACATCAACGCCCCCGAGGTCGTCCTCGTGTGGCTGGAAGGCAAGCCGCGCCACGGCGTGGGCCCGCACGATGTCGCTATCTCCCTGGTGAAGGCCACCTTCGAGAGCGGTTTCGTGAAGAACAAGGTGCTCGAGTTCGCCGGCCCCGGCGTCAAGGATCTCCCGATCGACTTCCGCAACGGCATCGACGTGATGACCACCGAGACCACCTGCCTCAGCTCCATCTGGATTACCGACGAGAAGGTCAAGGAATACTTCGATATCCACGAGCGTCCCGAGGCTTACAAGAAACTCGAGCCCGGCAAGGTCGCTTACTACGACAGCATGATCCGCATCGACCTGTCCACCCAGGAGTGCATGATCGCCCTCCCGTTCCACCCGTCGAACGCCTACACGATCCATGAGCTCCAGGCCGATCCGGAAGGCATCCTCAAGAAAGTCGAGGAAGACACCCGCAAGCGCTTCGGCGACAAGGTCCAGGTGGACCTCGTGTCCAAGATCAAGGACGGCAAGGTCGTCGCTGACCAGGCCCTCATCGCCGGCTGCTCCGGCGGTACCTACGACAACCTCTCCGAGGCTGCGACCATCCTGAAGGGCAAGAGCATCGGCAATGACTACTTCACGATGAGCTGCTATCCGCAGTCCACCCCGGTGTACCTCGCCACTACCCGCAACCACATCGCCGAGGAACTCCTCGAGGCCGGCGTGGTGATCAAGCCCGCCTTCTGCGGCCCTTGCTTCGGCGCCGGCGACGTGCCCGCCAACAACGGCTTCTCCATCCGCCATACCACCCGTAACTTCCCGAACCGCGAAGGTTCCAAGCCGGGCCAGGGACAGATCTCCCTCGTCTCCCTGATGGACGCCCGCTCCATCGCTGCCACCGCGGCGAACGGCGGCGCGCTCACCGCCGCGACGGACATCGAGTACGAAGACACCCACAAGCCTTATACCTTCGACGACCGCATCTACAAGAGCCGCATCTACTACGGCTACGGCAAGGCCGACCTCTCCCAGGAGCTCCGCTACGGCCCGAACATCAAGGACTGGCCCACGATGTATCCGATGGAGGAGAACATGCTCGTGGAACTCGCCGCCGTCATCCACGACCCGGTGACCACGACCGACGAGCTCATCCCTTCGGGCGAAACCTCCAGCTATCGTTCCAACCCGCTCAAGCTCAGTGAGTTTGCGCTGAGCCGCCGTTGCCCGGAATATGTGGGCACCTCCAAGCGGATCCAGGCCGATGACCTCGCGCGCCGTGCGGGCAAGGTTCCTGCCCATGTCGCCGAAGCCCTCGCGAAGGTGGGCGCTTCCGCCGAGAACACTTCCTTCGGCTCCTGCGTCTTCGCCAACAAGCCCGGTGACGGCTCCGCCCGCGAGCAGGCCGCTTCCTGCCAGAAGGTGCTCGGCGGCGACGCCAACATCTGCTACGAGTATGCGACCAAGCGCTATCGCTCCAACTGCATCAACTGGGGTATCGTCCCGTTCACGATCGCGCCGGAGACCGCCTTCGATTATGAGGTCGGCGACTTCGTGTTCGTGCCGGGCCTCCGCAAGGCCATCCTCTCCGGCGCCGAGGAAATCGACGCCCAGGTAATCTCCAAGGCCGGCGTCAAGCCCATCCACCTCTTCTTCCAGAACCTCACTGCCGCCGAGCGCGAGATCCTCGCCGACGGCTGCCTCATGAACTACTACAAAAACCGCAAATAACACCATGGAAAAAATCAAAATGCTCACCCCGCTCGTCGAAATGGACGGCGACGAAATGACCCGGATCCTGTGGAAGATGATCAAGGACGAACTCATCCTCCCGTTCGTGGACCTGAAGACCGAATACTATGACCTGGGCCTGCCCAACCGCGACAAGACCAACGACCAGGTGACTGTGGATTCCGCCAATGCGGCGAAGCGCCTCGGCGTCGCCGTCAAGTGCGCGACCATCACCCCGAACGCCCAGCGCATGACCGAGTACAACCTCCACGAGATGTGGAAGAGCCCGAACGGCACGATCCGCGCCATGATGGACGGCACCGTGTTCCGCACGCCGATCACCATCCCGAGCATCCACCCGGCCGTGAAGTTCTGGAAGAAGCCCATCACCATCGCCCGTCACGCCTATGGCGACATCTACCGCGACGTGGAAATCCAGGTCAATGAGCCCGGCACCGCGAAGCTCGTCTTCGACGGCGTCAACGGCCAGCACGAGGAAGTGGTGGTCCACGAGTTCAAGGGCCCCGGCGTCCTGCTCGGCCAGCACAACCTGGACAAGTCCATCCGCAGCTTCGCCCACTCCTGCTTCCAGTATGCCCTGTCCCTGAAGCAGACCATCTGGTTCGCCACCAAGGACACCATCTCCAAGAAGTACGACGGCCGCTTCAAGGCCATCTTCGACGAGGTGTTCCAGGAGTACAAGGAAAAGTTCGAGGCCGCCGGCATCGAGTACTTCTACACCCTGATCGACGACGCCGTGGCGCGCGTGATGCGTTCCGAGGGCGGTTTCATCTGGGCCTGCAAGAACTATGACGGTGACGTGATGTCCGACATGGTCTCCACCGCCTTCGGTTCCCTGGCCATGATGACCTCTGTCCTGGTTTCCCCGGACGGCAAGTACGAGTACGAGGCCGCCCACGGCACCGTGACCCGTCACTACTACAAGTACCTGAAGGGTGAAGAGACCTCCACGAACCCGATCGCGACGATCTTCGCCTGGAGCGGCGCTTTCCGCAAGCGCGGCGAGATGGACAACCTCCCCGAGCTCGTGAACTACGCCAACCAGCTCGAGGGCGCCTGCTTCGACACCCTGAACGAGGGCCTCGCCACCAAGGACCTGGTGAACCTCATGGAAGGCCTCACCCCGAAGTGCCTGACCTCCGCCGAGTTCCTCAAGGCTATCCGCGAGCGCCTCGAGAAACGCCTGGGCGCGTAAGACCACTTGTCATTCCGGGCGGTTCCTGAGCTTGTCGAAGGACGGCCCGGAATCCATTGAAAAAGGCTGGTATTGCTACCAGCCTTTTTTGATGTTTTCCGCCATTTCGTGGGCGAGTCGGGCGCGGGCCTCGACACTGTACCAGGCGATGTGGGGCGTGAGGAAGATGCGCTCCGGGTGCTTTGCGTGAAGGAAGGGATGGTCCAGGGGAATGGGCTCCTTCTGATAGACATCGATGCCGATTCCGGCGATCCGCTCTTCGTCGATGGCGCGGACGAGGTCCGCCTCGACGGCGATGCCGCCGCGGCCGGTGTTCACCAGGTAGGCCGTGGGCTTCATCTTGCAGAGGCCGGCGTAGTCGATGAGACCGGCGGTCCGCTCGTTGTAGGGGGCGTGGATGCTGATGACATCGGACTTCGTGAGAAGTTCATCGAGGGAGACGCAGGGATAGTCCTTGCAGTGGCCGGTGCCGGAGGTGGAGTAGTAGATGACCTTCATGCCGAAGGCCGTGCCGATGGCGGCGACTTTCTGGCCGATGGCGCCCATGCCCACGATGCCGAGGGTCTTGCCGAAGATCTCCGTGAAGGGATGGTCCGCATCGACATGGATGCTGCCGGCGCTGTAACGGCCGTCCTTGGCGTAGGCGTTGTAGTGGAAGGCGCGGCCGGCCAGGGCGAGGATGTGCATCCAGGCCGTCTGCGCGACCGATTCCGTGGAATAGCCGGCGACGTTCCGGACGATGACTCCACGCGCGTCGCAGAGTTTCACGTTGATATTGTTGATGCCGGTCCCCGCCTCACACACGAGCTTGAGCTTCGGGCAGGCGTCCAGGAAGGCCTGGTCCACGATGACTTTGTTCAGGAGGACCACGTCGGCGTCCGCTGCGCGGACGCGGGCCTCTTCGGCCGTGGAGGAAGGGTAGCAGACGAACTCGCCCAGGGCGGCGATCTCGTCCATCGAAGCGTCGCCCATCGTGGCGGCATCCAGGAAAACGATCTTCATATCGGATAAGGGTTTATGCTGCAAATATAGGATTTTTTTGTATCTTTGAACAATCTAACCACGACCGGATGGACACGAAACAGGCATATGGAATCCTGATCCAGGCGCTGAAAAAGCAGCTGGACGCCGAGATGCCGCTCGCCAAGGAAGCCGACGACACCCTCGTCGCCAAGGGCCTCCTGGCCAATCCGGCCGAAGCCGCCGCCCTGTTCACGGCCTCCATCGACGGTTTTGTCGACCGCATCGCCCGCGAAGTCGACGCCCCTGCCTACAACACGCACCGCTACACCGTCGCCCTGTACCAGCGCGAAGACGAAGCCGCCCTTTGCGACGCCATCGCGGACCTCGGTTTCGCGCAGCTCCAGCGCAAGCCCGTCGTCAAGAAAGCCAAGCCTGCAGGGGAGTACGAGAACGCCGTCGCGTACGTGCTGGGGTTGTATACCTGCTTCGCGATCCTGCACCTGGGCTTCACGGCGGAAGATTTCACGCGCTTGCACAAGCGTGCCATCTATAATTACTACCTGAACCACAGCTCCCGCCAGATCCGTCACCTCTACGACACGGGCTGGCACGGAAAATACACGCTTCGCAACATTTTTTACCCGTTAGGGTGATTATTTGAAAAATATTGCTACCTTTGCAATCCCAAACGGCGTTGAGCCGGTTGGTTTTACCACGGGGTATTAGCTCAGTTGGTAGAGCGATAGGTTCGCAATCTATAGGTCAGGGGTTCGAATCCCCTATGCTCCACAGAAAAAGGACAGCCAGCCGGCTGTCCTTTTTCTGTGGGGCATAGCCCTTTTCACGATATAATTGCCATTTCTGGTTGGTGATATCTTTATAATTCGTTGATTTATTGAGCTTTGTGTAAATTAGAAGAAAACGGTTTCTTCTAATGAGTGATAAGGCAAAAATAAGGAGGCGCCTCAGAT
>Ga0247611_10000288_pt1 | contig 104297 bp, 169 predicted proteins | sample 177DNAGHGhighgp2_FD_192422 | JGI IMG/M metagenome (GOLD analysis project Ga0247611, IMG submission 192422) | Sheep rumen microbial communities from Palmerston North, Manawatu-Wanganui, New Zealand - 1770 DNA GHGhigh gp2 | ecosystem: Host-associated > Mammals > Digestive system > Stomach >... | reverse complement strand
CGTTATCTCTGTATGTATATCCTTCCAGGGCTTCCTTGAGCTTCTTACATCTTCCCCTTGCTATGAAAGCGTGGCGTTCACACTTTGCATTGAGGAAAGCGGTATTTACTGCATTGAACTTGTCACGTGAAGAATACGGAGCCTTCGGACAGCAGACGTGGAATTTATTCCTTCTTAAAATCTCATAGTCAGTTTCACCTACGGCAGCAGAAGCCTGACGCTTCCGGCAGGTAGGGTCGGGATAAACGAAAATGTCACACTTCGGAAACTTTTTATGAATTGAGTTACACAGAACCTGTGTGTTTGAGTTCGGCTCTACGATTTCATCGAAGAAGTAGATGTCGTCCCTTTCCTTTACTGCGATTGCCGCAGTCATAGGGTTTACGTTGAAGTCTATGCCAATATGTATGTCTGTGTTAGGAATTCCCCAGTTTTCATCAAGCTCACAGATGTTCTGTTCACGGTCAAAGCAGTCATATACGCGTGAAGCAAGGTTTTCAAACGAAGCAAGGAACTCCTGAGCAAACATCTTCGGAGACATAGACTGTTTTGCAGCTTCGATTTCTTCAGCCGGTACGTTACCGCCTTCAAGGGTCGTATACTGAAAGGCCGCCCAGTCAGGCTGTTCAAGGGCTTCCTTGTACATCTTGTAAAACCAGTTGTAACCTTTAGGGGTAGAAACAAGAATTGCATCACCTTTTTTGTCAGCAAGGGCAGGACGTATGATTTCCCATACTCCTTCCTTCATAAATCCGCACTCATCAAGAATTACGCGGTTAAGTGAAGAACCTCGAAGATGTTCAGGATTATCTGCGGTTACAACGTAAAGAATTGAACCGTTGATAAACTTGTAAGCCTTGTCCATCTTGTTTACTTCTGCAATCCACTCCTTCGGTACGTGTTTTGGCAGCCAGTCATCCCACATAATCTTCTTTGCCATATCCCAGGTCGGAGCTACATACCATACTACGGATTCAGGAATTGAAACCTGTTCAAGAATGGCGGCTCCCGATACGAAGGATTTACCGAAACGTCGTCCGGCATTGACTATCTTGAAGCGGTGAGGGTCACGTAAAATCGTAAGCTGAGGCTTGGTCAGACGGAAAGGAATGGTACTACTCATCAGAATCCTCCCCATCTACAAGGACTTCAGAGCCGTCTTCAAAGGTAACTCCAAACTTAAGGGGTCCTTCATAGTCTTCAGGATCATCCTCTGCGCGTGAAGCTTTCTCGGCAATCTGTTCAAGGGTATCTCCGCGTTCTGCGAAAATGATTGCAGGGATTTCGTTCTTCTTATCCTGCTTCTGTACAGGTGCGCGGCCAAAGAGTCGTTCAGCGATTACCTTTGCTGCAGAAGTGGCATCCTTGTCTGATTCTGCATAGATGGCAATCTTGTAAAGACGGTCAACTACTGCCTGCCACTGGGTAACGCGGCTTCCGTCAACAGGAGAAGAAATGAAGGTGTTTCCTGCAAAGGACATTGCGTCATTGAGGGCTTTCTTTGAGCCTGAGTAAGGTTTATTTCTTGGTTCATCAGGTGATATTATTCCCATACCGCAAAGGATAGGTCAGAAAAAAGATGAGCTTAAACAAAAGTGGAGTGCCTGTCCAACGGACGAGACACTCCGAGGTGGAAAATAAAAAGTAAACAAAGCTAAGGGTTGCTCTGTGATTTTATACTACATCAGGAAAAAGGGAAGGTTAAAAAGAAATGCCGCCCTGGAAGGCGGCGGAGGAGAATATGAATCTTTTGATCCAAATCCCAAAATAGGACAGCTCTAATATAACACAAAAAATAAACGTGTCAAGATGTCTCAGGACATTGTGTCAAAATTACCTTTGAAAAAAATTTTTTTTGTAAAAATGAAAGTGACGTTTCAAACGTACAGAAAACTGACTTTTTACAAAGCTTCATATTTGAGTGCATAGACGCGGGTTGTATCGTGTTTATTACCTCTGTCTGAAAACTTAAAGTCAACCTTGATATAGCCTGTCATTCTTACATACTGGCCCTGCTTAATATCTGTTTCCTTAATTGCCTTTTCATCAGTCATAACAGTTTTGAATATGGATTCGGTAGGAACCAGATGTTTTCCTACGTGATGGTCAAAACATACAGCCATCTTTACAACCAGCGCACCTGTCTGGTCATCGATGTAACAGTTGAGTACATTACCCTCAAGAACAACTTCATTCTTCATAAATACTCCCTGCTGCTTTTTGCAGCCCTGAAAAAAAATATTTTTTTTCAAAATTGAATCGGTGTTTTGAAACGTAAACCAAATTGACTTTTTCCGGTTTACATTAGTTTTATATAAAACTATTTATAACTTACAACCCAGTCGATAGAGCAGCCGAAGAAGTTACAGATGTCATAGACAGAACGGATATTAAGAGGCAGGTCCTTTCTGAGCTTAAGCCTCATTTCCGGGGTAAGACCTTTTCTTTCATAGTGTCTTTCCCTCTTAGACTTATAGTTCTCGTCATAACCGCGAGCAACAAGTGATGCCTTTACAAAATCCGGCTGGACTGGAGTAACAAGTCCGTTTCTTCTTCTGTAAGGCTCAATCTTATCAAGCAGATCATTAAGTGTCTTCTCATTCTCAGAGAAGGAGTTATAATATTCAAGGTACATCGAAGTCATAAGACGGAACGGCTCATAAGTTAAAACACCTTCGGGTTCAGAAGGCGGAGAATAGGGAAGTTCCCTTGAAGCAAACCACTCCTTCTTTTTATCATCAGAATCAATCTTAAAACTTACAATCTTAGAAGCAGGAACATTAAGAACTGCACATATTCTTGCAAGCAGATCAGTTTTTGGAAAGTACGCCCCTTTATACATATTAGAAAACCGTGACTGTTCAAAACCTGCCGCTTTTGTAACAAACCCCATTTTCAATCCTCTTTCATCTATTGTCTTTTTCAGAGGTTCAAAACTTATTACATCTGTATAATCAATATCCAATCTATACTCCTTTGTCTTACACTATAAATCAATAATGTTTACCTGTCAACAGTTATTATATAAAATATTTTATATTTATAATACTAGATGTATATTTATACAATTCTTCTTTATTCTGGGCCGAGAAAAAGCGATACTTTCTGCATATACATACATTTTTACTGCATAAATATACGAAAACAGGCCCTTTTACACATAAAAATCAGCTTACTTCCAGCTGAATACGAGTACATTTCAAAGCTAATCCCTTTCTCAGATACCTTTATATCCCTATAAATACCTGTATACCAGTACTAATTGTATACCCATAACACTATTGTAAACCTCTATCTTAAAATAAGTTTACATTCTACATATATAAATATACTCCATTTACCCTAATACTATAGCAATTACTGTGCCAACCTTGAAATAATTTGTTGAGAGCTAAAGGGGATAAGGCAGCCGGCTTAAATCTGTCACTCCCCTGGTGGGGGTATAATATTTTGTTATAATCTAAAATTATTTATATAATAATACTTGACATAAAAATAAAATGATGTATAATAAAGGTAAATAAAGAAAAGAGTTACGGAAAAGTAACGAGGGGATAAGATTATGACTACTGAAAAATTAAAAGAAATTGAACGTATGACAGAATATGGATCTTTATATATTTTGTTATGTTATGGTAAATTGGTTTACTTTTTTATTTGCGGCTTTAGTTTGGATCAATATTACAATGATCTAGAAGAGTATAAATACTGTATGGGTTATGCTAATTAGTTTGATCCATAGTGGAAATAGTCACCACTATAAAAAACGGCTTTATTCGTAAAGACAGAAAAAAGAAATAGCTATATATAGTAGTAAGGTGGATAAAATGAGTTTAAACAAAATTGAAAAGGATTTAATTAAGAGTTTGAATAATCTTAATGAATCATCTTGTAATTGGCGTGTTTTGAAGTCTAACAAAACAATTAAAAGTGACTTGACACTTAATGAACGTGAACAAAGAATCTATGATTTTATTGTAGAAAACTTTGAAAGTAATAATGTTACTGATTTACATACAATAAAACAGTTTAATTCTATGTTCATTGATTGGTCAAAAGAAACATTGACAGAAAAGGTTAGTGCTATTCCTACTAATAAGGAAATAGAAAAAGCTTGTAAAAAGTACTTTTTAGATAATAAACCCAATGACGTTTTTTACCTTATCCTTAATAGTGACAATGTTTTATTTTTGTATCGGGGTGACTTTTCACTTGGTATTTATGAAGTAAAACAAGTTGAAACAAGCGACGAATTGAACGACGAAACAAGCGACAATGAAACAAGCGACGAATTGAACGACGTTCAAAAAATATCAGTTTTAATTAATGATATTGTTTCGCTTGCTAACAGTATGAGCAATAAGGAAAAAATCGAAATTGTAAAACAGTTAGAAAAGGCTTTAAATGTCAATGCAACTGTAAACATAATTAAAAAAGAAAATATTGCATAATAGTGTACTGAATGTATACACAATCTATTTTATGTAGATTGTGTATATAGTTGAGTACATTATAATTGAAGCTATGCCGATGATGACCGATGAAGTTATCAAAAGCGTTTAGTAAATTATAATTGTTTCACGTATTCCCGAATTGATACGAAAAAATTTATCGGGCTTTGATAACTGATTTTTAAGAACTCCAAAATTCACGGCGACGTTTTCCAGGACTTGCCGCAAATAATGGAGCGTGGACTTGATCCATCTTTTTTAATTCTACATTTTACCTTTCAATTTTTCAAGTCCCTTCTTTTAATTCTACTAACTTCTATCGCCTTCTCAATAGCTAGCTTTAGTACACGTAGATGTTGCTAGTCCTTCCACGCGGTAGATTTAATAAGGTGTTTTTAAGGTTGCCACCTTTGGAAGTCCTTTCTGGATAGTTGCAATAAAAATAGCGAATCTTAGCCACAACTGATTATAGATTTAAGAATCTATACGCAAGTTTTCAGGAAACATTTTAAGATGGGCGGTTAAGTACTGTAAATCTTTTAATATACGCACTCTGTAATATGATAATGGATCGATTTCGTATACAGTGTTTTACTTCTAGTTTTTCATTACTCAGCTTTAGTGTACGGAATAAAAAAAGCGGTTTTGTGTTGAAAGTCTGTAATAAGTCCGTGATGAATCTTGTGCTTTGTTCGGTTGTGAACGATTGGGGCGGTAGGTTTTACGCTGAATTGTCCCAATCGGTTAATCGCTAGAAGTGACTATTTCAAGTCTTGCGTGTCTATCTTCTCACTTCATAGACTATACGCAAGTTTTCATTTCAAAAAGTCTTTTTATCGCCGTGAAAGTTCAGCAGATGACAGCTAGAAAATAAAGCGGTCTGTTCCGGCTGCAATGTCGGGCGGTGATTTACACTTTCCATTTTTCGGAAAATGATTTTAAGACAGTAGGTTTAAGCCTGCAAGGAGATTTTTCTATGTATTACAATCAGATTTCTTTTAAGGATGCCGTTAAGTGTCCTGTTTTCTGGGTTAAGGTTGCGTTGAAAGTTTATTCATTCGTAATAATCATTTTATGGTTTAAGGGCATTATTTAAGGGGGATTTATGATTCTTTATTATTTCATTGTTGTTACTGCATTGTTAGTAGTAGTTTTCGGCGGTCTGCTTTTAGCAAGTGCCTGGGGTTTGGGCGGTGAGTTTTACATCTACGGAAATAAGGGCAGAAGAAAGAATTGGCTTGAACGTCTGCTAGACGGTCTTGAAGTTTTAAGGAAAATGTAGGTGGTTTTATGAAAGTAGAATTAAACGTGGGTGATATTACAAATCTTACAGTATTGGCTAAACGTCAGGCTTGTGAAGCTTTAAGGTTTTCAAAAGATGTCGGCTTTTCTGAAACAGTACGTGGATATTTCAGAAAAGATTTTCATAGGTTTTTCAACCTTTATAAAAAGCTGGATAGCTCTTATAAAAACTTTATGGAGTCTTTATGAACGATAAAGAAAAACTCAAAAAAGCTTGTGAGCTTTTAAGAATCGCTATTGATAGACAGGCTCAGCCGTCGGTTGATGTCAATAAGAAATGGGTGCAGATGTCTTTGACTTCTACACAAAAGCGAAGCCGCCGATAATGGCGGTTTTTTAATATCTGCTTAAGCAGAAAGGAGTTTTAAGAAATGAGTAGTTGTGTACTTAGTGACGTAATCCTCGATTACATTTCGCAGAGTGAGTTCAATAAGTTGGTATGTGAGCCAACATTTGAAGAAGAGAAAAAACAATTTAGGGTAAATGAAGATTTGTCCGTGCTTGCCGAATACGGTTTTTAATGGGGGTATTTTATGTATGAATTGAATGAAACTGATGTTTTGATGTTGCGTAAACTTGAAGCAGTAAGGGAACATTTTAAGATGTTTGATCACGAGTTCAGACTTCTTGAAAGTAACTTTGTTCACGCCTGTTCTTATGAAGGTGTCGCTATTGCGGATAGGAATGAGTTTGACCATTTAATTAAAGGTGATTTATCAGAATATCGTAAGCCGGTTGAATATCCTACAGAATATAACGGTCAGAAAGTTTACGGTATGAAAGATTGGAACAAGGGTTTTGATGAACAGTTTAAGCCTGGCGAATTGTTTACTTGTGAAATTGCGGAGTACTTTTTAGACGTTTTGCCGCCTGCTTGTTGGTCATCAACCTTTGTGCAAGTCGGTGAGCCGCACGACCACAGAAAAGATAAAGACGGTAATTTTAAGGCAACTTATGCAACTTTTGAAAGTGTAAAGGGAACTATCAATGATATTGATTCTATCTGGAAATATTGTGGTAACTGTTTTAAGGGTGAACACGAAGAATTTAGGGGGTAATTTATGACTTTGGAAAAATTAAAGAAAACACAACCGTGTATTACGGAATATAATCTTAAAGTTACACAAGAAGATGTAGACATTTATAACAAGGCTGTAAAGATGATGAGCAGAAAACCTAGACAACTTGCAGCAGGCGATATTGTACAGTTTTCAAACGGTTGTAGGATTTCACCTAGAGCAATTATCGAAGATTGTAAAGACAAACATCACATTTCAATCTGTCAGTCGGGTTCTGCGTGGGTTTCTCATTACGGTAAAAAGCGACTTTCAGTTTCCGGCGGTAGTTTTTACGATATTGATTTTGATGACTTGGAATATGTCGGCAGAGATAAAAGAAGCTTTTCAGAATGGGGTCATTGGGGTGCTTGTAAAGACGGTGCTATAAGCGTTTCTATTCCTGTCAATGTTTGGAAACATAAAAGCGTTGATGAGTTTAAGCCGAAAGGAAATCGTATCACATATTATCAGCATAACTTTCTTGATGTTCAGCGTAATCCTGATATTAAGCCCGAATGGATTTATGCAATTTGGTTTGCAGATGAAACTGATTGGAGCAGTACATATCACGTAGCAAGTTTTAAGAATGAAAGTCAGTTGAAAGCTTTTGCTGATAAACTCGGCTTTACCTATGCTTGGGAAGAAGAACGTGAAGACGGTTTTAAGTCGGGAAGGTGTTCAGTAGTTATCGAAGATCATTCTGTTGATAAGTCAACTCGTGATGAATGGAACAAGAATTCAAATATAGCTTTTAGTAAAGACTCTTCAAAGAAGGCAAAAGAAAAAGCAATGTTATGGCTTGATAATCACTTCAAGGATATTTGTCAGGCTTATTCCATAAGCCAGGAAAACTTAGCTAAAGCAACAAAGTTTAAGTGCCTTTCTAACGGTTCGATTGTCGACGGTTACTTTCTGAATGACGGTCAGCGTGTAAAGATTTACAGATGTAATCCGAACGCAAGGGATTTCTATAAACCGCTTTCAACTCAAGAACATATTAACTTTCAGAGAACATACGGAAGTTTTTAGGAGTGTCTATGAGAAGTTACACGGAAGAAAAAACACCTAATCGGGTTGAAGATTATGCAGAATATATAATCCGATTTCAAGGCAAGAATAAAAAGGGTGAATCGGTTTTACTTGTCATTGAACGATGTCCCGATGGTTGTATGCCTTTATGGGTAAAGCAGAAGATTTTTGACAAGCCTTTTGCTTGGTGGCACGTAAGTACTTATGTAACCGATAAAGACGGTTATACGTGGGGAAGATACAATCCGCAGCACAAATCCGAAGTAATCAAAGACAATAAAGGTAAAACGGTTTTAAGTCACGACATTGTAGATTTTGACTGGGTTCTGCCTGCTACAGAAGAAAACAGACAGAAGATTATTGCAGAAGTAAGCAAAAGAGCTTTTAAGGAGTAGTTTATGACTTTTAAGGATGCAGTTAAACAGTTTGCAGAAGAAAATGAGCCTTTTGGTGATTATTGGTCTATGCAATTTGCGTGGTCTTGTTTTACTGATTATCTAGTTAGAGATAGACAGATAACAGAAAAGCAGTGTTGTAATTGGGGAAATCCTTGTACGCCCGAAACGTTCAAGAGATGGAATAACAAATGGTATGGTTTAAGGAGTAGCAAATGCACACACTAGTTGAAGAATGGAAACATCAAGGTTTATCGGGCGAAAAGCTTGAAAATCACGTTATATGGTTCTGTAAAGCATCACCAGAAGATAAGCGTTGTGACATCGCAGGCACTTATGGAATATTTGATTCCACAATTAAGGGTGACATCTTTACATACTACTTTTATGATTGCGACACAGTTAATCACAGATATTACGGAACTAAGAATTGGCACAAGGGTGTGGATGTTTACAAAGTTGATTACGACATTGTAAAAGACAATGCCGTTGTAACCAAGTGTAAACGGTTTAATAAACGTTGTACGGAAAACCGTATGCGTATGATTTAAGGCTAGGTTTAATTCCTAGCCTTTTTTATTAGCCGAGTAATCGGCAAGGAGATTTTTATGAGTACAAGAAATGATTATTTACCTTGTAAGTGTTGGTTTGAGAACGGCAAATTACACCGTGCTTATTTTGCTTATGATAATGACCCAGAAAGCCCAAGAGAATGGGATAATCTGTCTGTTATCGTAAATGCTTCAGGATACAATCTTTGCGGTCGTGGTGATATTGAAACTGATGACATTGAAGACTGGCTTATTGCAGAAACAGGTATCAATGAAGATTGGTATTATAACAACAAAAAGCGATATGGCGGTATTGAAAAGCTTGTTGAAAAGTTTATCAAAGAAAAGTGTGCTGCTTTCACGTATGTTTCAGTTTACGACCATTCGGGAATATGTGTTTATTCAGGTTATTGTCGTGGTTGGGATTATTCAGCTATTGGATTCGCTTACATTCCAAAAGACAGTAAAGAAGTCAGAAGTTACCGCAGAAGTCATACCGCAGAAGAAACAAAGAAATGGGCTGAAGAAATTCTTGAAGGTGAAATTCACACTCTTGATCAATGGTGTCGTGGCGAAGTTTATGGTTGTGTTACTGAAGAATATGACACAGAGCTTGAACAGTGGGATAAGTGGAGTGGTGACAGTTGTTGGGGTTATTATTTAGGTAACGATGAAGAAAAAGACGCTATAAACATCATTAAAGAGTTTTCGGGCAATAATGAACTTCTTGATGAAAATGTAGTTTTGCAGGCAATTGAAGAAGGTAACCTTGATGTTTTACAGGGGCAGCAGCTTATAGTATTCGAGTTTGACGTTTCAGCTGAATCAACTGTAAAGGAGATTGCATAATGAAAAAATCACTTTTTAAGTATGTTACCGAATGTAACAATAAAGGCGTTATGCCTAAAGGATTAACTACACCTTATGAAAGGTCAGAAGTAATGATTGGGTATAACAACATAAAGACAAAAGGCTTTACAACTACGATTTGTGAAAACGTCAAGTTGTTTTTTGAGAAGTTTGGGTATTCTGTAAAAGCAGAAGGTATAGGTTGGAAAATAATGGAGCAGTTATGAAATTACGTGGTAGTAGTTTAAGAAAGTCAGTTGAATGGCTGATGAAAGAAAAGTGTGGCTGTTGTCATTGGCATAAGCTTACTGATGATAAAGGTCGTGAATGGTCTATCGTTGTCGGGTGGGAAGACGGTTTTGCAGAAGATGATGATGACATTTACAAAGACGGAACTTGGCGTATCTGTGCAAAGATTGCGTATCAAGAGCCAGGAACAATGATGCAGAGCAATTACGACATTGACTTTACAATGCCATACGATGAAGAAACGTATGAAGTTTGTGATACGTCGTCGTATATCGGGAATATAACTAAGCTGAGTGACTTTAATTCACTTGCAGATTATCTTGACGAATTGTTTGAGAAAGTTGTGAGTGATTGGGGTTACTTTGAAGATGAAGAAGAAGATATTGCCTAAAAGGAGGATTATTATGGCAAAGACATTGGATTTTTACAAATACGTTTCATCAGAAACAAGAGCAAGGGCATTTATGTGTGGTGTTTATCACAAAGACGGTTACAAGTGGGCTACAAACGGTTATGTTGCGGTAAAAGTGAAAACAAACTATCCCGAAAAGTTTGAAGACAAAATCGTTTCAAAAGAACTTACTTACATCGACGGACAGTTCCCGAATGTTCAAAAAGTTATTCCCGATATGAATGATATGATTGAAATGACAAATGTTTCACCAAATGAAGTTATCGTAAAAGAATTTAAGGCTTTGAAGTCTTTGTTCTCAATTCACAAGAAAATCGGGAACTGGATTGCGTTCCGATATGTTTTACCTAACCGTTCTACAATTCTGTTTAATGTGTGGGAGTGTGTCGTTCACTTTATGGAATGTTACCCAGACGCCAAGCTTTACTGTCACAAAGAAGACACTGATTACCGCAAAGCTTCAGAAAACTCTTTAATGTTGATTTCTGGCGACAACCTTATGGTATTTATGCCGTCAAGAGATTGTGCTGATGAAAATACAAAATTAGGTTATCAGTGGAACTTTGAACACTACAATTATGAAAGTCACGATGAATTTGAGTTCCTTCGCGTTCTTCGCTGTATCGGTGCAAAAGGAATTGATGAACGTTATCAGAACGGAAATCTCACGGATAAAGACAATAAGGTTATTTCAGACCTTTACAGATACTTTGAGATTGTCGGTTACGATTACAAAAGAGAGGCTGCCTAATGACATACGCAGAACGAAAAGCTAAGGCTCGCGATGAAGCTATTGAATGGCAGAATAAGTTTTCAGAAAAAGACCACTATATGAGCGAATACGTTTATTGGGGTAACTATTTTGAAAAGCTTGGTAAACGTTACGGATTACTCCGTGAGTTTAGGGAAAATGGAATTATCTAAAATTAGAGAGAGTTTAATCAGCTTGAAACAAGCAAGGAGTATTTTATGAATCAATTAAACTGTTTAATTCTTGAAGGTGAACTTCAGAAAAAAGAATCAATCGACAATGGAGTAGTTATCACAGTAACTTCTAGCAGAGTCTTCAAAGACGCTGATGATAAAATCGTAACTTCGGTTTCAGCTTTTGAGTGCGAATGTTATGGCAATTTTGCTGACTTTGCAAATCGTATTGAAGTTGGTAGCGGTGTAAGACTTGTAGGACATCTTAAACAGAAGTTCTATGAAGAAGATGGACAGAAGAAGTCTAAAGTTGTCGTAATTTGTGAACATCTTGAAGTAAAACCACATTCAAAAAAGGAGAAGAAAACAGATGAAAAATAAGGTTGAAGTCGAAGGAAAGGTTTTGAACTGTTATATGGCAGATTCAGAAGCCTTCATCACAAAAATTGCAATCACAAGTCCGCACAATTTCGGCGGTGTAGTGACTAACGCAGAATCTGTATTCAACACAATTATGACTGATAAGAAACAGATTGCTAAAACGTCTATACAGAAAGGCGATACTGTTTTAATAACCGGTCATTTGAAAGTAGACATAAACTCTTCAGGTCATAAGGGCTTGAAAGTTTATGCAGACTGTATTGAAGTCATTAAGCCGAAAGGTATTTATGACGCCACAAGAGAAAGACTTGGTATGACCGCAGTTTAGTACTGCGGTTTTTTAATGCCTATGTAAGTTTATTGTTGTTTACAATAATAATATAATAGTTTATTATAATAAACTATAAATCTGCTTAAGCAGAAAGGAGTAATTATGGACAAACTCTTGGAAGAAATGTTCAAGCGTGAAAGGTGGGAGAAAGCCATTCAGATTGCGGTAGATAAAGATATGCCATATTCAGAGTTGGAGCATTACTGTAATCCGGCAACTCTCACAAAACTTTACAAGATGATACGTGACAATGAGTACAGTATCATTCCACCACATCAGCAGGCAATTCCTAAAGATGATGGCGGTATTCGTATAGTGTACATCAATGAAAACATTGACCGTATCATACTTCAAATCATCAACGATATGTTGTTTGAGTTCTGCGGAAGTTTAATCTCAGAACGTTCAAAAGCGTATCAGACTAGTCTGTCTTGCGGAAAGGTTGTTCGTGAAGTTGTAAGCAAGATTAGTGACTGTAAACTTGAAACAATCGGGATTAAGGCAGACTTATCCAAATACTTTGATAGCGTTCCGTTGCGATTCATTGAAGAAGTATTTGATAAGGTTGAACAGATTGTCGGTAAATCTGCGGTCATCAATCTTCTCAGACGTTACTATGAATGTGACTTCTGTATTGATGAACACGGAAAAGTTATTGAACATTTTCAGTCACTTAAACAAGGTTGTGCGGTAGCTTCCTTTCTTGCTAATGCAGTTCTTTATGAAATGGATGAAGAAATCAAAAATCTTGACGTTTACTATGTTCGGTATTCCGATGACATTCTCATTATCGGTAACGAGTGGGAAAAAGGTCGGGAAATACTTGAACGCAGATTAAACGAAAAGGAACTCATTCTTAATCCAAAGAAAGTTGAAGTTCTCACAAAAGACAGATTCTTCAAATTCCTGGGGTTTATGATTCGCGGAACTGAAATCTCTCTCTCAAAGAAACGGCTGAAGAACTTTCAGAAAGAAATCTTTAGTCGTTGTAAGAAAGCAAACTCCTATAAGTCGGCAGTACATTCAGTAAACCGCTATTTGTATAACGGTCAGTATTGTTGGGCGAAAGGCGTACTTGCTTACATCAATAATGTTACAGACATTCAGACACTCAATACCTACGTTATGGATTGTTTAAGGGCAAGTCAGACACAAAGATTTGACTTAGGCGGTCTTGGTGTTGAGTTGGAAAAGAAAGATGGGGTTGTTACTCGTGGAAGGGGTAAGAACGTAACTACAAACCGTCAGAGAACTCCAAAAGAACTTGACGGTTATCTCTCACTTTATGCTGCAAAGAAAGCATTAGGGAACAGAGATATGTTCGATAACTTGGTGAGGTCTTTATGAGAAAATATACAAGGGAACAATTGTTAAAAGGTCGTCAAAGTTTGTGTGAATGGAAAAAGCAAGGTTATTGTCCAATTACAGAATTTGATAAGTGTAAGGTTTGCAAAGCAATTCATACTAAACCACTTGGACTTGAAGCTATTATCAGCGGTGGTTGGAAAGGGATTAAGGCTAAACAACAAAAGGAACACTTATGACAGTAACGGAGTTCATTAAGAGAGTAGAAGACGGTGAACCATACAGAATCAGCTTCAAGAAAAAAGAAGTTCGACTGAATGGTTTTTTAGTGGATATAGATTTTGAACTGCCGGACAATGTTGAAGAAAAGTTGTTGGAGTTGTTCAAAAACTATAAATATTCAGTACCTAGTGCCAAAGCAGATTCAAAATACTTCTTTGCATTTGATGAACCAAAGTTGAGTACAAAACAGCTTGCTGAAAACGAAAGTAGATACGTGGCGAGAGCAAAATTAGAATTATTCGTACTCGGTTTGATTATCAATCAAAAGTGGGATTTTGGTGATAAATGGTATTGGCAGAGCAACAAGGACTCAAAGTTAGTCCTTTTCAAAAAATGGTTTACTAATGATTGTTTATAGACCTATCGCGTTGACTGTTTAAGCTATGTTTTATTTCAACCTATGTTTTTAGCAGAGGTAATATAATGAAATTAAAATATGAAGATTTAACAGGCTCAAAGTTCGGTAGGTTAACAGTTATCGGTAAAGCTCCATCTGCAAGAGATATAAGCGGACGCTTAGTTAGGTTTTGGTATTGTGTTTGTGATTGTCAAAAAGAACTTCCAGAAAGTGAACGCCAAATTATCACATTAAGAACATCTAACCTAATAAGTGGAAATACAGTTTCTTGCGGTTGTTATCAAAAAGTCTGTTCTATAAAAAAGAATAGATATGAGATAAACGGAAATGTTGTAAAAATGTATGACGCTAAAGATAGAGAATTTTTCATTGATATTGAAGATTTAAATAAGGTTTTAGAGTATTGCTGGACTGTTAATTCAAGAGGGTATGTGGTTAGTGCGACTCGTACTGATGAAGGAAGAAAAGGTTTGAGATTACACAGATACCTAATGGATTGTACAGACACAAAATTGGTTGTTGACCATATAAACCATAATCCTTCTGACAATAGAAAAACAAATCTAAGAGTTTGTACACAACAACAAAATATGTTTAATCAAAGACCTAATACACGAAATAAATCAGGTGTAAAAGGTGTTAGGTTTATTACACAAATGAACAAATGGGAAACTAGATTCAAATTCGATGGCAAGGAAAGAGCTGTAGGTTATTTCGATAACTTAGCAGATGCTATTGCTTTGAGAAAACAATACGAAGAAAAGTATTATGGAGAATTTAGTTATAAAGAACAATTTTTATAAGGAGAAATAATTATGGCATTAGAAGTTCGCTGTCCAAACTGTGGTTCAGATTTTATGTTGGGAAACAAAGATTCTATTTCAAACACAAATATCAAAGATGGGATTGCATATCTCATTCCTAAAACAATTCGCAATGAAAATAGAACCGCTGCACGTCTTGAAGCATTAAAGTCAGCAGGAATAAATGTTGATAAATTGCAAACTCTTATACAGACTAACAACTCACTCAAAGAGCTTTTTGATGATGACGATCCAATCATTAAAGAAATTTCAAAAGGAGGTTTTATAAGAAATCCAGAATTGTTCCGCAGATTTATAACCGCACAAACATTCCGTTTACTCAAAGACCCGAAAGGTTGGACTCACGCAGTTCGTGGACGTTACAACACAACTTATGTTTTCAAGCAGACAAAACGTGAGCTTGAACTTCTCATCAAGTTGGAGCGAAAAGGATTGAAAGGCAAAGATGTTCGTTTCGAGTTCTTTACACTTGACGACTTGAAAAAAATCTTTATGGAACTTGACAGTTACAATTGTTATTGGACTTCAACCTATAGCAATGTCCGTGGACGTATCAACAATGCAGAATCTTATAAACAGCTTCTTGGAGTAATCAATTCTACTAAATGGTGCGTTCATGGAACTAACATTCCACAGCGTTGGCTCAACTGTTTCAAAGGTGCAGGTGCTTACTACACACTTCAGAACATTATCCGCACTCACGGAATGATTCTGCCTGACTGCAAAGATATGGATGAATCATTGAACGCCGTGAACTCAGTATTTAGTGACATCGTATCTTATGAGCCAAGATTCAGAAGATGGGATATTCTTCTTTCAGTTCTTACTCTTGCAGTTGCTAAATCTCACTTTGAATTAAAGTGGTAAATCAAACATTCTAGTCAGGGAATTATACACAAGAACATTACAATTTATTCGATGATCCAGCAGCAGTAAAACAACATACTGCTGCTGGATCATCTTAATCAAAGATGTAAAGTAACTGGCCGTAATGTTTGAGTGTATCAGTCAATCGGGTATACAAGGTGCTTATAATTTATATCACCCTCCTGGAGACTAGGTCAAAGTCCTGTCTCCAGGAGGCTTCAATCAAGCCTTTATAGTTAGACCGTGAGCAATAAGTATACCAAGTCGAAATAAACATACAAGAAACGAACAATTTAATGTTGACGCCGGCTTTACATCTTAAGTAAGGTGCCAGCCGGCGTCTAATATCAAAGAATTAAAGTTACGACCAATCGTTTTGAGTATGTCAGCAGAAATGGGAATACAAGGAACTGTCGATTTATGCTTCCTGAATTCCAGATGACAAAGATTCATCTGGAATTCAGGACTTAATCAAACCCTTAAAGACACTGCCATAAGTTATGAGTATTCCCTAGCAGAATTACAGATACAAGGTACTTACGATTTATACATACCTGCTTCCGTCTGGAGATAAATCCAGAATGAAGCAGGTATTAAATCAAACCATTATAGTCACTGCCACAAGTAATGAGTATCTGTCAGCAGAGTGTAAATGCAAGAACCGAATTTCATTAAGACAGCAGCTCATCCAGTGAATACCTGGATGAGCTGCTGTTTCAAATCAAATTGTTATAGACACTGCCATTCGGTGTGAGCATTTACAGAGAGAGTTTATCAGCTTGCTTATAAGCAGGAAGGAGATGTTATGGAAATGACTCATAAAAATATCGTCAGTTACTATTCTGATGATAACAACAACTTAGACGCTATCTATTCAATTGATTACCCAAGTGATGTAGACATCAACTTTGAAATTGAAAGTGCGTATGAAGAATTAAGTGAGCAAGGTGAACAGACAAACGAACTTTCGTGTATTCTTGAATACTTAATTGGACAGGGATTGAACATTAATTATGACACGATTGCTTTTGATGTATTCAATTGTGATTACGGAAGATTTAAGGAGTATTGATAATGTATAAAAACATACTTGAAAAGCAGACTAAAGAGTTTAATGCTTTTTATAAAAGCTAAAACAGTAATAAATAAATAAGGAGATTTATATGGGAGCTTGGAAAGAAGATGGTAAAGGCAATTACATCTTTTGTGACTATGTTCTTACCAAAGTAAACAATGCCTTTAATGACAAAGTGAGTTATTGGATAAGTAAGCGTGGGTGTGCAAAAGCATATTACTGCTTCACTTATTGGAATGAAGAGAACTTGAAAGAAAACCTTAAGGAAGCTGGCGGTTGGATTTCATACTTCGAAGAAATGAACAAGGAGTAAACTATGAAAGTAAGAGATTTTTTTGATCTGTTAAGAATGTATCCTGATTGGGATAAGGACATCGTTATTGAAAACAAGCAGACTAAAATGCTTGATGATATTGTGGATATTGTCTGTGATGAACGCAATGGTAATTTGATTATCGTAAAAAGGGAGAACTGATTATGAAGTGTATGTTCTGCTTACAATTAGAAAGTGATATCGAATTGTTCTTTTACACAAAAAGTCAACTAACAAAATATTGTGAAGAAGAAATAAAAAAGAAGTTTTATCTCGATTACATTGATGATGAAGATAAAGTTCAATACTACAAAACAGTTATCTAAGGAGAAAATTATGAATGATAATGAAGTATTATGCAAAATCGAATGGACTGTAGCGGATGTAAGAACTGCGTTTAGAAACAAAATATGAACACGAACCTACTGACGGACAGTTACAGGAGTGTATCGAAAATGTAGATACAAAAACTTTAGAAGAACGTTCAATTGAATGTGGTTGGACTTTAATTGACGAAGCAATTATTTAAGGAGGATTGATATGCCTAATTGGTGTTCTACAAGAATAATAATTAACTCAAACAACAAAGACAAATTAAACGAACTTTTTAAGAATATTAAAGAGTGGACTTCAAAAGATTATTGTAAAAACGGATTCGGTAATAATTGGTTGGGAAACGTTGTCGGTAATTCAGGTATTGCAAAATGTGAGTTTGACAATGCAGGAAATATGACAAAAGATTTTACAACAGATAAAGGTGAATCAATTGCCTGTCGCGGCTCGATAACTTGGCTTGAAATTGAAGCTGATGATGTCATTCATATTGAACAGGAAACAGCTTGGCGTTCTATGATGAGAATGTGGGTTTTAGTCTGCGAAAAATATCTCGGAGAAGATTACGACATTACTTTTGACTCAGAGGAATGTGGATGTGGTCTTTACGAAACTAATGACCCTTTAATGGAAAACTTGTATGTCATAGATATTTACGACGCACCTGACGATTTAGATTGGGAATCTGATTGGGATGCACCTGAAGAAAAAGTTATCAAATTCTGCCAGGAAGTTTTAAAAACTGAAGAAACTGACATAGACAAACTTCTTGAAATGGCAGAAGAACTTGATTGGGTGAGTATTCATAAGTGGGAATTCACAGATGTCTACGAATGTGAGTAAGGAGTAATTTATGAGAATTGAAGAGTATACACATATGGGTTCAAGTGCAACACCTAAAGTTGGTGACAAATGTACAATGCACTTATTTTCAGATGCCAATCCGTGTCAAGTTGTAAGGGTTTCTAAATCCGGCAAAACAATGTGGATAAAAGAAAACAAGACTGAACACGACAAAACAAAAGAAGGTGGTATGGGTCATCAGAACTGGCTCATTCACGAAAGCGAATTTGAAGGTGATGAAATGAAAATCACTCTTCGTAAAAATGGTGATTGGAGAGAGACAGGCTCTAACTGTTACGTGTCTCTTGGACAATGGAAAAAATTTTATGACTGGAGTTTTTAAGGAGTAAAATATGACAAGAAAACAGTTTGAAGAAATCAAAGAAGAAAAAGGATACGACTGTGCCATTACAGAATTGTATTGGGAAGTAAATAACAACAAGTTTTTTTCTTACCCAGATATCAAAGATGAAATCAAAGAAGCAGTTGATAAGAATGAATTGGACAGAGCAATTACAATTCTGAATGTTGTAAACAATCCGCCGGAACTTGACTGTGGTTTTTACTACTACGATAAACATTCTAATGAACCGCCTGTAAATCTTGATAACGAAGATTTGATTGAAAAGTATATCGGATTTGATAAGGAGTAAATTATGGAAATGATTGTTTTTGAACCGTGGTTAAATAATGCTATACAAAGCATTGAAAATAAAACACCTGAATTAAGAGACAGATTTGCAATGGCAGCACTTATCGGAATTACTTCTGCAAATCAAATATCAAGACCTGAGTATCAATCTCAGTTAGCTTATGAATACGCTGATGCTATGATGAAAGCAAGGAAGGAAAAATGATGGAAGATAAAAGAATGGAAAATATCAAACCTAAAGTTTACTGCAAGTACTGTTTTGAAGAAATACCATACGGTTTCTGCTGTAGGAGTTGCTTTAAAGAATTTGAATGTCCAAAGCCTGTTCACGGAATAAGAATGATTGAAGAAGATTAAAGCAGTCGTAACAGACTGCTTTTTTATTGCGGAGGTAAGATGATTTCAAGTAACATTTGGGAAGTGTCCGGCAAAATCACGGACATAAAAGAACGCAAAAATGGAGCTGTCGTAAGAGTAAGAGGTGAGGTTTTCAGAAAAGACATCTTTTCAATGAGGGCTGAAATTGACTGTGTTGTAAAGAAAAAGACTTATAACATACTCAAAAATCTTAATCTTAAAAGAGGAAAAAGTGTAAACTTTGCAGGTCACTTACGGTTGAGTAAGGACTCTTTCCTTATCGTTGACAACGTAAGTTAATCGTTGCTTATGAAACTTTATTGTAATATAATAGAAGTTAATATTTGAGTGACGATTTTTGGCACTGTAGTAATGTATAATAACAAATATAAGGAGATATATTATGATCAGAAATGAAGTAGAAAAGAAAATTACAAGAGACCTTTGCATAGATTGGTCTGTAAGAAGTCACGTAAACGACGTATCTTACGAAACTCTTGAGGTTAATCCATCTGGAGAACTTGTTGGATGTGAAGAGCCAACTTCTAACTCGTGGCACACTGGCAGAGCTGTATTGTATCATACATTTGGCAATTCCTGTAATTGTGATTGGTGTGAAGCATGGAAACAAAACGAAGATAAGTGTCAGACAGAATTTAATAACAAGACAGATTTTATTAAAGCCTGCATTGATAATAATGACTCTGGTGCAGATGTAGAAATTACAATTTTTAAGAATCTAAAAGAAATTGAATATGGTTTCTTTGAAGATGAAAAAGAGGAGGATTGATATGTTAGAGCCTAAATGCAGACTTATTACAATTGAAGATGAAGATGGACACAAAAAGTGCAGCGCAGGATACTGTGTATGGGATACGGATAAAGAAGACTATGTTGAAACCGGCTACTTCTCTGAGTATAAAACAAAGGAAGAGTGTCAGGAAGCAATAGACTTCTTTAATGGGTTTAAAATTGTAAAGGTTTCTTAGGGAGGTTGTATTGGGAAAAAATATTTTCATTGAATTTCCTGATTGGGATACTGAAATAACAAGTAACAACTGTACAGTCAGATACAAAAAAGGAACAAAATCAAAAGAAGTAAAAGAAGCAATAGCTCTGATTGAGAAAAACAAAAAACTAGAAGCTGAATTAAAAACAATAAAATCTGAACGAGAACTTCTTCTTGAAGAAAGTAACAAAGAAGTTCAAGAATACAAAGATTATTTAAATTCTGCTTTGGAGGAAATTATGGGATATTACACAGATGATATGCAGGGTATGTCGATTGATGAAAGAAAACACCTTGTTGAAAAAAGAACACAGGAAATGAAATCACATTATGAAGATGATATCTTTGAGTCTGCCTGTGTAAAACGAAATGGAACAGCTTGGGTCCCGCTTATAATAGGTGGTATTATTACGATTATTATGTTTGCTGCTGATATGTGGATAGGAGCAGTTTTGGTTCTGCTGTTATCACTTTTAATCACAGGAATAACATTGACCGTTGCTTCCAAGAGAAATCTTAATGACAGTAAGTACTACAATCTGTCAGAGGCTTCTAGCAATCGCATTAAGAAAGAAAGAGCTAACTATGTAGGAGGAGTTGCAGGTCTTACCGGCGGTACAATATCTACAATACACCACGCGAAAAAAGCTGGAAAGGAACTGCTAGATGTAGACAGCTGGAAAGCTATGAAGTAATTCTAAGTATGTCTACTATTTCAGACAACAGTTTATAATTGTAAATTATAAAGTTTATTATAATACTTGACAAGTTTATTATAGTAAACTATAGTTATATCAGATTAAGTTCTGATGTGACCAAAAAATTAAAGGCGTATAGGCTTAGTCCTGTACGCCTTTTTTTTTTATTCGGGAGGAAAAATTATGGAAAAGGTATCACCATTTTGCAGTTCATTGCCAAAAAAGAAGGCTCACAAGGAAATCAGGAAAGCTGTTGATAAGATTCTTGATGAAATGGAAATAGGTCAGCAGTTCTCAGGTTCTGAGTTACCTATTATGTGTGCTGCAATTGAGCCTTTATGTAAGAATACAGAAGGCGAAACTATAAGGAGGTATATGCGATATTACCGTGACCGTGGAAGAGGGAATATAGTCTGCATTGACAGAGCTAATTCTATATATCAAAAACTAGCTTTAGAAAACTAAAAATAAAAGGAGATTAAATTATGGAAGAAACAAAAGTAAACGAAACAAACACAAGAACAAGAATTAACATCAGTCTTAATGCCAAAGGAAAGGCACAGTTTGATCTGACCTGCGAATACGATACACCGGAAAGAAGTATTGAAGAAATGAGTAAGACGATTGATATGGTCCGCGCACTTCTTAAAGAAAAAGGCATTGATGAAGCAAGTTCTGCAAACGAAAAGTAAAAACAATAACCTGTGGGAATTTCTCACAGGTTAAAATTCGGGGATGTATGCAATTGGAAAAGCAAGGCTGTAGTGCGTAATACAGTCGATTATCCTAGGTTTCTGTAAGTGGTTCGATTCCCTTCATCCCCATAAAGGTCTAAAAGTTGCCAATAAACACGAAGACCTTACAAAAACAGTTGAGGAATTGGAAGACTAGCAAGCCTGGAACGAGAGGCATAGCTGTATCTGGTGAAGCTATGTGCAGTGGACAAGAGCCAAATCCTTACCCTTGTGATAAGGTTGGGGGGAACCCGTAATATCTGCTTAGTCGCTCGTGCTAGGACGAAACGGCACTGTAAACAGATTGCGTTTGAGTATTGAAATACGAGTAGTCTGTGGTAAAGCTGAAAAGTGGCAGTAAGCATAGGTGCTAGAGACCTCTCGGTTCACAGTCTCAATGGAGTAGTCAGTCTAGGCACTTTTTTTGGAGGAGGAAAATATGAAGTTATATGAACTTGCTGAAGTAAAATGGAATCCAAGTTTCTTTTACGTCTTCAATGAAGAAGGTAAAAGCTTAGCTAAAAAAGATAACAATAAGATTAAAGACTTACCAATAAAAAATGCAGAAGTTTTAGAAATAGAAGCAAACAATACCGCAGTGTTTATAACGGTTAAGGAGGAATAATTATGTGGGAAGATTTTTATAATGAAGGACCTTCTGATTTTGACATAGCAATCGAAGAGTTCAAAGAAGGATTACGAAAAACTGTCAAAGAAGAAATACTTAATGAAATGGCTCGTCTTAAAAAAGAGAACGAAAAACTTCAAGAAGTAAAAGAAAACTTTGACAAGATCAAGCAGGATTATGAAGATAAAAAACGTCAGTTTAATATCAAAGAAGATGAGATGATGCGTTCTCTTGCTCGTAAAAAAATAACTGAACTCACAACGATTGCAGATTTCAATGAGCATTTATATTGCATTGATAGCAAGTCTGCTTATCTCCCTAAATGTGATAAATGTGATGAAAAGCGTTTGATACATTTTAAATCACCAAGTGGACGAGATTGCACAGAAGGGTGCCCAACTTGTGGAAAGCAGTATTTTGCTTATTTTGTAAAACCTGCAGACGCTATTAAAATCAGATTCTCTAATGAACCATTCATTAAGAGTGAAAAATGGGCTGTGAGATACGAGAGTTATGGTGACAGTATCACTTATACAGCACGGGATGTTTGGAAAGGTCCTGCAGAAGAATTCAATATCAGTGATAACTACAATGTTCGTCATACAGTATTCGATTCAAAAGAACTTGCTCAACAGATATGCGACAGAGTAAACAAGGATAAAAACATTCCAGATAACGTAGAGGTAGAAGCTAAATGACAAAAGAAGAAGATAATATCGCTTTTGAACAGTGGGTAAAAGACCACGGACATCACTTTCCTGGAATGAAGAAAGATACTCTGTATTACGTATATCGTTCTATGGATGAAGAGAATAAAAGAGAATTTCTTGAAGAAGCTCTAAGGAGTAAGAAATGACAGCATTAGAACGGATGGATAGAAATAAAAATACTGACAAACCTTTGTGTTACTCTTGTAAAAACTCAAGAGAACTTACACGGAGTGTTGGTTGTGAACATTCTGGAAAAATTATCATTCCAGGATATGAACCAAGAAAATGCGAATATTACGAGGAGAAGAAATGACAGAAAATAGAATAATTGAAATGGCAATAAAACCGCCCTTTAAGTATTTTGTTCAAAAAGACGGATGTTTTGGAGGCGGCCCACTTCCAGAAGAATTATGTTTTAATTCACTCTCCAAAGCAAAAGAAACCTGTGAGAACTTATGGCTTAAAAATAAAATCTTGACTTCGATTTTCAGGGTTTATTACATAGATGGAAACTGGCAACAAAGGGCAGGATGGCTTTGTGACAGAATACTTACAATGGATGTAGATTGCAATTTTATAAAACAGCCGAATGACTTGCAGATACACGTTGCTTTTTTATGGAGCTATAACGTCAGAAAATGGAACCCAAAACTGTACGATAAAATCAAGGAAGTAGCAAACAGACGCTTTGAGCCTGGTGCAGATGACATCAATGATTGGGAAGAGATAAAGCAGGAGTTAGGATTAGGCAGAAAGCAGGTGAGAAAAGATACTGTTAAAGATACCTTCAAGAATGATGTAAAACAGTTGTGTAGGAAAGTTGAAAAACAGTTTGACAAATTTGTTCTTGCTAATGAGGAACTGACTTTGTGCGTCCAAAAGAAATATCCCAAGATACATGCAGGATATGCAGTTTTTGACAGGATGATTATGTTTACTGAAGAAAATGAAAAAGGATATGCAGGAAAAGAGTTTCAGTCGTTAGAAGAAGTTGAAAAATACTATAAGAAAAAAGGAGTAAAAAAATGAACAAATCTGAAAGAAAATACATTGCTGTTTCAATGAAACATTCTACAAAGAATTGTTTTATGCTTTGGGGATATAAAAGAACTTTAGATCAAGAAGATAGGTGTTTTTCAAATTACACTGCAATTCTTGATAAATGTGAGCTTTATAGTGAAGAAGAATTCTTTAGTCATTATAAACGTTATCCTGTAATTGATGAAAAAATAACAAGTATTACAGCATTTTGGAAACAGTATAAAGAATATGATACTGTTCTTGTTTCTCTTGATATATGGACTGATTTAATGACAAGAGAATATATTAAAAGTCGTAATCACAGAAAAAGGAAAGGAGTAAACATACTTTCAAAAGGTGATAAGGTTGTAATGCATACTTGTATAGAAGCCAAAGAAAACGAAGGCAAAATATGGGAATGTGATTCTGATTCTTGGGATAATTATGGAACAGAATTGGTTATGTTGAAAGGTTTTAGCGGCGGATTTTGGACTAAATATCTCCAGAAAGTAAATGTATAAAGGAGGAATAAAAAAATGCTGATATTTCCACTTAAAAAACAATGGTATGAAAAAATTAAGTCTGGTGAAAAGACTGTTGAATACCGTGAAGTAAAGCCTTATTGGACTAAAAGAATTTGTTCAGAACTTTCAAAAGAATATGAAAGACGATTTGGAAGCCATTGTAAAATTGAAGTTTCTTGCGGTGACAGCTGGAACGGAGGGCATTTTGTTTTATGTGAAAAAGATGCAAAGTTAAAATGCAAACTTCGTCTCGGCTACATAAATAAGTATATGATTGCCAACATCACGAAGATTGAGATTATTGACGGTAAAGACACAGACCTTGCAATAGATAAGCCTGTATATGCTATACATCTTTCAAACGTAAGAGAGGAGTAAGAGGTGATTACAAACTTATACAGAGGAAAAAACAATGAAACAACTAACTAAAGAACAGGAAGAGCAGGGAATTGAACTGCTACGTAAAAAAATGGGAATAAAAGGTGACTATTCATTTCCTGGTGGCGGTGAAGTTGAAAACGTAAAGATTTCAGAATCACAGTTCTTTCCGAATGTTCCTAACTACTGGAAACAGACAAGGGTAAGTCTTTACAGTCTATTATCAGACAAGGCAGATGATTACATCCGCGCATTTGACTTCAACGGTATACGCGTAATCATATCTCCTATGAAATACAAAGGCATTGAATGGCTGCACGTATCATTCAGCAGAAAAAGCAGAATTCCAGACTATAAGGATATTCAGCTCGTAAGAAAGGATTTTATTGGAACTGATAAGAAGTCAATTATGGTATTTCCTGATGAAGCACACTACGTCAACATTGCCGAGCATTGTCTTCATCTGTGGTATTCAGCAGAAAATCCTCTGCCGGACTTTGATGTTAATTTAGGAGGTATGCGAAGCATTTAATGAAATCTTATTTCAGTGTCGATAATTAAAAGAGGTATTTATGTTTAAATGGATTAAATCAAGGATAGAGCTTCTTAAAAATGACAAGGAATTATTAAAAATATTTCTTCTTCACTTACTGCTTATTGCTCTTCACGTATATGAAAATTATGTAGGTAATGTTGAATATCACTGGTACTTGCGAGCAGGTGGCTGTGGACTTATTGCACTAATGATATTCTTATTCGGAAGAAAAGGATTAAGTTATGCTCTTGTTATTTATTCCTGTACTTTAGTATACATAAATAACTTCTACAACTATGCAACTATTTTCTTTATGCTGATCGCGATAGGTGCTAACCCTAAGATAAAGAAGCTTGCTCCGTGGATTTACTTGGTAAATGTTGTTATCTCATTCACTCTTAAACGTCTGGGAATAATACCGTTCCTTATTCACGTAACATACATCTTTATGTTCTACACTAAGATGTCTTATGTATTTGCCGTAAATAAACCTGCCGTATTAAATCTGACTGACAGTGAAAAGGCTATTTTATCAGAACTTGCAGAAGGTAAGTTACAGAAAGAAATAGACCTGTTTTCACAGCAGACAATAAGTCAGAAACTTAAAAATGCCAGGGAAAGAAATATGTGTGACAATACAAATGACCTCGTAAACAAATACAAAGAACAATTCAAAAAGGTTTAATACCATCTTGAAGCAATTCAAGTAACGATTCAAGCAAATTAAACTCGATTCAAATTATACTTTCTCACTAAGATTCCCTTGTAAACGCTACATAGCGAGAGGGTCTTAGGCGGTCTGTCAATTGTCCCTCTTGCCGTCAGTTAGATGGCTAATCAAACAAAGAGAGGTTTTTATATGAAAGACACGATTACAAAGAAAGTACAGGATTGTCTGAGAAAGATTGAGGACTTTGCAAGAGCAATAAGCCTTGATGAAGCAAACATTTCTGCCGGAAGCATAGCTTTGACTATGGCTGATGAAATTATGTCATACAGTGCAAAAGCTTACGACCTTCTTGAAGAGTAGTTAGACAATGGGTCACGTTTGTGGCCCTAAAGTTCTTTGAAAGTTTAAGCTCGTTTTTTATTAGTGCCATACTAAAAGCGTGGATATTCGTTAATCCACGTGACATTACACTATGAGCAGAAGAAACCTTTATCTTGAGGATTTGTATACAGACTTTTCATAGTGGGTCTGTTTCGGAGGTAACGAGCCGACAAGTCTTCAAAATAAAGGTTTTTTTATTGCTCAAAGGAAGGCAGTATGAACGAGTTAACTATTAAGGTTACTTCACGGAATGGTTTGCAGTATGTATCTGCAAAGGATTTACACAACAAGCTTTGTATCAAGACAAGATTTGATACCTGGTTTAATCGTATGTGTGAATATGGTTTTACTGAAAATGAAGACTTCAAAAGGTATGCTCAAAAAAGAGCAACCCTTGGTGGAGAGCAGATAACAGTAGATTACATTCTTACGATTGATATGGCAAAAGAAATCTGTATGATTCAACGTTCTGAAATCGGAAAACGCGTTCGCCAATATTTCATAGAAGTTGAAAAGAAATTTCGTGAACGAAGCTCGCTTGAATATAAGCAGGTTAGAGCCAAATCAATTGAAATAAGAAAAGCTTTTACCGATGAACTTGAAACACGTGGTTATCAGCACTCTTATGAGTATATCAACACAACAAATGCAATGAAAAAAGTGCTTGGTATTTCTAATAAGAAAAAAGATATGAGTGTAAAAGAGCTAAAAGCAGTAAAAGCAAGTGAAGCAATGGCAAGCCTTATGCTTGAAAATGAATACGGTTATCACGAGGTAAATCCTGTATGTGTAAATGCCAGTAAAACTGTAGCTTACGCATTACAACAAAAGTGCCAGATGTTACCAGCTTAATTCATTGAACGGACTGGGCGAACTCTAAAACTTTCTTTTTTAGCTCGCTCAATTCTGCTATCGAATCAGTAAGCTCTCCTGTAACAAGATATTCAACCGTAGTATTCAAAGCCTTTGCAATAGCTACTGCTTCATCAGAACGAGGAAGATTACCGTAACGTTTATAAGAATTGTAAGAATCATAATTGATACCACAATCTTCAATAACTGTTCTAACACTCTTATTTTGAGTTTTTGAGATTTGTTTTACACGTTCATAGAACTCTTCAAAGTTATTCATATAACTATTATCGGATAAATAAATTGGTTACTTAAACAATTTATTACTTGACTAATTGGTAATATAACATTATAAATATATATAGAGTTGGTTATATAACCAATTTATAAAAAAATCTATAGGTTAACCTATAGATAAGGCTTGACAGAGCCTTATCGCGGCGAGCTGAACGCCGCCGCTTGAAAGCGGTTGTTTCCGTTCTTTCACGGGTCCGCAGGCATTGAACCCGAAAGGTCACAAAATCTGAGAGAACGGTGACAACAGCTTTCCGTTGGATTTAAGAAGGATTTTATTCTGTCTTAAAATTGGAATTAAAGAGCAATGAATGTGTGTCGTGTTCATTCATCGCTTTTGTGATGAGCTTCTAGTTATGAAGACTTAGCCCCTCGAATAACACGACAATTCGAGGGGCTTCTTTTTTGGAGGCAGATATGAATGAGGTTATTAAAAAGATAACTGACTTCTGGGTTGGTTCACCTTTCTTAGAAAAATTTAAGAAGATTGGTGAATGGTTTGAAAAGGAAATTAAATCTGAAATAGGAGAAAAATATGAAGAGTTCAGAATCAATTAAAAATCTTGCAACCGCACTTTGTAAGGCACAGACAAAAATCTCAAATCTTTATCCAAGTTCAAAAGGTTATGGATATGATTATATTCCGCTCGAAAAAATTATTGATATGTTGAAAGCAACTCTTCCTGAGTTTGGTCTTTCATATATTCAATTACCTGTAGGTGGTAATAACGGTATAACAGTAGGACTTACAACACGAATTATGCACGAATCTGGTGAATGGCTTGAAGAAACTGCTGAGTTCCCGATTACTGATATGAAGGGTGTAAACAAAACACAGGCAGGTGGAGCCGCAATTACTTACTTCAGACGTTATGCTCTTATTTCTGCATTTGGCATTACAGGTGATAAAGATGTAGATGCAAGTGATAAAGCTTTTACTCCAAAAGAGTCTAACAACAAAGGACCAGCTGATGACAGTGAGCTTATCAATCAGACAATAAAGCTTGAATCATACATCAATGACGGATTACTTCAAGGTGGCTATCTTACAAAAGCAAAACTGTACATAACAAATAAAAATCTTGAAGGAATAAAAAATACTATAGCTTGGATTGAATCCCAAAAAACAGCGTAAGCATACATAGCCTTGTCGGGCGGTATGTGTGATAGTCGCAGTTAGTTCCCAAAACTCACCCCTGCGATGTTCCAGACGACGTACAAAGACTTTATTTTTGGAGGAGAATATGACTTTTGAAGGCGAAAATATGAAATGTTTAAACAGATTTGAAACTGACTTTATCCCTGCAGCAATAAGGGAAGTAACAGAAGAACTTAAAAAGAATTACGAAGTATCTGATGAATCAGAATACGATATGAGTGGTGATTTCGGATGCAAGTTCAGAATCACGGAAGATGACCTTACAGTTGAAGTAACGGTACATTACTGCTGGCTTGGTGATAACATTGACCGCGGCTTCTTTATCAAACAGATTGGAAAAAAAGGTGAGACATTACTTGATGATTCAGTATGCCATCCACTTTCACGTTATTCAAAAGGCGTATCAACATTAGTAGATGTTCTCGAAAACGGTAAGCCGGTTGAGTTCTGCAAGGAACAGATTAAGTTCTTTACAGAATCACTTAAATATATGGAGGTAGCTTAATGGACGGACAGGCAGATGAATTAAAAAAACTTATGGGTTACGAAGAAACTCAGCTTAAGGAAATGTTTGATGAATTTGAAGCTGAAGACAAAGCTGATAAAGAAGAACTTGAGAAACTGAGAATTGAACATAATGAGATTACTTCACTCTTGGATTCTTACGGTATTCCAGGAACTTCAGTTATTGAAAGATTAAAGCTTGCTTTGTTGAGGTGCGCGTGATGACAGAATATGAATACTGCTTGATCTGTGCAGAGAAATATAAGGAAAGGGGAAACCTTAGAATGTACAGAAAATATATAAACTATGCCGTGTCCATCAAAGGCAATGGGGGTTGGAAATGATTACAAGAAACAAAATTAAAATGGCTTTGAAGAAGGCTCTTGATGAAAAGGACCCGAAAGTAGACCACGTAAGGCCAGTAATAAACTGGCCTATGGCAAATTTCAGACACGCAATTGCTGCAGTAGCTGATTTGCCGCAGGTTATGGAAGTAAGGTTTGAATTTACTGATGAAGATGTAAAGAATGAACTTACTACAGCGTGGTTTAAGACTATGGACCGTTCTATACGCCTTATCTATGACTACAAGACTGACAAGGTTGAATGTATGTGCGTAGGTAAGGATATAGACGTAGTAAGAAGCTTCTGTGACGTACACGATGTTTTAGACTTCGTTACTGAATATTTCCCTAAGAAAAAAGTTGTAATCGTAAGGAAAAAAAATTGATTGGATTTAAGCTCGTTTTTTCTAAGGATTACTATTATAAACGTGGCGTGAGAAACCACAATGAAACCCTAACACCAGTGAAAAAGAGCCTATTAAGGACAGGCAAGATAGCCTTATTTGCTGGTGAATAAGGTTTATTCTTTCGGTCTCTCAGCCGAAAGCCTGTGCTTAATGGGCTTTTATATTTTTTAAGAGGGGAAATAAAATGGAACTTTCTATGTCTACACTTTTAGAAATGGAAAAATATTGTATCGCAAGGTATCAGAAAAAATGCTTCATAAATAACGGTATAAAAATTTCCAATGAAGCTTTTCTTAAATTAAAGGAAATCCAAAAAGAAACTAATACTGTAACTGTATCAGATTGCTTTGAAAGATTAGGCCAGGGAGATCATAGAGCTGTATATTACGTTGATGTGAATTGCTGTGATTGTAATAAAATCTATGGTTTAGAATTATCTAAAGCAAGACTTATGGAATATGTTTCAGAAAAATATGTTTTTCAATGTCAAAACTGCAGAAATGAAAAATACAAAAAACAACGAGAAGAAGCAGCTGAAAGAGCTGCCGAAATAAAAGAAAATATTACTAAAAATACACAAACATTCATTGAACTTTACTTAAATCCTAATAGAAGTTGGAGTCAAAGAATTCCTTCGTACAAATATTTTTCATTACTTCTTGACGAATTAGCAAATGTAGATTGCGACTTAGTAGCTTCTAACATTAAAACTTTAGAATACAAAGAGTTTCTTTCAACGCCATATTGGATTGCTGTATCTCAAAAGAAAAAGCAACAAGCCGGTTTCAAGTGTGAATTATGTAACTCAAAAGGATTTTTAAATGTACATCATAAAACTTATGAAAATCACGGTTATGAAGCAAAGAACCTTAAAGACTTAATCGTATTATGTAATAACTGTCATAAAAAATTTCACGATATAGAAGATTAAAAAAAATAATGGGTGGGTAATAAAATGAAAGATAGCATTTCAGGTAATACAATTGTTGACGAAATATCAAAATTACACATCAACTCTATACCAGAGGCCTGGTATAAGACTATACGAATGAAAAATCAACCTCACGCTGTTGCAATATTAATTCTATGGGACTTGATGTATTGGTATAAATGGACAGAAGTACGTGATGAGAAATCAGGTATGGTAATAGGTTATAAGAAAAAATTCAGAGATGAACTTCTACAAAGAAGTTATGCAGATATTGCAGCAAAGTTTGGAATATCTAAAAGACAGGCAACAGATGTAATCACATTTCTTCAAACATTAGGTTTATTAAAAAAAGTGTTTAAGACCATTGATGTAAACGGTGTTAAATGTTCAAACGTTCTTTATATTGAATTGATTCCTTCAAAGATAAAAGAGTTTTCTAGCGAAGTTAATAATATAACTAATAACGATTCAGAAGAACTTAAAGAAGATGAAAAATCACAAAATTGTGATACCTATCACGAAATTTCGGGACAGGTATCCACATCAGAACGTGAGACAAATACAACTAATACACATACAAATATACAAACAACATCTAATTCTCATTGTTGCGACGAAGCCGCAACTAATGCGAAACAGAAAAAGTCGTTTAAGAACGAGGATTACACAAGGGTTTTCAATGCTTATTTTGCTAATTGCAAGACACTATATGATAAAGGTGTAATTGAGAATGAACATCCTGTATTACCTGTCTATGCGAAGAAGATAATTAAATCTGCTTTTGAGAACTTCGGAGTTGATAATGTCGTGAAAGCTGTTGAAGAGTCTATAAATCACGAATGGCTTGCAATAAATGAAAAATATCCTTTCATAAAAATATTTGGTCCTAACGAATTACCTAACTTAATAAATAAAACTTACAAAAATGCTGCATATAAAAACACCGCGCAGAAACAGAATAATTTTTCAAACAAAAAATCACTTGAAGATAAAATTGATTTAAGTGATATGGCTGTATACGAGGAGGCTTTATGAACGAGATACACACAACACAAGAGATACCTGAGTGTATAAGATTTAAGTGCTTAGATGAACCATCTGAATGTTGTAGTGATGATCCTTTAGGATACGAAGAGTATAGAAAGCAGGGTATTAAAAACATAATTGAAGATGAACAGATTTGTGAAAAGCACGGATTACAAAAAGGTTTTACTACAATTTATCTTGACGAAAGAAATCGAGAGTTTACTTGTTATGCTTGTAAAGAAGAACAGGAGGAAAAAATCAGAGCAGATATTGAAAGGCAGAAGCTTCATAACCATTACGCTTATCTAAATATTGAGCCGGAATATTATGACTGTGAGTTTGATGATTATGTTCCTAAATCTACAACACAGGAAAGGGCAAAGAAAGCTGTAATGAAAATGGTCGAAGAAAAACACGGAAAGGTCGTTTTAATGGGACCAAATGGAATCGGAAAAACAATGCTTGCAAGCATAGCTGTAAAGAAGCTTGATGGCAGAATCTACTCAATGTATGAAATAAGTACGATGATCCGACAGTCTTATACGGTAAAAGCAGACAGAAGTGAGCTTGATATTGTAAAAGAACTTGCATCTGTTCCTTTCCTGGCGATTGATGAATTGGGGAGAACAAAAGGAAGTGAAACAGAGCTAAACTGGCTTTCTTATATTTTAGATAAACGACACACGAGAAACCTTCCTTTTATGCTTATGACAAACGGTCACTTTAAGAGTGACTGTAAGGAAGGTGGCTGCAACAAATGTTTTGAAAACTTCATAGACAATGACATTTTAAGCAGACTTAGACAGGACTCTACTTTCGTAGTTATATCAGCTCCTGATGAAAGGAAAAATCAAAATCTTGGAAAAGTTTGGAAGGAGTAGTTTATGCAGATAAATGATTCAAGTTTCGGAACAAAGCCTCCGGCAGAAAGAGTGTTTACGACAGAGGATATTGCTTTATTAAGCGGATATTCAAAAGAGGGTGTAAGAGGAATTATGGCTAAGCTTGGCTTTAAGGCAAGTTACCGGCCAACTAATGTATCACGTGAAGGTATCTGGGATTATGTAGCTTACAAAGAATTTATGGAGTGGGCCAATTATCAGAAAGACAGAAGGGAAAAACTTGAAACCAAGAAAGCAGAGCCTTCTAAGACCTTAGAACAATTGAAAGCTGAACATCCGCTTGTAAAAGATATTAACTGCTTCAGACTGTCTTGGTGGCCTGATATAGTACCAGACTGTTTCAAGGAGTTAGATAATGATTAAGATTACAAAAGCTGGTAAACGCAGGACTTGTTTAAGCTGTATGAGTGGAAATAATGTCTACGAAGTAACCTTTGTGATTAGAGAAGATTACATACCTCTTGCAGTTCATTTGTGTTCTGCGTGTCTTGAAAAATTAAAGTGTCAGATTGAAAGTGAGGTTCAAAAATGACAGTACAGGAATTAAGTGACAGATTGTTAGTCCTTTCTCACGAAGAAGGGCTAGGACAAGCGGAAGTCCTGCACGTAACAGGATTTGAGATAAAGGAAATCGGCAAGGTAATGGTTGTTGATGATAAGGTAATTTTAGGAAGTAAGGAGTAATTAAATGATTGGTTACAAAGCTACAGATATGAATGGTTGTTGTAGAGGTTTTAAGTTTGAAGTTGGTAAAACTTACAAAAAGGACACAAAGAAGGAAGATTTGAGATGCTGTACAGATACAGGTTTTCATTTCTGCCGAGAACTTTTTGCAATTGAAAAAGAATCTAATTATAAATTGTCAGAAAGCAGATTGTTTGAAATTATTGCAGGAGATTATGTAAAAGATGGTGACAAATATTGCACGAATAAAATTAAGATTCTGCGAGAAATAAAAGGCGATGAAAAGAAAGAATTGATAAACAGCGGTGATTGGAACAGCGGTGATTGGAACAGCGGTAATCGTAACAGCGGTAATCGTAACAGCGGTAATTGGAACAGCGGTGATTGGAACAGCGGTAATTGGAACAGCGGTGATTGGAACAGCGGTGATTGTAACAGCGGTAATTGGAACAGCGGTGATTGGAACAGCGGTAATTGGAACAGCGGTAATTGGAACAGCGGTGATTGGAACAGCGGTGATTGGAACAGCGGTTATTTTAACACTAATTCACCTCTTATTCGTATTTTCAATAAAGAAACTGATAAAACAATAGATGAAATTGATTTCCCTTCTTTTTTGTATTTCGATTTAACAATATGGGTATCTCACGATACAGCAACGGATGAAGAAAAAGAAGTCCATAAAACAGAAATTGAAACTTGCGGTGGTTTCTTGAAAAAACTTGAATATAAAGATGCGTTTAGATTAGCTTGGGATAAAGCTGATAAAGAAGAACACAAAAAACTACTTAAACTGCCTAACTGGAATAATGAGATTTTTAGGGAAATCAGTGGAATAGACGCAGAAGCTGAAATTGTAAAGGAGAGCTGATGGAAAATATCAAGATTAAAACTTGTTGTGAGTGTAAATGTGAGTTGCTACCTCACGAGAAGTATGTTTGTGATTCCTGTAAAAAAATGATACTGGAATGGAGAAAGAAAAATGAAAGCGATTAGTTTTAGTTTTTTTATCCTTACAGCTTGGATTCTTGTTTTGACCTTTGCTTACTGCCAACTTAAAGACAGTTACAACGAATCCACAGCAGAAGTTGAACAGTTACACGAAACAGTCAAAACTTATAAGCAGGATTTAGAGAAGTTCGTAGAAGTGTACAGTGACAGAACTTCTAAAGAGCTTGCTGAATATAAAAATGAAACGGTACAAAGCCTGCTCAAATATGAACAGACTTATGAAGCAACAATCAAAGGAATTATGGAGGAATGGTAAATGAAAGGTGAGTATGAAGGAAAGTATAGCATTGTATTTAATGACCGTGATGTTGAAATGGATTTATACGCAGACTTGGATAGTGAGGGTGATATTGCTGATATTGATATTAGTAATGCACATTACGTAGATAATGACGAGCCGATTGAAGCAGAAGAAATTGAAGCAAAGGTTGAAGAATATCTGCGTGATGAAGATTGGGAGTTCTGGGGTTACAGTGAAGAAGATGATGATGTTGATAACTGCGGAATGGACTGCGTAGACAGGTTTAAGCAGGCACACGGAATTGAGTTTTAGGGAGATAAAAATGACTAAAGAAGAACAATTAAAACAGGAAGCAGAAGGATATGTACAAGGTATGGCGAAGTATTATGAATCGGCTCACGGTTCTATTCCTTCACAGTTTGAAAAGTATCTTCGTAAAGCAGTTGAATACGGCTATAACAAGGCTAATGAATGGCATTATGAGAAAGATGAATTACCACCCGAAGATGTACCACTACTCTGTGTAAGAGGTGGAAGGATTTATGTTGCTTGGTATTATAACAGTGTTTATCACGACAGTAGATGTTGCCAAGTACGGAAACCTTACGCTTGGAAAGAAATTGTACTTCCAGAACTTCCAAAGGAGAGTGAATAAATAAGTGATTTAGAAGAAATAAAAAAAACAAATCTATTTGGAAAAATTACGAAAACAAACACGAAAAAATTATAAAAAGTGGATAAGAAGAAAATATAAATTGTTAAAAGATTCTACGGAACTTGCGATTGAAAACGCTCGTGAAAGACGATGTTCAGTTGAGTTTAAAGAAGAATACAGGTTTATTACTTGGTTGATAAAAAAGAAGTTGGAAAGAAAAGGTTTTGAATGTTTATTGTTATAGGACTTCTGTGGAAGTTTTAATGATGTTTTAGAAATTAAATGGTAAGGAGAGTAAATAAATGTTAGGTGCTTTACTATGGGGAATAGGTGCAAGTATGGCTCTTGCAGAAGAAAACGAAAAAGCCAAAACAAAGAGCGTTGAAGAACAGCTTGAGTGTGCAAAAACAATCATTCAAGAACTGTTAGACAATCCTGATGAATATGTAAAAGAAAAGGCAATAAACTTTTTGAAGGAGAGTGAATAGAAAATGAGTAAATTTACTGAATTGATTTTATTAGCTATTAAGCAGAAGTTGGATTTTTTACACCACGGTTCTGCTGTCTATAATAAAAAGACAAAAAATATTTGGTCTATATGGAGTGAACATTATAAGGCTGTAACAGAACTTTGTAGATTGTGTAACGAATATCCAGAAGAAGCAGATGATTTTGACATTATGGAAATATATTAAGGAGATAGAAAAAAAATGATAATGATAATCCTTGATGTAGTTGTAGGTATTTGGGTAGTTTGCAAAATTATAGAAATAATAGAGTTAATCAAAAAAAAATAAAGGAGAATGAATAAATGAATAGAGAACAAGCGAAAGAAATCTGTGAGATAATTGAAACTCACGGAATAGAAGTTATTAAAGCATACGGAGAAGGAAAAACAATACAGCACTTGAATCTTGACGGAGAATGGGTTGATTGTGATATGCCTATTAGTTTTGTGAACAATCATTCATTTCGTATCAAACCAGAAGATGCAGACCATTCTTGTAACTGTAAAGGTTGCAAATACATAAGTCTTGAATCAGTTGATGAACCTTGTTGTGATTATATAGATTCTGACAAATACGAAAGAGAAGAACAAACTCAACCGTTTAAAGATTGTAATGAACTGATTGAGCATTATCAGAAAAAATATAAATCAGCAGTCGGATGTGATATTTATTTTTCGTCATTGTATAAGCCTGCTGTATGGGTAAGAGAAAAAGATACTGAACGTGATTCCTTAATTGTGGAATATGCTCCGTATGGTGTAACACTAGGCGGTGAAATAAATCGAATTGGATTGCAAGAATTGTTTGATAATTACACTTTCTTAGACGGTACTCCCTGCGGTATTACTGAATGAACGAAGTGACCGAGTTTATACATCGCAGATTTCCCGATGATTCTAATTGGACTTGTGGTAACTGCTATTACTTTGCAGTTATCTTGCAATCTAGGTTCGGCGGTGAAATCTTCTACGATGTAATCTACGGTCACTTTGTAACAAAGATTAAGGGTAAGTTTTACGACCATAACGGAGAAGTAGACTTGACCGACAGAGTTTTAGTGAACTGGAATAATTTTGATGATTATGACAGTTTACATAAAATAAGAATAACGGAGGATTGCTTGAAATGAATGAAAAGTATTTACCAGAATTAGAGCCTTGTAGAAGCTGTGAATACTTAAAGTACAAGCAACTTGAAGGTGACAATATAGCAAAATATTACTGTACAGCAAATTGTCACCATATTTTCCCTTGTCCGATGAAAAAAAAGGAGGAGGAAAAGTAAATGACAAACAATATTGTATATGTAAAATGGATTGATTCTGGTTATTCATTACTTGCAGACAGGTGGCAGGATGTTGAAGATGTAAAGAAACTTAAAGACGAAATCAAGCCGATTGAAACAGTTGGATTCCTTCTTGAAGAATCTGCTGATTATCTTATTCTCGCACAGTCTTATTCTTGTAGTGAAAACTCTGTAAGAGGTGGGTATATCATTTATAAAAAGAATATTTTGGAAAGAAGAACCTGCCGATAAATAAATGAGGTGTATTATATGAGATTAGTTTATATAGATTGTAAGTTCTGCAAAGGAACAGGAAAGATTCTTGATAAGACTTGTAACGACTGTAAAGGTGAAGGTCAGATTCCAGTAGAAGTTTCTGAATCACAGTACAAGAAAGCTATCAAGGAAAATGAAGCTATTGAGCAGAATTATGCTTTCTGTAACTTCGTAGACAAGTTGAGAAAGAAACACGAAATCTCAAACGAAATGTTTGTTATGCTCCGCAAGGCTTTTGACTTAGGAATCAAATATAAGGAAAAGCACTAAAGTAACGAGAGGTACTTTAGTGCCTGGGAAGCAAATTAACCTTTCTTAAACTGTATTTCACCGTTGCCGTTTAATATCCCTGCCTGTTTTAATACTTCGCAGCTCAGACCAAGGTTAGTTCTTACGGCATCTCTGATTTCCTCAATATTCTTCAAAATCTTATTCATATCCGAAGAGTCATCAATAGTCTTGATATAGTGTCTTACAGCCTCGTCTATGAATGTAGCAATCTGTAAGTCACCCTTATTCTTAATAACTAAATCATAAGTAGAAGGGTAAAGACTAATAACTTTACCAGTCTTCTCTGTCTTTTTAATTTCATTTCTCATATCTAAATTATATGTCAATTATTTTATAAATGCAAGATGTAATATACTACTACTATATTATTTTTGTTTACAAAATACTTACAGTATGTTATTATTATATTCAGGTGGTAGAAATTGAGTAAAATATCTTTTAAGGCAATCCCTCATAAGTTTGAAAATGGCTCATATCTGTTATTACCTGCTACAAAAGCAGACAGAGTTATCTTAGATACTTTTTCTGAGAACGTAAAAGATAAATATGTTACGGTTACAGTTGACCTGTTAAAAGGCGATAAGTCTTACGACCAGGTAAAGACAATTTTTGCTCTCATAGATTTAAGATTTGAAATTCAACATCACAGAAAACCTACTGATACAGAACAGGCTTTTGAATATTCGAAACTTTTATGGAGATATGCGGAACGTGAACCTGTAGAAGAGGGTTCAGATGATCTTGCCCCTATACCTCTTTCAAGAATGTCAAAACCTCAGGCAGCTTCATTTATTGGCTCTATCATTGCTGATATTTATGAATATGCTGGAAACCCTCTTATAGATACTCAGCAGATTGAGTTAAAAGAAATCTTTGAAGAATTTCAGGCTGAAAACGGTTATGGAAAAGGCAATTACTTTGATTATGATAAACAGGGTAATATGCTTTCTGAAGAAGAATGGAGAAAAAGAAATCACTTTTCATTTGCAAGCGGCGTAGATGTGGAAAATTTGCAGCTGCACCATATAATGACGAAATCGGCTCACCCTGAATATCGTGATTGCTCCTGGAACTGGATAATGCTTACGGAAGAAGAGCATATGGAGATTATTCACGCAAAAGGTGGCTGGAAGAAGTTTATACTCTTATTCCCTCACACAGCAAAGAGAATTAAAAACGCTTATGATACGGCTCACGAGTTGTACCCAAGAGAAATACAGGAAGCTTTTATTGAACTCGGACTTATAAATGAAATGTCAGAAGAGATTACAGATAAAACTAAGGATTCTGTAGAAAACCTGCAAAAAGAAGAAGTTCAGGAGCTTTCTTTTGATAATATTAAGCCAGTTGTAAAAGAAAACTTGACAACTGAAAATCTTGTGGAACAGGCATTGTTTGCTGAAAATAAAGATGATTTGAATGAATATGACATTTTTTAACATTAAGGAGGTTGAAAGTGTTTGAAAGTATGGGTTCTATGTTTAATGGAATGTTTGGTAAGGTTGCAGCAATTCTTATGCCGGATTCTTCTGAAATACCTGAAGAAATAGAAAAAATCAGAAAGTTTAAACTGCTGGAAGAATTCGAAATTAGAGAGAAAATGCTTGGATATTATAACCAGATAATGAACGGTGAAATTGAACTCTTTGGAATATCTAAAGTAGATTTTGCTAAGATTTACTTTGGTAATCAGAAAGCATATGAAGAAGAGTATAGACGTACTCACGGTTTTATTGAAAGAGAATTAAAATCATCTTCACTTGCAAATAAAGAATTAAAAATTATAAAGGGTTACTTAAAAGGTAATTCTATTGTAATTGAAGATTGGTGGAAGAAAATTGCAGGAGAAGATTGGCAGGCTTCTGCATTTCATAATCCTGCAGCATACAATTATTGTGTTCATCATCAAAGCGAATACAATAATCATACTGAGTCAGTAAACTGGGTTTTGTGCGGCAAGATTGGTGGACTTGGATATCTTGTAAATGTAAATGAACTTGAATGGCCCGAAGGCTATAAGCCGGAAGAAGATTATATATTTGTAGAAAAGGAGAGTAAATAAATGAATATAGAAAAATTACGAAAACGCACAAGAAAGAATTGGAAGAGAGAAACGAGAGCCAAATATAAACGTTTGATGTATTTTGCTAAATTAACAATTGAAAATGCAACAAGTAATTATTGCTACATAGAAAGGCATTGTTCTAATGGTGATTATTTTGCTTTGTGGCTTGTTGCCAAAAAATTAGAAGCTGAAGGGTTCAAATGTAAATTAGAGAGAGGAGAATTTACATTCTCTGGTATATTTTATTATGACAAATTAAGAATTGAGTGGGAGTAGCTATGAAAGCAGTAATTATTTTATCAATAATATGTCTTATCCTGTTTTTGGGTCTATTGTGGTGTATTATTTCTATTCATGCTTTATGTGGAGCACTCAAATCAATTTTAGAAACAATGGGAGTTTACGACAAAATGTTAGGTCTGGAGGAGTAACTATGTCAGAAGAAGAAAAATTTGCAGAAGAACTATTTAAGAAAAAGCCTTTAGGATATGAGATGAAACCAGAATTGGAAATCTATAAAGACGGATTTAATGACGGATATAACAAGGCTAATGAATGGCACGATTTGAGAAAGAATCCGAATGACTTACCGAAAGATACAGATTCTTTATATTTGGTTAGAGTTTATACTTGGGATTCTAACCTTCACGATTTTTATAAAAAGTATAGTTTTCACATTCCTACAGTTTGTTATTGGAATGGTAAGCGATTTATTGCATTAGATAATATGGCTTACAGTAATGCAATAAGTGATTCTATCGCTTGGAAAGAAATTGTACTTCCAAAGGAGATTGAATAAATGACCCACGAAGAATTATGCGAAGCAACTGCCAGAAAATTTGTGCAGACCTTTGCTTTATGGGAAGTAAAAGGAAAGTGGGAAAATCCAGATGTTATTACTTGGAATAGTTCTGGTAGAAGTACTATATACGAAATTAAAATGAGTCGTTCAGATTTCCTTGCTGATTTCAAAAAGAAGTGCAGACAAGCCGACCACAAGAAAGCTGGATGCAGATACTTCTATGTGTGTTACGGTGATTTTATTAAGAAGGAAGAAGTGCCAGATAATTGGGGATTGATTTATTACATTAATAAAAAGTTTAAGATAATCAAATACCCTTGTGGTAATGTATGGGAGGATAAGCCTGATAGAGATTTGCAAGGCGAAATAATAATACTTGTAAATTATATTTTATGCCATAAGTTTTTTAATCAGCAGAAATATTGTTTTAATAAAAGGTACAAGGAGATTGCATAATGGGTGTAATAAGTGATTGTAAAGAACAATGTATACATTATTGGGTTTGTAAAAATAGAGAAAAATATGAGCAGACTGTAGAAAATAAATTAGAGATTAATATTAAACAGGAAATACCAGAATTTGTTGATATGGTTACAGACGTTTCTCTTTTGTGTAAAAACCAAGAACAACCAAAGTATAATAACAACGCTCCTAAATATAGAGCAATTGATGACAGATGTGACGAATGTAAACATAAAGATGTATGTCTTAATAAAGACGGTTATCAGAAATTAATAAATGAACTGGCAAACAGTAACGTTAGATTTAGTATTCACTGCCCTTATTTATCTCTTAAAACGAAGGAAGAACTGGATGCAGAATAAAAGACTTGTTTCATTTATCATTCCTTTATGGAAATGGATTTTACTTCATTTTGTAAGAACTTATGTTGGTTATGATTCTGAAGGTGAAATTATGACAATCTGTCGTATGAAAATGTTATTCAAACAAATGTATGTATAGAGATTAGATACATACAGAAACGGAAAATTAATCGATTCTCGTAAATTAGAGAGAGTGAATTATGGAGGAATTGAATGAATATAGTTGAATTAGAACTCGATGAAACGCTTGCTGATTTTGAAATCCAGGATTGGATTGATAATGTATTCTCTGTTCAGTACCCTGAGATAAAGGCAAAAATTAAACACGGATGCAGCGGTTTATGTCATAAACATAAAGATGAATGGCACTATCCGTCAAAGGGTGAAATGCCTGAAAACAATGCACGTGTATTACTTCTTACAGAGGACAATGATTTATTTGAAGCCATATATTTTGAAAACGAAGGTTTTAAGCATCCTGTTTTTAGTCAATGGTATTACTTTGATAATGACACTAATCAGCATGTTGCTTGGATAGAAAAAGAAAAAATCCTACCAAAAGGAGAGTAAATGAAAGGTCTAAGTGATATACATCCAATCAGCAGATACGATTTGATGGTAAACGGAAATCCTCTATCGAAAGTAATCTCTGACAAATTAGATGTTGAATTAAATGTTCCTGAAAAAGAAATGCCTACTTACTGTCCTTCTGAACCTCGCTGCGGCAATATTTCTGTAGAATGGAAAAAGTCTGAGTTTGATAAGATTTTAGAGGGATTAAAGTTTGAAGATTTTACTGAACATAAACTTAAAACATTTATGGAGAAGCTTCAGAAGAAAGTCGACTCATATATGATAAAGAAATGTAAGGAATACTGTAAGAAAAATCATATTCCGTTTGGATGCTGGGCCGGCTTTACCATAGCTGAATATCAAGGTGTTATCGGTGGATACAAGTGGGAAATCAGATATAACGAAGACGTGGTGTGTGGCGTAAAAGTTATTACTAAAATAACAGGCACTGGAATGAAAACTAAGGCAAGCTCAAGTTTAGAATTATATTAAGGAGAATTGAATGAAAACACTTGTAGTAATTGATATGCAGAACGACTTTGTAACAGGTGCTTTGGCAAATCCTGAAGCTCAGAAGATTATTCCTTTTATTAAGGAAAAGATAGCTGAGTTTAGAAAAGAAGGCAGGGTAATCTACACAAAAGATACTCATTTTGAGAACTATCTCAACACCTTAGAAGGCAAACATCTTCCTGTACCTCACTGTATTAAAGATACAGAAGGCTGGGAAATTGTTGATGAACTTAAACCCACAAAAGAAGAGTATGTTTTTTATAAAAATCAGTTTGGTTTATTTGATGGTTACTTTGAAAGAAATGCCAATATTGTAGGTTGGGAAGACATTATTCTTGATGAAGAAGAAGAAATTTATCTCTGTGGCACTTGCACAGACATCTGTGTAATATCTAATGCCCTTATTATTAAAGCTGCCTGTCCTAATTCTGAAATCTATGTATTCAAAGACGGTTGTGCCGGACTTACAAAAGAAAAACACGAACACGCTTTAGACGTAATGGCTTCCTGTCAAATAAACATAATTTAAGAGGTAGATATGAATATAGGAGTTTGTTTCGGTGGTTACTCAGCAAGACATTAAAATTGTAGTAAGAGATAAAGAATGAAAGAAGAAATTATAAAAATCATAAATTCTATTAAAACCTCTGAAGATACAAAAGAACGTCTTAAAAAGGAAGTTGACTGTATAATAAACGAAGAATATATACAAGAATCTTACAGAAAACTTAAATTATATGAACATCAACAAAAAACAGGCAGACCAGTTTTTGTAAGGATTTTATAATGATAAAGAAAAATAAACTACGATGTAATTCCTGTGGCCGGATTATTCCTTTTGACGAGGAGTATGTAAAAGAAAATCTTCTGTATCAAGCTTCAGACTGGCACCAGTGTCTTTGTCTTAGTTGTACAAACAAATGGAAAAAACGCAAAGAAATTGCAGAAACTTCCCCAGACTTCGGCAAGAGGGTAGGTTTTAAAATGGTTTGTATTGATGAATTAAAGGAGATAAAATTATGAATCCATCTGTTATAATTTATGAGACAAAAAAGAAAAGACTTTCTAACGAACAGGCTATGCTTTTTTATAGAAAGAATAATTACATCTCTGTAGACTACTTTTACCGTGATTGGAATAATAACGGTAAATGGACCTGTTATGGCGGAACAGGATTTTCTAATGCTTGTAAATCAAAACTTACAAAGTTCCCGACTTTAATTTCATCTTATTTAAAACAAAATAGAGCAAGAAAAGTCAAAAGGTTCTACGCTCTAAATCAAGTTAAAGAATTTACTGAAAATGCTGTCTGTGACTGTAAATATCGGTGGAATAAAAAAGACTAATCTTCAAAATCCGGCAACACGTCCATACCTACATCAGTAACAAGCTTCACTTCCTTAGAATCTTTACCGAAAACTGAAACATCAAATCCCATAACTTCATTTCTAACATTACCGTAAATATCCAAGTTGGCAGGTGAATCTGCTGTATAGAATATAAGCGGTTCCTTACCTGAATATTCCCACTGATTACACCATTCATTGTAAGGTGAGGGCATTGTTCCTTTATCTGTTTTCATTCTATGAAGAAAACGCTTCCAGAAGTTGCAGTAAGGCTTCATAACCGGCTTTCTGTTTCGCATTGCAGCCTTAGTACAGAAAGCACAGGTTGAACAGCATTTCTTCTTAGGGTAGTTAGCTACCTTCTTCAAAAATTCCTCAGTTCCTTCTATACCTATTGCCTTTACCTTTTCAGGCTCCCTCATAGTAAAGTCTTCTTCAAGCATAATTTTTTCAAGTTCAGATAATCCTTTACCGTCTCTAAGATAACTCATAGCAAGCATAACCTGTTCAAGAGTATAATCTGCCCCCATACCTTTTCTGTTGTTTATGGAAGGGTCATAGAGGTCAAGTTCAGGATGCTCTTTAATCGCGGCTTCAAAAGCTGAGTTTACATAGTTAATGTGAAGGTCTAAAGACTCTGCTATCTGCTGGCGTGTCATTTTCCTGTTACACCTGCCTTTGCAAAACACTCTGCCATCTTAGGAAATTGTCTTGCAATCCAGTCTACAAGTTCTTCATTTTCTGCATAAGAACTGTTCTGAGCAAGTCCTGATTCAATGAAGAAAGCGTGAACAATTTCGTGCCTTATTACAGTTCTTCCGTATTCAGCAAGGTCCTTCAGTAACATCGGGTCATCTTTTGGAACAAACAAATCTCTTGCAATGTGTATTTCTTTAGCAACAGCTTCGCAGTAACCGTCATTGCCTTTCATCTTAGGCTGCTGAGCTTCTGTCTCGTAGAATATCTTATACTTAGTTCCAAGTACCATTACACTGTCAGGTAATATATTTCTATTTATTTTCATTCTAAATCCTTGAACAAACTTTGTTCTTCTTTATTTTCTTTTCTTAATCTATAACCAATACGTCTATATTCATCATAAACTGGCTTCCATAACCATTCGGCTCTTTTTCTCTCTGTAGGTGCAACCTGCTCAAGAGTATCCAATTGGCTAAGCTTTATTACCCACCATACAATTTCAAAAGGTCAGGCTGCATTGGCTGTCCATACAGCGTTAATTTGCAAAGCCAATTGGATACTCTTGTGTTCTATGTACCATTTTTCCCACTCATCAGAAACAACAGCCATAGGGTGAAACTTTTTAAGCTTTCCTGATTTATCTGTAACGATACAATTCAAAGAAGTACGCTGACCACCTTCTGCTTTCATCATTCCTGTAAGAGTAATTAAACGTCCACTTTGCTTCATATAATCTAAAGCTGGTTTCTTTTTAAATTCATAACAACATTGGTCAGATATGTTCATTGTAAAATCGTCTTCAACCTGATACATAAGACTGTTTGGACAAGTGATATATCCATTAGGAATAAGCTTAAAATACTTTTTTACAGATTCTCCAATCCAGCCTTTTTTATATGCGTAAAGTTTATGAGAATGTTCTTTTGACTTAAAAGGCATACCTACGCGCAAAAGCGTATTTTTAATATCTTTTCCTACAGTCCATATTACAAATCTGTCATCTTTAGAAGCCATTTCCTTTACAAACTGTAAGATAAGTTTGTATTCAATTCCTGTGTTTATAAATACTCTAGGGATTTTATTTTCCGGCAAAGCTTCATCAATGAGGTAGTGTAGTACAGTAGAATCCTTACCACCGCTAAATGAGATATAACCATTATGCTCTAAATCATACTGCTCATTTATGCTCTTAATCTTTGCAATTCTGTCTGCTAACGTAAACTCGTGTTCTGTCATTCAATCCCCTCGAACAGTCCGCCAACACCGTTCAAATCATCTTCAAAATCTTTTAATCTTTTATTTGCAAGCTCAAAGAACTTTTGGTCCTTTTCACAACCAAGAAAGTTCCTGCCATTTCTCAGACAGGCAATTCCTGTACTACCACTTCCACTGAAAGGGTCAAATACAAGACCGTCTTCAGGACAGCTTACACGTACAAAACGTTCAAGAAACTCGACAGGTTTTTCTGCAGGATGTAATCGCTTACCACAGCAAGGAACTGTATAATATTTTCTGTAATCATCAAATTTTGCGTCTTTTGACCAATAAGTACCGCCTTCACGAATCATAATGCAGTATTCCATATCTGGTAAGAAATGATTATTTCTCGCAGGAATCGGGTTTGCTTTTAGAAGTGCTAATATATCGAAGGAATATTTATTTTCTACAGCAAAGTTTAAGTATTCAGGTATCAGTAACTTATTACAGAAGAAATAACCGTAGAACTGTTTCATCTTTGGTTTAATCAAATTGAGAAATTTTGTAGCGTCAAAATCTACAGAATCAAGAGACTTTAATTGTGTTATCGCATTAGTAGCTTTGCGGTTATAAGGGTTATCTTCCTGAGAGCCACCATCAATAAGTTTATACAAGCCCCCCCCCTTAGTGTTACCTAGTTTATACGGCGGATCAGTTACGATAAGATTTACAGATTTATCTTCAAGTGTAGGTATAAACTCATAGCAGTCTTCGTGAACAAGATTAAAACTCATCTAAGCTCCTGAAAAAGAAAACCCACCTGTTGCTGAGTTACAGATGGGCTTAAAAACCATTACTAAAAAGCAATGATAAAACTCAGCAAATTATCATTGTTCTTTAAGAAGAGGATAGTGGAGAAAAAATGTGAGCTTAAATTACGCACTCTCTTTCTGCCTGAGCAGATAATCTGTCATCTACAATAGACTTGGCTTTAATAGTTGTAGTCTGTGTAATCTTGAACGGACCTTTGTATTCTTCGTCTTTCTTCTTTACGTCGCTTCCGTCTGTTGTATACAAGACAGGATTTTCGGAAGTAATCGTAACCGTAGCTGTTCGTGTATCAAAAGAGATTACAGGCGTAGTAGGAACCTTACATTCTTTTTCTGCCTGCTCTGAAAGTTCACCGTCAACAATACAGGCTGCCTTTACAACTGTATTTCTGTCGATTACAAACGGAGCAACATACTGGTCAGAATCATCATAAATATCGCTTCCGTCAGTAGAGTAGAGGATTGTATCATCTGCGGTAATCGTTACTGTATTTGTATCAGCGTCAAAGGTAATTACTGGCGGCTCAACTGAAATACATTCAAGAGAAACTTCTTCAGAGTATTCATCTTTATAGTAAGAACGGCATTTTACTGTAAGGTTATGGTCGATTACAAACGGTCCTTCGTATAAAGGAGATTCATCGGTAACGGTTGTTCCGTCTGTTGTGTAGTGAACTTCGTTATATGAATCTATCGTTACGGTATTTGTTGCCTTATCAAAAGTGATTACAGGTACGTCAGCAATTTCAACCTTATATTCAACAACTTCAGAAATGACATCATCAAGTACACAGGCGGCCTTTACGATACAGGAATGTTCAAGAACTGTCTCATAAACATAAACTTTCTGTTCATCATCGTATTCACCTACGGCTTCCATTTTTGAGTTCGGCTCAGTTCCATCGTAAGTAATGACAAACTGAGAATCTCCATAAACGGCAAGAGTGTTATCAACATCAAAGAAAGTAATGGCTGGTTTCTCAAGACCTGAAGGATAGTATTCAAGACATTCTGCGTGACGGTTTACTTCTTCACAGTAAGGAGTGTAGCTTTCGCCGGTTACATTATCCTTAACCATATTCTTTTCATTACAGCAGAGCATATCAGGATAAAAAATAGGAATACGCGCACACTTTCTGAATCTTACGCTCTTGTCTGTCAGATATTTACACTTTGAACATACAGGTGTCATATTTCGTACCTCGCTCAAAGCGTAACACGGAAAAAAAACACGCTTAAAAATTAAGCTCACTATTTATTCACTCTAATATAAAACTATGCAGGAAATAATTTGCAGTAAATGTACATCCTGGGTTGACTGTGGAATCAAGTACGGTGAACGTTACGGTTTCTGTTTGCAGCAGGATTTGTTTACTTACACCGCACGAACCGATTGCGTAGACTTCACAGAAGGAAAACCACTTACAGAAAAAGAGTATGATGAGTTTAATTACACAGAAATAGAATAAGGAGACTTTATGCCTGAATATCTAAAAAGAATGTTGCAGGAAAGGGAAGACTTGGAAGGTAAGATTAAAAGAGCTAAAAAAGCTGTTGAAAATCAACCTTTTGGCACGGATCAGGAAGATATGAACCTGTTGGAAGCACAGGTAGGATATATGGAACAGTACCTTGATGTACTGAACCGAAGAATCACAAAAGCAGGAGGTCGATAATGCAGAGTGAGCTTTTAATCTGGACTATGGTAGCAATCGTTGGAACCGTAGGTGTAATCAAGAATCTTGTGGACAAGGGCGGTAAACGTGTATGGACTTTGGTAACACTTGTTGTGGGAGCCGGAGTTGCAATTGCGGCATTATATCTTCCTTTGAAAGCAATGCAGGTTTGGGTAGCCGTAACAGGTGCTACTCTTTTCTATGACACAATCTTCAAGGCTTTTCAAAAACTTATACAGTTTCTCGTAGAAAAGATTGGCAAGAATAAAGAGGAGGTACAAGATGGAAGTGGAGAAGAGCATTGATGCTATCGGTAGGCTTCCACCGATATTCCTTTTCGGGCTGCTTTTAATTATTGCTTTTCTTGCAGCCTCTGTTGTAATAATCGTGTTCTGGATTCTCAAGAACCGCGATGTAAAACTGAAAGATATTGAGATTGTAACCAGCTCGCAGAGAGAACTCTACAGAACTGAAGGTAAAAACACTCTCGATAATCAGACAAGCAATGCTCATAATCTGCTTAAAAAGATATGGATTGATATATACGAGCAGGGCAGACAGTTATTCAAAATTACTGACCAGACTGAGCTTTTCATTCTTGAAGATATAGCTCATTTAATAGAGGGAAAGCTTAATTACGAAGTAAAGAATGACCTTACAAGAAACCACATTACAGAGAAAGGTGATTTGGAGCTTACTAAATATTCGGATGCTAAGGCTACAGGATATTATAGAAGCGTAAAGGCCAATCTTTATACATACAATGTACAGCTTCCACAGTATGACCTGCCACACATTCTTGATTCAATTTCAATAGATGAATACAAACGCATTTTCAGTGAGCTTTATTTCAATGCTCGCAAGATTGCAGGAGTAGGAGGCGAACAATGAGCATAACAATTATCCTTTCACTTATAATTCTTTGTTTAGTACTTGCTCTGTTTCTTACAATCAATGTACTTAAGAAACAGTCAGACGAAAACAAGAAACTTAAAGAAGAAAATGAAAATCAGCAGAAAAACATCATTTACCTTTATCAGCACGCTCAGGAAATAGCTGCCATTGAAAAAGACAGAAAGGAAACTGACCGTGACATACAGGAGGCTAAAACAGATGAAGAAGTTCTTGATATTATCAATACTATTGTTGCCATTAACAACACTAGGGTGCCGGTCCCTTCCGAGTAAAGACGTAGTACTTCCTCCAAAGCCTCAGCGTGAAACAATGCCCGATGTAACCTCAGTAAAGGACGTAGCTGAACTCGTAAACTATTACGAGCATTTAGTCCAGGAGTGGGAAAAGTGGGGTGATGATGTAACACGCATTGTAGGAGAGTGTAAATGACACTTAATGAGATTAAAACCAGATATAAAGGAATACAGTCTAAATTAAAGTTTATCAATGATTGCGGCTGCCTTTTTCTTTGTATCTGTACAATCATAGAAGAAGTTAATGGAAAGCCTGTCGATTTAATTGATGTAATACAAAAATCAAAGGCAAATAAATGGCTTGCAGAAGATTATACTGTAAATGATTCTTTAATGATTTTGAATAAGTTTACAGGAAAGAATTTCAAAAGAAAAATTGTAAAAGAACTTCCTTCTGTGATAAAAAACAATGAGTTTACTGTTGAGAAATGGCTCAACCCAAAAACAGGCGGTAATCATTTTAAGAGACGTTTTGTAGATACTCTTACTTCTTCTCAAACCGTAAAGACTGGTACTTTGCAGGAATATTACATTTATTATTATTAAAAATACAAAGGGCGGTGAAGTCGTTAGTCACCGCCCTTAGAAACTCCGTCTACACTTGCAGACGAGATAATTATATTATACAAACTTTTTCTTAAGATTTCTACAATCTAAGACCTTTCCACCTTTGAAAAAAGCTCCAATCTCTACTTCTTCAAAAGTAATAAACTCCTGTTGTGTACCGTCAGGCATTTCTACTACAACAATAAATTCCTTCTTTTTCATTTTCCGCCTCTCCTTCGTGAATCAAGGAAATGCTTTACATCTTTTCTGTAATAGACATATCCTACACCCATTCTTATTCTTGGAATGTCTTTAGGTACATCCATTCTTGGGTCAATTGAATCAAGCTTAAGGTATTCCTTTACTTCCTGAACTGACATTACATCTGCACCGGCATCTTCAACTTCATCAATCTGCTTAAGCATATTAAGAAGGTATTCAATCTGTGCATAAATCTCAGCACGTTTTTCTTTCAAGTCTTCCTTTGTAAGATGAAAGCCATTAGTATAATCTTTTGCTACTTCAAAAGGTTCTTTTGTCTCAGCCATTATAAACTCCTAAACAAACAAAAGGAAGGTATGCAAGGTATGCAAAAAAACTAAATTACGAAAAGGTAGTAAACTTTTTTAAATAAACCTTCCCTTTGTTATAGCCGCACCAGGAATTGAACCTGGTTTCTTACCTTGAAAGGGTAATGTCCTAACCGATAATAGACGATGCAGCCGTAAAGCCCTGCTCTAAAAAAAATCAGGAGGACATATATGGATTCATATATGTTTTAGAGCAGAGCTGAAATTTACAATTTCTTTTCTACTTTCTTAGTATCTTTCTTTATAACAAAAGCAGGGATAACACTGGCAATAAGAGCTACAAGACCAATAATTGCCGTAACAAGAGTCTTAATCTTATCTTCAGTAACACCAGCAAAGGCAAGCAGAGAAACACCGACAACAATACCTGCAATTGAAGCATAAAGCTTCCAGTCTTTCTTTTCTGCCTTTGAAACGATACCAATGATACAACAGGCAAGACCTACAGCCCAGCCTACAAGCTCAATCCAAGCTGCTGCTTCAATACCAGTGAACTGTCCGATTGCAGTTCCGGCAACAACAAAAGCAACACCAAGCCAAATTAAAATATTCTTCATTTTTATACCTCCGAAAAATGATTTATTTTATGGTAAGTCCAAAAAATAACAAACTTAAAGACTGTACATTTTTATGAACTTATTATCTCTCCATTTGTTTGTTATCTCTATGATAATCTGAGCGTCAGACTTCTTTTCTTCCTGCGGCCTTAATTCACGTTCCTTCTTTACGACGTCAGCTACAAGCTTGAAAAGCTTTTTTGAAATCATATTATCAATCTTGAACAGTTCTTCATCACTTATGTCAGGATCAAGATACTCGTCCAGCCTTGAAGAAATGTCAGCTTCGGTATTCGATACTTCAACCTGATATTTCCTTATTGCTATTTCAGCAGCCCTCTGTTCGGTCATTTCAAGACCATTCCATTTAATGACTACTGAAACAGGAACTCCGTACTTTTCAGCACACTGAACAGGAGTAAGCCCGAATTGAATGTCATTGCATACGTTCTTCTGTAACTCTTTCGTATATCTCAATTCTTGCTCCTGTAATATTCGATGAAGTCATCATTTATGCAGGATATGGCATCGCGTAATTTTTCAAAACTTTTCTGCAAGTGTTTCTTGTAAAACCATACAACCCACTTTGCACCAATTTTGTTTATCCTCGCATATACCATATCTGCATTACGGACTACAAATGAGTTTTCAATGTATGAATCAGCAAATACGCCGATTCTGTTACTGCCTAATGACTGTACCTTTGAATACATCTAAGCCTCTTTTACAGATTCTGCTTTGCGCAATTCTGCTCTTATTTGCTTATGAATGTTTGCGTGACATCTTACACACACCCATATTACTTCTTTCGGTTTTGAATAATCTGGATGATGTGCTTGTGGAGTACAAGTAACACCGCAAATACTGCATACTTCAGGACGTTCAAGTTTGCCATAACGAATCATATCATCTATAATACCATTCGCTTTTATTTTTTCAGAGTTTTTCTCTCTAAACCTTTTTCTTATACCGTGAAAAATTCTGTCATACTTTTCTGGGTCTTCTAATCTTAAACGTTCTTTGTATTTTTTATTACGTTCTATTCTTTCTTTTGACTCACCACGTTTTCTATCATATTCCCGATAATATTCAAGATTTTTAAATCTGTTTTCACGAGTGCGTTTCTTGATACATTCCTTGCAATGATGTTTATCAGTTTTATAAAACTCATCTTCTGATTTTTCTTTTCCACAAATTTTACATAACATAAACACCTCCTTGGAGTTTTATGTATATTTCAACACAAAACTCCATCAAAAATTTTCAATAAAATTTTGACTTGTTTTGGAAGATTAAAAAGGTATTGACTCCGGGAATCCTTCAGCTGCATCAAACGAGGCTGACTGTGGAGCAGAGGGGTGAGAAGACGAACCTTCTTTTTTACCACCAAGCAACTGTACGTTATCTGCGACAATGGAAATCTTACTGAACTTCTGACCGTCTTTCTCCCAGTGGTCCTGTTTTAAGTGTCCATCAACACAAATCTGCGTACCCTTTGTAAGATACGGTTTGAGGTTTTCTGCAGTTTTTCCCCAGATAGTAACATCAAAAAAATCAGCTTCGGTAATCCATTCGTCTCCCTGCTTTTTGCTGTGATTTACAGCAATACTTACATTTGCGCGAGCCTGTCCATTAGCAACATATCCAAAGCTTCTTTCATCTGTTCCCAAGTCTTTTGTTAGACGACCAATTCCAATCCAACGATTTAAATCCTGCATCTGTTTTTCTCCTATTTTATTGACTCAATTAGAGGACATTTCAAGCTTAATGGAGCATCCGAATATATCATACTTACCATTGCGCCTGAACACTCTACAGCAGTTCCATTTGCAAGAAAGAAACGATAGCCAGGATTATTGGCACCATAACAGCCGTCAAGGTCAGGTGATTCAATAATCATATCGCCAAAACCTTCACCCAAATCGTGTCCACCTTCAACTCTAGTCTCAGGAATTAAATAAGACTGTGTAGAAGCCGGTTTACCATTGGTTACGAAATATCCGATAGGTGCAGAGCCGATAAATACATAACAGTATGTTACTACGCTTGATTTATCCCAGCGTTTTACCCACTCAGAAATTGTCTTTCGTTCAACGAAATTATTTACCTGTGGTGTCGGATAAGCAGTTACGGCAGAATTAAGATTCTGTTTCTGTGCCTGTGTTTGTTTTTGCTGCGCAGTAGGCTCTGAAGGTTCAAATAGCCAACAGCTACAGACTGATGAAACAAAAACTCCGAATAATAAGGCTGTAAGGATTTTCTTAAAGTTTTTCATTCATATTCTCCTAATTAGTTATTCCAAAATCCTGAAGACTGAGCTGATACGGAAGGTTGTCTGCTTTCCACAGTGCAGCGTTTATGGTCTGACTTGATTTTGAGTTATACTCAGAAATCATAGAATTCAAAACCATAAGAGTTCCCTTTCGTTCTTCACCTTCAAGAATCTTTACGTTATTTGCAGTTGCGACACAGGCATTGTACTGGTCATAGAACCACTGATAATTATACAGACGGTTGTCTACATCCTGCACCTTGTACTCCTGTTTCAAATCATTGCTCCACGTAGCTATTGCGCGAGCCTGACTTTTTGTACAACTGATAAAAAGAATAGAAACAAGTAAAGATAAAACTATCAGTCTTTTCACTTTGTTTTCTCCTTCTTATTCTTTGGTTTCTTAATACCGTTGTCCTTATCGCGCTTAGCTGCGTCTGGATTCAACTTCTTTCTGACTTCTTCTGAATCTTCTGTGTTCAGAAATGTAATGTGTGGCATAAATCCTCCTATCTGTCATCACCGCTTCCGCGGATAACATTCCTTTGCTTACGGTCCGTAAGCTTGTCAATATTTGACTGCATTACGTCTTCCAAGTCCAAACCAAGAAGGGTAGAAAGCTCTGCTATAAACCAGCATACATCTCCGAGTTCCTTCTTAATTGCGAGTCTTTTTTCTTCTGAGATTTTTCCACAGTCATCTCTGACTGACTTTGCAAACTTTCCTGCTACTTCTCCGGCTTCTTCTGCAAGTCCAAGAGCAGGGTAAACCCAGTCAAGTTCGTGTGTAACAGTTTGAGTTCCTACGTTTTCATAACTGATTGGTTTTTCGTAACAAGAAAATGTGTGAGCTTTTTTCTGATATTCGTTAGGGGTCATTAAGCTCTCTCCTTGTGAGATTTTCTGATTGAAGGACCGCTGTTCTTAATGTCTTCAAGAAGCTCCCTTTCAATAAAGTAAACCTGTTTACCAAGATTGTGCTGTCTTACAATTCCTTTCTTAACCCACTTGCAGAGAGTGACAGAACTTATGTCAAACTTCTGCATAACGTACTCCCTTGAAAGAAGGGTTTCTCCGTTTAAGATGAGAGTGTCTTTGTTCATTGATTGTTTATAAGATTACCGTTAGATAAAATATAGTTTACTAATATAAACTTGTCAACAATTTTTGTAAACTATTTATAAAAAGCTGCCGATAAAATATTAGAGGATAGGAATATGAATACTGTAAAAGAGTTTGTGGACGTTATTGACAAAAAGCTGGAAGAAATGGGTGATAACAGAAATAATATGCTTACGAAACTCGGTCTTGCAAGGGCACTTTTAAGGGCCACCGAACTGAGAGATACCTTTCCCAATGTAGTCAATATTGTAGATATTGCAAACTATATAGGATTATCTGTTGGAACTTTATTAGGAACTGACAAAAATGCTCCTGATTACATTCCAGATGACATTAAGACAATGGTTACTATGCTTCTCAAGATTCCTGAGAAAGACAGGAAAATGCTGCACGATATTATTCAGCTTTACTACCAGCAGTCAAACGTGTGACCAGATTTGTGACCAAAATAAGTTTATTCAAGTTAATTAAAGTGTACTTTAAGTTTACTATGATGTATAATAAATATATATCGGGTTTGCAAATATATACAGTTTATAGAGTTGCAAATATAGAAAATATATAGAGTTACACGTATTTTATCGCCACCTAACGGCTCATTATCTCAGCCTTCCAAGCTGATGACGAGGGTTCGACTCCCTTCTGCCGCTAAATCTATAAAATACATAGGGTTATGTGTTTTATAAAAGTATCGGAACGAACTGGTAAAAGTAGCGTGTGACCAAATTGTGACCACTACGATGCCAAGATACAGAGAACCTTTTACAGTATTTCCACGCACCCTTCCAAGCGGAAGGATTGTTTATTATTACCGCACTTACTCTCCAGACGGAGAAAGAACTACAGCTCATTCTACAGGTAAAACCAATAAAACCCAGGCAAGATGTTACTGCACAGAACTGCTTTCGCAGGGGCTTTTATACTCTTCTTTGGGTATGACATTCGGAGCTTATGCAAAAGGATTTTTTGACGATAACTCACAATGGATGTCAGATAAAATACAGGCCGGTCAGGGAAAGGAACAGCCTGTTGCTAAGAATACCCTGAAAGCTTACAGACACACTCTTGATACATTTTTAATTCCTTTTTTCAAAAACATAAAGCTTATGGAGATTAAGCCTTCTCATATAAAGAAGTTCAGGGCCAGCTTAATTGAAAAGGAGTTATCCAACTCTGTAATAAATCTGTCGTGTACCTGTCTTAAAATTATCCTCTCTTACGCAAAGGCTGATAAACTTCTTACATCAGATCCATTTGTTTCCGTTCCTATGATGTATGTAAATGCAAAGACAAAATCTTCATTTACAGTTGAACAGCTTAAAGCTGCGTTTAATAAAAAGTGGGACAACAAAGAAAGAAAGATATTTTCTCTTGTAGCCGCGGTTACTGGAATGAGAATAAGTGAGATTTGTGCGATACGAAGGGAAACTCTATTCAGAACTTATGTTGATGTAAAAGACCAGATGAATGATAATATTCTGCAGCCGGTCAAGGACGGTGAAAAAAGAAAGGTGCGTATTTGTCCGCGCATTTATGTTCTGCTTGATACCTGCATTAGAAGAAACGGTAATATGGCTTTTACAGAAGCTCAGGACACTTACAGAAAAACATTCTATAAATACTGCGGATTGAGTAAACGTGAAGACCGTATAAAAATGGGGCTTTCCTTTCATTCTTTGAGACACTTCGTAAACACATATCTGCTTGCAAACGGAATAAGTGAAATAAAGGTGAAGTGTGTACTTGGTCACTCTTCAGGAAAAAACAGTATGACCGAGCGTTATGCCAACTTTCTTCCAGAACATTTTGATGATGTTGCTGAATTACAGGATAAGTTACTGTCACTTTTTCTTTAGTTTATAATAATAGTTGACAAGTTTATTATTATAAACTATATTTTATGTAAGTTCATTATTATAAACAGTCTGTTTACTATTATGAACTAATATCAGAACTTGAAATTTAATTCAGGGAGGCAAGCGATTACCGTTACTGCCAGTTCGTTCCGGCAGAAGCTCGTTCACCGAGAGTAATCGGTTACATTCTAATGGAAGATTACAGAGTTGTATACAGAAATAATAAAGGAAAGCTCATAAAAATGTTCTTACTTGGACTTATTTCTGGATTCATTCTTGCAATCATTCTGTTACTTATATTGGTATAGGTAGGTTCGACTCCTACTATGCCGAATATCCGTATCCTCCTCCTCGATACGGAGAAGTAATGGCTTTGAAGCCGCAATGCAGGGCTTGTCTTTTCTCGTGTAGTTTACATTGGGAAAAGATAATCTGCAGGTTTTTGGAGAAATAAAATGAATATTATTTTAACACAGCAGGATGCTGATTTTATATTAAAGTTTATCAGAACTGATTTGACTGTACTTCGTACTAATCAGAACAATACTGAAGAAAGTTATGAAAGATTAAACAAAACGCTTGAAAAGCATAAAGATTTGGCAGGTACTATTTTATATCAAAGTATAAAAGATGCTGCATACACCCTGATAAAAGAATCCAGTAAAAGCAATAAAGAGCTTATTAAAGATTTAGAGAAGTGTATTGAACTTCTTACTGTTGGAAGTGAAGTATGCTGAAGCTGATTGTTGCCATTCTGTTTTATTTAATCTGCTCAGGCATATCTCTTTACCTTTACCTTAAAGACGAAAAGGAAGAAAACGGAAAACTGGAAGCTAAAGATTTCTGTTTTTATATATTTGTAAACTTATTTGGTCCTGTCTCACTTGGAGCAATGCTCATCTATAAACTATATAAAAAATTATTTGATAGATTTGGGGGAAATAATGAAGCTTAAAAAATCAATGTTCTACAGGTTTATTGCGCAGAAAAGTACGCCGCAATTCAAACCCGTGATGGAGTACATCTGTGACAACATTACAAAATGTGCCTTGTACGGTTATACGAAAACTGTTGTAAAAATTGGTACCGTACTAGAAACAGCTGGGCTTGATATAAGCGAAGAAAAGTTTACGTCTCTCAGAAACCTGATTCTGAAAGAACTTGAAGACAGCGGATTTACCTACAAATACGACAGCGATGAAATATCAATTTACTGGTAAGAAAAAAGTTGATTTTGAAGAAGTTGAAGAGCGTTTTCTTATAATGACAGCCGAGAGTGATGTTGATGACATTACAGCCTGTAAATACATACAGAGTAAATATGGCAGGGAGAACGCTATTAAGATATTGGAGAAATATTGTAAAAAATGATAAGCATTATTCACGGTGACTGTCTTGTTGAAATGAAAAATATTCCCTCTAAATCTATAGATATGATTCTTTGTGATTTACCTTATGAACAGACTGCAAGAAATAAATGGGATGTAAAGATTCCTTTTGAGCCATTATGGAGTGAATATGAAAGAATTGTAAAAGATAATGGTGCAATAGTTCTATTTGCAAACGGATTCTTTACAGCGGAACTTATGCAGAGCAATAAAAAATTATGGAGATATAATCTAATATGGGAAAAAACTCAACCTACAGGTTTTCTAAATGCAAAAAAAATGCCTTTAAGAAGTCACGAGGATATTTGTGTTTTTTATAAAAAACCCCCTGTTTATAATCCACAAAAAACATACGGTCATACAAGAAAAGTTTCTAGTTCGTTATCAAAGCAAAATTGTAAAAAGACAACAGATTATGGTGAAACAGGCTTAACTTCATACGATAGTACAGAACGTTATCCAAAATCTATTCTTCGGTTTCCAAAAGACATTCAGAAATCGGCATTACATCCAACTCAGAAGCCTGTTGCTTTGCTTGAGTTTTTAATTAAGTCATACACAAATGAAGGAGAAACAGTTCTGGATAACTGCTTTGGTAGTTGTTCTACAGGAATTGCTTGTAAAAATACAAATCGAAATTTTATTGGTATTGAAAAAGATTTACATTTTTTTGAAATTGGAAAAAATAGATTGGAGGAATAAATGAAGAAGTTGATTATCGGATTGTTGACAGTTCTAATGTTATGTCCAGTCTATTCATACGATTATGTACTACTGAATAAAAAACAGTTTCCGTTACCGGCCAAATACAGAGGGTACAAATCTTCTGAACAGGGATTGCGCGATTCTATTCCAGGAATAAACGGAACTGCAACTTATCACTACGCAGTTGATTACGCCTGTCCTGATAAAACGGAAGTATATGCCTGTGATGACGGTTATGTGATCAACGCATATCCATCTTACTATAACGGCGGTGCTTTGTTTAGAGGTCACGATTCACTAGGGGGCTTGCTCGAAATAAGGCACTCAGACGGTTCCACTTCCTTATATGGACACCTTTCAATGACCTTAGTAACTGAAGGAACGTTTGTAAAAAGAGGTCAGCTTATCGGCTGGTCAGGCGGAGTAAAAGGCAGAAGGGGAAGCGGCATATCCACAGGACCTCATCTTCATTTTGCAATATATGTAGATATTGAAAGTTTATTGGAATAGGGGGAAATATGATTTTTTTTATTATTTTAATAGCTTGTTTGATTTTAGTTTTGGCAGCTTGTGTTGTAGTTCATAACAGAACAAGCATTGATTGTGAAACAGGAATTGGTGCTTGCATTATTACTTTATCAATTTTAATAATAGTTTTTGTCGCTCTTATAGTAAATCGGAAACATTGTATTTATGTATACAATGAATGTAAAGCTTATCCTGAATATTTTTCAAATGAAGAACGTAAAAAAAATAATGAAGTAATAGCAGATATAAAAGCTTTTCAAGGTACTATATTGTCTTTCTACAATGATATTGAGTTTGAATACTTTGAGATTGAAGACGGACAGAAAGTAATTGTTAATAAAGGAGAAATAAAATGAGTATGAGTTTGTGGGCTGAAAATGAAGTAAAATTAGCCTGTAAAAAAGAAAACCCAGATTGGGATGGTGAATCATTTGACTATGGTTGCAGCTGTTTTCAGTCTGCATTAAAAGCTTACAAATCTTTGTGTGAAGATGGTCACAGCGGCAGTTCTTTTGCAATAACAAGGAATATCCTTAATCGCCTTATCGAAGGTCTTCCACTTACTCCGATTGAAGATACGGAAGATGTCTGGAGTGACATTGATATACAGGCTGATTATAAAGAATATCAATGCAGCAGAATGGGTCAGCTTTTCAAAAAAGTTTATAAAGACGGAACCATTAAATATCACGACGTTGAAAGAACTGTGGCTTATGATAAAGACGGTCACGGATACACCGGCTCTGTTGGAAATATCATTGATGAAATGTTCCCTATAACAATGCCTTATTATCCACCAGCAGGAAAATACAAACTCTATACGGAAGAGTTTACTGCAAAAGGGTTCCCAAGAGATAATGAAGACTTTAATACCAGGGCTGTTTATTATGTCATTACTCCTAAAGGCGAGAGGGTTGGAATCAACAGATATTTTGCAGATACAGAAACAGAATATATGGTTGAAATAACAAAAGAAGAATATGAAAAGAGATTAAGCAGCAGGGAGGATAAATAAATGAGGTTTCGATTGTTAAACAGAAATCCTCTCTATGACTATAGGGAAGCTTGTAAAATTACTGAAGGAATTGATTTGTGGCTTGATTTAGACCTAAATAAAATCTTCAAGCCCAAAGATGAAGTTGAGTTCTGGATTAAACAGATTGTTGCAAATCACTCAACTCTCAGAAGTATACACTTTCGTTTAGTTGATACAAGACCAAAATCAATAATTATGCAAATTATCCGTGCAACTAAGGGGCATCCCCAGCCGGAAGTACAGAGCAGCCGTCCAGATTGGAATAATGGTAAAGAACGTTCTTCAGATCCATACGAAGATAAGCTTTTTATGCAAGACCACACCGCAGAAAGTTTTATTATGATGGCACGACAAAGACTTTGTAAACGTACAGAACAAAGAACAAGAGAATATATGGAAGAATTAGTGGCATATCTTATAAGAGATAAGGAACCTTTTTTACAAGCCGTTGGTTATTGCTGTCATCCTAACTGTTGGTGGTCAGGCGGAAAATGTCCTGAAATTATAAGTTGTCAAAAAGACGTAAAAAAACTTTCTGACAACATCATAAATGATTACAGAACTGATAAAGCTTTATGGCAAGGAAGTTATAAACTGTACTAAGGAGATTGTATGCCTGTAAATTGGAAAGATTATCCTCCTAACTGGAAACAAATCGCATTTGCTAAAAAAGAGAGTGTTGGCTGGAAATGTGAGAAGTGTGGTAAACAGTGTCGTAGACCGGGAGAACCTTTTGACACTCATAAAAGAACTCTTACAGTTTCTCATAAAGACCATAACCCAATGAACGTTGCAGATGAAAACTTGCAGGCATTTTGTGCACCGTGTCATTTGAGATATGACTCTAAACATCACGCAGAAACAAGGAGAAATAGGAATGGGTGATTTTACTAAGAATGATAAAGGAAAATTACAGTGGTCTTTAATGCCGTTTAAACAGCTTGAAGATGTTGTAAGAGTTTTGGAAAACGGAGCTGCCAAATACTCACGTGACAACTGGAAGAAGTGTGATAATTTTGACCGTTACAAAGACGCTTTAATGCGACACGTTACAGCTTATATAAAAGGCGAAAAAGATGATAACGGAAAAGATGGTGACGGTTTGCCTCATCTTGCTCACGCAATTTGTAACTGCCTTTTCTTGATGTATAACGATGATAGGATTGAGAAAGAGTTGAAGGATTATATTCAATTACAACAATTACAAATTTCACAATCAGAAATAAGTAAAAATAAAAAATAAGGATTAAAAAATGAACTACAGATACTTTTGTGATAACTGTGAAAAAGACTTTCAGATAGATATTCCTATGGATAAGTATGACTTATTAAAAGATAAACAGACCTGTCCTGAATGTAAATCTAAAGTCCGCAGAATCATTGAGTGGGTCGGTATTGCACAAGGCAAGGGTGAGGGGTGGTGTGGAGCCAGAGGCTCTACTGTAATTTAGGAAATTGTTATGGCAGAAGAAAAATCAAAGTTCAGCGGTAAACCTCTCTCTGAAGAAGAGTTAAAAAATTGGCAGCAGACTTTTGTTGATATAGAAGAATCTATAGAACTTGTTATGAAAGAGGGTGAAGATTTATGAACGAAGAACTAATGACTAACAGACAGTTATCTCAATTATGTGCAAAGGGCTTATGTGAATGGTGCTATAAAGAGGAGCAGAAAGTTCACACTGATTTTGAATATCTTGTTAGTGAATCTGATATACCTGTTTCTAATCAGATAGCAATAAGACCTTTTGAAAAAATGCCGTTTACAGATGCTGATGAAAATAAATGGTATGAACCTACAAAGGAGGCTTACACGGTTTTACTTAGTAGTGACAGAACAAGACATATTCTTGGTTTTTAAGGAGTCGTTATGAAACAAGAAACTAAAGAACTTGTAGATTGGATTAAAAAACAGATTAGTTTAGCTGGTACTATTGTGACAAATATATCCAAACCTTGTTGGCAGCAAGATTGTGATAAGGCAATTACTTTTCTTAACTCACTTCCAGAAATTGAATCACATCTTTGCAGAGGCGGTTATATCCAGGATATAAACGGAGCACCTTGTTGTGATGGGGATAAAGTACGATTTGAGTTTGAAGATAAAACTTATGAAGAAAACTGGAAAGATAAATACTCAAGAACTATGATTGGAGTTTTACAATTTTCAGTTGAAACTAAATCTTTTTGTATTATATTTGGACCCGAAAATTACGGTTATGATTGGATAGATTGGACTACATCAGATTATGGTTGCAAATGGTTTGAAAAGGTGAAAAATGACTGAAGAACAATTCTGCGAAGAATTACAGGAACTCTTAGACAGGTATAAAACTCAGCTGTCAGTTCCGGCAATAATGCGTAATGCTCAGAGAATATTTCGTAATACATTATCAATCAGAACTCACCCCGAACTGCATCCTTATGCAAAGAGCGAACTAGATTATCTTAAAAAGTTTCTTACAGAAGGTCCGCAAGCAAGAATTAAATGTATGTGGGAAGATGAGCTGGAAGATATGAAGAAAGAGTTAAATGAAAGAGGTGAACTTAAAGGAGTTGATGATGAAAGATTATAATATCAGTGAATTGTTAGAATACAGGGCCTCACATACTCTGAAAGAAACTGCAGCGTACTATGAAACTACACCGAATTATATTAACAATCTGTGTTTTAAGTCGAGAGGGTTCAGACGTGATGAAAAATATTTTGATTACTGTCGTAAACACACGGTTGAACAAATAATGGAAAAGTATGGTATTACAAAGAAAGCCGCAGCCAGAGACAGAGGAATTGCAATTATAAAAAACGTAAAACCGCAGGAAGTGTTTGATTATTTCTGCACACATAACGCAAGGCAGACTTCAGAATATTTTGGTATATCTATAAATTCAGTATATCTTATTCTCAGGTCAAACGGTTTTGAAACTCCGAGACATAAGAATTATGACAATTTCGATGTAGAGGAATTTAAAGAGTATGCCAAAGACCATACGCAAAAAGAAATTGCTGCACATTTTAAGCTCAATGCAAGCTCGGTTCGTTGGTATTTGGAAAAATATGACTGCAACCACAGAAAAAAGAAATACCTTCAGTTCAAGCCTTCTGGAAAAAATGTATACATATTAACAAAAGGTGATGAAGAATTATGTTTTCCGAGAGCTGAAGATATAGCTAAATATTTTGACAGGACCAAGACTCACGTTCAGGTAGTAATAAATGAAACAGGAGAGATATTCGGATACAAAGTAAGAAAGATAAGAATGATTTATTATATTGAGTAAAGAGGTTTAAGCTATGTTTTTCCAGAATGTAAACTGTCTTTGGTGGCAGAAGGATAAGACCAATCCTAAACCAATAAATGCTACCAAAGACTTTTGTTTAAGGAATACTAAATAAATATCCGTGTAAAAAGACTTTAGAGGAAGGTGTAATAACCTTCGTTCTGTACAGAATGTTATCATTCCTACAGGCTTTTCGGATAGCCGTAGTATTCCTTGTGATAACATTATTCTTGGTTTGGTCACCAAGCGTACAGAAAGGATGGTGTAGCTTTATGTTGCACTTTCCTCTAAGGTCTTTTTTTTATGCCATAAGGAGGAATATATGGCAGAACGTCGAATGTTCTCACGGAGTTTAGTTGAGAGTGATAATTTTTTATCAATGAATAGAAACGCAAATATTTTGTATTTCTATCTTAATCTTGAAGCAGACGATGATGGTTTTGTTTCAACAGTTATCAAAACTACAGGTAGCTTAGGTTTTTCTAAGCTAGAAGGTGAAGAAGCTATTAAAGAACTGGTTACAAAAGGCTTTATTTTAAAGTTTGAATCTGGAATTATTTTGATTAAGCATTGGCGGCAGCAAAACCAAATAAGCCCAAGTAAGCATAAAGATACAGTCTTTCAGCAAGAATTATCACAGGTTTATTTTGATGAACGGACAAAGACTTATGAATTGGTTAATGATTGCAACTTTTCGGCGGAAAAAAGCCGGAAAAAGTCCGCACAGTATAGATTAGATGAGTATAGTATAGATGAGAATAGAGAAGATAAGTACAGTCTAGTCGAGACGAGCATAGGCGAGTCGAGACTACCAGATTGCTTGCGTTTTTCTAGTCTTGATGAAGTACTTTGTACTGACTAATCGAAGAAGGAATGGTAATCAACTGTGGTTACTGTTCCTTTTCTAAGAAAGGAGTAATGAATGATAGGGAAAGTTGATTGTTCTGCTTTTAATGATGAAGCAGAGTTTGAAATAGCACTAAAATGTGCTAATAAAATGGAATATGAACATAGATTAAGATTTATTCATCGTTGTAAAGGTTATCAAAATCCTTCTGAAAAACTTAAAAAAATAATATATATGCAAAAAAGGTTTATTTCTCCTGGTAGAAGATTCGGAAAAACAAGACTTAATTCTATAATGTGTGCAAAAGAAATCAGCGAAGAATTATACAAAGCAACTGTTGAGTTCTGGCAAAAAGTAGATAGAGGTGAAATATAATGATAATACAACAGGAAGAATCAACACCAATCGGCAACTGTTTTCACGATTCAGGCTTAATGAAAGTATTTGAAAAACTTAAAGATACAGTAGATGAATTTGAAGTAGATACAGACGATATTCAGACTTACTGTGATGATATGATTGCTTCTCTGAAGACTTTGAAATCAGTAACAAGCAAAGCTGAGACAGAATATCAGAAATTAAAGGCCCGAAAAGAGCTGCGCGATTCAATAAATAATCATTATTAGTATACTGTAGGTAATTAAAAAAGATTTACAATATACTAATAGTATGCTATAATCTATTAAAAAGAGCAGTTTAAGGAGAAATTATTTTTTAATGCGTTTTATTCATATAGCTGATATTCACGCTTCAAGAGAGCGATTACCACAGACACTTCATATTCTTAATACGCTTACAGAAAGATGTAAGAAAGGTGATATTGATTTTATTGTATTTGCAGGAGACTTCTGGGATTCAACCATTACTGCAACTAAAGGCAGCGGATTTTCTGACATTATTTCTGCCATAAGAGAGCTTGAAAAATATACTTTCCTTTTCTTTATATATGGAACACCTACGCACGAACCAAGTGGCTCTTTAGCTGGTTTTGTATCTGAAAAGACAAAAGTAATTGATTCAATGCAGAATGTTATTAAACCTATTCTTGCTGACAATGGTTATGAAACTGTAAAAATAGTATGTATTCCAGAGCCAAGAAGAAGTAACTATGTGGGTGGCTCTATATCTGAAACCGACAAACGTATAAATGATGATATAAAAGCTTTTATTAAAGAATCAGCTAAAGGAGCAAAACAAAATTATACCATTGTTGTGTATCACGGTGAAGTAAAAGGTGCTGTTTATCAAAATGGTGTATCAGCTTCTTCTCCTACTGCTATTCCAAAACAACTCTTACAGTCTCTTAATGCTGATTATTATGCTCTGGGTCATATTCATATGCCGCAGGAAGTGTTTCATAATGCGTGGTATCCAGGATCAGCCTGTCCTAAAAACTTCGGAGAGGTACACGACGGTCACTACAATCTTGTAACCATAGAGAATGATGAAACTAAGGTAGAAGAAGTGTCATTTGGGTTGCCTTGGTTTGTTACCTTCTATGACAGACCTGATAATTTTATCGAAGGAAATCCACATCAAAATGAAAAGGCAAATATTAGATTTATTTTTGATTGCACAAGGGAAGAACGAAAACAGATAAATATTAAAGCTTATGCAGAAGAAACTAAAAAACGTCTTAATGCTTTGTCCGTAAAAATAGAACCTAATATCATTGAATCTGATATTGTTCCTGTAAGTGAAGTTTCTAAACGTAAGTCTCTTGTAGAAAAGATGACTGAATATGCAAAAGAAAAGGAACTTATAATTCCTAAACACGCAAAGGAACTGCTGCAGAATATTCAGGACAGCACTCTTGCAAAACTTGCTTATCCGCAGCACTCATTTGAACTGCTGTCACTTTCATTGCGCGGAGCTATAGGAATAAGAGACGGCCAGCATAAAGAAGACTTTGAACTGAACTTTGAAAATATGGAAGACGGTATCGTATGCCTTGCTGGTCCAAATGGACACGGTAAATCAACTTTGTTGGAAAACTGCCATCCATATCCTTGTATGCTTACAAGAAACGGTACATTAAAAGAACATTTTTATCTCAAAGACAGCCACCGAATATTGATTTACAAAGATGAAAATAATCTCTATTACAGAATATCAATCCTTATTGATGGTAAAACTGCAAGCGGTAAGGCTGCATACTTTGCAGAAACTTCAAAAGACAGAACAAGCTGGAAGTCTGTATCTGATGTAGACGGCTCTTTAGATGCTTATAAAGAGTGGGTAAACTCAACTTTTGGAAGTATTGATGTGTTCTTAAGAACGGCTTTCTTTGCAAAGGAACCTACAAAAGAAGCTGCTGATATTTCCGTTACTACAAAAAGTGAGCGAATGGAACTTTTGTCAAAGCTTGCCGGAACTGACCACTTAAAGGAAGTCTCAATAGCTGCAAAAGAATTAAGGAAAGAAATTGAAAAGTCAGCAGATAAGATTGAAACTGAAATTGAATCATATTCTCATTATGAAGATACAATCAAACAGAATGAAAAGGATATTGTTTCCTGGAATAAGAAGCTTGAGCTTCAGGAAGGAACTGTAGACTATGTTGAAAAGAAAGTAAAAGAACTTAAAGTAAAAGATACTGAATATCAGAAAGCTAAAGCTGTAGACGAAGCTAATAATGCCTTAAAGAAACAATATAAAAAATCTTGTAATGAAATAGAAGCAAACCTCATTATATTCAATGAATTAGTAAACAATATGTCTGAGTACGATAAGATTGATGAGTATAATAAAACTCTTACTAAAAACGCACCTCTCATTGAAGAAAAGACTGTTTATATAGAAGAAAATAATAAAAAACTTGATTCATTACGCGACAATCTTATGAACTTAAACATTGCCCTGTCAAATAAAAAAGTTGAAATTGAAAAAGTCAACTCTGCAATAGAATTATGTGAGTCTCAGATAGTTGAAATCACAGGGGTTTGTCCTACTTGTGGAAAACCAATGGACGCACATAAAATAAATGAGTTACAGGCCCATATTGATAAATCAAAGAAAGAACTCGAAGAACTTAAGCAGACTAAAAACAAGCTTAATTCAGAGTTTGACGACATAAATTGTCAGTATAAAGAAAACGATACTGCCGCAAAGGAAGTTGAAGGTAATATCGCAGAAGCTAGTTCTATACTTGCTGATTTACAGTTTGAATCACGAGCTTGTTCAGATTATCTTGAATATGTTAACCGTATATATTTTGATTACTCTCGTGAAGAAGCTGTAAAAGAACATAATAGGCTTACAGAAGAGCTTAAAGATTTACAATCAAAACTTACTAATATCGCGGAAAAACCTGTAGTTGAAGATGTCTCCAATAAACTTAAAGAAGCAGAAGAAGAGCTTAGACGTGAAAGCAATTATCTCAGTGATATTACAGCTTCAATTAAGGCTGCCGAAAAGGAAAACGAGCGTTACAGAAAAGAACTTGAATCTGTGGCTGACAAAAAGAAAGAACTGAAAGCTTTACAGGAGAAAATAACAGCGTATAATTTCATTGAAGATGCTTTCAGCAATAATGGTATTCCAGCAATAGAACTTAGAGAGTCAGCTCCTGAGATTTCAGACATAGCAAATAAGATTCTTAAAGAAAGCTATGGAAATAGATTTGAAATACGTTTTGGTCCTACTGCTGGGTTAAAGACAAACAGAAAGGTCAATGAAGATTTTAATATCATTGTTTATGATTCAGAAAATGATGATGAAAAAACCATAGACAATGTTTGTTCCGGCGAGAAAATTTGGCTTAAACAGGCTTTGTTCTATGCTTTCTCAATTGTACAGATGAACAGAACCGGCTTTAACTTCAGAACAAGACTGATTGATGAATCTGACGGTTCCTTAGATGGAGCTTCAAGACCTAAGTATATGCAGATGGTCACTTCTGCACACAAATATGCAAATGCAAGGGTAACGCTGTTAATTTCTCATAGTCAGGAAATTAAAGATATAGTACCACAGATTATTGAGATATAGGAGAAAATTATGAGTAGTGTATGGGTAGTTACAGAAGGAGATTACGAAGATAATCATATCGTGGGTATATTTTCTACAGAAGAAAAAGCGTGGAAGTTCTATAGAAAATATACAGAAAATGTGGACAGCCAGCTTTATAGTCACTATTTTGAACCTGAAAAATACGAACTCGATCCTGTTACTGCCCCAAAATTTTATAAAGTACAGATATATAACTGGGATAAAGAATGGAAGAGTAGAATAGTTGGTGTTTCTAATTCAGAGTCAGATTCTCACGTATATAAAAATAACGAGTTTAATTATTACATTACCGTTCCTTATAACAAAAATAGAAAAACTGTTATAAATTCGGCCTTAAGCTATTTCTTCAAGTATCTGGCGGAAAACGAAATATGAGAGAATACTGCAAAGAAACAAACAAAATCTGCTATACTCAGAAAGAAGCCAGTAATGTACTAAGAAAGGTAAAGAAGGCTAGAAACTCTCACCGGCCAAAGAGTATTCCTAAACGTAGTTACAAGTGTAAGTTCTGCGGTTATTATCATCTGACTCATTTCAGCAGTAAACATACTTGCAGGGCAACCATAAGAAGATACGGTTATATGGGCTACAAAGATTTTAATTGTGAGGTGTAATTGTGACTTTTGAAGAATGGTGGAATGAACAGGATTATCCGGCAAGTTGTAAAGGTAATTGTCAGAGAGCATTTGAAGCAAGAGAAAGTGAACTTGCAGAAAAAGATATTATTATCAACTTTCTCAAAAAAGAACTGATTAAGAAAACTTACTGTAGACAGGTAATGAAAAAACAATACAGAGAATTAAAACAGAAATATGAAGCATTATTACATAAAATAAATCCAGTTGATGCAAGGTTTGCTAATTTTGTAAAAGATATTAAGTGCAAAAATTAAATCTCTGTTTTTTCTCCGTTATGCTTTCTGTATGTTCGATACTCCAATTTCTAAACACGTTGGTTCTGCTTACGAAGTAGTCTGCGACAGAAAGAATTACATAGTAACTATCTACCACAAAGAAAAGAAACAGAAGTCTTTCCAGTTCAGCAGACTTGGCAGGGCAATAGACTTTTACGCGCGGCTCAAGCAGGTAAAAGATGTAAAGATTGCAGAAGTGCTGGCTCCACAATATAAATAAAAAAGGGCAGTTTCCTGCCCCAAGAATTAAGCTGTTTTAATTGCATTTGATGGCGAAAGACTATTACTCGCGCCAAACACAGACATTAACATAAAAAAGCTCATATTTCCAAAACCACCCTGTGCTACAGAACCGAATAAGCCTAATGGTTCAGAAATCTTTCCCATTTCAATTTTCAAGGTATAATACCTGTGGATTTTCTCAATCAGTTCCTTTTCGTCTGCAATGCGTTTCAGAATCAAATCTTTTTCAACAAGGTTTTCATCCTTAATTATGGAATCCACAAAGTTCTGATATAACTCTTCAAAATCGCCTTCTTTGAAAAACAAATCAGTGAGTTTATCAGAATCAGAAAGAAGCAGTGAAACTCCAGAAAGGAACTTCGTTATACTGTCTTTCTTTTCCTGTGGAATGGCATCAACTTCTGCAAAAAAATCTTTTATTTCTTTTAAGTCCATCGTAGGCTCCTATTCATCGTCTTCATCTGACGGCATAACGTATTTTATCAATTTATCTACATCTTCCGCAGTTATTTTCAAAACTTTTTCTACAGGTGAAAAAAGAGGTATTTTAGGAATAGTAACAGGGAATGAATTATACTCTGCAAGTACACCCTTTAATATAGAAAAGAAGTGACTTATATCGTATTCTCCATCCTGTTCTTTTATCAACGTAGAAACCATAGGACTTCTCAAAAATTCATCAGCAAGGTCGTTATCCTGTTTTAATGAATCTTTAGCCATAGCAAGAACAAACTTTGTGTTTCTGTCTCCTATCTGAGGAATAAGTTCTGCGCCAATGTATTTTACAACACCATTTATCAGGTCTTCTTTTTTAATCATCATAAGCACTCCTTACTCTTCCTTAGAGCCGCTTTCAAGACGTTTCATAAGCTCCTGACGTTTATTCTCGTGTTCCTCCAAGACAGCTTTCTTTTCATCATCAGCCCATTCATAATGTTTCTTAATCAGAATACCAGCGTGACGAAGTTCGTCTTTTGCCATATCTCTAAAAGCAACATCGCCTGTAGTAAACCATTTTTCCATATAGGTTTCAGCACCTTCAAGCTCTTCTTCAACATCATCGTCGTCGTGAAGCATTTTTACAAGCATCCACATCTGACCGATAAATCCTGCTTTCATAAACTTTCTTGAAAAAGGGTCGTAATCTTTGAAGTTTATTTCAGAAAGACAGTCCTTAAAATCCTTTCTCAATTCTTTCATAGCCCACTTCATAAGCTACCCCCTGCATTTTCCGTAGATTTTAAGAATCTGAAAATGCTCTGGATCATCCAAATATTGAACAAGGAATACGGTCCTGCTTGTAAGTGGGTTAGGTCGGAAATAATTTCCGTTGCCATTCATAAGGTCACCTGTTATGGTTTCGTTTGTTATGGTTATCTGTGTTCCATCTGTTCCAGCCGGAATCGGAGTGGCAAGAAGAACCTCAATTACGTCACCAGGGTTAATTACAGGACTTGCAGGTATGGTAATGGTAGTTACACCTGCTGCAACGGCTACAGAAGTAGCTCTAAATCTTGTTACATTGTCACATTCGCACATAGTTTTCTCCAAAAAAAATAGGGGAAATTTCCGCTAATTGCCTCTAATTTCCCCTAATATATGTCAATGCCAAAACTGGCAGAAATAGTCACATTTAAGGAAAGTTGTCAACGTACTGATAAAGTTTGTATACAAAGATTATCAATAGCGTGAAATAATTGATAATTACGCTACAAGAGGGTAGCCATAACCACAGTTACAGAATGGGCCCGAACCTGCATTATAAGTGTAGGCATTAGGAAATTTTACAACTCCAGCCATTGCGTTTTGCAATTCAAGCTGATTCACTTTTCCCTGCAAAGCTTCGATTTTGTTCTGTGCAAGAACGTCCAAAATCTTCTGTGTCTGAGCAGTTGTAGTTGCGTTGATTGCCGCAGTGTTCATTGCTGCATCAAAGCGGTTCTGTGCAAGATTTGCATTGATACCAGCTCCTGTCTCGGCAATTAACATTTTCTGTGAGCAGCAACATTCATTCTGATTTGCGATAGCCTGTGCAATACTTGCGTTCACACCAGCTACATCACGAGCAAGTTCAGAATACTTGTCACTCAGATTGTTTGAGAGGTCATGGAATACCTGGTTTGAAGCTGCAACACTCTGTGCTGTACCGTTATTCACGGCAGTCAAAATGTCACGAGTCTGGTTCTGCAAGTTCTGGTTATCGAAACCACGGTTTACATCTGCCTGAATAGCATTTGAGTTTCCGTTGTTTCCGCCGAATCCGAATCCACCGTTACCCATTAAGAGTGCGAAGATAAGAAAGGCCCAGATAAAGCCAGAGCCACCGAAACAATCACCACCCATTACCATAGGGGTTCCTGAATCACTTACTGTCATAAGCGTCTCCTTTTATATTAAGTTTTTCAGTTGTTAAGGATTCCTTAACAACTCATTACGGACTGACAGCCCGATTGTTCTCTTAATTCTTCTCTTAAAGTTCTCTTATTTTCAGACGTATAAACTTGTCTAAAATCTTGTCTAGTCTTATCTAAATATTTATCCCAAAGTTAGACGCAAACTGTTTCAAGTCAACACCCTGCTGCTGAGCAAGGTTTATTGCTGTCTGCTTCATCTGTTCTTCAGTTTTACCCTGTGTCATTTCCATAGCTTTATGATAGACTTGAGGATTCTGCTGAGCCATCTGGTTCATACGCCCCTGTAACTGCTGGCTGAGAAATCTGTTCGGATTTGTAAACGCCTGCATTGCCTGAAATGGATTTGTCATTTCTTATACCTCCAAGAGTTTTTTCTATGTTTGTGAGTCTGGAATTGATTTCTGCGATTGGGTCTTTCGGAACCTGCTGTTCTTCAACCGTATAGGTTACGAACTGAGGTCTGCCGTCGTTTCCCATATTCTTGAGATAGATTTTTCCACAGCTGGTATCAAAGAAGACGTTGGTAGCTAAAGGGTCAATCATAGCGGCCCTTGCTTCTTCTATACCTGTGACAAAATAAGTCTTAATCTGCGGTGTCTGCTGGGGAGGAAAGTTTTGAGGATATGGCGAGCCATACTGGTAGTTAGGCTGCCTTAAATAAAAGTCATTTACATACGGTGGCATTTCTGCACCTCCTTTTAAGGATATGCTACCACCGTATGATTAGTTGAGGTTCTCGATTTATTATTGAATAATTGTCAAAATCTTATCTCTAATCAGATTAAGCTCTCTGCTTATTACAGGCTGGCTTGCGCCAAGAGTGTCTGCAATAAAACCTATCGTCTGTCTTTTGAGATAAAACATTTCAAATATCCTTGTCTGTCTTTCTGAAAGGATAATCTTTGAGAGTAAATCATTTACATCTGCACAATTTGCCTTGCTGAACCAAGAATTAATTCTTCTTACTGTTGAGTTCATTTTTTTTCCCCTTGCTGTTCAAGACAGCTATTTTATATTTTTTAGACCAGTCTTACATAGCAGTCGCAATCATCTCCTGCTGATGCGTACTGTTCTTCCGGCGGCGATATAGGAATCACCTCCGATTTTTGCTCTGTAAATTCATCATATTTGTGTTCGCGTATATAATCACTGTAATCAAGATAATCAAGACACGGACACATTCTGTAAAGGCTCATATTCAAACTGTCATATTCATATCTGTTGTTCCAGTTATCATCATAATCAAAATCAACAAATCCGCACGAACAGGCTAAGAGTTTATGGTCAGATGTGTCTTCAAAGATTACAAAGCGTTCAAGATTTGTAGTACCTTTTTTTGCTGTACATAAAAACGGTTTATTACCAATCATTGAAAAAGACATCTTTGAAGGATTTACTCTCATAGTCATATCTGCGTTTGCTTTCTGTTCATAATCGTAAACACGTTTTAATTGAACTGTTATTTCCGAATCTGTAAGGTCACTTTCTTCTACTTTTCCAAATAGAAGGTAATTAACTGAACTTACTGTATAAACGGCACATATATAAAGAGTGCGACCGTAATAATCCATTAACACCTTACTGCATTCAATATCTTCATTATCAAGCTGAAATGTTACAGTTGTCATAGTATTTACAGAGGTACCTTGTCTTTTAAATATTTTTAGATATGTATTTCCATTGCTATTAACATAATATGCACATAACTCAGAATTATCTTGACTATCGTATTGAGAAACAGCTACAGGTGTACCATTTGCATAATCCGTTAGCGTATATATAACTGAATCCCAATTTAATACAATTTTTCCTGTTGTATCTATTGATATACTCATACCACTCCAACCTGTTATCCATTGAGACATTTCTAATTCATAAAGATAAGGTTTTGACATTGGTGTATAATTTCCACTTGAGTTCGTTGTACCACAGGATGTATAAAACTTTCCTCTAAAATGAATAGTTCCATTATCATACTCTATATAAGATACATCATCATCCTGTGGTCCATTTATTTTTGTCCAAGTAGCTCCATTATCCGTAGATTTTGCATACTCATTTCCAATCTTTACAACAATAGCTCCATTATCTTCAAAAAACTTAAATAATTTTAATTCTCCATCTTCATAAGGATTTATTTCCAAACTTAATGCAGTTTGCTTTGTAAAAATCTGAGGATATAAACATACAAGAGGAACGTTATCATAATTGTAATCAAGCATATCATCAAACTTAGCTCTGTAGTAATGATGTGATACGAAAGGATAGAATCCAAAGTTAGATTTGATAAATATCTTACCGTTATCTTCCTTTACCTTCCATTTTACGTTTTCTTTTTTATCGTAATATCCGAGGCAGTAAAAGTAATCATCACTTTCAATTCCTGTCATTCTTTCATATCCGCCATTACCGAGTATGCGAGGGAAGAAGGAACCGTCTAAAAGATAGCTTGTAATGTTCTTTACTTCACGTTCAATCGCACCCTGTATTAAAACCCAGTTATTCTTTAATACACCGTTTACAGTTGCAGTTGCATAGGTAAACATCTGCCAAGTCTGAGCTTTCCAGGAAGGAAGTCCTACAGTTGAATCCATAGGAATATCACCAGTTCCGGCAACATTAAGAGTAGGATTTTCAGCAGTATTTCCGTATCTGAAATAAACAAGTACACTTCGGCCTGCTACAAGAGTAAAATCAGGACAATTCTGCAGCACGGCATATTTAGTAGCTACAGTAGGTAAGTTCTCACATATAGCAAGAGGCATACCCTGTAATATAGCTTTAGATACACCTTTGTCAGAATCTCCGTCCTGTCCTATTCTGTGACGGACCTGAAGCATATCTGCGTCTAAGAGAGTGTTTATTGATAACCTTTCTTCTGGTGTCGCACCTTTATATCTTCCGTTTGCCATTTTATCACCTCTTTATCTATGACCACTGGTCCAATAACTTACCAAAGCACAATTAGACATTGTTTTGAACATAGTTGAATCTGTTGCCAAAAATACTTTTGCAGAATTTATTATAGTAGGGTCAAGAACTAATCTGTCGTAAGCGTAATAAACAGATATTTTTATAACATCTCCTGCATTAAAAGTAATATCCTGTGTATATGTATATGTACCTGGAGTAGTATCTTCAAATTCACATATAACTCCGTTTATATAAATCAAAAGGTCATTACCAACACTTTCTGATATATGTTCTTGAATTGTATAGTTAAACTTTATTCTAAAGCTACCAGTACCCATTGGTTTGAATTCATAATCAAACTGTGTTTGTGCTGTATCAGGTTTACTAATTGGTAATGTAAGTTGTTCTACGTTTCCTGCTTCTACATTAAGTTTAAAGTCTGCGGCTTCAATTGTTGCATTTATAAATCTTGCATTTCCATTGCTAGGAAGAAAAAAACCTTCTTCTTTTACTTCGTGAAGAATTATTTGTTTACTAGTATCTCTTTCTAACCAAGCTGTACCGCTTGTTAAAAAACATACGTATTTATTTGTATTTAAATCTAAATCTTCTAATCCGAAAGAAGAATAACTTGTAATATCCGAGCCATCGTCTTTATTAAAATAACTGTAAAGAATTCTAAAGATAGTCATATTTGTATAATTATCTACATAATAAGTATTGTCTTTGTCTGTAACAACTTTTATTCCATAAGCATCTATTTCTGAATGATTGTTATAATAAGTCTGTGCTTCTGTAAATGTACTAAATGTAATATCATTTGTTATTGAATATGCAGCAACTGTAAGACAATGATATTCAATGCTTATAATCTTTTCCGCATCATCCCTTACTAATACATAATTATCACTACTGATAGAACCATCTTGTTTAAGTTTAATATTCTTTGCAAATAAATCGTCAGTATCTATAAGATTAGTTCTTAAAAATCCATCATTAGTTACTACAGTTCCAACTTGAGCAGATTTTGAAACCATATCAGCATAATTTGCATAACCAAGTTTCTGTGCTAAATTATCCTGAGAACTAGCTACTTCTTCATCTGAATAAGTTTTGGCAGCTGATTCAGTTATAAGAGAGCCTGTAGTAATTACCCCTGTAGAAAGAGACTGTATTACAGCTGTATTAGCTACCATAAAATCAACGAAAAGATTGCTTACTGCAAGATTCTTGATAAAGGTCCAAGCCTGTATGTTATTATCCTGCAACTGTTCAGAAGTTAAAACTACGTTTGCTGCCTTAATGATTTCACCTAACTGTGCGGAGTTATGAGAGATATCCTCGTCTGTTTCCCACTTAGGATTTTCAGAGTTTCCATTATATCTGTAAAGTCTTGCTGTATATAAATAACCGCCTACAACTAATGCTGACTGAGTTGCGTTATCTCCACTCCATACAAAATAGTCGTTTATATTTACTTCAGTTGGTATACCGCTAATAGAGCTTATAGGACCAAGAGCCATTCCACCTTCAACACCTGCATAAGTTACATAAAGTGTTTTGAGAGTGTAATTTTCTAATGGAAGGTTGCTATATGTGGTAGTGCCGTCTGTATATTGTTCAAAGTTTTCATCCCAATAAATAACTGTCTGTTGTGTAATGCCATAATAAATAGGTATGTTAATTGTTCCTTTACCTACAATTGTTCCTTTTGGAATTATAAAAGTTATCTTTTTTGTAGCAGGGTCTACTGTATATCTCCAGCCTTTATCAATGATAGGGTCATTGCCAATTGTAGGTTCAGCGATAAGGAAATATACATCTGTATTATTGATTATACAGTGAATTGTTACAGTACTCTGCTGATCCGTTACAGCTCTTGCATCTCTGTCTGTTGTAACTGTAATTTCCTTTATATCTGTATCAATATCAAATACATCAGGAGTGTCATTTACAGTAAGAGTAATTGCCTTGTTTACAATTCTTTCCTGCTCATCAACTGTAGATGCAACTTCAGAGAGGGCAGGCATAGTATCTATTACAGGTGGTCTTGTGGTGTTTACCTTAAATACAGGTAGTTTTGCTCCGTAGTTATATAAGGCTTCATCATAAAGATTTAAGGTCATTGTAAATGAACCTTTTTCTTCAGGTTTTACCTTAATAACTCTGAACTTCTGAGAAATCTTATCAATTGTTCCAAGCATAACAATGTCGCCAGTCTTAAAATCGTATACGACATTTTCCTCGCCACTATCAAATAAGAATAAGTTTACGGCACCACTTTTCTGAGTATATGTAACACCGTCTATAGTTTCTGTATCACCATCTCTTTTAAGTCTCAGAGTAACAACCTTTGATTTTCCAAACTGCTTAGGCTGCAATATCTGAACACCCTTAGTTGAATGTCCGTTTTTCTCTTCATTCTTAAAATTAAATACATTATCAGTAACAATTCCACATACTACCGTCTGACCGTCTTCTTCTTTAGTTAAAACTTCCTGAATACGAGCTGAACCTTCACCTAAAAGTATTTCATCACTCTGTACAAGTACAACTGCACCAAGAGGGAATAGTCTTCCTTCACGTCCTACTTTTGCAGTCATAACCTGTTTCTTCATAACTCTACAGGCAAGAATATATCTTCCAAGATTATGTGCGTGATAAGGATTTGTAACATACTTCAAAGAACAGGCTTCTACAGTTCCTCTGTAATTTGAAAGATTATAACCATCAGCCCAACAGTACATAGAGCCTTGTTCGTATCCGTCATTCTCATCAGAGTAAGCTATACGAAGTCCAGGAGGAATATCTGCGAAGCTGTAAGCGTGACTTTCTTCTATGCAGTTCTGAGAGTTGATTACACCTTCTGCATAATCAACAGGCTTATCCATTACAACTTTAATTCTGCCTGCTTCATCATAAGTAAATACAGAACGTCCTGTAGCTGCAATATCCTTAAGTAATGATTCTTTCTTCTGACTTGCAGTTATATATCCGTTGGCTTCATATTTTACAACTACTGTGTCACCAGTTTTATGAACGCCATCGTTATAATCATAAGTTGAGCCGTCTTCTACAGCCTGACAGTCTTCCCACCATTCACCTACAGAAAGTAAGTTTATGTCTTTGTAACCGTCAGCCCATCTTCCATCCTGTTGTCCTACACAGGCAAGCATAAATGAAGAAGCGGAAGTAGAATCATTAAACTTAGCTGCATCGTCAGTTTCCAGCATATAATCGCGAGCAACACCGTTATGAGTATCACGCCTTGAATCATCAGAAGGGAAAACTTCCTGTTTAATCAAGTCTCCAAAGTTAGAACCGGCTTCTTCACAATACCAGTCAAAGCCTTCACCACGGCCATCTTCATAGGTTGATTGAGTAACAGTTACTTCTTCAGAGTTGTCTTCACCTCTATTTTTATATTCAACTTCATATACTTCTGTACCACTTACATAAGTGTCATAATAAACACGTTCATATATTCCGTCAGTTTCCTTAAAGTAAATATTGGACCAGACAGGACTAGTTGTAGGAGTGTCTGATATTTCTACATAGGCATAATAATTCTTTATTCTTTCTACACCTTCAGGAAGCCATTTCTTTTCTGCCATATCCCAAACAGGAGAGAATGATTCAGCCATACAGGTAAGTTTCTTTAATTGAGACTGAATGTTTGTTACATCTGCCTTTGCTTTGATTGCAATATAGGCAAACTTTTTCATATCACTTTCTGACTGAACTTTCTGAGGAATTATTTCGTTATGTTCACGATACCAGCCTTCATCAAACGGTTCCGTAACGATTGTATCTACAGTAATTACATCTGAATATGAATAAGCTCCGTATTTAGGATAAACATCATCTTTCTTGGTAGTAGACTGTTCTTCATTAAGATAACTTGCAGACACCCTTAATACTCTTATTTCAATAGACTTTGTAGTATTGTCAGGATTCATAAGCTGACTGAAATCAAATCCTTCAACTTGTGTAAGGTCTACGGTGGCTCTTAATCTTGTCTGTCCTTTGAAATTCTCTCCTGAGAAATCCTTAAAATTAGTAAGAGTTCTGTCTACCCACGCTCCACTTATACTTTGTTTTGTAGTCTGAGAACCGAAAAAATATCTTTTAGCTACAACTACTTGCTTTACATCATTAAATACACGTGATTCTCCCTGTTTATAAAGTGTGAACGACTTAGTATTTTCATCTGTACTAAAATATTCAAATCCGTCTATCCATTCTGCACACAGAGTATCTGTACTTGATATATCATTATAAGCGTCTATATAAAGTATTTTATTGACAGTATCATAAGCTGCGTTATAATCACTACCATCTGTTCTTGTGTCAGTTTGGTTTAGTTTTCCAAAATAAAAATCATTTTGATAAGGTAATTTCGCTATAAAATTTTGACCAATTGTAAGAACATAAAAACCTTGTACTTGTGTAAGTTTTATATCACTTTTAATTTTAACTACTGTAGTCCAGTAATTCTTTAAATCTTCCAAATTATTTATTGGTTTTTTATCTTTCCATAAAACATCTTTATAGTTAATTTCATTTCCGGCGTGTGCAGTTTTATCTCTTCCCATTTCTGTAGAATCATAAACATCCTGTTTATCAATATCATTCCATACAGTTATATTTTTCCAGCTGCCACAATCATTACCATTTGAATCACTTGATGGGTTATTCTTATTATAAGGTCTCCACTGAATACAGTACCAAAGAGGAATAGAGCTATATTCTGTTGAATTTACAGTATCGCCGTCTTTATTTTTATCAGTCATACTTCTTGAAGCATAAAGTCCGCTTTGTGCATTAAGATTGATGGTGAACTTCATCGGACAGGCATCTGTAAAGTAAACTCCGTTATTTCTGAAGTTTTGAGGGAATGAAGCTCCCTTGTAAACAACCTGAGCTGTCTGACTTAAAAGCTCATCACAGACAAATAAAGGTGTAGCATTTATTTCCTGTTCTACAGCCTTATTCGGATAGATAGTTCCGTAATTTGTAGGTTTATTTGGATTCTGCTGAATAAGCTCTATACTTATATCATTAGCCTGCCAGTAGTCAACAATATCTCCTGTATCAGCATCATCACCTGACTTTGAGTGACCGTGAAGAATACCATTAAGCATTACAGGTCTGGTCCCTTCTGCAGCACCTGTTGGTGTGTCATTGTAACTTCCCTGAGTTCTGTTATAAGCTAGGAATATTTCTCCAAGCTTAAAATCTGTAAGTTTCACAGGAGCGTATCCTGCATTATATAAAACTCTTACATAAGCATTTTCACCTTTAGAACCGCTGTATTCTGTATAAGGGTCTCCTGCAATTCTTGGAGCTATAAGATGTCTACCCATAATAAATGGATAAGGATTGCCTGCAAGACTTTCGTTTTCAGCACCTCTTACATCAGGCCGCTGTTCACCTGTTTTATCTTCAAGGGTAGTAGATGAACCAGGTCCTTTAATGAATTTATCGTAAACACCGGCTCCGACAGCAGCACCTAACAATCCGCCTACCAAAGCACCAGCAGCATACCATCCCCAACTAAGAGCAAACAAAGCAGAGCCTGCAAAAGGATTTAAAATCGCTACCGCAACTAAACCAAGTAGAGCACCGACTATAGCTCCTAGCCCAATATTTCCGCCTCTTCCAACATCGCTGTTAAGAGGAATATATACAACTACAAGTACATCATTACTCTGTACTTCATAATTTTCATCAACGCTTTTTCCATTTACAGTTACAATTACGTGTTCTTCATCATCTTCAAGAGGTACGAAATAAGTTTCTCCAGTTTCAGTGTCATAGCACTCAACCATTTCGGTAACATTTGTCTTGAATCCATCTATGTTTTCAACAAGTGATTTTGAGAAGTCATATTCTTTTGTTTCAAAGTCTTCACCAAAAGGGTTTCTGAAATATCTTATTTCTGCCATCTGTACACCTTCCATTTATTTCTGAAATATCTGTTAAGGTTTCCAATGCTTACTCCGTCACCATCACAATGTATAAAATCATCTCGCTTCAAATAAACAGCAACGTGTACGCTTTCACCGTTATCATTCAGAAATACTATGATGTCGCCCAAAGAAGGGCTGTCAGTTTCAATTAGGTTCATATCCCTGATAAAATCATTACAGTTTCTATCAAGGACCTTTACACAGTCACTGTTTGTATACTCTCCGTAGTAATCAATCATCTCGTGACCAAATCTTCTTTCAACCTCAATTACAAGTCCGTAACAATCAAAGCCACTTAAATCTCTTCCGTGTATTTTGTACGGAATACCCAAGAGGTCGTCTATTTCTATCATCTGCCGCTCGTTGCCGGAACTCTCTCCGGCGTTGCAATGTCATAAGGAATATCACCCTGTAATGAATTGCGAGGAATAAGAATAAACTTAGCAGTAGTTTTATTTGCTTCAGCCGTTTCCATTTTGAATGTAAAGGATTCCATTTTTTTATATGAGAATATGAATGTTCCGTTTTCATCAGGAACTTCTTTACCATTTACAACTTTTACTTTCTTTGTCTTGGCAAACATAGCAACTACAGTAACTTCACAAGGTATTCTGATACTTGAGAGCATAAGTCTTATCCTGTAATCAAGAGCAGAAATAGAAAGGGAAGCATTACCGATTTTTTGTCCGTCAGTCTCAGGCATAGAAAAATTAAAAGCGCAGGGCAGGTAAGTATCTTCGTTATACTTAACGCGGCACTCATCACATATAAGTCTTAAATGACAGTCTTTCTGGTCGTATGCAGTTTTTTCTTCTTCAGACCATTTAATGTCAGGATTGTAAATATCCAAAAGAAAAGGGAAATATCCGTCTATATTTTCTTTCCACAAATCTTCCTGTGTTACTACGTCTATATGCGTCATATTACACCTCAAAAAGTTGCAGATTTTGTTACATTTATAAGTGACGCATAGTTAACCACCGTCACATCTACTGTATGTTCGCCTGAAGACGTTACTTCGTTGTACCAAAGCCTCATATTTCCTGTAGCGTCATCAAAATAAGAGGCTGTTATGTTTGTGTCGTCGCCATCTATTTGAATTGAAAAATCACCAGCTGTAGGAGCTGCCGTTCCTTTTGGAATGTTGCTTATTATTACATCTACATACTTTGAAGTTGCTGAGAGAGAAACGTCATTACTTGTCAGTGCTGGTTCTGTATATTGAACAATACCACCGTACACAGTTTCCCAAGTCATAGAAATCTTCATCTTGCTGCCAGAACGCTGTGCATTTGAAATACCAGATGTTATCTTGTAATATTCAAAATATTCAGGCTCATTATCAGGGTTATCAAGAATCTCAATACCTGTCTGCGGAGAATAAACTATCTTTGGAAAAACAAAAGGTACGGAACCAAACTTATGTTTGTATTTGTACCATTCACAGAAAGCCTGATATTCAGTTTTACCAGACTGGTCCATAGGGGCTTCCCATTCAAACTCCATTACAACACTGTATTTATCAGGAATGTAACCACCTTTGAGTTCTGTACGTTTACCGCCTGATTCCAAGTTATCGGTGTTTGTAGCACCGTCACCCATTGTAATTGAGGATTCTGAGAGTATTACTTTACTTACGCCAACAGGCCATCCTATGTAGTTTTCTATCATAGGATTATAATAGGGGAGAAAAATTGTGAGCTTAATTACATAATAGCTGTTCTACCGTTTAGTCTGTATTCCCTGGCATTAAAGGCATCGTCACTCTTTGAAGAAGCAATGTATTCACCAACAGCATTTTCAATAACTGCAACAATATCAATGCTTCCATCTGGATTTGTTCTCTTTTCCTGTCTAACCTGAACTCCAACATTATCTATTACATTAAAGTTAATGTTAGGCTGTACTACAGTGTTATTACCAAGAACCTGTGGTGTTTTTGTAGCTATAAGATAATCTTCTGGAGAAGTCTCAATAACATCACCTTTCTTAGTAATGATTGCGTCGTTTACAGACTTATAAGAGAACTGTTCGTTCAATCCTAAAGCTGTCTTATGCCTCAAGTTCTTTTCGTAATAAAGTGCGTCAGCTCTTGCCTGTGCAAGAAGTTCTTTAAGCTGGTCTGTAAGAGACTGCATTTTCTGTGTTTTATCATCGTCTTCTTTACTGCTGTTTTTGTTTCCAATCCAGTTACCGATACCACTTGCAAAACCACCAGCCGCCGCAATCAAAAGACCGGCAGCAACTCCGCCCCAGTTATGTTCCATAGCGGAAGCAGTAACAATTGAGAAACCTGCCTGCTGAATAAGCTGACCTGTCTGTTTTGTAAGGTCTCCTGCAATACTTCTTACTGATGAACCCAAATCATCTGCATAATCTTCCCAAGTTTTTATTCCAGTTGAAATATCAAGTACATCTTCACCAAGTTTTTCAAAAGGTGAAATATAAGCAAGTTTTGCAGAATCAACAAGAACATTCTCAATGCTTTCACCAAGCTTATCAAACTGCTGTGTAAGCCATTCAACACTAAAGTTCTTCTGTATCTCTTCTAGGTTATCTCCGAGAGTAGAAAGGTCTGTATCTTTATCCCAGTCTAAATCGCTGAGAATACTCTTTGTAATATAACCGTTATTAGCTCCAAGACCATAATGAGACTGTTTGTTTATCATCTGGTCGTAACGGTCTTTCATAGAAAGCTCTTCTGAACCTAACCTGTTTTTTTCAGCCTGTGCAGCAAAAGCTTTCAACTGTTCTGGATTATCAAAGTGCATTATTTCACTGTATACACCACTTAAAAAATAGTGCATAAGCTCTACAGCATAATCTTCTCCTGCAGCAACTGCATCTGTGAATTTCTGGTAATCTCCACCGTATGTATTTGTGTTTTTAAGGTAACTTTCAGCTCTAGTCTGATAAAGGCTCATAATACTTTCAGAGTTTCTATCTATGAAGTCTCTGTTTGAGAAGTTTGAGAGTTTGAGATAGGTAAGGGCATTACCTTCTAATGCGCGGTTTCTTTCGGTTTCAAGAATTGCACTTTTTGCTTCAATCTTGTTTGCTTCAGCAAGCTGTTTGTCTATATTTTTAAGGTATTTATCAAGAAGTTCATAGATATTTCCTGTAATATAAAGCTGTCCTGTTGCTTCCTCACCAGTTTTTGTTTTTTCATCATAAGTGTAATAAGCTTTACCGTTTACAACTTTTGCAATCTGTCTTCCTGCTTCATCAATAAGCCTTTCACCAAAAGCATTTACACCAATTTCATCTTCAGAAAGAAATTCTTCATTCTGTTCAAGCCATTTTGAACTTATCCAAGTAGATTTCTTTCCATTGGTTTCACCAGTCTTATATGTATCTTGGAACAAATTGATATATGTATTTCTCTGATCTTCAAGACTTTTTTTGTAACTTTTTACAACTTCAGTTGAAGTCTTTATCTGCAATGAGAAATCTTTTATATTTTTACTAACCTGTTCCCAATCTATCTGATATGTAGAAGTCTGTACACCTTTTGACAAGTCATCTCTAAGTTTTGCCATTACACCTGTAGATGAAATCATTTTTGTAGCTTCTGCAATTGACATTCCATTTGATACAGCCGTACCAAGTACATTTCCTGTCATATTTCTTGAAGCTATATTTCCATTGTAAAATTTTAATGCTGAGTTGGTTCCTGTTATAGCTGTTGCAGGTATTCCTAAATTACTTGCTAATATTCGTTTATAAAGAGCCTGAAATGATTGGTCTATTCCGTTTTTTCCATCACTTCCAACCGTAGCCAATACGCCTTTATCCATAAGCTCGTGTAACCACGTACTTGAGAATAAAACGTTTATTATTTCATCTGCATTACTCAATCCTTCAAGAGTTTTTACCTGTGCCTCAAAACTCTTTCCAAACTCTTTATAGAATTTGTCTATGTTTTTTACATTTAAGGTTTTCTCAGCTTCGGCAAGAATCTTATTTGCAGTATTTTTCAAGCCTTTTGCAGTTAATTCTTCTGCAATTTTTTCAGATACAGACTTCCACTGTTCTTCAAGTATTTTTCTGTCTTCAAGTTTCTGTGAAGCACTCTTGCCTTCGATAAGGTCAAGTTTTCTTGAAGGTGTAAGGACTGCTGTATCACCCTGCGTATATTTAACTATTTCAGAATATTTTAATCCAGAAATATCAAATCTTCCACCCTTATTAAGAGGAGACAATTCTTTAAGAACTGCCTGAGTTTCTTTTAAGAGTTTATTTTGTTTTTCTTCCTGTTCTTTTTTATATTCTTCTGAATCTCTGTAAAGACTGTAAAGTTTTTCAGCAGCATTTGCATAAGTGCCTTCTCTGTCTGCATTTTTTCTTGCATTATCAAATCTGGCCTGCTGTTCTCTTTCAAGACTCCTTTCTTTATCAGCCTGAGTCATTTCATCAGTGGTTTTCTTATGAAGCTTGATAGCTTTATCATATTCATATAAATCTTTAATTATGGACTGATAAGCTAAAATCTGTTCATCAATATACTGTTTGTTTCTGTGATATGTTTCCGCAGCAAAATCTAACTCTTTAGTAATTTTGTTACGTTCTTCTTCAGACATATCCTGATTTATAGGATTGTTCTGAAGGAAATTTTGATAATTAAAATAATATTCATTAAGTCTGTCTGTTAAACTTTGAATCTTTGAATTATATTCAGAAATATAACCTTTAAGTTTACTTTCATCTAAATCTTTATATTTTTCTCTATACTCGTTATATTTTTTATTATAAATATCATAAGCATTTGCATTATAACTTCTTCTTTCATCTACATCAAAAGTGTTTTTAAGTTCCTTAAGTCTTTTTTCAAGAACCTTTGCCAGCTCTTTGTCATTATTTTCTTTTGCCTGCTCAATTAAATCATTTAATAAACTCTGTTCATTTCTGTTATCTTTAATTGCCTTTACGTCTCTTTCAATGTTTTTTACATCTGCGTGTTCCTTTATCCACGTAAAGAAATCTTCTGCTTTTGTTAAAAGGTTTAAGAACGTAGAATCTTTGCCATAAGTAGTTCCGGCATTAACTATTCGGTCTCCCCAAGAACCCATAGCAATCTGTTTAATATCACCTAAGTTCTGAAGTCTTGCCTTAATAGTTTTTGCACCTTTTTCTGTAGCATTTTCAAAGATACCATTTATACCTGTTAAATCCTTGAATACTTTTTCAATAATATCTGAAGTTACTTTACCGTCAGAAATGAGTTTACGAAGTTCCTGCTGAGAAACGTTAAGCTCTTTAGAAACAGCCTCGAAGATAGGAATACCTGCATAAGCAAACTGCCTCATATCAAGCATAGAAGCCTTACCGATAGAAACAATCTGAGCATAGTTGTTGGCAATACGCTTCATTTTCTCCATATTGCCACCGGCAGTATCACCAATCATTCTAAGTGTCTTCATAAGGTCAGAAGCATAAACTCCTGACTGCTTGAGAAGAACTGCCATTTCACTTGTCTGCTGAACACTAAATGGAGACTTTACAGCATACTGTGAAATCTCTCCGAACATAGAATCAGCCTGACTTTGAGATGAGAATACTACGCCTAACTGTGTTTTAATTGATTCTATTTCTGCATAAGCCTGTGTAGCTGATTTTGCGAAATCAGTCATTCCCTGAGCAAGCTTTGCAAAAATTGTTGTTACTCCTAATGCTGGAGCCTTGATTAAAGCTCCAGCAGAACTTAATACGTCTCCTGCAATTCTTCCTGCAGTTCCCATTGAAGACGCATAATTTCCTACAGTCTCAAATCCTCTTCCTGTCTGGTATCTCCAGTTACGATTTTGAGAACCTGGGCCAAATAATTCTGGATGGTCAACTTTATATTGCCTTATATCATTAGACCTTTTTCTTTCTACTGCAATTGCTGCGGCTGTGTTTGCGTTCTGCTGTTGTATTTTATTTCTTTCAGCAACAGCTGCGGCAAGTTCTTTTTCTTTAGCAATTAAAGCATCTTTTAAGTCCGCTTCTTTTTTTAATGAGGCAATAACAGCGTCTCTGGCGTCTTTATCTTGCTTTGACTTTGAACCAGTTTTTGTCTGATATACAATATCTCCTACTGCATAATTTGTCAGATTTTTACTTGCACCGAATTTATAATTTCTTGAATTGTTTGTATTGTTTACTGTACCAAAATAATCAACAGTTTTTCCGAGAGACTGTTTGCTTATTTTATCAAGCTTGTCTAATACATCAGTAAGCTGAACTGAAAAAGCATTAGTTGCCGTTGTAAGTTTATTAAGTTCACTTATAGTTTGAGTTGCTTTTAACCTTAACTCCGCTTCTTCTACTTGTGTTGGTGGCATTTTTAATCCTCCTTCAATTCAGCTATCTGATTACAGGCCCAAGCCTTCATCTTCATCAGCAGTTTCTTATCACATACCCTGAAAGGTACGTGCATACATTCCTGATAATCCTTGATTGTCTGGAAGGTAAATATGATTGACCCTCCAAAGTTCCATTCGCAGCCCTGCCAGATATTCAGAAAGTGTCCGAACAGCCATTCATATCTAGCCGGAATGGGAATGTCTTTAAGATTGTTCCACTTTTCATCAAGCTCACAATTCTTTAAGAACTTTTCCATTCCGTGCTGTTTTACAAACTTATCCCTGGCATCAGCATTGCGAACCCACTTGGTTTCCTTCTGTTCTTTTCCTTTTTTCATAACAGTCTTGGATTCCGCGTGGTAGTGATAAAGGAAGAAGTATCTCTGAACTGCTTCTTTTAGCGATTCTTCTTCCTGTTCATAAAATTTGCAGTCTTAATTGAGAACTCAATACAGTCCATTTTGAGAAGAGGTGAGTGCAGAAAAATCTCTTTTACAAGGTCAATTGAGAAATCAACTTCTTTTCCATCTTTTCTGATACCTCTTCCGTCTGCACACTTTAAGCCTTTTGTAAGAGAAGCAACTCTTTCAGCGTCAAGCTCTCTTTCCTTTGCAGCTCTAATCTGAGGGTCTTTTTCTTTTTCCCTGAGTTCCTTTGTAAGACGGTCGTAATGTTCCATCTTAGCAACTGCTTCATCAGAGTGAATTCCTATCATCTGAAACACAAGACCAGATGGCTCTCCGTCAACCATACCTTCGTGCCACAAACCGTTCTTTTCATTGTCATCAGTGTAGAAATCTTCAATGTCAATGTAGTTTTTCTCAGCCATAAAACTTCCTTCAAAAAAAAATATCCGCAGCCTCATAAGAGACCACGGATATAATTTAGTTCAGAAAAATCCTGAGCTTAAACGTTATGAAACTGTAACAGAATCTGTTGTATAAGGACCATAAACGTCTACGCCACCTTCTGTCTTGTAGAAGTAAGCTCTGACTGTATATGTTCCTGCTCCAAAGGTGCTTGTAAAATCCTTAGAATCAACTGTGTTGTCAGTTTCAGTAATTTCTTCCTGTATAACACCAGTACTATCAAGAACGACAGCTCTGACATTATAACCTGTACTAGCAGTCCAACCCGCTGTAATGGTACCAGAATCTTGTGATGCTGTAAGAGTAATCTCTGGAGTACCAGCATATTTGAATGTCTTATCAACAACAGTAGACTTGTTACCGTTGACATCAACAGCCCAAAGATTAACAACGTATACAGTTCCGTCGTTAAGCTTCTTAGTGTCATAAGACTGAACACCTTTTGCAACATTGTTCTGGTCAACAACAGTTCCGTCGGCAAGTGTAACTTTAACTTCAATGTGGTCAAGGTCTGCATCAGTTGGGTCATTCCAGTTGATTGTAGTCTTTTCTTTTCCACTTGAAGTTGTCATTGCGGCAATAGAAGCGTTTGTTACAGGGTCAGGAGATGTTGTTTCAGTAAACTTGTAAGTCTTTGTCAATGTAGTTCCATCAATTTTGATTTCAAAAGTTCTTTCTACAACATTTGTAACACTTGCACTTGTATTTGATGTAACATTCAATGTTATCAAACCGTCTATTGTAGGAGTTCCTGCAGAATAAGATTTTTTATTGGTGTGTCCATTTCCGTCAGATATAATATCATCTACAGAAATTGTAACGCCAGTCATATCACTGATTGCTACGCTTGGAGTAATTGTTAATATACCTTCAGAAGTAAGTGCGCCTGAATAATCAAACTCTGCGTCAACAGGTTTTGGAATATCAATTCTGAATACACGACAAGCCTGTTCACCGTATGACTGCCAAGGAAGAGACTCATCAAAAGTATCTTCACCGTTTCCGTTGATTGTATTCTCAGTGTGTTTTGCCTTGAAAATCTGGAAAACGTAAAGGGCTGTAGGGTCTTCAAGTTTATCCTGTAAACAGAACAAAAGCTCAATATCATTATTGTCGATAGCGTCGTTGAACAGTTTCTTTGCATCACTTTCGCCGCCTACAACATAAGTTGACAAATCACCTGTTACATCAAGTGCAAGAGGTACTGTCGAAATTGCGTTAGGAACGAAGATAGCAAACTTCTGAGTAAGTCCGTTATCAAGGTTGAATGAAAGGCTCTGTGCAAACTCAATCTGTTTACCATTGATGTAAAGGAAACCTTCACGAGCTGTAAACTGCATTGTGTCTGTTGCGTGATCAGGAATTGCTTCAAAATATGCGTAAGACTCAAGTTTCTGCCAGTTAGCCTGTTCTGTAGCATCAAAAGAAGATCCAGAAGTATGAGCTGACGTACATTTGTAGTATTCACCACTAGGAGCTGTAACTACATCGTCTTTGGCATAAGCTGTAGCAGCAGCCCACGCGCCTTTATCCTTAAGGTCTTCACTTCCTGTAATAGTTGAAAGTCGGTTTTCAAAATCACGAGCAACTTCATCAGAGTTCAGAAGCTTAGGGTTGTTTGTTCCCATAAAACCGAATGAGCCGGTGATGATGGAGTTGATTTCAACAGAAAGCTGCATATTGTTTACAGCCATATGTGTAAACTCCTGCCACAAGTCTTCGCCTGTCTGTCCACCGTATTTACGGAGAAGGGAATACTTAATGTCATCAGTTTCGCTGTTCAGCTCGTGAATCTTAAACTTACTGTGGTTTGCAGATTCAATTAAAGCACCGCTTCCAATGTCACCAAGAAGCTGCATTTTTCCATCAGTTCCACACTGAGTTGCAAACTCTCCGGCAGCATATTCATCTCCTGTCTTATTAGAAGGAGAGGCTGTGTCGCTGGACCAAGCCTTCCACTTACCACGGAAAGCAGCTTCCATCATATCGTCAAATGTTTCAGCAGAGAACTCAAAGTTGATGTCACCGCTAGAAGAAGAAGTTCCCTTTCGCGGAGCAGAACGAGTTCTACCGTGGCGAAGTTCATTTGACTCAATGTTTTCGGTAGTACCTGTGAGGGTATCACCAGTTCGGCGTGTCAGATACGGAAAAGTGTAGATTCCATCCTTCCGCTTGATTTTGCCGATATTAGGGTCATTGGACTGAGTAATTTCACGAGCTACAATTAAGTCCGAATCTGCCCCTGTTTTAAGGTTAAATGTAGGATTTCTTGCCATTTTTTACCTCAATCATTATCCAAGTCTGCCTGTAACATTGCTGTCACAGGTTCGGAATAATAGTCATCAAGCAGCCGCGCGGAAGAACGGTATGCCGTCTGTGTCACTCTTATTCCGTCAAAAATATCACCACGTTTGAACTGTGCAGCGATTGCGTCATACACAGAATCAATATCGTAAGTGCCAGTATCTCTCGGACTGTTGATGTTTACCTGCAATCCGAATATCCACCTGTTTCTTCCAGTCGCACCAAGCTCCTGCTGGTAAGGCTGAGAGTGTAGTGGGAAAATCTCAAACCAGATGCCGTCTTTACTTGCAAGAGTCTCTCTTGCCTGTATTTCATTCGGCTCAACTACGTTTGTATATGCAATCACGTTACCTTCAGAATCATATTCCTTTGTGATTATGTCGGTGTCCGTGTCATTTCCTTCGTTATCCTTTAACTTTCCGTCAATGTTCAGAAAACGCTGACGTACTTTCTGCCAAATATATGTATCTGTCATACGCCGTACATCCTTGCTATTTTTCCAATATCAGAAACAGTAAGTTTCCTTTTTCCCTTCAAATATTTATTTAGTTCTTTCAACTGTTCCTTACTTTTTATTTTTGTTACGCGACTCTGATAACTCATAAGCTTATCTGTAGGTACATTAAATGAACCTGACATCATTTCTGCCTCTGTAACCCGATACATTCCGGCAGGAGCTTGTATTGAATAACCGCCTTTTACACCGTGTGGTCTGCTTGCTCTTTTTATTGAGCCGTCTTTTTCATATTCTCCATACTCAAGACGTGCATATCGCTTTTTATCAGGATGTGTATTTTCGATATGTACACCTCTTAAGGTCCTAGTCCCCTTAAAAAATGCACTTGTACTTTTACCTAAAAACTTTCTGAACTCTTGATATATTTTTTCTACTTCATCTTTGTCATTAAACTTTTCAAATGTACAACCGCAAGAATCCATAAGATATTTTGCTGTTATGCTTTTTCTGTTATAACTTGCAGTCCAGTAATCTCTTATGAAATCATTGTCTGCTTTGTGCATAACAGGTTTACCGCGTTCGTTTATTTCTGTAATGTAATCTTCATCAACAGGTGTTCTTGAAACAACCCTTTGAAAGAAAATTGCATTTAAGTACAAAGCTCTCTCAGAAGCTTCAAGGCCCTTTAACACAACCATTTTTCCTGTCAAATCAACGACAGTATTTTCCATAGCTCCTTCAATAAGTCTTGATACGACTTCACCGTCATTACCTATATAAGTATCAACTTCTGAAGACCCCGGTTGTCTTATCTTTATCTTGAAAGTAGCTCCCATACTATGCCTTCCTTCCCTGAATGACATAAGTAACTACATAATCGCCCTGCGGATTTATCTGCTTACAGTGAACGACGTTATATTCTTGACCTGCATACTTAATTCTGTCTTCAACCTCAGTCGGAGCTTCAGAAAAGTTACAGATAAACTTTACGTCACCAGCTCCGATAACTCCGTCGCTCGCTGCTATAGTTTCTTCAGAGTAATTGACCATAACAGCTCTTCCGCCTTCTACTTCACGGAATACTTTGACAACCTTACCTGTTTTAGGGTCTTTTTCTTTTTCTCCCTTCATAAGCACTGCGGCCTGTCCGTTTGAGAAAAAGTCAATGAGACTGTCTGCTGTAGCTCTAAAGGTAGACCAATCCATTAAATAACTCCTCCAAGTAAGTCAGTATGAATTGCCCTCTTAATTCTGCTTCCGCTGTTTTTAGTCTTGTAAAAATCAGAAAGAAGTGAATCAAGAACAGAAAAACGTGAAATTGATGTGCTTGCAGATTCTTCAGATGAGAAGTATTCGATTTCAAGAGCGTCAGCTTTCTGTCTCTTTACTTCTCCTGCCTCAGAACCTACGGTAAAAAGGGAAGTGGTAACTGCAATGAAACCGGCTTCACATACAGCCTGCTTGAGTTCTTCAGGAATACCCAAAACTTCATCGCCGTCTTTATCAAAAAGCTCAACACGCGGAAAGCATAAACACTGCCGCCTGTGATACTTCTTCTGACCTTTCCATCCAAGTCTTGAATAGGTACGGTCAATATATTTGGTTGCGTTTATGAGAAATGCCTTTTTCTCGTCCTCTGTCTTTGTTTCCCAGTCAGACTTGCCGGTATTCCTCATATACGCATCCGCATATTCAAGAGTGACATAACAGTTTGCAGACGGAACACAGGAACCGTCTTCTACAATGAGGATTACGCTGCTTTCTTCTGCTTCTGCCATATCAAACTCCTATTTTGCTTTTTCAGCCTTACCTTCAGTCTTTTCAACTTTTGTCTCAACCTTTTCAGGTTTTGACTCAGCCTTTACTTCAACTTTAGGCTCTTCTTTTTTTACTTCTGCCTTAGCAGGTTCAGCTTTTGCTTCTTCCTTCTTAGGCTCTTCTTTTTTTAGTTCAGGCTTTTTTACAGCCTTTGCTCTTGCTCTCATTAAAGCGAATGTAGCAAATCCCATATTATTCACCTCTGAAAATATGGCAGGACGCCCGAAGACACCCTGCCTTTTACTTATGCAATTTTTGCAACAAGTTTTGTGATTGGTACGTTCTTGAGGTCATCAGCCAAAGCCCAGTTGCCAGGTGTAGCAAGCTCAGCGTTAGTTGGTGTAGCACCAGCAGCAGTACCTGTCCACTGCAATCCACGTGGGTGCATAATAAATGCACGGCGAGATACGAGGATGTCGTTTCCGCCAAGTGTATCGCGGTCAGTTTCTGTGATATCAAGACCTTCTGTATCTTCGTTGAAAGCAATAGCTCCCTGTCCGAAGAAGTAGATAGGATAAGCACCAGCTGTAGCTGCGAGTGTATCATCAACGATAACACGCTTACCCATATAAGCCTTGTACTCGATGTTGTTTTCAGCGTCACGGATTGTGTCGATGAGGTTCAACTTAACGAGCTTAGCCATTGCCTGTGAGTGCATCATTACACCGGCAAGTTCAGAAGCGTGGTCGCCCATCAAATAGATAGCGTCTACCATTGCTTCAGAAGACAGGATTTCAGCTCCGCCTGAGCCACCTGAAATATCAAGTGTGTGGTTCTTGATAACACCGTTTGTACCGTCTGTGATACCTTCAAGTGTCTTTACAAGAACGTGCTGGAAAGCGTTAGCCCAGTAAGCAGCGTTCATATCTGCGATAGCGGCCATTGGATCGTCACCAGAGAAGTAACGAGCGAGGTCGTTTGCACCCCAAGCTTTACCACGTACGTGGATAGCTGCAATTGATTCACCAGAAGTGATGTTGTTGAGTGTGAGTGCATTTGTGTCGTCAAGAACTTCATCAGAAGCAGAAACACCTGTAAGACTCTTCCAGAAAGGAATATGAATAGTCTTACCACCTCTTGAATTTCCTGCAACGTTAGGGAATCTGAGGTCAGGGTCGTTTGTGGCGATTCCAGAAGCAATTACCTGGTTGAGCTGGATTTCCTTCTGAAGAACATAAGGATTGTACACTTCAGGTACAATGACGTTAGCAATTTTGGTTGTTCCCATAGTTTTCTCCTATGTAACCGACTAGGCCTCTGCTGCCGCCTTCATCTGTTTTGCCAGTTCAGGGTCTTCTCTAAGCAGACGTGCCTGTTCGGTAAGGTTTAAAGTTTCTTTCTTGAACGGATTTTTAATTGGTGGTTTGTTTGCTCCCTGAGTTGTTCCTGCGCCGCCTCCTGTAGAAATGTTCTTAAGCCATTTCTTACCGAAGTCCATTGCAAAGAAGGCCTTGGTTGCTGCAACACCAGTCTGTCCGTCAGCGTTATAAAGCTTCATACCTTCGCCCAAGTCGCGTTCAATGAATTTGGAGCCGTCGTGTCCGTAGATAGCTTCAAAAAGGAAGTCTCTGCCGGTAGGTTCGATTTCAAACCCTTCGGTAGCTTTGTTAAAGTCCTGAATACACTTGAGGTAATGCTCATTTTTCTGAGCAGTAGCAAGCTTTTCAGTAAGGTCTTTAAGTGCAGTTTCTTTTTCTGCAAGTACACCTTTATATGAACTCTCAAGCTCTGCCTGTTTCTGTTCATAAGCCTTTTCACAAGCCCTTTTGATTTCATCTGGAGAAGAAGTTTCAAGCTGTTTCTGCAGTCCGGCAAAGTCTTCCGCTATCTTTGCGTTCTGAGCTGTCAGCTCTTCAACTTTCTTTTCCACTTTTTCTTTCTCTGCCTTAAGGTCATCGCGGTTCATTTTCAAACCGTTCAGGTCCTCGTTGTAAAGTCCAAAAAGTGCATCTACTTTCTGTGCGTCTTCTTCCTGCCCTGCAAGAATCTTCATAACCGCTTCTTTCGTGAAGATAGGTTCTTTCATAGTTAATACTCCTGTATTGTCAGACTGCTTTAATGATGGTGGTCACACTCCAAGTGGATTCCATCTCGCAATCTTCCTCAAAGATAGGTCAGAAAAAAAACGAGCTTAAATCTGAGAAAAAATAATTTGTCAAGAAAAACATAAAAAAAGACGGTTTTTAGCCGTCTTTGATAGGAAAAATCACACTTCCTGAATAATTATGTGGTGAACGTAAGCCATAAGTTTCTTTTTCAGCTTGTAAACATCAGTTTTCATACCTTTTGCGTCTTCCACAATTTCATTGCCGCTTCTGTCTTTATAGACAAAATCTGCTACATATTTCGTGGCCCTGAAAGTCTCTCCGTTCAGTTTCATTAAAGGAATAAGTTCATAAGGAACCTGTAAACGCAGTTCTGATATTTCACCTGCAAGCTGAAGCATTTTTAATTCCTTATATCTTTCTGCTTCGTGCTTTGAATCAAAGGTAATGTTGTCTACCACTGTCTTTTTATTGTGATATTTGGAAACACGTGAATAAGGTTTGTAAAAGCTGTTCATAAGAAAAGGGTAGGAGAAAAAAAATATTTTCTTAAAGGTTTAAGCTCGTTTTTTATTTGGACTATATTTATCAGTGTTGGAACTCACCAATCCAATTACAGAACGTCATTAAATATGATATATTATACAGAGACCTTTGTGGTGTCGGTATTGTCAACTATCTTAATGACGTGTAGTTGCGGCGTGGTGGCCAAGCAAAACCGATAGCACAAAGGTTTTTTGTTTTTAGGGTTTCAACACCCCATAAGACGAGCAATACAAGCCCACCCAATTAGGGATTACAAAGGTATCAGGGGTAACTTGTCAAAGTACCAGCCGTGCGGCGAAAGAACAGCGGCGACAGGCGGTAGTGCTGTACCTACCGAGAATGTGTTCAAATCGGACCAAGTACGCTTATGAGTTCGGTCTATCTGAGAAGAAGGGGTCGAGAGGAATTCTCTTGATTTTTGAGGATAGGTAAAAAGCATCTGAGAGAAAGTGAGACACCTTTCCCTTAGGGCTATCTATCCTCAAATCAGCTAGTCTCAAGGAATTAGAAGAAAATTCACAGTAAGTCTAAAAGGAGTTGATTATGACTGTAACAGAAGAATGGTTGAGAACTAATATGAACGGTGGTATAGGTGTAACTGCAAAACAGGTTAAAGCATTAGGGATATCCTATCCGCCGAAGAAAGGATGGCTTAGAAACTTAATTGGAAAAGAAATTACAGACGAACAGGCTAGAGCTTTTGAAGAAGGGAAAGGGATTACTACTGCAAGAGCAGAAGGAACGGACGGAATTAAATGTGATTATCTTTCTGTAGCCTTATATCTCAGGACTTTACCTGTGGATAAGTATTTACAAAGTCCTTTTCTTGCCTACGGTTATCTAAAATCTATTCAGGGAAAATGTGCAGTATGTTCGGTAAAATTACATTCGATTTTAAAAGTACAGGGAAAGTGTGGTGTTCATTACGTTAATGTCTGCAATTCCTGTTTTGAGAAAATTAAAAAATCATAGTTTTAAGCTCGCAGAAAACATAAGGTAAAATCAGCTTATGGCAGATAACAAAGTATTGAAGAAAACACTCAGACATTACATAGACCTTGACTTCTACGCAAATACGGTTGATGAAGAAATTATGGAGTTCTTCCTAGACCTGATTGCGAAATGTGACAGCATAATCACAGAACATAAATCCATTGCAACTAAAGACTCTTATAACCTTGTTCACAGATTATTAAAGGGTGAGATTAGTGAGTTTGGTGTCAAACTTAATGAAAGGCTTGAACTTGAGGCAGAGAAGGTAAAGGAAAAGGAACTATCATTTCTTACTGCATTGTACGGTTCTGCGCTGATTGTAGGTGAAATAGCAACTTCAAGAATATTATTTGCTCCGATTGATTCAAAAGATACCGTAAAGCAGTTTGTTGAAAGGACAGAGAAGAATATACTGCGTTCTTATGACAATGCTGCAAGATCAGGCTACATATTCGGTCAGAGTACAGATGATATAAGAGAACAGGCTAAGAAAAACATTGTGCCGGTTTCACGAGGTATGGAAAACGGAATAAAGACAGCTATTCCTTCTTTTGCCAAGACTACGGATAAGATTATATTTCTTAATAATGAAAAGGAAGTAGTGTGGTGTTCTGTTCTTGACGGAAAGGAATGTATTGTATGCGGAATGTTACACGGAAAACATTTTAAGTCTATAAAAGAAGTTCCTCCTGTAAGTCACAATTTATGTCGTTGTTTTACGATAGAGGCTGATTCAGTAACAGAACCTATGCCTTCTTATGAAGAATATCTTGAAAGTCTTTCAGAAAAAGAACAGTATCACATCTTAGGTAAAAACAGATATGATTTATGGAAAAATCAGGGAGTACATCTTAATAAATTTATAAACAACGGAAGAAAGCTTAGACTTGATGAGATTGATGTCTAAGTTAGCTGTGCAGCTAAAGCACTCAAAGCACTTTCAACCGTTGTATAAGTCTGACCGCCGATTGTTATTGGAGTAGAGAGAGTTGAATCCTGCTTTTGTGGTAACTGTAAATCTGCTTTTGTGTAATACTTCGGTGTATTTGCCTTGTTCTGATAGAGGGCTTGTACTTCTTTTTCTGATAAAGCTCTATCGAAGAATAATACATCATCAATAATTGCAGGTTGGTTAGTTGTATCCGCCACTGGTCCACCAAGTTGTGTATTACCCCAAATAGTCCAAGATGTTTGACCTGAGCCAAATTGAAAACCTGCTGAAACCGTACCAGTTTTTCCTTCTAAAACTCCATTTATATAAAGCTCCATTCTATGAGTTGTTCCCGAATAAACTCCCACAATATGATAGAATTTACCATTTTCAGTATTAACTAATATGCTTTTTGAACCCGAAGAATCTCGAATTTCACAACCAACATTACTTTTATTTCTAATCAATCCAAAAAGCCCTTGAAAAGTACCAATTCTGACAATTCCCTTTGTTGTAGTTTGAGAATCATTAGCATAGGTTGTTGCTTTATTTATCCAACAAGAAATTGTAAAATTATCATCACTAGTTGGAGCAGGAATCCTTATTGAAGTAATTGTTTTAATTGCATTAGGAAAATAAACACCTTTTCCACTTAATCCTTGAATTGCTAATCCGCCATTGTTTTTTCCGTTATTTTCTCCATTAGCATTGTCTATGACAGGAGTTGAGTAACTGCCGTCACCGATGTAGATTTGAGCAATTTCTACTGACACGTCGCTTGAACCTGTTTGAAATTGCAGTACAAGTCTTGTACCGTATGTAGATGGAATTAAGGCAGAAACTTCATTCCAACCTGATACAGAAACACCACTTACAAAACTATTGAAAGTAGACCCTTCAATACCAATAAAACTATATCTGACATTTTTTATGCTTGCTCTAAACTTTATTTTCAGAATCATTCCTGCAAGAGTGCTGAATGTATTTGACAACTGACAATTGGCTGAACTTGTTGTTGTCCATTTTGCAATTCCGTCTGTTGCACTATAAGTTGTATTATTGTTATCGCTTGCCCAAGTCGAAGTTGTCCAATTGTAATCACGCCTATAAATTGCAGGAGAGTCGGGTAAGTCTGGCACTTCATCAAAGGAATAGTGTAATACTGCGTCTGTGGGAAGTGAAGAAGCAATATCTATAACGTTCTGTATTTTGTCTGCAACTGCTCCGCTTTCTACTAAGTCTGTGCTTCCTGATGTAACTGAACTCGTACTGTTTTTACTTGAAGCTGTTCCGAGAGTAGGCTTGTTTAATATCTGAGAAACACCAGAAGCTGAGTTCCAGTCACTATTTACCTGTGCAGCAGGAATAGGTGTGTCGCTAGGTAAGAAATCAGAAGCACTCTTTCCACTGTCTGTAAGGTTTCCGTTAGAATCAAGGGAAGCAAGATGTCCGTTAGTTGCATTTGATACTTTGTCTGCTTTAGATTGTGATAATTGTTCGTTTTCATAGTCAGCAAGGGTGTAGTATTTTGGAGTGTTACCACGATTTGTGTACAAAGCAAGTATTTCATTATCTGAAAGAGCACGATCAAAAATTTGGAAATCGTCTAATACCATTTTTTTACAAATAGTTACAGTGGTATTTTTTAATAAATAAATTGAACCAACAATAGCATTGTTTTTATATGCAGTACAGGTGTATGTTGCTACTAAAATTCCGTTGATATAAATTTTATAAATACCGTTATTATTAGATAAAGCTATATGAGTCCATTGTGACGTTAACCTTGTACCGTTGTATATAGTCATATAACCATATCTACCACTATCATTAGTTGGCCAAGATATAGAAATATCAAATTTATTAAAAATACCATCTTGTATTTTTAACCAAACCGCAGTATTATCTGTTTCATCGCAAATAAGTATTGGATAATACTCTTGAAATTCATTTTTAGACCAAAAAGATAAAGAAAAATTACCAGCTAGACTATTACATCCTGTTTCTATTCCATAACCTCTATTTCCAATAGCTTTTCCGCTTAAACCTGGAATTGAATAACTTTTTGTAAGATTATAATTATATACTCCAGTTTGATTATCAATTCCTGGTGTTTTATAAGATAAATCGCCGATGTATAACCATTCAATTATACAATCTGACGAATAAGAATTTGCTATGTTAAAAATTAAATTATTTTGAATAACAGGACTTATAGCAATATCTATATTAACAATATTCCACCCTATTGATAAAGAATAAAGTTCTGATACAACTCTTACTTCATTACCATCATAACATAAACACACTAATTGACAATTTTTTTCAACATATATTTTCATTAAACAGGTTTTACCAGCTGCGTCTGTATCATAAAGATTATCTTTATAAAAACTTACAGCCAGACCCGTTATATCTCTCACCTTTAATCGCCCTTCAGAATCTACAGAAATCGTACCATCGCTACTATGCCAGTCAGTAAGGCTAAAGTCTTTATTATTGAATACAACATTATTACCGTCTGGAATATCAGGCACTTCATCGAATGAATAGTGCAATATTGAATCTGTTGGTAATCCTGATTCAACTTTACCGTCAAGTTGTGTTTGAATGTTATCTGTTACTCCATCAAGATAGCTTAATTCCGTAGATGTAACATCTGATACTGTAACCTTACCATTTGAATCTGATACCAAAGCTCTTGAAACTGTCAAGTTACTGTCTACTATTCCCGATATAGCACCTGTAATCTTACCCTTTATATAAGTCCACAAAGAACTTAATAACCTTCTTTTCGTAGAAGTAGGATTTGCTCCTGCTGATGTTTCATCAAAGCTGTCTGAATCTGTTAGGGCAGATGTATCATTAGATACAGTAATCTTTCCGTTGTATTCAGTCGTATCAACAGTACCGTCATTCTTCAATAAACCTGCCGTATTTGACTTCTGAACGAAGTTCGACATATCAACCATACCTGAAAGTAAGTCAAACTTATACGAAGGAGTAGAAGAAGTTCCTACATCAACTATGGCAACATTAGCACCTACATCAATCGGTTTACCAGCCCCTTCAACGAAGTCAGAAGTAGTTTCTCCCGATGTGGTCATATTGTAAACGTTACCAAGATTACCTGCTATAAGTAATGCACTTGTTAATTCAGCTACGGTTTTGTTTCCTGCTGGTTTATAAACACGAGAGATAGCAGAATCTATTGCAGTCTTTACGGCACCGCTTTCTACCAAGTCTGTACTGTTTTCTATGACAGAACTTGTACTGTTTTTTGCTGATGCAGTACCAAGAGTAGGTTTGTTTTTAATAAAGTCTTTCTGGGTATTATCTGACTGATTCCAGTCTGACTGTATCTGTGCAGAAGGTATTGTAGGTTTGTTCTTGATAAAGTCTTTCTGTGTGTTGTCACTCTGGTTCCAGTCACTTTGAATCTGTGCTGCAGGAATAGTCGGCTTATTAGTCAAATCATCATAATCACCGCTTGTGGCAACTGTTGCAAGATTCGGTTTGTTTGTTAAATCATTATAATCACCGCTGAACAAAGGTGTATCATCTGGTAAAGCTCCGACATCTTCTGCGTCCAATACAACGTCACCTGTCTGTCCGTTTACACTCATAACTGCTGACTGAACGATAAGTTCTCCGGCATCAGATGATGTTCCGTCTGAGTAAGTTACTATAACGTGATTATTTGAATTTATCGTAATATTGGTAATCGTCTTACCGTCAACACCGTCTAAGATTGTTGCGTATGATGTACCTGTAGCGTCTACAATTGTAATAGTAGTAGTTTTACCAACCTTATCAGTAGTTATAATCGGTGAAAAACCGTCCTGACCATCAGCACCGTCTCTACCGTCAGTTCCGTCTTCACCGTTATAAATCGTAAAAGAGTGTGGGCCGTCTTTATCGGTAATATTAACAAGCGTACCATTTGGAAGCTGAGTTGTTTCAACATCAGGAGAAATACCGGCTGCCCCCTGTAATGCAACCATATAAGCAACAGAAGTAGTATTGTCTTCAAGGTAAGTTGTATTTCTGGTCCAGAGATAATTACCTGCTGCAACAACTGGTGGAGAATTCTGCCAGTCAGAAGGATTTGGGGGTGGTGTAGTACCACTGTCACCTTCTGCATATTCAACAGTTATATGGTCTATTGCAAGACCGTCCATAACGTCAAACTGTTTTGCACTTGTCTGGTCTGTTATCGTAACCCTGTGACCGCCAGGAATATTAGTAACTGCTACAATCGGAGAGAAACCCTGCTTACCTACAAGATACTCTATCTCTGTGCTACCGTCAGAGAATGTAAGGGTATTTCTTGTCCAGAGATAATATCCGTCTTGAACTGAAGGAACCGTAGAACTCCAACCGCTATCTGGCGGAGTTGTTCCACTTGAAGAAGCAGCATACTTAATCTCAACACTTTCTATGCCTCTTCCGTCCATTACATCAAGCGTAGATGTACGTGCTACACCTTCGTCATCATTCCAGGAAAAAGTTATTCTGTGTCCACCTGTAATGTCTTCTACTGACTGTATCTTACAGTTTTTTCCGGCGATAGGTCCGTCTAATCCGGCAATTGCATTATAAATCAGACGTCTTGCGGCGGCGAGGGTTACGATATCCATCAGTTTTTTCCTTATTCAGTCAAATCTATATCAGAAGCAGAAAGTCTGTCTGTCATAAGCTCTGTTTTTTCTCCGAGTGTAATTACACCTTCACTTACAATTAAAGCTGTACCTGTACCGTCTTCATTTACTGTCCAGCAAAGAGGGGCTGTACCACCGTCTGTAGTCCAGGCATAAAGCTTGTAAAATCCGATGTTAGAAAGCGTTACGGTTGTCATTTCCATAGCGTCATTGCCATCATCAGGAATAATTTCAACCGGCTCGGTATACTGAGAAACATCAATTGTAACTGTCTTTTCAGGCTCACAAACAGGGATAACAGGAATGTTTGTAAGCGAAACTGTAGCTTTTGCCATACCATCCTTTCCTAAAGAAGGGGTTACTTCAACTGCTTCTGAATATTGTGATACATCAATTTCTGCCGTTTTATTTGCTTCAATGACAGGAACGTTTGAAAGCGTTACGGTTACCTTGTCCATTACATCCTTGTTTGCAGAAGGCTCAATTTCAACAGCCTCCGAGTACTGGCTTACATCAATTGTTGCAGCCTTGTTTGTTTCGTGAACAGGAAGCGGTACTGCAACGGTAACGGTAGCTTTTTCCATACCGTCCTTGCCGTCGCTCGGTTCTATTACGAGCGTTCCGTTCTGAGTGGTTGAAACTGCCTTGTTTGTTTCAAGTGTAAGTCCTGCAACGCTCTGCTGGATTGTATCGTGAAGATACTGTGTTGACTGTGAAATAGCCTTTTCTATATTCTGCTGAGTTCCTCCGCCGCCGGGGAAGAAGTAAGTTCCTCTTAATTTATTCTTAGCCATTTTGTGACCTCCTGTTTTTATGAATATTAAGTTCCAAAAATCAAAACCTTAAACCCTTGATTTCATCCTGCTGTCACGCTCGTTAATCCTCTTCTTGAACGCTTCGTAAATCTCCTGAGCAGAATTGCCTTCAAGATTCTCCTGGTCAATGAGGAATATGAAGTCGTCATAGTTCATATCAGGGTCAATGAGTTCCTGCTGCTTCAAGATGTAGAATACACAGTAGAGAGGGAACTTACCCTGACCTGAAATGTTTGCGATAGAGTTGATGATGTTAGGGTCAAGTGCGATTGTCTCGTAATCGTAGTTAAGGTGTATTTCAACTGCACCTTCGTAATTATTCCATTCTTCATACCACTGAACGAGGATTGAAAGCTTTTCACTTACGTTTCTTGCAAAGGTAGCAAGGCGAGCATTTTCTCCTGAACGGTGAACGTATGCAGCTTCTGCAGTTTCTGAAGTCTTCTTGTCAGGTGCGATAGATTTCATAAAGATACCTGCGATAAGGTTTTCAAGCTTGTCTATACCGTCCTTAGTATGTTCCATACCTTCACCGGCATAAGACAGAACTCCAAACCTTGCATCCGAGTTTTCTTCAGTAATGAATACGTCATCACCGAGGATAATCTCATCCTCATCTTCATCGTCGCGGCTTGTGTAACCTGTAATGTAACCTGTAGGCATTGTTACCTTATGAAGGCCGTTATAGTAGTCAGCCATAACCTGATAATGATGAATATTCAGCATTGCAAGGTCATATAAAGGCGGTTTTTCAGCAATGTCTGTAGGCAGGAGTACGAAAGGAATGTAATTTATCCGCTTTCCCTTTACGAATACAGGAACAGTTTCTACCGTCATATCTGTAATGTTGTCACGTTCATCATATACAGGAGTCCAGATTCTCTGCTCGTAGAAACCTTCATCATTTATTGCAAGGACTCTGTAACGCTCACGGTTGAGGAGTACAAACTCATCGCGGTATTCTTCAACCTTTTCCCTGAGTACAACAAGCTTAAGACGGCTTATTCCCATAGAGTTATCAAAAATCCTGTTGATTATGCTTTCTGCAGGATAGTAGGTGAGGTAAGGGCGGATTCCCTTTTTCTCTGCATCCAGAACGTTCATTCCAGGTTCTGCCATCGGCATATCAAGCAGCATACCGCCGAAACCAGTCTTTATCAGGTCATCGAATGAGTTTGAACAGAACTGATAGAGTGAGTTTCCCCTGCCGTCTACGTTTGACAGAAGGCCTGAAGCCTTAAAGTCATCAGAACAAGCGATTGTCGGAGTGCGGCGGAAAACCATAGCGTGCTGTACCTGATACGCCATATATGTAAAAGGCGTAAAGGGAGTACGCATTTTATAAGCATTGTACCTTTTTTTCTGAACATCCTCACACTTGTGAGTTGCCATAGGAAGATATTTTTCTCCCTTAGACTTTACTACGTCTTCTCCTGCAATTACCTCGCGGCATACAGCCCACCTTTCGGCGAGTGCCGAATATTCAGGATAGGTAGTCATTACAAGAAATTTATTTGCATTGGCTTTCATTTTTCAACTCCTAAAATCCGTATACTTTAGGGCGGTTCAGGCCCCAGCTTTTCTTGATTGGCTTTAAGTAACACAGAAGGTAAGCGGCGGCATCTGAAATGTGGTCCAGTCCGCCTGACTTATCCGTATCTTCTCCGTTATCTCTGTATGTATATCCTTCCAGGGCTTCCTTGAGCTTCTTACATCTTCCCCTTGCTATGAAAGCGTGGCGTTCACACTTTGCATTGAGGAAAGCGGTATTTACTGCATTGAACTTGTCACG